>Ga0210383_10000006_pt1 | contig 336341 bp, 257 predicted proteins | sample IncBWC14OmetaG_FD_160072 | JGI IMG/M metagenome (GOLD analysis project Ga0210383, IMG submission 160072) | Forest soil microbial communities from Barre Woods Harvard Forest LTER site, Petersham, Massachusetts, United States - Inc-BW-C-14-O ...
GTTGCCCAACTTCGGTCCCCGCTCCGACAAGAAACCGATTTTCTCTGGTCATCCTGAAATTGAACTGGCCCTGGTCGAGCTATATCGCACCACCGGAGACAAGCGTCACCTGGAGCTGGCAGGCTACATTCTGAATGGCGATGAACGCATGAAGTTTCCCCAGCGGGCCTATGTATATAACTTCAGTGGAATTCCTTTCACATCGCGCACGCGTCTCGAAGGCCACGCGGTACGCGCCATGTACGCATGTTGCGGCGCAGCCGACTATTACATGGAGACCGGCGATCAATCGTACTGGAAAACTCTCGATACGCTTTGGAACGATTTAGTGACGGCGCAAATGTATGTTACCGGCGGAGTCGGGGCGCGCGGCCAGGGTGAAGCTTTCGGCAACGCCTACGAACTGCCCAACTTCACTGCCTATGGGGAGAGTTGCGCCGCGATTGGCAACATGATGTGGAATTGGCGCATGCTAACCGCCACCGGCGAAGCGAAATACGCCGATGTCGTCGAACGCGCCTTGTACAACGGAATCAATTCCGGCATGTCGCTCGATGGCACGCTTTATTGCTACCGCAATCCGTTGGCGTTCGATCCCTCGGGCGGCGACAAAATTCGTAATCCCTGGTACGACACCACCTGCTGCCCGCCAAATCTGGAGCGAACGTTTGCGTCGCTGCCGGGCTACTTCTATAGCACCAGCAAAGATGGATTGTACGTACACCTGTACGACAATTCGTTGCTCGATTGGCATCTGGAAGACGGCACCGGTCTGAAGGTCACGCAAGAAACGAACTACCCGTGGGATGGCAGCGTCGATATTGCCGTGACGCCCGCGAAGGCCAGCGATTTCACGTTTTACCTGCGCGTACCCGGATGGTCTGACGGCACCGAGGTCTCGATTAACGGCAAAGCCGTTTCCGGGGCCACTCCCGGGCAGTATCTCGCTTTGAAGCGCCGCTGGTCCCCGGGTGACGTGGTCAAAGTGAAGTTCAATATGGCTCCGCAAGTGCTCGAGGCGAATGAACGCATCGTCGACGATTACGGTCGCGGCGCGGTACAGCGCGGCCCGCTGGTCTATTGTCTGGAGCAGTTGGACCAGCCGCAGGGAGTGACGTTGTTCGACGTATCTTTGGATATGCGGCCGCCGCACGCGTCGCAGTTCCGCGAAGAGTTCCAAAGCGATTTACTTGGCGGCGTTATGGTGTTGAAACACACCGGAGCGACTTTTGAGAAATCCCCCGCGCGCAGCAAACTCTACTATCGCTACACGGTCGACACTTCAAAACCGAAGGACCTTGAGCTGAGATTTATCCCTTATTATGCGTGGGCTAATCGTGATGCTACTCCGATGCAGGTCTGGACGCCGATTGTTCGCGCGTAGGGGCACGCGCTAGACGCTCGGTGCATTTGACCGGCGGCGATGGGAAGAATTATCGGACTATTGGGGAGATGCGGCCGGCGCAGTGGCTCGATCCGAAAGTGGCTTGGCGAACCTGGCATCGTTGACCGGGACGTTCTGACGAACCTCATGGATCTGTATGCTCCAACTGCTTCCGGGCTCAGAAATCGTTATCTGAAAAGGCAATTGTATTCCGTCAACTTCGCGATAATCGCCGTAATCCGATTGGGTTGGGTCAAGTCCCAAAGGTGACTCCGCGTAGCGCACCGAGCGCACCAGCAAACCCGTTTGCGCGTCGAAGTAGAATCTCAAAGCTGGTTGCCCTTCTTTGATCCCCAGGAGCACATTCGCTTCGCGCCCCATGATTTTTTCAGGATACTCAACGCGCAGCTCGGGAAATATCTGCGGAATGTGCAAAGGAAACTGTAAGTCGGCGTCCATCCGCGCGGCCTCGATATCCGCACCGCGAAGATCATGTGTCGGCCGTCCGGGCATTGCCACCCAACCGGTGCTCCCGTCGAAAGCCGTGACACTGTCTCCTTCCGGAAGGTGCCGCACAACCATCCACTTTCCCGGGGCCTTCGTGAAAACTTCGACGCTGACGGATTGTCCGCGTATGGTCGTAGCGCCTATTTCTTCGCGGCTCGAAATCTTTTCGATGGCCTCGGCTCCACCAAGCGCGCGGGTGTAGTTATCCATGATCTGGTTAGTGGTGGGCAGATTGCCGGGAAGCTTTTGCGTTTCGGAATCGGCATTCGGATGCGAAGGCTCAGCGCCAACAAGTGGAACGGTGACCGGGTTCCGCCCGCCGCGATGACAGGAGTAGCAGGTTACTTCGCGTTGACCGTTGAAACTATTTTTGTTTAACGCAAACATCATTTCCATCATGTCGCGCGCGGTTTGCTTCGGCTTCTTATCATCCTTTTCGAAATGCCCTTCTACGTGGCAGAAGGCGCATTGCACTCCCAAAGAAGATGACATGAACTGCATGGAAGGTATCAGCTGGCCGGAAGGAACATCCTTGAGGACACGAATATTCTTGTAGACCTCTCCCGCCCGTTTTTGCCTGTCGTTCGCGGAATCGCGTTGCGTAGTGTGCTCGGCGCGCTGACTTTCGTTCATCGCGTCCGCAATTGTGCTTGAAAGTGCCGACGCTTCCGCAGTCTTCCCATCTTTTTGGTACAAGCCAATCAGCGTACTCGCAATCGGCAAATTCAAGGGATCGAGCGCAATTGCCCGCTGCAGATGCGCGATTGCCTCCGCATCATCCCCTTCTTGTATGTAAGGCGAAGCGGCACTCGCCTCTGTCAGCGCGGAGTTGGGGTCAAGCTGAAGCGCGCGTTCAAACGCGATTTTGGCATCCCCCGTCTTCTTCCCAAGAAGTAGAGCTTCCCCAATCCATTTGAAAAAATCGCTGTCGTTTCGAAATTGTTGCTGCACTTCCGTCAAGGTCCGGTATCCCTGAATGATGAAGGGAGATGAATGCCGCTGCATGCCCACGTCGATGAACGCGATTCCGAGATTGCGCTTTTGCAGATCGGGTGAAGGTTCGCGCCATGCCGCGATGCTGCTGCCGGTAGGTAATTCGTGCTGCACCTCGGGGCGCCGCTGAATCCGATGATCGGTGAACGCTGCGTGGCCGCCGTCCTTCGCGTCTCGCCGCGGCATATGGCATCCAAGGCAATCGCTGTCTTTTGACGGATGAGAGGCGGGGAAGCTTGCGATGTGACAAGAGAGACAGCGCGCGCGGTAGTACGAAACGGACTCAGCAGGCTTGTTGTGAGGGTCGTGACAAGTACCACACCAAAGCCGGCCGTCGCTGTTGCGTGCGCAAGCGCTCAACGCGAGTTGCTCGACGTGGCTGATCACCTTGAAATCACCAGCCGGCGCTCCGGCCGGAATGGCATTGTGATAAATCGTATACGTTTCTTCCAAGCGTTGTCCCGGAACGAAGTCGCTGAGTTTTTTCCCGGGATTGGGGACCCGCGCCGCTCCAAATAAATGGCACTCTTCGCAAATGCTGTCGCGCGCGCCGCGTTCCAATTTCGCAGGGTTAACAATCGTCCCCGCACGCGGATCCGCAAGATGCTTTTCGACCGGCCCGTGACACCGCTCGCACGTAATTCCTTCCGCTGGGAATATCGGCGATCGATATTGATTCAGAGTGCCTGGAACATGCAGCGCCCTTCCCGAATGGCAGAGCACGCATTCCTCGCTGACCGGGCGGGTGAAATCCGGGTCGGGCGTATTTTCATAGCCTGGGGCAAGATCGTACGCCTGCCGGCTCTTGTAAAAAGCAATCGGCGACTGAAACAAATGTCCGCCAATATAAATTAGATAGCCGCTTGCGTGATTTCCAGAACCAACCACATAGTCGGTGCGGTATTCGGTTTTTTCATCGCCATTTTCCCGGCGCTGCCAATAATCATTTGCCGATGAGTGCGCGGTAATCTTTGTAGCACCGGCCGTGACGATGCCGTCGGGTTCCGAGCCAGCGCGTCGAAGGGAATGCGCCATCGCGGAGCGAGCGTATCCTTCCACTTCAGCTGTGTGGCAGAACGCACATCGATTTGCGCCCGTAGGTTCACTCGGAATCTGCTGGACGGCGCCAGGTGCGTCCCATATCGCGGAGAGATTTCCTTCGGTCTGGCAGTGTCCGGGAAGAACGCTGCCGAAAAAAAACACTGTGAAAAAGGGAATCAGGGAAAGGACCCGTCTTGCAATGGCACCCTGAAATCGCCGAGTCATGCGAAAAGAGCCTAACCGTCTACCTTCTGGTACAGGCGATAGCGTTCATCACCGATCGCGGGAAATGGGCGAAACGTCACCTTTCCGCCGCTCCCCTGAACCGCGCAGTCTGCAGAACTCGGAGAAACAGCGGAAGCGGCGAGCAGCTGTGACCGGGAAAAGCTCGACGGCAATTCGCCCACTCCAAAAAGAGCCAGCGGCCCGTGCATCAATGCCACGATCTGCGGATTCTGTGCATCGACAGCTTGCAGACGAACCGGCATTCCCATTTCATATTCGATGCGGTCGCCGTTCTTCCACGTGCGGGAAACCGCAAGGAATTTCCCCGGCGTCACGTCGCCTTCTACCTTCTTGCCGTTGACAGATACCCGCGTTTTCGCGTCCGCCCAGGCCGGGACGCGCAACTGAATCGTGAACTCTTCCGCGCGAGGCGCCTCCAACTGTAATTGCGTGGTGTTCGATACCGGATAGCTCGTCTGCTGCGTCAAGGTAAAACGTGCGCCGCTTTGCATCCAGCTGACTTTCGACGGCAGGAATAGGTTGACGTAAATTCCGTCCTTGGCCGGATAGTAAGAGCTGATACCGTAATCGGCGGTCAACTGCGGAAAAGTGCCGGAGCAGCAAGGCCATTTGTCTTTGTAATAGACTTTTTTCGCAGCATCGCTGTTGTAGTCGGAATAATAGAAGCTGGTGCCGTCCGGAAGAATGGGTTTCGCGCCCGCGACGGTGTTGTATAAAACTTGTTCCATACTGTCGCCGTAACGAGAGTCACGCGTCACGCGCAGCAAATAGCGTGTGATCTTGAACTGTCCGTACGCCCCGCAGGGAGTTTCGAAACTCGAGCGCGTCTTACCCAGGCTAGCGGCTAACAGACCTTTGCCTGGCACGACGAATGCTTCGTCCGGCCCCCATCCGCCGGTGGCATAGCTTTGTTCCTGAACCATGCGCAGCCCGTTTGTTGCGGCACGCAAATATTTTTCGTCGCCCAGCACCAGGTACGCCTGCATCGCCGAGCTAAAAGTATTGACGTGACTGTACGCGTGCTTCCCCGGAAGGGCATTCTCGTTCGCCGCGAGAGCATCGTAATACTCGTGATATATAAACCGTTCGCCTAGCTCCCGGTAGCGCTTGTCTCCGCTGCGCTGATACGCGAGGAAAAAGTTCTCGGGAAGCGTGTAGGTTTCATCCCACGTGTACGCAATGGTCTTATGCGGTCGCGCTTCCTGTTCGGCCCGGCTCAGTGCCTTTTCTGGCAAATGCGGCAGAACCGCATCCGTTGCCCTTTTTAGCACGGCAAGCGCGTTAGGGTCAGCCGCAAATTCATGAGCATCGATTAGCCCACAGCACGTCTTGTCAAACGTGTATCCCGGTAAACGGTAGTCGACGTAGAACTTTCCAGCAGGTTCCACGGTTTCTCCGAACCCCTTCACCAAACGCTGCACCTTTTCCTGCGTCGGTTTCGATCCGGTCACGGCATACGCGCGCGCCAAGCCGGAAAGGTATTGGCCGAAGGAATGTCCGGCAATGAACGCATGAAAATTGTCTTTTTCGTTGAAATCGTCGGCGTTGTCGTACCAGCCCCCCATGTCTGGGCCGGGAGCCGGGAGACCTTCGCGCTGCCGGAAGGGTTTAAGCAGTCCATCCTCATTGAGATTAAGAAATAACGCATGATTTTCTTCGAACTGACGCTTGAAGGGCCCGTCGAGGAGTTGAACATCCGGGTACGCGAACAAGGAAATCGGAGGCGTGATCTGTGCCGTTGCCGACTTCTGCGGCCAGGCGGGGAGGGAACGCGCGGCAACTAAGCCCGCGGCCGAAACTGCTGCGGTACTCAGGAACTGCCTTCTGGATTTGCGTTTCATTGCGAATCTCCCTGGCTTACCAATCGGAGGTCAGCCTGCCGATCTTGAGAATTTCCATGCGAAGAACTGCAGCCTGGATTCTCAAGCAAGCGTTTTCTCAAACGACCTATGTATAGCGCGAGTCGCGCTTTGCGTCAAACACTTGCTGTAATCGCTTTCTCGGATGAAGTATCCTGTTTCTGCGGAGATTTTAGATCTGCTCCTATCCGAGATGAATCGATTCTGGAAATTTTGCCTGCCAATTGCATTGTTTGCCTGTCATTCTGTGGCCTTTTCTCAGGCGCCCCAGAACCCTGCCGAACCCATCGGTGCGGCCTTGCGAGCCGGGGATTTCGACAAGGCCGTGGAGTTAAGCCGAGCGGCCCTGCAAAAAACCCCCAACAACCCGCAATTATGGACACTTCAGGGAATCGCCTTCGCCAGTAAAGGGGACAGCAAGTCAGCCCTCGCCTCATTTCAACAAGCGCTGAAAATTTTTCCGAACAATGTTGCGGCTCTGGCGGGCGCGGCCCAGATCCAATTTCAGGCAGGCAGCCAGGGTGCTGTGCCGCTGCTGGAACATTTGCTGCAACTGCGCCCCGAAGATCCCACAGCTCACGCCATGCTGGCCGTCTTGGAATATCGGAAGGGCAATTGCGTCGCGGCGGTTCCGCATTTCGAAAAAGCGGGACAGTTGCTCGATTCTCAACTCGATGCCTTGCACGCTTACGCGACCTGTCTGGTCAGGCTCAAGCGACTTGATGACGCCGTTGTGATCTTTCAACGGGCCGTAGCGCTGCGGCCGGATGATCCACAAGAGAGGCGGCTCCTGGCATCCATTCAACTGATGGCCCACAAACCCAAGGACGCGCTTGTGACACTGCAACCACTTCTGGACAACCAGGCAGTCAGTGCGAATAACCTACAGCTCGCTTCGCGAGCTTATGAGGACGCCGGCGATACACCGCAAGCGGTCAGCACCTTACGGCAAGCTCTTTTGCTTGATCCGCGAAACACCAGTCTTTATCTGGACTTCGCGAACATCTCGTTTGCCCACGAATCTTTTCAAGTGGGCATCGACGTAATCACCGAGGGGTTATCGCTGCAACCAAATGCCGACGACCTCTACGTTGCGCGGGGCGTGTTGTACGTGCAATTGGCGCAGTACGACAAGGCGGAAGCTGATTTTGAGAAAGCCTACGAGCTGAATCCAAATCAGTCTTTGAGTACCGCGGCGCAAGGTTTGGCGGCGGTACAGGCAAATGATCTCGATCACGCGCTGGCGTCGATTCAAGCAAAGCTTGCGCGGAAACCGAACGATCCTCTGCTGCTCTACCTGCAAGCGGATGTTCTCTCGCAAAAAGGCGCAGACCCAGGTACCCCGGAGTTTCAGCTTGCCATGCGTTCCGCGAAGAAAGCGGTTACTCTGCAGCCAACGCTGGCCGCCGCCCGCGCGGTGCTCGCTAAACTCTACATGCAAACCGGACAATATCAGGAAGCGATCGATCAGTGCCGCAAGGCCTTGGCGAGCGATCCTAAGGATCAAACCGCGGTGTACCGGCTGATTCAGGCATTGCGAAAAACCGGGCAGAAAAAAGATATTCCGGAATTGCTGACGCGTCTCGCCAAGCTTCGGGAAGAGGCTACCAACGAGGAAAGAGAACGCTACCGTTACAAACTGTTCGAAGACGATAAGCCGGGAAGCCAGCCGTCACAGCCCTAGACGTAGATAATTTAATTGCTGTTCGAAACAGACGGCTGCCGCGGCATTTGCAATGATTCCGGATTTCACTTTGGCACGAGGGGATCGATAGGAATGACCTGGACCCGTCGCAAATTTATGAGTCTTTCCGCAGCATCCGCGATTTCGTTGACTGCGGAACGAATCTTCGCCCAAGGCGTAGCTTCCCACAAATCGAAGCCGTTGGCGCGCCCCGCGCCTTCGGGGCGTCCTTTCAACGCACACTTTGTAGACGTCGCCGCGGCTGCTGGTCTCCGCGAACCGACGATCTACGGAGGCGTCGAAAACAAGAAGTACATTCTCGAATCCACCGGCTGCGGCTGCGCTTTCCTCGATTACGATAACGATGGGTGGATGGATATTTTCTTGCTCTCCGGCACGCGCCTTGAAGGCGCTCCGCCGGGCGCGACGAATCGCTTGTATCAAAACAATCGCGACGGAACATTCACGGACGTGACCGAAAAGGCGGGCCTTCATTCCGTTGGCTGGGCTTGCGGCGTGTGTATCGGAGACTACAACAACGATGGTTTTGACGATATTTTCTGTACGTATTTCGGGCAGAACATCCTGTATCGCAACAATGGCGACGGCACGTTCACCGACGTAACCAAAGCCGCTGGCCTGCTGGGCGACCAGCCAAGATGGGGCGCCGGATGCAGCTTCCTGGATTACAACCGGGATGGCAATCTGGACCTGTTTGTCTCCAACTATGTCCGTTTCTCCATGGATCATGCACCGGTCCCGGGACAGAACACGAATTGTAATTGGAAGGGTATTCCAGTTGAATGCGGCCCGCGTGGTCTGCCGACTGGACGGCATTTGCTCTACAGAAACAACGGTGACGGAACGTTTACGGACGTCAGCCAGGAAGCGGGCATCGCGAAAGCCACGCAAACCTATGGCATGACGGTGGTCACGGCTGACCTCGACGAAGACGGGTGGCCCGATATCTACGTTGCTTGTGATTCCACTCCCAGCCTGCTTTTCATGAACAACCATGACGGCACTTTTCGCGAAGAGGGCGTGTTGCGCGGCGTAGCCCTCAGTGACGATGGAGAAGAGCAAGCCGGCATGGGCATTGGGGTTGGCGATTACGACCTGGACGGCCATCTCGATCTATTCAAAACGCATTTTGCGGACGACGCCAATGTGCTCTATCACAACGATGGCAAGGGGAACTTCGATGACGTTACCCGGCGCTCCCGCGTTGGGGTGGAAACCCGATATATCTGCTGGGGAGCAGGAATGCTCGATCTCGACAACGACGGTTACCCCGATCTATTTATGGTCACGGGTAACGTTTACCCGGAGGTCGAACGCAAGCTTCCGCAGTATCCCAACAAGACCCCGCGCGCCGTTTTTCGTAATCTGGGCAACGGCACTTTCGAGGAGTTAGTCGAAGCCGCGGGACCCGGCGTTGCTGCGGCGCACTCCAGCCGCGGGTGTGCCTTCGGCGATTTCGACAACGATGGTGACCTGGATATACTGGTCATAAATTTGAACGAACCGCCGTCTCTTTTGCGCAATGATATTCGTAGAAAACAAAACTGGATCAAGGTCAAACTGGAGGGAGTCAAGTCCAACCGCAGTGCTATTGGAGCACGGATTCTCGCTCATTATGGCGGGAAAACACAGGCTCAGTGCGTTTTGAGCCAATCCAGTTTTTATTCCTGCAACGATCCCCGTTTGCACTTCGGACTCGGAAGCAATTCGTCGGTCGACCTGGAAGTGCACTGGCCCAACGGCCTCGTGGAGACCTTCAAGCGCGTCCCAATTAACCAGCTGATTACCCTGAAAGAGGGAACTGGATCGGTGCCCAATCGCGGCTGGTAAACCGGCGAGCCGGCGGGCCCAGAATTCTGCAAACGGATCCCCATTCACCCCCTAGCATAAAAGTACTAGAAAATGCTTGACAGATGATTCCCATCGGAATATATGATTGGACAATCGAGAAAACGTTTACACGGAAAGTTGCGGTAAATGTTTCCTCCGTTTAAATAAGGGGTGGAAGCGCATGCAATCGAGATATTTTGCTGGTTTCCTCGTGCGGTTGTTCGTCTTTGTCCTTCTCACGGCCGGCGTGGCCCGGGCGCAGTTCAGTGCCAGTATTCAGGGCACCGTCTCCGATCAAAGCGGCGCGGCGGTCGCCCAGGCGAAAATTACTCTGGAAAACGTTTCGAATCACGTCACTGCGGCAACTACCTCCGATGCCGACGGCAGCTATCGCTTTGTCAGCTTGGCGCCGGGTTCTTACAAAATCTCCGTGGAGGCCTCGGGCTTCTCAAAGGCAGAGACCACTTTTACTCTCGAGACCAACCAAAACCTCAGCGTTCCTATATCGCTCAAGATTGGTGCTTCCGCGCAAACGATTGAGGTCACCGGCGAAATCCCCCTGATCAATACGGCAGAGACGCGCAATCAGCAAACCCTGCAAACTCAGGAATTGGGCACATTGCCAATGGGGGGACGCAACATGCTATCGCTCACTACCGTCGCCCCAGGAGTTTCGGGATTGGGGCTCGCGGGCGGTCCTGGGGTCGCTTCCGGCACTCCGGGATCGGGCGTAAACAATTTCTCGACGGAGACGGCGGTTGACATAAGTGTTAACGGTCAGGGAACAGTTGCCAATATGTGGATCATTGATGGGCTCGACGTCACCAGCAGCGTGCGTCAGGGAGTCCTGAATCTCGTTCCCAACCCCGATTTGATCCAGGAATCAAACATTCAGGTTAACACCTACACGGCGGAATACGGACACGGCAGCGGTCTTCAGGTAGCCATGACCACCAAGTCCGGTTCCGATCAATTCCACGGTCTGGCCAGCGACTACTTTAACTACCAGCCCATGTTCGCGAAATATTCTCTGCCCGGCTCCGACCACTCGTACAATCCGTTCCATAGCAACAACCTTTCTGGGACGATCGGCGGCCCCATCATTCCGCACCACGAGTTCTTCTTCTTTTTCGGCGTAGAGGCATTGCGTTCTTCTGCCTCCACGGGTAATAACACCGTAACCTTCCCGGATCCGGCCTTCGCAGCGTTCGCCGCGGCGAACTTTCCGGACACCTTCGGAACCAAGATCCTGAACACGTATGTGCCCGCTCACGTGGCTATCAGTGGTGTAGCCAGTACCGCGGCTACTGTTTTTCCTGGGACTTGCGGAACTCCGGCGACGTTTGGCCTGCCTTGTTCCACTCCGATGACAGACATCGGCACGTTCAACTCTGCCAATATCATCAACGGCACGCAGTACTTCGTTCGTGTCGACAAGTATTTCAAACACGATCGCATCTACGGCAGCTTTTTCCGCACCCTGCAGTCCAATCCAGCGCCCAATGTCATTCCCCAATTTTCGACCACCAACAACTATTGGCAGCGAGCCCTGCAGATTTCCTGGACGCATGATTTCAGTCCGAACACACTAAACGAAGTGATTTTTGCGCAGAACCGCATCGAAGGTAAGCTCGGCGAGACTGGCGACTTCACCATTCCTGGAATCAGTGTCACCGGACAAAGCGTCGGATACGGCGTCGGCTTCGCCCAAGGTGATTTCATCCAGCACAACTATCACTGGCGCGACGTCTTGACTCACGTCCACGGCGCTCACGTCATAAAATTGGGCTACGAAGGCTGGTACGGCGACGACGTCGAGCCTTTCCAAGGACCGTGGTCGCATCCGTCCTTCAGCTTCACTAACTTGCTGGCGCTGGCGCAAGATTCTCCTCTCACCGAAGGTGGTGTGATGTACAGCCCGATCACCGGGCAGCAACAGCTTTGGAGTTGGGATGCTGCTTCGAAGACTTGGGGAATCTTTGCGGAGGACACTTGGAAAGCGCGCCGCAACCTCACCTTAACCTTGGGCTTCCGCTTCGACAACCAAGGAAACCCATATTCCAAGTCGCCGTCAACCGTCTTTGGTAATTTCTACCTTGGCACTGGTTCCACTTTTGAGGAACAAGTTGCCAACGGGGTTGCAAAACCCACGCACAACGCCCTACTTCGGACGCCCTTGGCTGCCACCCCTCGTATAGGGGCTGCCTGGGATGTTGATGGGAGGGGAAACTGGGTGGTGCGCGGCGGATTTGGGATGTTCTCCAATTGGTTCACGCCCGCCAACATTCAGGAGGAATTCCGCGGCAATCCACCTGGGTTAATTAATCCAACATTCTATGCGGCGAACGCTCCCGGTAATCAACCGGTCTTCGTTCAGGGAACCAGCAGCACGCCGCCGTTTGGCTTTGTCTTCCCACAACTGGCCGGAACAAGTTTGTGTCCCGTGGCGCCATGTCTGGACGCTGCCGGAGGTATTCCGGGTGCAGGCTTGGCGATCGGTGGAATCACTCCGACCATCCTATCTCCTACCGCCTTCATTTGGTCCGGTACACTTGAGCACCGACTTACGAGTCGCATTGTTGCTGCCGTTCTGTACAGTGGGTCGCATAACCGGAACATGGTCGGCAACGGTAACGCAGGCGGCATCGTTAACTATGGAGTTGACATTAACCAGCTGCCCGGCGACTTGATCGGTAAGCCGGCCGGCTCCGCTCCCACAAGACTCAATCCAAGTTTCGGACAAATCGCCTACACACAAAACGACCGCTACAGCAACTACGAGGGCGTTACCTTTGACGTAAGAGCGAGAGCGTCCCGCGGCTTCTTCGACGTCTCCTATACCCGCTCTTCGTCGAAGGACGACGCCGCCAAATACCCCACTCCAACCGATCCTGGTCAATTTTATGGCCCGTCCCCTTGGGATGCTCCCAACCGTTTTTCGGCCAGCTTCAACTACGAGCAGCCTGGCTTGAATGGCGGCGCTGGTTTTGTCGGGCACTTGACCAGCGGATGGGGGTTAAGCGGCACGAGCATTTACCAGACCGGCTATCCCTTCACTGTCTTCACCTCCGCCTCTTACAACGGAGCAAACTACGTGGCGGGTGCCAACGCGCAAACCACTGGGACCGGCGATTATCTTGCCAACGGCGATAACTTCAGCTATCCCGACGTCGCCAGCTACCACCAAGGCACTTCCCGCTCCGCGTACACCACCGGTGTCTTTACCTCTGGACAATTCCTCGTGCCCATTGCAGGCACCAACGGCAACGAAAAAACGGGCCAGTTCCGCGATCCACCTTTCATCCAGACGGATTTGACTCTTTACAAGAACACGCGCATAACCGAGCGGCTCACGTTCCAAATCCGCTTTGAGTTTTACAACGTGTTCAACCACGCCAATTTCCTGACTATTCAAAATGATCTCTCTCAAAGCAACTTTGGCGTAGTCAACTCCCAGAGTCTCCCGAGATGGTGGCAAATCGGAGGCAAACTCTACTTCTAGTCTGAGTTCGCACAACAACCCAAGCACCACCGTTTGCACCCCAGGCGGTGGTCACAAAAAGGAGAGGCGGAGCCGGTGCAGGCTCCGCCTCTGCGATTTCTGAGGAACAAGCGGTTCGATTCCACCGAAATGACCCGCCCCGCTCCACGCGCCGTCGTACTTGCCATCATTTACACATTCGGACTGCCACAGTCCAAAAAAGAAAAAACTCCGCCTACGCTGCACTGGAATCCGCCTCAGGTGGACGCGCCTATTCCAGCTCTCTCGGCGGTACCGCCCTGCTCGCTTTCGAATGTCCTACAACAAGCTGGGAAGAGCGCCGAGGAACTGGTCAGCCATCTTCAGAACTTTATTGCCCGCGAGCAGATTCGCTACCAGCAAACCGACCGGCAGGGCCTGCCGGAATTATCTCTCGCGGCCCAATTTGAGTACCTGGTTGACTTCGGAAGCCAATCCAACCCGCTCCAAGTTCATGAGACTCGTACAATCCGTGGGCCCACCAACGCCAGGAATCTCAGCGCCATTCTCGACAAAGGGTTATCGGTATTGGCGCTGATCTTTCATCCGGGCCTGCAGGGCGATTATGAAATGCGCTGTGAAGGCTCCGCGCAGTGGAATAATCAGCCAGCCTGGGTAGTTCACTTTAGCCAGATGAAAGGCAAGCGCCCTCGCACCATAACGATGGAGACTCCCGCGGAAATCTATCCGCGCTTGCTCACCGCCACGGAAATCCGCCCGCTCAGTATCAAGGGGCGCGCCTGGATCGCAGTTGACTCAGGCCAGGTGTTGCACCTCGAAACGAATCTGAAGGAAGGCATTCTCGCGATTGACTTGCGGGAAATGGCTATCTCTGTGGACTACGGCGCGGCAAAGTCTTCTTCCCAGAATCTGGAGGTTTGGCTGCCGCAATTCGCGATCGCATACACGGATTATGCCGACCGCCGCATGATCATTGAGCATACCTTTTCCGACTTTCAGCTGTTTTCTGTGAAAACAAGAGAGGTTATTCAAAGCCCCAAGGAGAATTGACCGGAAGTCGAGGTTAGACTAGCTGAACGTTCAACGCAGCCACCGAAGCCGGAGGAAGTTCAATCACTAGGGCCCCGCCACTCGCAGCCAACGTTTTCGTCTTTACCGCAACGACATCCCGCTGCTCAAACGTATTGTGCGCGTGAATATCGGAATTGCTCATCCAGCTTATGCTGGCTTCTTTCACCGACGCTCCACGAAGGGTGATTTCCGTCAGGCGCGGCTCACTCGTACTTGGATTTACCACGGTGATGGTCAGGTTCTTGTCGCGCACAGAAGCGGATCCCTTCAACCCCCAGAACGTGGCGGGCTTTGCGTCGCGGTCATAATGCAGCGTCGGCGCGGAAAAGATGGTTCGCAACGCGCTCCCCCCTTGGTGACTCGCATAAAGCTCAAACACGTGGCCGACAGGCGTGATGACAAACTTGTCCTCGTGCGCCAGGTACAGGCTGTTCAGGCAATTGATCAGTTGCGCGCAATTTGCCATCCCTACTTTTTCCGGGTGCCGGTTAAAAATGTCCAAGGTCATTCCACTGAACACTGCGTCCCGCAAAGTGGGCATCTGCTCCAGCAGATCGCCAGGAGTAGCCTCGCTTCCCGGACGGTACCAAGGTCCCCACTCATCCACCACAAGCTTGATTCGATGCTCGCGGTCGAATTCACTCAACACTTGCCAGTGACCGGTGATCAGTCCTTCCATCCGCTCGCCTTCGCGCAGCAGTTCATACCAATCCACGGCGTCAAACGCTAGCGCGTCTCCCTTGCCTGCTACCCACTCCTGCGTTTTCCCGCGGCTAAGATTCCACGCGTAATGATGCAGTGCCATTCCATACACGCGACGCAGCGCTCCCGGGCCCTTACGCAGCACTTCGGTCAGAAACTCCCGCGTCCAACTCCAATCATCCGTGTTCGGCCCGGAAGCAATCAGGTTTAAGTGTTCGCCGAACCTCGGCAGCCATGTGGAGTACCTTCGGAACTCCACCGCATATTCCTGCGGAGTGAATTCGCCTCCACAACCCCATGATTCATTTCCCACCCCCCAATACTTCACCTGAAAGGGCTCTGGGTATCCGGAGGCCGCCCGTACATCCGCCAAAGTGGTGCTTCCGGCCGGGGAATTGCAATATTCCACCCACTGATAAAATGCCGATGCGGGCAGGCTCCGGACGTTCGCGGCGAGATACGGCTCAGCACCGATAAGTTTGCAAAAGTGCACGAATTCATTGGTTCCGACAGCGTTCGGATCGTACCGATGGTTTGCCGGCGCCTTCTCGGTTTCATCGTTTGCCCAGAAGTTTGTTCTGCGCGGGCGTTTCTCCGCCGGGCCGATGCCATCCCGCCAATCATAGCTATCCGCGAAGCATCCCCCGGGGTAGCGAATCACCGGGGCCTTGATTTTGCGCATGTGCTCGATCAGTTCCTTTCGCAGCCCATCGATATTCGCGACACGCGATTTTTCTCCCACCCAGATGCCGTCATACAGAACCCCGCCCAGGTTTTCCGCGAAGTGTCCGTAAATGTTCGGCGAAATAGCGCCCAGCGGCTCATCGAAGAGAACTTCTATCCGTGAATCCGCGGCGTGCGAATCAGGACGCGGACTCCACCCGGCCTTTGCCGAAAGAAGCATTGCGGAAGCGCCCAGCGTTCCCTGTTGCAAGAATTCACGCCGATTGATCATGCTGGTCTCCCGTCGCAATGTTGTTTCTCCTCTTCCATCAAGACAGTAAGCAAGAAAATCGCTCTGGTCCTTAGCTTGCCAACTTGCGTTCGGCTATTTCTTAGCATCTGACGCAGCGCCATGCAACGCTGCGTGAGGCCAACCGTCGGTCCACGTAAGCGTAGAAATTTGCAATGAAGGTACCCCAGTTCTAGCATCGTAGGCGTGGTACACAATAATATCCTGGCCTTTTTGCAACAAGACTGATTCGCCGCCGGGGCCAAGCCATTTTTGGTTCGCTTTGAGCAAAGGCATCGCTGCTCCTTGGCTCATTTCCTTGCCCTCCGCGTCTAGATATGGGCCGGTGACATTTCTGGAACGTCCAACCATCGTCCGGTATGTGCTCTTTGTCCCACGGCAACACAGATCGTACGACACGAACAGATAGTAGTAGTCCCCATGGTGAACTATGGACGGCGCCTCAATCGCCTGGTAGTCCGGAGGCAGGCCGGGCTTTGCCGCATCGAACTGCTTCGGTTTGCGCCGGCTTGCCAGTGAGTAGATTTGCTTGTCCTCGGACGAAAGTTTCCCTGTCTTGCGATCCAACTTCACCATCTTGATTCCACTCCAGAAACTTCCGAAAGACAACCATGCCTGGCCTTTCTCGTCGAGAATCAGATTCGGATCGATCGCATTGAAATCGTCCTCCGCGCGAGATTTCAATACCAGACCTTCATCCACCCAGCGATAGTCGCGGCTCTGACGATTTAATGTCGTGTTCGTCAGCAGCGCGATGCCGGACGTATTCACCCCAAACGCGGAATACGCATAGTACAAATGAAATTTGCCGTCAAAATAAGAAATGTCCGGCGCCCACAACTCTTTAGTCTTTGGGCTTTCGCTTTTGATCCATGTTGGAATTTCCGTCAGGACGTAGCCGCACATCTTCCATTTCAGCAGATCTTTCGAGCAGCGGATCGGAAACTGGTCGCCTGTTTTCGAATTGGACGGAGTCGTCGCGAAGAGGTACCACGTTTCTCCCTCCTTTATGATCGAAGGATCATGTGTCCCTACGACATCGCCCTCCAGCGAGAAGGAGCGAGGTTCTTCCGTCGGCTCCGCTTTTGTGCTGAAATGCGAAAGGAAGAGCACTACCAGAACCAACCCGCAGAAACGCAAACCATTCCTGAGAATCAGCATGACGGCAACGGGAAAACGTTTTCTCAAGCAACACTGTGATGGGACGCCGGAACTCTTGCGTCCCAGTTAAACTCCTGAGGGTCAATGAGATACCGACGATGGCCACCACGTCCTTGGCGCGGTCAGGCGCCCCACTGGATCGCGGTGTATGAGCGTGCGGGTACCTCGAATTTCGTGTGTCCACTCGACGTGATCGGCTTTGCCAGATCTTGCGGAACTACACGCTTCGGCGAATCGAATCCATTGAAGGCTTTCAAATCGCTTCCGGTTAGCACGGTTGCTGTCAGAACGCGCGTAGGTGGCGCACCTTCCCAAACCACATCCACTTCGTGAGCATTCGAAAGATCCCGGTTCAAAATAAACAGACACACATTGCCATTGTCTTTAGAGAACGTTCCAGTCACATCCAGATACGGAACCGTTCCTATCCCAGAAACTTCGTAGTTGGGTGATTCCGCGAGAAGACTCAGTACATCCCCGCGCGCCATTTGCAGACCCCAACTGTACGGGTAATAAATCGTTTGGCGGAATAGTCCGGTCGCGTTGGTCATAATCGGCGCAATCACATTCACGAGTTGCGCGAGGCAAGCCAGTTTTACGCGGTCGGCGTTTCGCAATAGCGTATTGATAATTCCACCCACAAGCAGCGCGTCCTCCAGGTTGTATACCTCTTCCAGAAGATGGGGTGCTTCGTGCTCATGCCCATTAACCGCATCTCCGGTTCTCGCCCGATACCATACGTTCCATTCGTCAAAAGAGAGCCACAGTTTTTTCGGCGAGCGCTTGCGTCCGCGCACGTAATCGCAGACCGCCACCGTTTCCGCGATCTGTCGGTCCATGGTCAGATTCATAGCCAGGTATTTGGAACTATCGCCGCCGGTTTCTTCTTGTGTATTTCCGATGTAGCGATGCAGCGAAAGGGCATCCACGTATTCGTAGCACTGCTCCAAAACCTCTCGATCCCACGCTAGATAAGTGGGCATAAACGGCCCGCTTGATCCACATGCCACCAGCGTCAATGTTGGGTCAACATCGCGCATTTGCCGCGCTGCGTCTGCAGCCTTGTATCCATATTCTGTCGCGGTCATATGCCCGATTTGCCAGGGACCATCCATCTCATTTCCCAGGCACCAGTTCTGTACCCTGTACGGCTCGGCAATTCCGTTCTTGCGCCGCAGGTCGCTCCAACGCGTTCCTTTTTCCACGTTGCAATATTCCACCAGCGCCGCCGCTTGTTCTGCGGTTCCGGTCCCAAGATTAAGTCCCATCAACGGTTTGGTGCCAGCCGCCTTGCACCACAGCATGAATTCGTCGGTGCCAAATTGATTGCTGTTGATTGCGTTCCAGGCCTTATCCAAAACCTTCGGGCGATCTTGTTTTGGTCCGATACCGTCCAGCCAGTTATATCCGGAAACAAAATTGCCACCCGGATAGCGAATGATGGGCACCCCGAGCGCCCGGACCTCTTCCATGACGTCCTTTCGAAATCCATTCGAGTCCGACAGTTTTGACCCCGGGTCATAGACTCCCTCGTAAATCGCCCGCCCCAGATGCTCCAGAAAGGATCCAAATAGATTCCGATCGATCGAAGCTGTCGTGCGCTTTGTATCGAGATAAATTCGCGCGGCGCCTGTTGGCGTGGAAGATGGCGTTTGTGCTGGCAAGAATCGGCCGAAGGCCAATTCCGCCGAGCATACGCCGCCGAAAGTGAGTGACTGTTGCAAAAAACGTCGCCGCGCGATCGAAGTCATAAGTGCAACCCCTCCTCTTTACACATTCATGGCCGCAATTGCCGGGAAGCATAGCACACTCCCCGCACTCCGCCGATTCGCTTTGTGAAAACGATTGCTCAATGGAGTTGCAGACGTTTTTCGCACCAGGAATCAACCAGGCCAGCTTGCTTTTGCATTGACAGTACCTCCTCGTTCGATTAGCTTAGCGCCATTGAAAGAAAGCGTTTGCTCAGTCTGAGAGCTCTCACCACCGACAAATGAAAACCGTTCCCGCGTTCGCTTGCCATCCTGAGAGTGCTAGCCTGGCGCTTCGCCGCGTTGGTGTTGCATGACCAAACTCCGTTACCTGGTTTCCTTAATTACCAAAGACAATGACTATCAAATGGAGCAAGCGGCATCTGCCAGAGCTGCTGCTGCCGAACTTGGCGTGGACGTCGAAATTGTATACGCCGAAAATGACGCCATCACTCAGAGCACGCAACTCCTGAAAGTGATCCAGGCGGATCCAACTCTCCGCCCCAGTGCCATCATCGTCGAGCCGCTCGGTGCAACGCCGTTCCCAAAGGTCGCTTCCGCCGCGGCCAGTGCCGGCATCGGTTGGGCAGTCATCAATCGTCAGCCGGAATATACGGCTGAGCTGCGCCGGGCCCACCGGTCGCCCGTTTTTTCCGTGAGCGTGGATCAACAGGAAATCGGCCGCATCCAGGGCCGGCAATTCGCCGCTTTGCTGCCGAGAGGCGGGTCCGTGTTGTTCGTTCAGGGTCCCTCAGTAAGCTCCGTCTCAAGAGAACGCTACGACGGTCTGCGCCAAACGCTGCCTGCAAACGTTCAGCTCGTAAATCTGCGCGGTAATTGGACCGAAGAGAGTGCCCATCAAAGCGTTTGTTCCTGGATGAAGCTGATGAGGGCGCAGAAATTCCGCATCGATCTGATTGGCGGGCAAAACGATGTCATGGCCATGGGTGCCAAAAAAGCTGTGAATGAATTTGGCAGCGATTGGAATCGTGAACTGCTGGCCAAACTTCCAGTCACTGGATGTGACGGCGTGCCGAGAACGGGGCAAGCCTGGGTTCGTGCCGGCCAGATGTCTGCTACCGTGGTGGTGCCGCCCAGCGCGGGCAAAGCTATCGCCCTCATGACCCGCGCGCTACATGCCAAAATTTCGCCTGCGGACCATACCTTCACGACTCCTGAGCCTCTTCCCTCCATCGAGTCGCTAAAGCCAATCTAGGCCTTCCTCAGACCTCTAATTCTGCGGAAATCTCCCACTCGCTGCGTTGGCAATTACGTCTCAAGCGGCGCAAGCAAACTTGTCGGGGAAACGCCTGTCCTTATAATCGAAAAGAGCCCTTATTCATGCGCATTTACGCGAACAATCGGTTTCGTCGAACGCCCTCGGTTTCCTTCAGATCCCTTTCCGTACGAGCGCGATCGGTGCAGCTGTGACCACAGTTGATCTCGAAAAGTCCTCAAAGCCCGCAGAATTCTCTGCCGCAACGCCCACCGCAGGAAGCAGCCTACGTTTGCCCGTGCTTCTTGCGCTTTCCCTGGCCTTGGGCGCCTTGCTGCTTTATTTACCGGCGTTGAACAATGGTTTCGTCAATTACGACGATCCCGACTACGTGACTGCCAATGCTCACGTCCTGCGAGGCATGACCTCAGAAAATATACATTGGGCTTTTGGCACGGATAATCCAGCGGCGAACTGGCATCCGCTCACGTGGATCTCGCACATGCTCGACGTTCAACTATTCGGGTTGCAACCGAGAGGGCATCACGCCAACAACGTGCTCCTTCAGACTTGTGATGTGGTTCTTCTATTCGTCGCTTTGCTTGTCATGACCGGCCGCCCGTGGCCGAGCGCCGCGGTTGCCGCCTTGTTCGCGGTGCACCCCATCAACGTGGAGTCCTTCGCCTGGGTCGCCGAACGCAAAGCCGTCCTTTCCGTCTTCTTCATGCTGCTCACCCTGATTGCTTACGCATGGTATGCGAGACGCCCTTCGATGGCCCGCTATCTGGCGGTAGCTGTGCTCTTCTTATGCGCGCTCATGTCCAAAGTCATGGTCATTACTTTACCTTTCGCCATGCTTCTTCTCGACTATTGGCCCTTGAACCGCTTTCCGATTTCTGAGAACAGTGCCGGCCCATCTATCGCGAAAAGTTCACTTACTCGCTTGCTTCTGGAAAAGATTCCCCTGTTTCTGATGTCAGCCGGCGCCGGCTGGCTGACGCTCGAGATCCATCGCAAAGAGAAAGCTCTTACTGCGGTTATGCCTCTGGCGTGGAGACTGAAGAACGTCATCTATTCCTACGCCGCATACCTCGGCAAAGCCATCTGGCCCACCCGGCTCGCGGTATTCTATCCGCATCCGGAAAATTCTCTCGCTGTCTGGAAAGTTGTATTGGCCGCCTTGATCATTGTCGGAATATCCATCCTCGTCTATGCAAATCGTCGCCGGAAATATCTCGTAGTTGGCTGGCTCTGGTATCTGGGTACGGCATTTCCAATGATCGGCCTGATTCAATCGGGCCGCCAGGGCATGGGAGATCGCTATGCCTATCTGCCGCTGATCGGCATTTTCATTGCCGTCGTCTGGCTGTTTTCCAGCCTGGCAAAGGAACATCGATGGAATCCTCAAATTCTTGCCGCCGCCTTTCTGGTCCTTCTCCTTCCATTTGTTTATCTCACCCGGAAACAAATCGGCTATTGGCACGACAGCGTCACGCTGTTCAGCCACGCACTGGAAGTGACCAGCCGTAACGGCGTTGCGGAAAACAACCTCGGCGCAGCGCTTGTCGAAACCGGCCAGCCGCAAGCTGCGTTGCCACATTTCCTGGCGGCCGTCCAATTTGCGCCTGATCTTGCTTCCGCTCATTACAATCTAGGCGTCCTCTTTCAGCAGCAGAATCAACTGATCGATGCCGCGGCGCAATACCGCCAGGCGATTGCGGTCTCGCCAGACCCCTTTGAAGCCGCCCAGGCCCACAACAATTTGGGAATCCTGTATCTGGGCCTGCAAAATTTTCCAGTAGCGATTGCCGAACTGAACACTGCGATCTCACTGAATCCCGCCAAACAAAACAGCTACATCGCCCGCGGCACCGCTGAATTTCAGTCTTCAAATTTCGCTGCCGCTACCGCGGACTTCTCCTACGCCGCGAGCCTCGCTCCGTCTCCTTTGGCCCTATTCTGGCTGGGCCGCTCGTATGAGGTGACCCACGACCTTGATCGCGCCGCCGGCGCATACCAGGCGGCGTTGCAGCTTGCTCCTAACTTTGTTGATGCGCGCGCGCGTCTCGAAGCCCTTCACGGTTTTAGCACTGCTCCTCAGCGCTAAACCCCAGGCACGCCAATGAATAGGACACCCTCACCCGATCTTCGCACTATCCTTTTTGGAAAACCTGCTACCATTCCGCGAAGTTCATCGCTGCGCCCGAAAACGTTGCCTTCGCTGATAACTCCAGGAGGTGGTTGTGTCCTCGCCGGATTCTTTTGATCTGTTAGTGGTAGGTTGCGGCCCCGCGGGGGAAAAGGCTGGCGCGCAAGCGGCGTATTTCGGCAAACGCGTAGCCGTTGTCGAGCGCGCTGCTGTTGTTGGCGGAAGCTGTATCAACACTGGCACGGTGCCCAGCAAGACGCTTCGCGAATCAGCTCTTTATTTCTCCGGGCTGAAACAGCGCGGTCTATACGGAATTGATTATTCGCTGAAGGACAATCTCACTGTTCACGACTTCATGCACCACGAACGCGAAGTGGTGGAAATGGAACGCCTGCGAATTATCAAGAATCTGCGGCTCCATGGCATAGAGCTGATCTCCGGTCAGGCGGCATTCGAAGATCCGCACACCATAACAGTGACCGGAGCATCGGGATCGCGTCGTCTTCGCGGTGAGGTCATTCTTCTCGCCACTGGCTCCAAGCCGCATCGTCCCCCAGAAATTTCCTTCGATGACATCCACACCTTTGATTCCGACACTTTCCTGCAGATGGAACGAATCCCCAAAACTCTTTCCGTAATCGGCGGCGGCGTAATCGGGTGCGAATATGCGTCGATCTTCAAGGCTCTTGGTGTGGACGTCACTCTAGTGGATGGGCGCGACCGGTTGCTGCCATTTTTGGACGCCGAAGTTGCCAATATCTTGCGCGATCGCTTTCTCTCCTTCGGGATGAATCTTTGGTTCAATGAGCGCCCCATCAAAGTGGAAAACACCGCGCGTTGCGCCCGGCTTTCGATGAAAAGCGGCAAAACGCTGGAAACGGAAGCGGCGCTTTTCGCCGCAGGCCGCCGCGCGGCGGTTGACGGGCTCGCACTCGAGAAGGCGGGGCTCTCGATTAGCGACAAGGGCTACATCGGCGTCGACAAAAATTACCGCACCATAATTCCGCACATTTATGCGGCAGGTGACGTCATCGGTTTTCCCGCGCTGGGCTCCACCTCCATGGAACAGGGCCGCGTCGCCGTGTGCCATGCATTCGGTTTGAAGTACAAGCAGCGCGTGGCCTCACTCCTGCCAATGGGCATCTACACCATCCCGGAAATCTCCGCTGCTGGTGAGAGCGAGGAATCGTGCAAAGAGAAGGGAATTGAATACTGTGTGGGAAGAGCCAGCTATGCGAACAACGCCAGAGGCCACATTGTCGGCGATACCACCGGTTTGTTAAAACTTATTTTTGCGCCGGGCAACCGGAAACTTTTGGGTGTCGGCATGATCGGTGAGTCCGCCACGGAACTGATTCACATCGGCATGATGGTGCTGGACAACGGTCTTTCCATTGATGAATTCATCGAACAAGTCTTCAACTACCCGACACTCAGCGAAGCCTACAAATATGCGGCGTATGATGGTCTGGGCAATCTGTCTGGCCACAAGCTACGCGAAGGTTGATAGCAGGTGAACTCCGCAATACGAATCTTTTCGGTCGCGCTCGTGCTTGCGGCGATCGCGATTGTTGCCGGCCATACCGTTGTGGGCCATTCAGCGGACCGACAAACTACTGCTGACTCCGCGTCTTTCTTCCTGGGATTCGACCTCAATGCCTACCCCGGAGACGACGCTCTCCCACTTCTAAAAAAGACTTTCTTCTTTTCAAGCTACTGGCTAAGTGCCCCGCCAGGCGAGAAAAGCAGTTCCTGGACGGGCAAGCGAAAGTTGCTTGAGCAACAGGGCTTTGGTTTCCTCGTGCTCTTTAATGCTCGTGAGTCTCGCGAGGTCAAGAGCATGCAAGCCGCGCGAACAAAGGGCGTCCTCGACGCGCAACGCGCCGCAAAACTCGCAGCTCAAGAAGGGTTTCCTGCCGGAACGATCATCTTCCTGGACGTAGAAGAAGGCGGCCGCCTCCCGGCCCCTTACCAGGCTTACTTGCAAACGTGGTTCGAGACTGTTGCTGCGAGCGGATTCCGCTCAGGGGTCTACTGCTCTGGCATCACCGTGGATGAGGGCCACGACGTAAAAATCACAACCGCGCAAGACATCCAATCGCACGCCGGTTCAAACAAAATTGTCTTCTGGGTCTACAATGACTCCTGCCCGCCGTCGCCTGGTTGCACGTTTCCTAAAGCTCCTCCCAGCCCGTCACTCAGCGGCACCGATTTCGCAGCCATCTGGCAGTACGCCCAATCTCCGATGCGCAAACAATTTGCGGTCCATTGCCCTGCCAACTACGCACAGGACGGAAATTGCTACGCTCCCGGCGACCAGGCCCACAAATGGTATCTGGACGCGAATGTCGCTTCCACACCTGATCCCTCTTCCGCGAAACAACGCGGCGCAAAATAAAAGGCGCCCAGGAGATTCTCCCGAGCGCCTCGAACCTCAAATTCCCGAACTTTCAGAGGTTGCCCATGCCTCCGTCGACGTGCAATTCCACGCCGGTCACATACGAAGCATCTTTCGAGGCGAGAAACGTCACGACTCCCGCCACTTCCTCCGGTTGCCCGAAACGCCCTAGCGGCACCTGACTGATAATCTGCTTGGCAAATTCATCCACGGCTTCCTTTGGCAAACCGGTGCGGCCAAAAATTGGCGTAACAATCGGCCCTGGCGCAACCGCGTTCACGCGAATATTGCGCGAAGCCAGTTCCGCCGCTGTTGTCCGCGCAAAAGACCGCAATGCCGCCTTGGTCGCCGAATATGCGCCGGTATTGGGCTGACCGGTGCTGCCGGCTACGCTGGTGTTCAGGATTATGGAAGCGCCGTCGTTGAGATATGGCAGCGCCTTCTGAATGGTGTAGTACGCCCCTTTCACGTTAATGTCGAACTGCTCATCGAACATGGCCTCGGAAGTCTCCGCGATCGGACCAAACTTCGCCACGCCAGCGTTTACGAACAGAACGTCGATCTTTCCGAATTTCTGCGCCCCTGCTTTAAGAAACCTGTCCGTGTCTTCCAGCTTTGCCGTATCCGCCTGCACCGCCAGTATCCCGTTTCCCAGATTCTTGACGGCCTCATCGAGGGTCTTCTGGCTTCTTCCCGAAATCGCCACTCGTGCGCCTTCTTGTAAAAATCGTTGTGCGGTTGCCAAGCCAATGCCGCTATTGCCACCGGTGATGACCGCCACTTTTCCTTCAAGTCTTTTCATATGTCCTCCATCGGCCCAGATACGGGCTCGCTTAGTCACTTCAATAGTTGGATGACTGTCTAAATAAACAGTTACATTAATTTGTGGACGTGAAGCGTTGACCCTGGCGGCTACCCGTCCGATTCGTTACAATGGTGCCAATGGACCGCAAACTGATTGAGCGTGTTTCTAAGGCTCTTGCCGACGAAACCCGCCTTCTCATTTTCGAAGCCATCAGCTCAGCGGTCTCCATGAACTGCGGCGAACTGGTTTCCCTGCGCGGCGTCACGCCCGCCACCATTTCCCATCACCTGAAGATTCTTTCCGATGCCGGCCTGATCGAGTGCAAGCGAGAGGGCCAGTTCGTCTACAACCGGGCCAATCCCAAAGTAATGACCCGATACACGCGAGCACTTTCTTCCTTCACCAAGCCAAGGAAGCGAAGCGCCCGCAAATCAGCAAAGCGACGCACATCAACCCACTGAAAGGAACGCCGCGCGTCCGCTCATTGACCCAACGAATCCGCTGCATCTCGCCTTTGTAGGGGCGGCTTTACGCCGCCCTCTTGCGTTTGTGGGGTTTTTCTTGCACGTGTAGCGGCCGCCTTCCGAGGTGGGCCTCCTGGGTCCCAATGCTCCCTAGCAGAAAACAAGGAGACACCAATGACCACTAATCCGTCGGATTTCTCGGGAACTTCAAATACGGCAAACGGACGTTGTCGATAAGAATCTGGTCCGCGCGAATCTGTGCCGGCGCCTCGTAGCCAACCATCCCGCCAGAGGTCACATAATCGTCCTGGTCCACGCCGTCACCGCTGACGCCCAGACCGCCCACCAACACACCGTTCTTGTATAACCCTACGCTACCGGGAAAAAAAACGATCCCGCTCTTGTTCACATTCGCTGGGCCCGCTTGGAAGCCCTGCGAACAAGGGTTAGCCGTGTCATTCGTGAACAGATTGTAGAACGGTCCGAACGAAGACCCGTTAATTCCCGGCGGAAACAAGGGCTGGGCCCCAAAACTAATCGTTCGATTGGTAGCCGCAGTGCCCATCGGCACCTGATTTAAATCGGCCACCGTCCGCGAGCTGCTATTGAAATAAACCATGTTACGCGCTTTGCTCGCAGCCACATCGATGCTAAAAACGGTCGAATCGTGCATTCTCCTCAATCCGATGATCGCGCCATCCAGGTCAGCTACCGCAATCACCATCTTGGCCCGCTGCCCAATCGGCAGACGAATCACGGCACGTGTGGTGTTCGCTGTCGCCTCCGCATTGTCGAGAATCTGTTTCACTTCCGCCGCTGTCAATTGACTCCCGGCATTTGGTCCAACCAGATCGCCCTCCGGTGGCTGGCCGACGCTGTTCGTTGGCGTATACGTCAGGTAATAGTTTCCGTCCGCCGTCCCCGCAGTTACGCCTGCCGGCGCGCTTGTCTGGTTCACAAAGGGCAGCGCGATTCCCCCGATAAACACCACGCCTGGCGGCAACTGAGCAATCGGTGGCAAAAATCCATTTGCCGCGACTGCGGAGAACGCCGCATATTCCGCGGTGTCATGATCTATTCCGGCAACTCCGATTCCGCCCACGACGGTGGCGCCTCGGAAGATCGGCACGCCGCCAGGGTTAACCGCATTTGCATCGCTGTCGAGTAAATCCGCCTTACCCGTTGCGATGCCCAGACCCGGTCCCCCGCCAACCAGCGCCGTGGATGGGTCAATCGTCTGCCCAGGAAGAAAATTCGTCGAAAGTGTGCATCCACGATTTGTATTCTCGATGCCGTAAAGATCCGCGGTGGGGGCGTTCGCTACACCGGGCGGAAAATGAATTCCGCTGATGAAGCGCACCGTCCGCGAAGAAAGCGGCGCTTGATCGTTGCTGAAGTACGCAGCCGTACGCGCCAGGGAAACAGCCAAATCATTCACATCCACCGTGGTCCCGTAATTTCCGATATCGCTCGTGCCAGCGGACATCTTGCGATAAACAGCCAGCACGTCGCCGCGCCGGTCAACCACCGCAATCACCATGCGGTCATCGTTGGCGGCGCTCGCCGCCATTTCCACCAGCGTTTGCACTTCTGCGGCGCTCAGGGGCGCACCGGGAGTCGCGGCGGGTGTCACCGTCGTCGCCCCGTTTGTCCTCGTGCTTGCGCTGCTTCCGCCCCCGCATCCTGCCAGGAGCACAACCAGCGCGGCCGTAATTCCCAATGCCAGCACAATCCCAAAAGCTATGGCCTTGCGGCGCTGCTGGTAAGCGCGTCGCGATTCCACCGGTTTGCGAAGGATGTGTTCCATGGGTCGATGGGTTCGGCCCATGATATAGGCAGCACTGCTCATACAAATTTCATTCCACCGGCGTGAGTCGAATCGGTGATCATAACTCTTACACGAATGCGCGGTATTGAACTCTTCCCACCGCGCCTAGAAAATGCTTGCCGAGTGGAGGCATTTCCTGTTTATTTGACGGAGCCTTTGGATCGATTGTTCGTCCCTGCGCATGCACTTTTTCTCCAAGCGAATCGCGTTCCGAGTTTGCGCTTCCCTGTCTGTGTGCCTTGTCTCCGTTTTTTTGGGCAATTTACATGCCCAAGCTCCACCGGCCGCCGCGCCGACCGCCACGGTATCACAGCAGGCGGGCCCGCCCAAGAGGATCCCCCGTCAACAGGCGCTAACTACCGGCGCAGTGGATGGCACGGTTCGCGAGAAGATTTCGGAGTCGGACACGCGACCGGTAATCGGCGCTCGCCTTATGCTCCGCGACCTCCAGACCGGCGAAATGCGTCCGTCCTTGACCAGCGGCGATGGCTCATTCCGAATTTTTCCGCTGCGTCCTGGGTCCTACGAATTTACAATCGAAGCCGATGCGCATGAGCCGTTCAAAATTCCCTCGCTAAACATTGTCGCCAACGAAGTCGTGACCCTGGAAGTTCTACTCGCCGCCTCATCCACTATGGAGAATCTCTCGCGGCTTCCTCGTCAGCCCGAACTCGGTCTGCCGCTCCCTGCCGAAGCTTCGGCGCCAGCCGGCACCTATCGCGAATTCCGCCATCGCCTCGATTCCGATCCGAATTACATCGCCGAACTTTCTCCCGACGTTCTTCCCCCTATTGCCGATGTGTTTAACGCCGTCCCCAATCGCTGGGCACTCGAACAACCGGACTACCGTCGTTACGCTCCATCGGGCGAATATCTGTACACCGAGCCACACTGGTACGACCCCTTCAACCGCAATCGCTTCAAGGGCGACGAGCCCATCTGGCCGGAACTATTCGGCCAACAGGTCTTTTTCAATTTCACGGGTTCCATGGTGACATTTTTAGATGGCAGGCGGGTGCCTTCTCCCAGCGGCGTGAGCGCGGCGCAGCCCGGTAGCGCGGAATTCTTTGGTCGCGGAGAACAATTTTTTCTGGATCAGACCTTCCGCTTCAGCTTTGATTTGTTTCACGGGGATGCTTCCTTCAAGCCTGTGGACTGGCGAATTCGCGTTACTCCCGAAGTGAGCCTCAACTACCTGGACGTTCGCGAACTCGGTATCGTCGGCCCCGACGTTCGCGACGGGACAACGCGCTTTGATACTCATACCGGATTGCAGGAAGCCTTCGTCGAAGTGAAACTCCACGACTTAAGTCCCAATTACGATTTCGTTTCCGTGCGTGCGGGGATTCAGGAGTTCAACGCCGATTTTCGTGGATTTTTATTTACGGATGAACAGCCCGCATTGCGTGTTTTCGGCAATTTGCACAGCGACCGCCTGGAATACAATGCCGCCTACTTTAACTCTCTCGAGAAAAATACCAACAGTGGTCTGAACACCTTCCAAAGCAGGGACCAGCAGGTGGTTCTCGCGAATATTTACATTCAGGATTTCTTCTTTCCGGGCTACACGGCGGAATTTATCGGCGCCTGGAACAAGGATGACGGCGGAGTTCATTACGATGACAATGGATTTCTCGTTCGCCCCGCTCCCATCGGTAACGTCATCAATCAGGGCGTTGGGCCGATACCGCATGGCATTCGTGTCGGATATTTTGGTTGGCTTGGAAATGGCCACATCAAGCGCCTGAACCTCACCCACGCGTTTTACGAGGCTGCTGGTGAAGATACCTTCAACCCCATCGCCGGGCGGCGCATTACCGTCAACGCCCAGATGGCCGCTGCCGAGCTTTCTCTCGATCGCGATTGGATCCGCTACCGCATCTCCACTTTTTATGCCTCCGGTGACTCCGATCCGCGTAACGGCCGCGCCAACGGATTCGATTCCATCATCGATCTGCCGAGTTTTGCCGGCGGTCTGTTCAGTTTCTGGAATCGCGAAGCCATCCGCTTGACCGGCTCTGGCGTCGAACTGACCACCGACGGCAGCCTCCTTCCCAACATGCGTTCCAACAAGGAAGAAGGACAGTCCAACTTTGTGAACCCGGGAATCTTTCTCGCCAACGCGGGGGCCGATATCGACATCACTCCGAAGCTTAAGGGATTCGTCAATTTCAATTTCTTGCGTTTCATGCGCACGGAGCCGCTCGAATACGTACTGTTCGAAACGCCCATCCGCCACACTATTGGCGAAGATTTTGGAATCGGTGCGCAATATCGTCCGCCGCTTTCGGAAAACATCGTTCTCACTGGCGGCGCTTCCATGTTGCAGCCCGGCCAGGGATTTCGCGACATTTACACTGGGCGAACGCTTTTTTCGGTTTTTGGTTCGGCAAAATTTACTTTTTGAGGATTCGGAATTGCCGCGACGATCGACGCTTTCGTTTCCATCTGTGCTTCGCTCTGAACGGCGGACGGAGCGCTTCGTCCTGCTATTGTCGTGCGCCGTGATATTCCTGCTCCTGTTCGTCGCCACGCGCACCCCGAGGTTTTCGGTCTCTGCCCAGGACCCAAGTCCAGTATTTCGCGGCCAGACACAGGAAGAAGCCGATCGAAAATCGGCCGGCTGCGTCAGCTGTCACATCTATTCTTCTGCTGACGAGCCTACGATGCATCCAAGCAGAGGCGTGCATCTCGGTTGCACCGACTGCCATGGCGGTCTAGCAAATATCTCAGTGCCTGCCGGCGCCAGTCCCACTTCGCCCGAATACGTAGCAGCTAAAGAAAAAGCTCACGTCCAGCCACGCGATGCTACTCTGAAAAATCGCTCCGCGCTTCCCGAACGCTACAACGCGAAATGGCTGAAGGAGTCCGCGGAATACGTCAAATTTGTAAATCCCGGCGACCTCCGCGTCGCTCCGGAAACTTGCGGCACCGCAGGCTGTCACCCCAGCGAAACCCGCGCCGTCTCCAGCAATTTGATGACCCACGCGGGTCTCCTCTGGGGCGCGGCGCTTTATAATAACGGGGGTATGCCTTACAAAAACGCGCGCTTCGGCGAGAGCTATTCCCGCGACGGCGTTCCGCAGAGAATTCGCACCGTGCCTCCGCCAACGCCCGAGGAAACCCGCACAAAAGGTGTTCTGCCGGAACTTACGCCACTCCTTCGCTGGGAAACTTCTCAGCCAGGCAACGTGCTTCGCGTCTTCGAACGTGGCGGCGAGAAAAAAGGCGAAATCGGCAATCCTCTCAGCGAAGAATCCCCCGGCAAGCCCGACGACCAGCTAAGCGATCGCGGTTTTGGCACCGAGCTTCGCACCGATCCTGTATTTCTTGGGCTGCAAAAAACGCGCCTGCTCGATCCCATTCTTTCTTTTCCCGGCACAAACGATCATCCCGGGGATTATCGCGCCAGCGGCTGCTCCGCGTGTCATGTGATCTACGCGAACGATCACGATCCGACCCACTCCGGCCCCTACGCGGCATTTGGCAATCTTGGTCAAACGGCGACTTCCGATCCTGCAATTCCCAAGAACGAATCGGGCCATCCCATTCGTCACGCTTTCACGCGCTCCATCCCGTCCAGCCAATGCATGATTTGCCACATCCACCCGGGCACCAACATGGTCACCACTTATTTCGGTCTTACCTGGTGGGACAACGAAATCGACGGCGACAAAATGTATCCGCCGGAACAACACAATCCTTCTGAGGAAGAACGCTATGAAGCTGGCCTACGCAATCCGGAAGCGGCGGCATCCCGCGGGCTCTGGGGCGACTCGAAATTTCTCAATCAAACCGGAACTCCTGAATTCAACGCTCAGCTCAAAACCACCAAGTTCGCCGATTTTCACGGACATGGCTGGATTTTTCGCGGCGTCTACAACCACGACCGGAAAGGGAACTGGCTGGACAAAGACGGCAACACCATCGACTTCAATGACCCGCAGCGGTTTGAAAAAGCCGTTCATCTTGCGGACATTCATCTCGAAAAAGGCATGCAGTGCGCCGATTGCCACTTCGCTCAGGACAATCACGGCAACGGCAAGATTTACGCGGAGCCTCGCGCAGCGGTCGAAATTGATTGCGTGGATTGCCACGGCACAATTCGCCAGCGCGCAACGCTGACTACTTCAGGCCCAGCTGCGCCAGATGCCCCGCGCCCCGGCGAACCCCGCGGCCATCGCCTTGAACTTTTGCGCACTCCCTGGGGGCTGCGACGTTTCGAGTGGCAGGCAGACAAACTCATCCAACGCTCCATGACCAATCCGGGCACGCAGTGGGAAATTGTACAGACGAAGGATTCGATCACGCCGGGTAATTCTCACTTCAGCATGCTTTCCTATCGCGCGAAGCTGATGAATAAGGATGGCGTCGCGCTGGCAGCAGTCCCTGACGATGACGCATCGCTCGCGCACAGCAACTCCTCGATGACCTGCTACGCCTGCCACACTTCCTGGACGCCGACCTGCTTCGGCTGCCACCTGCAAATGACTGCGAACGTCCGCCGGCCGATGCTGCACAACGAAGGCCTCATGACCCGCAACTACACCAGTTACAACTTTCAGGTCTTGCGCGACGACGCCTACTTCCTTGGCGTCGACGGCACCGTCACCGGCCACCGCATCGCGCCCGCCCGCTCCTCCTGCGCGGTTCTTGTCAGTTCGCAAAATGCCAATCGCGAGTGGCTGTACTACACCCAACAAACCGTTTCCGCGGAGGGTTTCTCAGGTCAGGCCTTCAGCACCTTCGTGCCGCACACCGTGCGCGCGAAAGAAACCAAACAATGCAGCGATTGCCATGTCTCCGCCGCGAACGATAACAACGCCTGGATGGCGCAGTTGCTTTTGCAGGGCACGAACTTCATGAACTTCATGGGCCGCTACATCTACGTTGCTACAGGCAACAAAGGCTTCGAAGCCATCGCCGTAGCCGAGCACGATGAGCCCGAAGCCATCTATGGCAGCGACCTTCATCGCCTCGCCTACCCAGACAACTACAAAAAGTTCGTCGCCCACAAGCGTGAACTCGCGGCCGTGGTGAAGCACGAAGGCACCGTGCTCGACATTCAGGCTCGCGGCGAATACGCATACGCCGCTACCGGAAAGGGCGGCCTGCGCGCCTACGACATCGCCAACGTAGATAACAAAGGTTTTTCCGAGCGCATCACGACCGCCCCTGTCTCGCCTGTCGGTCAGCGTTTCTATTTGGCAACGAAAGACGCCGTCGCCGTGGCCTCTCCCTCGACTCTAGCCGTTGATCCCCTCCGTGTTCGCGTCCCCGAAAACGAGGAGCAGCCCATCCACCTGCTCTACGGTTTCCTTTACGTCGCGGACAAAGAAGAAGGGCTCGTCATCGTTGGTAATCCTGACGTCAAATCCAAAAGCCCCGGCGTGGGTACGCTGCTCGACGGCAATCCCGCCAACAATTTCCTGAAGCGTGCTCTCGCGTTCAATCCTGACGGTGTGCTGACCGGCGCTCGCCGCATAACTATTGCTGGAACGTACGCCTACGTGCTCACGGACAAATCGCTCATTGTCGTCGACCTCGATAATCCCCTGGCGCCGAAAATCACCGCCACTCTTTCCGCGCCGATGTTGAACGATCCCAGCGCGGTTGCCGTGCAGTTCCGCTATGCATTCGTCGTCGATCGCGACGGCATGAAAGTCCTAGACGTCACCGATCTCGCTCAGCCGAAATTAGTCTCCAACGCCCTCATTCCCCTTGCGGACGCCCGCAACGTCTATGTCGCGCGCACCTATGCGTATGTCTCTGCAGGAAAGCAGGGCATCGCCATCGTCGACATCGAAAATCCCACCGTCCCCAAACTCGACCAGCTCTTTACCGCCGACGGCCAGCTCAACGATGTAAACGATGTAAAAGTTGGAATGGTGGCCGCCAGCGCTTTTGCCTTCGTCGCCGATGGCAAAAATGGTCTTCGCGTTCTTCAAATCCTGTCGCCTGCCGACGACCCCGCGCATTTTTCGGGCTTCAGTCCGCGACCGACGCCGAAGCTTATCGCCACCGGGCGTACTAGTGGACCCGCTCTCGCCATCTCCAAAGGCATCGATCGCGATCGCGCCGTCGACGAATCCGGCAACCAGATCGCCGTCTTCGGACGCCGCGGCGCCCGCCCCCTCAATCGCGACGAAATCCAGCGTCTCTACCTTCGCAACCAACGGCCTTACGCCGTCACAGACCGCCCCATCACAAAAATTCAATCGGATACCAAGACTTCGGACTGGCTCGATCACGCCCGCGCCAGGCTATTTTCACGAAACTAGCTCGAATCGTATACGATAAGGCACAATTCTTCGTTCGTTTTTTCTTCGATTTGATTTTTCGTTTCTCGTTCGCTGCAAATACTTCATTCCACAGCCTCTTGCGTTTTTAACCCTTGTCCTGTGAACCTTTTACCCTTTCTCCGCATCTCATAGAAAGCTAACAATCTGTTCACGATTTCCACGCATAGCACCCATCAAAATTATTCGTGCGGCGTCACCTGTAATCGGGGTTAACTTGTATGCGTGGGGAGTTTCCGAGCCGCCAACCAGGTTCGGCGTCCGCAACCTGCGGACAGAAGGAAGGAGTTCTATCCCTATGGTTAAGCAGTACCTTCTGGCCAGCGATTTCGACCAGACCCTCAGCTTCAACGACTCCGGCGTCGTTCTGAGCGAGCTAATCGGCTTTCACGACTTTCACAGCAAGGTGAAAGGCCTCTCCGACATTCACCTCGTCCAACAGGGCGCAGAGCTATCGTATTTGATCCTCCACGACCCTGATTTTCGACGCGTGCGGCGCGACAACCTTATCGAAACCGGCAAGCGTATCCGATTGAAACACGACGTCGATCTCTTCGCGCGCTCCCTCGACAACATTTCCGATGGGTTCAAAGTCTCCTTCTATGTTATTTCCGCCGCGCCACAGGAAATTATTCAGTCAGCGCTGGAAGGAATCGTTCCACCGGATCACATCTTCGGCACGCGTTTCCGTTGGAACGAATCAACCGGCGAAGTGGATTCCATTATTCGCGCCACTGCGGGCTGGGGGAAAATTACGGTCCTGGAAGAAATTCGCGCAACTCTGGGAATCAGCCACGATCACGTCATCTACATGGGCGACGGCAGTTCCGATTTGCCGGTCATGATGCACGTCAATCAGCACGATGGCCTGACCATTGCGGTTTCCGAGGCAAAATTTATTTCCCGTATCGCTCGGCGCACCGTCCTCAGTGACAACGCGATGAGCGTCCTCATTCCAGTGTTTGAAGAAGTTCTACGCTGGGATTCTGTCAAAATCCGCCGCTTCTTCACCACGCGTGGTCTGACTCTCCGTGAATGGGACAAGACGCGCACCGACATGCTGACCATCGAGGACACCAGCGAAGTAACCACTGCTCCGGCGACCCTGTAAGTGTCTTTCCTTCGGTGTAGGGGCGCGGCACTGCGGCGCGCCATGCCTGCTTGCCGCAGGCAAGTCCGCACAATCAAAAATCCGTACACTAGGTTTCCAGGGTTTATTTCAATGTAGGGGCGGCTTTACGCCGCCCTCTTGGTTTCCTCCGTTTTCCGTGTCCTCTGTGGTGAGAAATTCTTCGACCTGTCTTGTCATCCCGACCGGAGTGCCGCGCAGTTTACGGCACGCAGTGGAGGGATCGTGGCACTCCCACAACACCGCGCAGCTCGATGAGACCGTCTGGGCTTTCGAACCCAAGAACTCGTTCTTTGCTATTCTGATCCTTCCGGGAGGCTCCCATGTCCAAAAAGAAAATTCTTATGCTTGTCGGCGATTACGTCGAAGACTACGAAGTCATGGTTCCGTTCCAGGCCCTGTTGATGGTCGGCCATACGGTTCACGCCGTTTGTCCTGGCAAGAAGGCTGGCGAATCGGTTCGCACGGCTATCCACGATTTCGAAGGCGACCAAACCTACTCTGAAAAGCGCGGACACAACTTTTCGCTAAATGCCACTTTCGACGGCACTAAAGGCGAAGACTATGACGCATTGGTGATCCCTGGAGGCCGCGCTCCGGAATACTTGCGCCTGAATCCGCGCGTACTGGAGATCGTTCGCCATTTTTCCTCCGCAAAAAAGCCTATCGCCGCCATTTGTCACGGCGCACAAATTCTCGCCGCCGCCGGTGTGCTGAAAGGCCGCCAGTGCAGCTGCTACCCGGCCGTCGGTCCAGAAGTCACCGCTGCAGGCGGCACATTCGCAGACATCGCTGTCACCGACGCAGTCGTCGACGGCAATCTTGTCACCGCGCCCGCGTGGCCCGCGCATCCAACCTGGATGGCGAAGTTTCTCACCGTCTTGGGCACTCGGATCGAACCCTGAAATTTGAATATTTTTAGAAAGGTTCGCATTTCGAGCTCCGGCCGCAAAAAATGTGGCTTAACTTAGCCCCTTTCTAAAATTCCCTCCCGCATGGATAATCATTGGTTCGTAATTCCACTCTGAGGCGACTTGAGCACCATGGCAAATCTCGATGTAAAGAAGCTGAATTCCAAGAAGGGCGTCATCGGCATCCTGACCGGCGGAGGTGACGTCCCAGGCCTGAATCCGGCCATCCGCGGCGTTACCCTGCGCGCCATTCACGAAGGCTATCAGGTCATCGGCATCCGCCACGGCTGGGCGGGTCTCGTAGATACGATTCGCGAAAAGGACTACGACAATTCCGACAACTTTGTTCTTCTCGACGAGCAAACGGTTGATCGCGCCGGTCGTACCGGCGGCACTTTCCTTCATTCTTCTCGCACAAATCCCGGCCGCGTCTCGAAATCTAACGTTCCGGATCATCTCAAAGACAAATTTACCGCGGAAAAGAACGATCTCACGCCCGAGGTACTGCAAAATCTGGCGTGGCTTGGCATCGACACCCTCATCCCAATTGGGGGCGACGACACTCTCAGCTACGGCGTCCGCCTCCACAAAGAAGGCTTCAAGGTCATCGGCATTCCCAAAACGATGGACAACGATGTTCCGGGCACCGACTACTGCATCGGCTTAAGCACTTGCGTTAGCCGCACCATCCAGATGGTCAACAGCCTGCGCACCTCCGCCGGTTCTCACGAGCGTTTTCTTGTCCTCGAAGTGTTTGGCCGCTATGCGGGCTTCACTGCCATGCTTCCCACCATGGCGGGCGCTGCCAATCGCTGTGTCATTCCCGAATATAAATTCAATATTGAGCAGCTAACCGAACTTCTCGTTGCCGACCGCAAAAAGAATCCCAGCCGTTACTCCATCGTTCTGGTTTCTGAGGGCGCCATGTTCGAAGGTGGCGAAATGATTTTCCAGGGCGAAACCGCTGACGCATATGGTCACAAAAAGCTCGGCGGCATCGGCGAAATCGTTGCAGAACGCGTAAAGGAACTTTCGCCAAAATTCAACAAGGGCAAGAAAATCGACGTAATTACACAAAAGCTTGGTTACCTGGTCCGTTGCGGCGATCCGGACGCCATTGATTCCATCGCACCGATGGCCTTTGGCAATCTCGCCCTGGATTTGTTGCTGAAAAATATCAGCGGGCGCCTGGTCAATTTGAAAGGCGGCCATTACGGAAACGTTCCCCTGGATGTGGTGACCGCCTCCAAGAAAATCGTCAACGTCAAGGAACACTACAATACCCAGCGCCTTCGTCCGCAATTCACTAGCATCGAGGGCAACCCCCTCTTCATCGTCTCCAGCGTCTCCGTCTAGCTCCCGCGTACGGCCGCAGCACTGGTGCGCCCCGTGTCCGCGCGATCGAAAAGCCTCAGCAAGCGTTTCTCTTGCCTTGCGGATTCTTGTTCTTGCCTCTTCTTACGTCGCTCGGGACGTTTCCGGAATCTCGCTCCATCCCCACTTGCGTTCGCCACTCCTCTCCCGCATCCTACTTGGCACGGTCTTACCTCTAGCAGGTAATTCCCATCCCAAACGCTCCCATGGAGACCACCCCATGCAACCGCCATCCGTCCCCGAAGCTCAGCGGGCTCTGGTTGTCTCCTCCAGTCCTGAGCTAGACCGTCTCTTGTCCGATATTTTCAATGAATCTCACTGGGCATTCGAATTTGTGCCCGATAACAAAGCTGCTCTAGAGCGCGCCCAGGCCGAATCCTTCGAACTCATCGTTACGGGCGAACGCACTACCGGTAAGGAAGATGTGGATCTCCTCCGACGCCTGCGCCTGGTCCGTCCGCACACTCGCCTGATTATCCTTACAGAGGAATTTGTGCCGGGCGATGTGCTTGCCGCCATCCGCGGGCGCGCCTTCAGCTATTTCGCCCGTCCGTTCTCCACGGAAAAACTCAACGAAATTATTCATGTGGCGATGACCGAGCCGTACTGGGACGACGGGATCGAAATCCTGTCCGCCACGCCGAATTGGGTGCGGCTCTGTGTGCGTTGCGACACCGTGACGGCCAACCGCCTCATTCAATTCTTCCGCGAAGCTTCCGATCTTCCCGATGTCGAAACCGAGGAAGTAGCCACCGCCTTCCGCGAGATTCTGCTCAATGCCATGGAGCATGGCGGCCACTTCGACCCTTCGCAGCACGTCGAAATCTCCTACCTTCGGACGCGCCGTATGGTGATGTGCCGGGTGAAAGATCCCGGCCAGGGTTTTTCCATCAACGAGCTAAAGCACGCAGCCGTTACCAATCCTCCAGAGGATCCGTTTCAGCATATGTCTGTCAGGGAAGAACGTGGTTTGCGCCCCGGAGGCTTCGGCATTCTCATGGCTCGAAAGCTAGTGGACGAACTGCTCTACAACGACAAGGGCAACGAAGTAATCCTAGTCAAGTATCTCGACCACCCCAAAGCCGAACCCGCCCACTAAACATCTTTCCTTGTGGGGGCGCAGCACTGCTGCGCCACATGTCCGCACGATCCCAAGATCTCGAGAAGGTTCGCCGCTGCACTTCCGTGGCGACAAATATCCTCTCAAACTCACCGCCCGCCCGTGCTCAATCCCGGCAACGTATAACTCGGCTTCACGTCCTTGCGTTTCGACCAATCATGATAGGTATGGCACTCGAAACATCGCGACTCTGCATGATCTGGCCCAGGCGCGTGACACGTTTTGCAATTTTCAATCCCCGGCACCAACACGTCGCTGGCTTCTTTGCTCGTCAACGCCATTCCATGGCAACCAGCGCACGAAAATCCGCGATGTGCATCGTGATCAAACCGGGCGTGCGGCAGCCAACGGGTTGTCGTGCGCGCAGGTTCGATCTTCGGCAGAGCCGCGGAAATTTTCGTGACGTCGCAAGACTTGTACGTTCCAGCATGATCAATCTGTTTCTCGTATTCGGCTAGCTGTCTCCCATCCATCAACTCAATTCCACTCAATGCATGGCACTGCTTGCAGGTCTTGTTCCATAGCAGCAGTTCTGCGTCCGTTGTCCGTTCGGTCACCCATTGCGCCGGAGTCAGCGTTCGCACTTCCGGAAGCACCGGGCAGCCCGGCAAGTTGCGGCTTGGATCGCGCGTCACCCGCAACTCCAAGGGATGCGCTGCAATATACTCCTGGAACTTCTTGACCAGAAAAGCATGCACAACCTCTGGCTTGTCGTGCGGCACGCCTTCCTCGAACCTTTTGTCAAACGTCAATAAATGACAGCTCGCGCAAGCAGTCGCGTATTTTACGGGCGCCATATACTCGCGCCCCCGATTCCCATTTCGTGGCCACAGTGTTCCGGCCTTCGGCGGCAGCAATTCATCTGTATCGCTATAGGTGACGCTCGCTGTCACATACTTCGCATCCGCATAAGGCCACGCTGCAATTTGCGTTGCCGCGCGATGGCAATCCCCGCAATCCAATTGCATGATTGGTCCCGCGGGTCCGCGGCGAATCGGTTTCATGTGTATCGCGTGATTCAGTCGAATAGTGCCCGGATCCTTCATTTCCTCCGCAAGGATTCTTGTCTGCGGATGCCCGTCTTCAAGGCTTCGAATGTTTTTCGCGTACACCGTCCGCCCGGAAGAGAGTTGCAAATCCGCATGGCATTCCGCGCAATTTTTGTTGGACGTCGCGCTGATGTTGATTCGTCCACGATGCTCAACATGGCAGCCGGCGCAATCCGGCACTTCCGCCTTAATTTGGTTATCGTGATGCACCGGTCCGTCGTGACAAGCGAGGCACGCCCTATCGACAGCCTTCGAAGAAAACTCGTCAGCTTTTTGTAAATGGCACGTCGCGCATTGAATTTCCAGCACGGCATGCGCGCCGCTCATCCGTCCGCTGGAATAAACGCGTGAGTCCTTGCCAAACCCTTTCCAAGCCAGCCACACAATCGCCAACAAAGGCGCAAGAAACACCAGCAGCAATCGTGCGCGCTTGAACGGCGTCGGCCTTTTGAAGTAGTTCAGGTCGATCCGTTGCGCCAGCTTTTTGGTTGTTCGTGTGCGAGCCATCTATTCCGTCTATCGTGCAATGCCGTGTATCGCCGCCTTTACGGCCGCTCCTTCTTTTGTAGCGGCCGCCTTCTGAGGCGGGCGCCTTCTGCTGCCTCCCTTTTCAGTCAGCAATAAACGAGGGCCGCCGTGTCGCCTAATACCGCAGCGCCATTACCGCGTGCACAGTTCCCAGCATAATCAGCGCCAATGAAAGCGGGATGTGTACCAACAGCCATCCGTGCAGCCAGTGGTGCAGCCGCTCCTGTCGTTCCAGTTGCCTCGCCTCTTCGCAAATATCTTCCAGATCATCGACAGTGGCCCGGGCTGCAGCGGGCAAAAGGGTTCGCTGCCTTGAAAACGCGGCAGCAGCGGCATTCGAATCCCCCAGCATTTGCCTCCGCCGCTTTGGCTCCTGCAGAAACACCCGCATCTCCGAAAGATAGAACTTCTTCAGCGGCGCCGCCTCTTCTTCGTTGAGCAAAATAATTTCAGGGGCCATAGCCACCGCCGCGGCTCCGGCACTTACCGCCGCGGAAGTGCGCAACGGAGCTGCTGTCGCGGCGATTGGCCGCAGGGCCGAAAATCCCCCAGCCCTTTCGGCATTCTCATCGCCGCCCGTCAGCCCCATCGAGCCACACAGCGCCTCCATGGCCCGGTCCGCCTCTTGTCGCAGCAACATCCGCACATTTCCTATCTCATCGTAAATGGTTTCCAGCGGTACATCCGTCGTCATCGTCCGCGGCAGATAATTTTGCAACACCGCCCCATACACGCCGCTTATCACCGTTATGATCAGCAGCCACATCAACACCCTGGTCAGCGCCCCGCCAAAATGAAAGCCTCCGTGAAACAAAATAATCGGCAGGCTCAACAGTCCCAACCACAGATGGCCGCGCATCCACGCTTTCGCGCGGCCGAGCCTCCAGGTCGGAACGCGCTTCCGCGCTCCTAGCAGTGCTGCGAAAATCATGAACCCGAACCCTACGACGCCGAAGAGCAATCCCAGCGTGCTTCCCCCGCGAGGCCCGGTCGGCGCGCTCCGCGCATACGGAACATAAATCCCCGCGCTAAGCGCAAAGAACACCAGCGAACCAATCGCCCACCCGCGTTGTGTTTCATCCAGTCGCATCTTTTTTTTTTCGTGGCTAAGAGCGAACTCCGCCTGCCAGTTGCGCGAAGAATTGCTTCGGGTCCACGCGGTGCGCCGCATCATGCGGACAAGCGTATACACAACTTGGCTCCTTCAAATGCGTGCACAAATCGCACGAAGTCGCCTTCTGCTTCACCATCGCTCTTTTTCTACCCGCATGCTCCGGATCGTCCGCAATCACCTCAAAAGGATGCAAGTTGATATTTCCGTACGGGCAATTGCGCGCGCACAACCCGCATCCGATGCACCAGTCCTCGATGATCACTTCCAACGAGTTTCGACGCCGGATCGAACCCACTGGACAACCCACCATGCACAAAGGATCTCGACACTGTCTGCACGAAGTCGCGATCAGGTAATTGTCAAATCGCAATCCATCCCGAATCAGCCGCGTCACTCCGTCATGCGCGTCCGCGCACGCATTCACGCACGCGTCGCACCGCGTGCAATTCTCCAAGTCCAGTATCAGTAGGCTCTGCGCTTCCATCAACCCTTGCGAAAGGAACTGGTCGATGGGAACGTTCTCCACCATCTGCAAGCGCTGCGCATTTGCCGCCCGCCGTTCCGCCGCTACGCTTTCCAGTCCCACGCGCACATTCGGAAATCTTTTCACCATCTCCCGGAAGTCTTCGCCGGAAATCCGCACCAGTTCCACGTGATCCAGCGCAGTGCATGTTGCGGTTCGCACTCCGCCGCCAAGCAAACCAATCTCCCCGAAATAGTCTCCGCGAGATAAATACGCCAGCACCAGCTCTCCGCCGGGATACTCCTCCGAGATCTTCACGAAGCCGATTCTTACCAGATAAAAAGAATCCGCGGCATCGCCCTGCTTCGTGATTACTTGCCCCGGTGTAAATCGCACCAGCTCCACGCTGCCCTTCAGGTGTTCGATGAAATCCGGCGAGAGTTCCGCAAACATGGGCACGCCGCGCAAATGCGTTTCCAGCGCGCGCCGGCGATAGTTCTGATCCAATTGAGCGCGAAACGTCTTGTTCTTCATCATGATGTCCAGCACGTTCCGCAGCATCTCGTACGCCACGACATCCGTGTCCGCTCGTACCGTCGCCGACCGCGGGTAAAAATTCATGCACGTCATTTCGCCGAACAGATCTCCGGGCCCAAGCCCCGCAACGGGATTCCCATAGGACAAATCCACCGATGCATCGATGGGAATCGTGCGATCTCGCGTCTCCCCTTGCCGCTTGTCCTCCTCCCGGCCTACCAGCACGCTGGTCAGTTTCTTGAAGAAGCCCTGTGCCCCGCCTTGTGTTTTCACATGTGCGATAGGCGTGGAAATCGCCACCTGCGCCTTGCCGTCCACAATGAAAAATGCGGTCGAGCCAAAATCGCCTTCGCGGCAGATCACCTCGCCTTTGCGAAAGCGCCGCTTAACAATTGCGCCACGATTCAGCTCCAGAAAAGTCCCGGAGACTCCCGCGAATACCGGAAGCGCGTGAAGTTCGTCGACGCTCAGCGCCTGCGACCCGCCAGCGGCCTCGATTGCCGTTCCTGCTGTCGCTTTATTCGTTAACGCGCCGGTCGGGCAGGACACCATGCATTCCCCGCACGAAATGCACGTTGAGTCGCCCATCGGCGCATTCAAGTCGAACGCGATGCCCGCCGAATATCCTTTGCCCATGCGGCCCAACACAAAATTATTCTTAATCTCGTCGCAACCGCGGATGCACCGGTCGCACAAAATACAAGCATCATGGTCAACGGCAATCGCCAGCGAAGAATCATCTTCACCGCGCGAAACGGTCCTGCGCGGAAATCGCGATGCTCCCAATCCAGCCTGCTTCGCCAGCGTCTCCAATTCACAGTCGTGCGAATGCTGCTCCCGCGCGCAAGGCGACGGATGATCCGCCATCAACAGTTCCAGCAGTGTTTTCCTGGCGGCCAACACTTTCTCGGAATTCGTGGCCACCTTCATCCCAGGTTCCACTGGTCGCACGCACGCCGCGCTCAACACCCGCGCACCGGTATCCACCACGCACAACCGGCACACGCCCACCGGCGTCTGGCTTTGCAGATGGCACAACGTGGGAATGGAAACGCCGTTCATGCGCGCCGCGTCGAAGACCGTCGTCCCCTCCGCCACCTGCACCGGCTTCCCGTCAATAATCAGATCCACCATTCCCAACATCACCTCAGCCACGCAAAAAATTCCGCGATCCAAAGGCGGGCAGCGGGGGTCGGACCTTTAGGTCCGACATTAACTGTGTCTTGCTTTACGGCTTTAGCCGCTGAGGAATTGTTTCTCCATTTCTCACACCTACGCCGCAGATAAGCCCCGCCACCTCTCACGGCCGAATCCCCACCCGCGGCACGTCCGCCGCCCGCGCACTCGCAGAAAAACAAATCCCACTGGGGCACGTCCCTTTCAAAACGTGTGCATCCACCTCCGCCCGAAAATGTTTCAACACCGATTGCACCGGCGCCGGCACGATCTGCCCCAGTCCACAAATCGAAGTCTGGCTCATCGCCTGCGAAAGTTCTTCCACCAATCCCAGATCAGCCCGGTATTGCGTCTCGCTCAATCCGCCCTGCGTCCACCGCGTCAGCATATCCAGCATCTTTTGCGAGCCCACCCGGCACGGCACGCATTTTCCGCACGATTCGTTCCGGTAGAACCTCACCGCATTCAACGCCATGTCCAACATGCACGTCGTATCGTCGCAAACCACGATGGCCCCCGAACCCAGCATCGAACCCGCTTCGGCCAACGCCTTAAAATCCAGTCGCACATCCACCATGGACGCCGGCAAATATCCCGACGATGGCCCCGAAGGCGCAAAGGCTTTCAACCCCCGCCCGTCGCGAATCCCTCCGGAATTTCCGTACAAAACTTCGCGCATCGTCGTGCCCATAGGCACTTCAAAAACCCCCGGCCGTTGCACGTGCCCGCTCACGCCCACAAATTTCAATCCGCGCGATCCGTTCACCCCCGCCGTTTTGAACCACTCCACCCCACGCGCCAGAATCTGCGGCACATTTGCAAACGTCTCCACGTTATTAATTACTGTCGGCTTCTGCCACAACCCCATCTGACCCGGAAATGGCGGCTTGTTTCGCGGTTCCGCGCGATGCCCTTCGATCGCTTCGATCAAAGCGCTTTCTTCCCCGCAAATGTATCCCCCCGGGCTGACGAAAACCTCCAATTCGAAATCCAGCCCGCTTCCCAGAATATCTTTCCCCAGCAGTCCCGCCTTCACGCAGCGCCGCAATTCCTCTCCGAAAATCTCTTCCTGCAAAGGATATTCGTGGCGAATATATAAAATCCCTCGCTTCGCCCCGGTAATCAGCCCGGCGATCATCATTCCTTCCGCCACCAGATGCGGCAGGTGGCTCAGAATAAACCGGTCCTTGATGGTTCCCGGCTCGCTCTCATCCGCGTTGCATACGATGTATTTCACTGGCTCACGCTGCTTGCGAACCAGATCCCATTTCATCGAAGTCGGAAATCCGGCCCCGCCCATCCCGCGCAGTTCCGCCTCTTTCAGTGTCGCCAGCACTCCATCCCAATCTTGCGTTTGCAACAGCTTTCGAACCACGCCGTAAGCTTCGCCATCAATGTACGGATCCGACGCACATCGCACGCGTCCCTCATTCGGGTGTTCCGCGTGAAGTTCTTCGCCACGCATGGCCTCGCGTGCCAACTGCTCCACTTTGTCGGCGGTCACGTCCGCAAAAATCACGTCCCGCACTGCTGCCGCCGGTGCCTGATCGCATCGACCCAAGCAGCTCACATCCTTAATCTGCACATCTTCCGCGCGTGCGCCCGCAAATCGCCGCAATATCTCCGCGCGCAAATCGCCCGCGCCATTCAGATGGCAACTCATGTCTGCACAAATATGGATTTCCGCCTTTGCGGGCGGCATCAGGTGAAAATGAGGATAAAAACTGGCAACGCTATGAAGCTGGTAGAGGGGCGTCTGCGTCCGGTGCGAAAGCGCTTCTAACTCCGCCTTTGGCAGATAACCGAAGCGCATCTGGATGGCTCGCAGTTCGTCAAAGATCACGCGGAAGCTCTCGCGACTACGCCGCGCATTCCGTCACGGACGGCGCGCTTCGAGGGATTTGTTACCCACGAATACTAGGGTTCTCGACCCCACTTGTAAACACCTTTCCTGCCAGCCGTCGCTCGTCTCGACGTATTCCTTATTGGTTGACTTCCCCTGCGCGCGAACGATATAAGCGTACAGAACTTTTTGCTTTTGCCTCTATGAGGACCCACACCAGATTCCCAATCCTGTGGCTAGCCTTCGTCCTCGCCATTCCATTCTTTTTTTGTTCCACGTCCGCGTCTTCTTCTGTGGATACGCCCGAGCCCATCAAGTACATCGGCCCGGGCTCCTGCGCCGCCACCAGTTGCCATGGCGGCGTGAAGCCCATCGCGGACAGTCGTGTCTATCAGAATGAATATTCCACCTGGATTTTGCAGGACAAGCACAGCCGCGCCTACCAGGCGCTCACCGGTCCAATTGGCGAACGCATGGCGCGCATTCTCAAACTCAACTCCAAAGCCGAAGACGCTCCCAAATGCCTGCTTTGTCACGCGCTCTACACTACGCCCGAACAGCGCGGCCGCCCTTTCGAACTTTCCGACGGCGTCTCCTGCGAAAATTGTCACGGCCCTGCGCAAGCCTGGCTCGGCCCGCACACCAGCAGCAACTGGCATCACGAAGAATCCGCGCCGCGTCTCGGGATGGTCGATACGCGCAACGTCATTCACCGCACGGAAAAATGCCTCGAATGCCATCTTGGTACCAAAGAAAAATTTGTGGATCACGAAATGATCGCCGCCGGCCATCCCGATCTTTACTTCGAACTGGACTCATTTTCCTCCGTCATGCCGCGCCACTGGAAAGTTCCCCGCGAGTCCGCACCCGGCAAGCCTCTGGAAGATCCCGCGTGGATCGGAGTTCGCGATTGGAGCACGGGTCAGGCCGTGCAATTGCGCGCTTCGCTGCAACGCCTCGCCTGGCGCGCACGCAGCGAACGCTACGATAAAAAGGACATTTGGCCGGAATACGCCGAGCTCTCCTGCTTCGCTTGCCATCACTCGCTCGGCCCCGCGAAAGATAGTTGGCGCCAGGAACATGGTTTTGAAGGTCGCCGCCCAGGCGATCCCGCCTGGAATTCCTCGCGTTACGCGGTTTTTCGTTTACTCGCCAAACAAATCGATCCCGGCTCCGCGCAGGAACTCGATCGCAATCTGCTTACGCTTTCCACCGAAATGAGCAGACTCAATCCAGATCACACGGTCGTTGCCAACGCAGCCGACATTGCCGCGCCACTCGCGCAGCATCTCGCCGACCGTTTTGCCACCATGCAATACGATCAAGCCATCACGCTAGGCATGCTGCAGCGCATCACGGACGACGCCGAGAATATTTCTCTCGCCGATGAACGCGCCGCCGAACAAGCCGTCATGGCGCTCGATTCTCTCTACATCGCCTACAGTAAAGACACCAAGCCCGCCGATGCCTCCGAAGTACGTGCAAGCATCAACGCCCTATTTCAGCAACTCGAAAATCCCTCCGCCTACAACGCCGACCAATTCGCCGCCTCCCTCCACCGCCTCCGTCCATTTTTCCACTAGCAACTGGGCTTCTTCTGAATCTCCGCAGACTTCCAGAACGGCAACTTCCGCCTAAGCGCACCCCCAGGCTGTGTAGCGGCCGCCTTCTGAGGTGGGCGCCTTTGAATTTTCGGTTCGGTCTTTCTCTTTAGGGGGTCGGAGCTTCAGCTCCGACATTTCCAACTGCCCAGACTTGGGCCTTAGCCCCTGAAGAAAGTTTGTATTTTCTCCGTGCGGCCCGTGCTGCGATGAACCTCTTGGTTTCAACTTACGTTAAGGCATCGGGGGTCGGAACTTCAGCTCCGACATTACGTAACACCGTGACTAGGGCTTTAGCCCTGAGGAATTGTTTTAAACTTTCTCTACCGGCTCCCCAGCGCCGCTCCCAACTCACTCCGCGTCTGAATCACCCGCAGTATTGCTTCTCGCGTAACCAGCCCCACAATATGCGCCGCGCCATCCTCGCTGTGACTCACCACCGGCATCTGATTCACGTCAGCCGAAATCAATCGCTCCAGCAGCCGCTGCAACGGTTCTTCCGGCGCGGCCCATAGAATTTTCTCGCGCGGCACCATAACCGCCTGCACCGAATTCATGTCCCACTCGTCCCGCGGCACGGTATTCAGCGCCGCCACATTCATCAATCCCACCAACCGGTCGTCCGACGTAACGATGTGCACACGCCGTCCCGTCCGCAGCACCTCGCTGCCGTATTCTTCCAGGCTCATATTCCCGGGTATCGTCGGCACTTCGTGGCTCATCACGTCCGTCGCGGACAAACCCGTCAGCGTCTCGCGAATAGTCACCAGCGCAACGCTGGCTTGCGCTGAGTTCAACAAAAACCATCCGATGAACCCGAACCAGATCAATCCCCAATGGCTGGTGACCGCTCCACCTATCCCAACCAGGATCAGCGCATACGCGATCAACTTGCCGCTCATCCCCGCGGCCCGCGTCGCGCGTGTGAAGTCCTTCGTCACGCCCCACACCAGCGCGCGAAAAACTCGCCCGCCATCCAACGGAAATCCCGGCAACAAATTAAACAGCGCGAGCATCGCGTTCGTCACATACAGCTGTTCGCAACCTGCAACGACCAACTCTTGATTAGGGAACACCTGCGCGATACCCCAGAAAAACAGTGCCAGAAATCCGCTGGAAATTGGCCCCGCAATCGCAATGTTGAATTCTTGTTTGGCACTGGAAGGATCCCGTGCGATGCGCGCCAGCCCGCCAAATATGAAAAGCGTGATGGATAGGACCCGTATCTTGTAGCGTTGTGCTACCACGCTGTGAGCCAGTTCGTGGAACACCACCGACCCGAAGAACAACAAACTCGTCACCAACCCCACACCCCAGGTTTGCGCGCTCGTCCACTTCGGATGCTCTTTGGCGAATTGCGTGGAAAGCGAAAACGTAATCAGGGCAAAAATAATTACCCAGCTGTAGTCGATAAAAATCGGTATGCCCAGAATGCGGCCTACTCGAAATCCCTGCGATTGGGTCATTGGCTGGAGCCCTGCAACGCTTCCATCTTCTTAGACTAACTCCGAATGGACGAACCTCAAAGCCACCCAAGTCCGCGCTTCCTGCATCCTTGCGAACACGCCGTGGAAACGCAGACACAGCCTAATGCCATGGAAGTGCCCGTAAGTCCAATCTTTACAGCATGCTGAAGATGGCCCAATCCGTGCCATTTCCCATACCGACCAGCAGTAAGGGAGCAGACAAATGGACACAATGATCGGATTCGCAGGCGTAGTAGTCGCAACCCTGGTAGCTCTTTTTGCAGCACTCGCACTGGAAATGGCCCTCCTCAAAGCCACTCTCCTATTCATGCAGCCGGCCACGGCCAACCGTCGCACCCCGCGCCCCGACCTCCACAGGGGCACCCAACTTCTCGCCCGCGCTTACGCGCGCAACAAGTAAACCACTGAAAGGACGAAGCCATCATGCTCCCTCTAAAAGTCCTGCTCATTGTCATCGCATTAACAATTTTTGGGGGTTCCGCTGCCCTGGTCGGCTATGACATCTACCTCGCAGCCCAATTGAATCGCCTCCTGCCGAGAAAGCAACTTCAGCGATCTTGGCAATCCTCCAGAACCAACTCCCTGTAGGGGCGGCTTTAGGCCGCCCTCTTGGGATCTGACGCCGCAAGAGGTTGGATCACTCGACTCAGACGGTCACCGAAATTGGAAGTCAAAGGAGAAAAGCATGAACACGCAAAACGTCACAAGCAACCAAGTTCCTCAACAAAAAATGATACCGATGGTTTTAAGCATCACCGTAAATCTGCTTCTCTGGACTCTGGGCCTGGCAACCATGAGTCTGGCTCACACTGAAAACGAGCCACAACACGCCGTGCAGGAATTCCAAATCGATCGCGCACGCGTGGAAAATCTTCAGCGCTGGGTTGACTCTGGCCATGACACCTGGTGCCGCAGCAGCGACCTCGTCGCCCAAGCCACCCTGCAACGCATTTCCCCTGAACTTTCAGCCGCGGATCCCGAACTAGCATCGCTTCCCACGGAAACCGAACAATCAGGCCCCGATAAGACGGTCTACACTTATCACTCGCTAGATGGCCATACGACGTATCGCATCACCGTAGTCCGCTGCCCATGGCTCCTCCGCTCCGCCGGCTCCAAAGACGCCCTCGTCTGGGTGCCAATTCGCACCGAAAAAATCACTCAGAAATCAGACACCGAACAACATATCGAGCAACACTCGGCCACCTGACGCGCAAGTTCCTCCGTGTAGGGGCGCAGCACTGCTGCGCCCCATGTCCGCAAGGTCACAGGAACCTGGGTGAACTCTGCCTTTTCTCTCCTTCCACCAACCCGGTTTCAGCCTCTCACCGTGAGAATGCTACGATTCCAAAAGCTTCCCCGAGGTGCAGTTTGCCGCGACTCTTGTTAAATGGAATTGTTTGCCTAACTTTCTGCGGAATCTTGACCGCGCAGGGTGCGAAGCCGCAAGCTGCGCCCCCATCACATCCCCCGGCCGAAAAACCGCCCACCTGCGACTCCCTCCGCGCGGAAAAAGCCAAAACCTACGGCTTCCACCCTGCGAATATGACCGAAGCGCAAATCGCCACTAAGAGCAAAGAACTTGATGCCTTCTGGAAAAACGTGCAAGCCGCCGGCCCGGACGGCACCGCCTGCATTAAACAACTGCTCATCGATGAAAAAGTTGACCACATTTTTCAATTCGACGGCGGCTCCATGCTCTATCAAGCTGACCATTCCCCCGAATCACTGAATCTGATTCGGGATTCCATCAGCCATGCCGATTTCCGGGAAATCGATCCCGCCGATTACCTTTCTCTCGCGCTCGAACTTTCCCAAGCCGACGTGGACATTCGCTATCTTGCCGCCCGTCTTTTTCGGTATCCCAACGCCGTTATCCACGTTTCCGAACACGCCCTCGATCTGGATTCGGATACGGCTGCCCTCTTCCTATATGGAAGCATGCCGCCCGATGTCGCCACGCAAGCGCTCATCCAGGAACTCGCCGCGCCAGAACCGTTTGTGAACTCCGCTGCGGCGCATCTTTTGGGCGAGCAACTTACTCCCGAAGCGCTCAGCGCCTTGTCCAAATGGCCCGGTGTTTCGTTGATCGAAGAAGAATACCGCCGCAACGATATTCAAGCGGTCCTGAAATACCAGCCGCCTGTCCCCGCGATCGCCGCACCCAAATTCACTCGCGAACAGGTTTTGAAAGTAATCGCCGGCCTTCCCCACACCCGCAAGGAATTTGACGATCTGATGGCCACACGCGGCGCGGAGTTCGACAAACAAATGCGCGACACCAAAGCCACCCAGGAACAAATCGCCAAAGCGGTGGCCGAAGGCGAACCCATCTACGGCATCGCTGAACACACCGCTTTCATGGACAGCGCCGTCGCTACCCTTCAGCCCGAGGACTTTGAAACTTTGCGCGTGGCCCGTCGCAAAGCCATCTACAACATTTCCGACGAAAGTTTGGCCGAGTACCTCGCTTTTACTCAGGTCATGATTGGACTGATGAACCGACTTGATCTCTTTAAGGAATATCGCACGCATTAAAATCGCCTGCGGCGCCGGCGCCCCTGTGTTGCTGCTCACGCAAGCCCATTGTGCAACGCCCTTTTTGCGGCCGCCTCTCTCGGGATATGCTTCATTGTTCGAGAGCGTTGAGCATCCAGCGCCCTTGATGGAAAAGTGCTTGACGCCGGGGGGCGGAGCTTCATCTTCGACATTAATGATTGGCTATCAATGGGCTTTAGCCCCTGAGGAAATGGTCTGTCGTATCTGTTCAGCCGGAGTTTGCCTATGAGTTTTCGCACCAAAATCTTCCTGATCTTTCTCATCACCGTACTCGCTTCCGTTTCTTTGGTCGGCTACGGGGTCACCTATTACACCCAGAAAGCCTTCGAGCAATCCGACGCGCAGCGCACCAAGACGCTCATCGAGCAATTCAACAAGGAATTCACCCAGCGCGGCGAAGTCATCGTCCAGCAGGTCGAAGGCATTGCCAACGACGAATTCACCACCCGCATGGTTCTCGATCTGACTCGCCCCAATGCCGACGCCTCCCTCTTTGTCAGCGATGCCAATGGGGCGGCGCAGAATCACTTACTGGATTTCGTGGAGATCGTGAATTCCGACGGCAACCTGATCTCCTCCGCGCAGTATCCCTCGCGTGTGGGCTACAAGAATACCTGGGTCACAGCTACAAAAAATTGGGGTGGCTCTCCCGCTTTTCTAAAGCGCGAAGAATTACCCGACGGGGTGGAACTCTCCCTGACCGCCGTGCGCGCCCAATCCGCGAACGATAAAAACGTGTACATCATCGGCGGCCGCCGCCTCGACCGGAACTTCCTCTCTACCCTGGTCTTTCCCTCCGGCATGCGCGCCCTCTTATACCGCAATCTCGAACCGGCATTTAGTCAGACCGCGCTCACCGACCAGAACGGCGTGCCCGCCCAGGCAGACTCTTTTCAGCCACTCATCGAACAGATTCAAAAGCAGCCGCAGCAGGAACTTGTTCGCACCATCGATTGGACTCGCGATGCCGCCGATGCGGAAACCTTTCACGCCATTCCCCTGAAGGGCCGAAACGACGAACTCCTGGGTGTTTTCTTGCTCGGAAGCTCGCGCAGAGATCTCGTCGTCCTCGTCCGCCAAATCTGGCAGATTACTGCTCTCGTCGGCCTCGCCGCTTTCTTTATCGGTCTGCTTCTCGGTTGGTGGATTTCCCGTCGCATCACCAGGCCGGTCGAGGAGCTTGCCAACGGCGCCCGTGAAGTCGCGGCCGGTCACTGGGATACGCAAATCCAAGTGCGAGGCCACGACGAAATCGGCGAACTCGCCGGCGCCTTCAACGGCATGACCAGGACCCTCGCTGCGCAAAAAGAAAAACTCGTTCAGACCGAACGCGTCGCCGCTTGGAGAGAACTGGCCCGTCGCCTTGCTCACGAACTGCGCAACCCGCTGTTCCCCTTGCAAATTACTGTCGAAAATCTCCAACGCGCTCGCCAACTCGGCCCCGATCAGTTCCAGGAAGTTTTCAGTGAAGCCACCGCCACTCTCAAAGCCGAACTTTCCAATCTGAACTCCATCGTCGGCCGCTTCAGCGATTTCGCCAAAATGCCGTCGCCCGAATTCACTAAAGTCAACGTCAACGAAGCTCTCCGCGAAGCCGTCCGTCTCTTCGAGCCGCAATTTCACGCTGTGGGCAAGCCCGCCATTACGCTCGAATACTCTCTCAGCGAGTCCTTGCCGGAGATTGACGCGGATCCCGATCTTCTCCATCGCGCATTTCAAAATCTCGTCCTCAACGCCTTGGACGCCATGCCCGGTGGTGGCGCGCTAAGCGTGAAAAGCGCTGAGGCCGGTCCAAACGTTCGCATCGAGGTCAGCGATACCGGCAAGGGTCTGACGCCGGAAGAATGCTCGCGCCTCTTTACGCCGTATTACACCACCAAGGTTCAGGGCACCGGGCTCGGCCTCGCCATCGTGCAGTCTGTCGTCAGCGATCATCATGGAAGCATCTCCGTCACCAGCGACGAAGGCCGTGGTGCAACCTTCCGCATCGAGTTGCCCAAGCATCAGGCTGGCGTCCCGCCGCGCCGGAGTGAAGAAACTGCGCCGAAAGAAACCCACTCCGCGCAAGCCGCGGCGGCTTCGGACTAAGCCGCCTGCGAAAGGTACCGCCCTTGAAAGGATCCACTTGTCCCGTAAAGCAAATCTCCTCCTGATCGACGACGATCCAAACACTCTTGCCTCGCTTGCCCGCGCCTTTCGTCTCGCCGGACACGAAGCCACCGTTTGCGACAACGCCGCTCGTGCCGCGGATCTCCTTCGCAATGATCGCTTCGACCTGATTCTTTCCGACGTAGTCATGCCCGGAAAAAGCGGTCTCGAACTCCTCGAGGAGTTGAAAAAAGCCGGCGTGCCCACCCCCGTGGTGTTGATTTCCGGTCAAGCCAATATTGAAATGGCTGTAAAAGCCACCCGGCTGGGTGCCTTGGATTTTCTCGAAAAGCCTCTTTCCACCGACAAGCTTCTTGTCACCGTCGAAAATGCCCTGCGCCTCTCCCGTCTCCAGGACGAAAATCGCGAACTCCGCCAGCGCCTGGGCAAACACGAACTCGTCGGCACCGGCCCCGCAATGGAAAAACTCGTCGCCCAAATCAATCGTGTGGCGCCCAGCGAAACACGCGTCTGCATCCTCGGCGAAACCGGCACCGGCAAAGAACTTGTCGCACGCGCCATTCACGAAAAATCGCCGCGCGCCACGAATCCTTTCATTACTTTGAATTGCGCCGCCGTCCCGGCCGAACTCATCGAATCCGAACTCTTCGGCCACGAAAAGGGTGCCTTCACCGGCGCCGCCGGGCGTCACCTTGGCAAGTTCGAACAAGCTGAAGGCGGCACGCTCTTTCTCGATGAAATCGGCGATATGCCTCTCGCCATGCAGGCAAAACTTCTGCGTGTCCTGGAGGAAGGGGAAGTCGAACGCGTCGGCGGCGACAAGACAATCAAAGTCAGCGTCCGTGTAATCGTCGCCACTCATCGCGACCTCGAAGAGTCCATCAAGAAAAACGAATTTCGTCGCGACCTGTATCACCGCATCTATGTCTTTCCGCTGCTTCTCCCTCCGCTTCGCCAGCGGTCCGAAGATTTTCCGATCCTTACCGCGCATTTTGCTCGTCAAGTGGCCGCGCAAAATGGCTGGAAGGAAAAACTCTTCTCCGAAGATGCCATCGCCGAATTGCGCAAGTATTCCTGGCCCGGCAACGTCCGCGAGCTTCGCAACATTGTCGAACGTCTGGTCCTCATCTCCAGCGAAGACACCGTTACCGGCGAAGACGTTCGCCTCGTCTTGCCGGTCACCGACGTCGCGGCAGGCGCCGCCACAAATATCGTCGGCGATCCGGGGCAGGGAACTCTGGTCCAACGTACCGAAGCCTTTGAACGCGAAGTGCTCCTCACCGAAATCCGCCGCCATAATTTCCACATGACCAACGTCGCCCGCGCGCTCGGCCTCGAACGCAGCCACCTCTACAAAAAATGCCAGCAACTCGGCGTCGACCTCCAATCCCTCCGCAAACCGGACTAACTGTCCGCTCCTCGGGCCGGTGATCTCCTGCCTCTGTAGCGGCCGCCCTCTGTGGCGGCGTGTCACCACACAAAAGCCTCGCCAAGGACTGAGTCCCAGATTATATTCTCGCCATGCCGATCAACTCGCCGCAGGCGTCCGTGGCCCCAACTCCATCGCTCACATTCGAAGATCCTATTCCCGGTCGTTTGTTGAGCCTTGATATTTACCGCGGCTTGGCCGTCGCGGGAATGATCATCGTTGATAATCCGGGTAGCGACGATCAAGCTTACTGGGCCATCAAGCACGCCGAATGGAACGGCTGGACGCCCGCCGACCTGATATTCCCGTCCTTTCTTTTCCTGGTCGGAACCTCGATTGTTTTTTCGTTTTCATCCCGCATTCAGCGCGGCGAATCCCGTCGGCAAATTCTTGTTCATGTTTTCAAGCGTTCGCTGCTGTTGATCGCCATCGGACTCCTTGTGAACGCCTCCCCCATCATCGGACTCGACATCCACACCTTCCGGTTCGAAGGTGTAACTCAACGCATCGCGCTTTGTTATTTAGCAGCCGCCCTGCTTGAATTGTACCTAGGACGCCGCTGGCAAATCGCGGCGTTGGCCATTTGTCTCCTGGGCTATTGGGCTTTGCTTCGCTTCCTTCCCGTGCCCGGGGCGGGTACGCCAGGCCATCAGATCCCCTTCATGGATCCCGATCAAAACATCACTGCCTGGCTAGACCGGAAATTGTTCATGGGGCACCTTTACAACGGCACACGCGATCCGGAGGGTCTCCTGCACACAATTCCCGCAATCGGCACCACCCTGATTGGCCTGCTTACCGGACATTGGCTTCGCACGCGCAAAACTGCCGCAACCATCATCGGCGGATTACTCGCTTTCGGCGCAGTCGGACTCGTTCTCGGGAAGCTGTGGGACCGTACATTTCCGATCAACAAGAATTTGTGGACCAGTTCCTTCGTTCTGTTCACCGGAGGATTCGCCCTCATCTTTCTGGCACTGCTGTACTGGATCTTTGAAGTGAAGAAGCTGCGCGGTTGGTGGACCATGCCCATTCTGGTGCTGGGCATGAACGCGATTGCCGGCTTCGTGGCCGACTCGCTAGTCTACGGCCCTGGCTACACATTTATGGCCAGCGGCCCGAACGGTCAAAAGATGAATTGGCATGAGGCAGCGCAAGCTCACTTGCAGGCTTTTGGATTAAGCCCCGCAAATGCGTCACTGATTTATTCATTGGTTGGTCTGGGATTTTGTTGGTTCTTACTCTGGCTTTTGTGGCGAAAGAGAATCTTCTTGAAGGTCTGATTACCCCCCGTTACGGTAAAAGCCGCCTTCACAGCTCGCAGATCTACACCGCACGTTTCATAATCAACTGATTATAAGCACTTTATATAGTTTTCCGATTCTTCTTGACAAATTACATATTGCTATATAGAGTTTTCGTATCGCAATATTCTTCCTCGGGTGACATACCATGACTCTCGGCGACAAACTCCGCTCCCTTCGCTCCATCGAAGGTTCGCTCCGCGGCCTCAGCCGTCCCATGACCCAGTCCGAAGTCGTTTCGGCCATGAAAGAGGAACTCGGCCGCAGCCTCAGCCAGGCTTATCTTTCCCAGATCGAAAACGGCGCGCGCCCGCACATGACCAACACTTCGCGGGAGCTGCTCGCCAAGTTCTTCCGCGTCTACCCGGGCTTCCTCGTCGACGATCCCGCGGGCTATTCCCGCGAGCTGCAATCCGAGCTCCGCGTAGCAGACGCCACTGTGGATTCCTGGCTCTACGCCGGGGCAGACCAGTTCACATCCGACCCGGAGCTCGGCGCCGCGCTTTTGAAGATCGCCGAAGAACCAGACTCCCGCGCCGCATTGCTGCTTCTCGGGGAGATTCTGCGAACTCCTGGTTTGGCGGAACGCCTCGGTGAAGTTCTGCGGCCGGGCACATTCTCGGATGTAAATCATCCGCCACCGAATTCCTCACGCAACTAACTGGCCTCGGCCTTTTCCGAGTGCGACCTGAGCGACCCGCCTGCTTGCCACGGTGGAGGTGTCGCTCCGCGAGGTGCTCTATGTCTTGGTCTGACTTTTATCTGCTCTGCTTCCTGATCGGCTTCTCGCTCAGCGCGATTTCTTTCCTCGCCGGCGCGCTTCATCTGCATCTGCCGTTCAAGATGCACTTGCCGTTTCATCTTGCGCATCACGGCGGAGCGGTGGGAAAAGGCGGCGCGATAGCGAAGGGAGGTGCCCATCTTTCGTGGTTCAACGCCGCAACAGTGCTCGCCTTTCTCGCCTGGTTTGGCGGAACCGGCTACCTCCTCACGTCGCACTCGATCCTCGTCGGCGCCGCGTGTCTGGGTGTCGCCGTGGCTGCGGGCCTCTTAGCCGGATGGCTCGTCTACCGCTTCATGTACGTCCTCGTTCGCAACACCGACGCGCATATGAACGAGTGGGACTACCGCCACGAAGGTTCCGTGGGCACGGTCAGCATCACCATCCCGGCACAAGGCACCGGCGAGGTGATTTTCGAACAACACGGCATACGCCGCAGCGCAGGCGCGCGCAGCGACGACGCCTCACCCATTGAACGCGGTGCCGAAGTCGTGATCAGCCGCTACGAAAAGGGAATCGCCTACGTAAAAAAGTGGGACGAATTCACAAAAGCGTAGCGGGATTTCTGCTGGGTATGTCTTGGTTTGTGTAGCGGCCGCCTTCTGAGGCGGGCAACTTGGGTTTCGGGTTGTCTTGGGTCGAACGAATTTACGGAACTGAAGCTCGATGCAATCGGTTCCCAGTCGGAGAAAACGGAGGTGTCTATGCATGATCATTCAGACGTCCTGATCATTGCTGGTCTAGTGGTTGTCGCGGTTTTGTTTCTCATGGGCCTTATGGCCCGTATGTATCGCAAAGCGGGTCCCAACGAAGCCCTGATCGTCTACGGCTTTCGCGGCACCCGCATCATCAAAGGTGGCGGCACAATCATCTTTCCGATGGTAGAGCAATGCAAAGAGCTCTCCCTCGAACTGATGTCCTTCGATGTCGCGCCGCAGCAAAGCCTGTATACCAACCAAGGCGTCGCCGTCACCGTCGAAGCCGTGGCTCAACTTAAAGTGAAGTCGGATCCCGTCTCGATCCGCACCGCAGCCGAACAATTCCTCACCAAGCGCCCCGAAGAGCGCGAAGGCCTCATCCGCCTCGTGATGGAAGGCCATCTCCGCGGCATCATCGGCCAGCTAACCGTCGAACACATCGTCAAAGAGCCCGAAATGGTTGGCGGCCGCATGCGCTCCACCTGCGCCGAGGATATGAGCAAGATGGGTCTCGAAGTCGTCAGCTTCACGCTCAAGGAAGTGCGCGACAAAAACGAATACATCGCTAACATGGGCCGTCCGGACATCGCGCGCATCAAGCGTGACGCCGAAGTGGCCGCCGCCGAAGCCGATCGCGATATCGCCATCAAGCGTGCCGAAGCCACACGCGCCTCAGCCATCGCCAAGGCGCAGGCGGACCAGGAACGCGTCGCCGCCGAAACCGCTTCAATGGCAAAACAAGCCGAAGCTCAGCGCGATCTCGACATCAAGAAGGCCAACTATCTCGAAATCAGCAAAAAGGCCCAGGCGCAAGCCGATAAAGCCTACGAAATCGAGACCAACCGCCAACAGCAAAACGTCATCCTCGAGCAGGTGCGCATTCAGCAAGTCGAACGCGAAGCGCAGGTCAAGGTGCAGGACGCTGAAATCACCCGCCGCGAACGCGAACTCATCGCCACCGTGCTCAAGGGCGCCGAAATCGAGCGTCAACGCATTGAAACCATCGCTAACGCAGAGCGTCAGCGCATGATCAGCGAAGCCGAAGGCCGCGCCTCTTCTATCCGAGCACAAGGCGAAGCCGAAGCCGAGATCATCTTCAAGAAGGGCGATGCCGAAGCACGCGCCATGAACGTAAAGGCCGAAGCCTTCCAGGAATATAACCAGGCTGCGGTCGTGGACAAACTCATCAGCTCCTTGCCCGACGTTGTCCGAGCGCTCAGCGAACCGCTCAGCAAGGTCGACAAAATCACCATCGTCTCCACTGGCAACGGTGATGCGGCCGGAGCTCACAAAATCACCGGTGACATCACCAAAATCGCCGCGCAAGTCCCTGCGCTCTTCGAAGCGCTCAGTGGCATGCAAATGTCCGATCTGCTCGGCAAAGTCCGCATGATCGGCGACAAAGCACCCAAGCCAGAACAATCCAGCCCCACTAAGGCATAACCGCATTCCGCCAGGGCAGGCTCATCACCTGCCCTCGGCGCTTCGCTCCGCGGAGGGAAGGTCATGAGTCTTTCAATGCAACAAACGCGCGCGCTGGTACTCGGGGGAACAATCGTAATGGCTCTCGCTCTGGCCAGTCTGGCGTGGCACCAAATCAACACCATGCTAGCCAGCTGCAATTCGCTCTTTCACTAGTATTCGCAAGCTTGTGTAGCGGCCGCCTTCTGAGGCGGGCGCCTTTTTTAACAACGGCTATCTCAAATGGCCGAGATTGAATTTGGAAGGGAGAACGAAAATGGGACTCTTGGAACGAGTAAGCACTTTAATCCGGGCCAACCTCAACGACATGATCGACCGCGCTGAGGATCCCGAAAAAATGATCAAGCAGGTAATCCTCGACATGGAGAATCAATACCTCCAAGTCAAAACGCAGGTCGCCGTTTCCATCGCCGACCAGCACATCCTCGAAAAGAAACAGCGCGAACAGGAAGACACCGGCAAAGACTGGATGCGCAAAGCCGAACTCGCCGTGGACAAAACCCAAGACGATCTCGCCCGCGCGGCTCTCGACCGCTACCAGACCTCAAGCCGCCTAGCGCAAAGCTTCCACGAACAGGTCAACGACCAGAAAGCCCAGGTGGAAACCTTGAAAAACGCCTTGGTCAAACTCGAAGCAAAACTCGACGAAGCCAAGTCCAAACGAGAAATGCTAATCGCCCGTCACCGCCGCAGCGTGGCTCTCGATAAAGCTGCCAAAGCCCAAGTAGCCCTGGGTGAAGACTCCAAGAACGCCGCCTTCGATCGCCTCAAGGACCGCGTGAACCACACCGAAGCCACCGCCAGCGCCGAAGTCGAGCTGCTCACCGACGACATAACCGAAAAACTCAACCGCCTCGACCGCGACACCGAAGTCGACCGCCTCCTAACCGACCTAAAATCGCGCCGCCGCCTCTTAACCCAATGAACCGAGTGCATTCGTGCACCTCGTGGACGTGCACGACGCATTCGCGTGTCGTGCGTAGGCGCATGGCTTTAGCCATGCATGCTCATCCGGACGGGGCCGTGAAGTGTCTGCCTCGCACCTTGTTCGGGCAGCGGGGGTCGGAGCTTTAGTTTGTCCTGAGCCTCGAAGGGCTCCGACATTAACCAGCAGCAAGAGTTGGGCTTTAGCCCCTGAGGAAATGTTTTCCAAGCCTTCACTAGCCTGGCGGAAAAACAAAAAACTAGCCGCAACAGGAAGTTGGACGCCCGTGCCCCAAAAAGGTTGGTCTCCAGCCCCGACTAAATTGCTGCCCTGCAGCGCCCGTGTAAGAATAGCGACTAATGAACCCTTGGATGACTGCAATTCCATCAGGACTCGCGGCGGGAATCGCTGGCCTCACCGCCTACGGAGCCGTAAACGCGCGTGCCCAACTCTTCGGTCCGACGGTTAGCGACACGCCCTCGCCCAAACTTCTAGCGCTCACGTTTGACGACGGCCCCAACCCCGCCATCACCCCGAAACTCCTCGACCTTCTCGCCAAGCACAACGCCAAGGCCACCTTCTTCCTCGTTGGAAAATTCGCCGGCCAATGCTCTGCACTCGCGAAAGAAACCGCTGCGCGCGGCCATCTCCTCGGCAATCACACGCAAACGCATCCGAATCTTTTCTTCTGCGGACCCGACGAAACCCGCGAAGAACTTCAGCGCTGCAACGAAGCCATCCACAACGCCACTTGGGAGCAACCCCGCTGGTTCCGCCCGCCTTACGGCTTCCGCAGTCCTTGGCTCGGCGAAATCGCCCACCGTCTCGGCTTGACCACCGCCATGTGGTCCCTAATGCCCGGCGACTGGCGCGTGAAACCCACTGAATGGCTCATCGACCGCATGAAACCGATTGCTAATCACGCTCAGCAGAGTCTCCAAACGAAAAGCGCAGCGTCTCGATCGGCGGCACCTGCGGGCGATGTACTCTGCCTCCACGACGGCTATCACGGTGCATTGAACGGCGACCGCTCCGCCACTCTCGCCGCTCTCGCCTATTGGCTCCCGCGTTGGCGTGACCTCGGCCTGCAATTTGTTACAATGAACGAAATATCGCGGAAGGCGGTCGAGGCGTAATGGACGAAAAAGCGTTTTACACGGAAAAGGAAGAAACACGCAAGGTCAAGCTAGTTTGCCCCAGTTGCCGAGGTGAATTTGAGGCCCCCGTGCGCTGGAAAGTTTCTCGCAAGAAAAAAGAATTGCCCCGCGGCGCAGGCGAAGAAGATCGCCGCAAATTCGCCAAAGCAACGTCCTTCATGGTTCGCCTGGACGACTTGGTCGCGTGCTACAAGTGCCGCAAGCGCTTCGAACTGACCGGCCAATCCACCGTCCTCATCAACGACAACCTCGGCGACCCCAACGAAGATCCCGAGAACTTCGGAAACCGCTAGCCTTGCTATTTCGTAAATAGTGGCACAGTCATTTTGGCTGTGTTCTTGGGTTCCCCATTTAGGAGGCTGAGGCTTCAGCCCCAGCGTAAGCGCGCACTCTCAACGGGCTTTAGCCCCTCAAGAAAGTTTTTGCTGTTTTGGTATTCTCTGGACCTAAACGTCGTTCAGGCAACGGCGGTCGGAGCTTTAGCTCCGACATAAAACGTCTCACCTTCCGTGCGCTTCAGCCCCGGAGGAAATGACTGGGACATTTCCCTCCTAACCACAATCCGCGATACCATCTCGCGGCAACAAATTACTCCGGAGGCCCCTTTTGATGCGCGCAACAACACCCAGAGCAGCGTGGTTCCTGCCCGTCTGTCTTTTCCTCGCGATTCTCTGTCTGGCTGGCGAAAAGACCTCAACCGAAAAAATGCCAGCGCTGCTGCCTTGGTCCCGGCAAATTACTGTTCGCGAAGGTTGGCTCGAAAAGCGCCACGCCATGCTTCTCTCCATGATGCGCAAGCACAACGTCGCCATGTGGATCGTCGTCAACGAAGAGTTTCACAACGACCCGCTCACCGAATACGTCGCGCCTCCCCGCGTCTACACCGGGAACCGCGACATTTTCGTTTTTGTCGACGCCGACGATCAGGGCCTGAAGAAATTCGCCGTCACGGGCTACGCCGAAGAGAACCTCAAGCGTTTCTTCGACACCTGGGACGATCCCCGTCCGCCCAAGGATGTCCTCAAAGAGCTCTACCTAAAATATCAGCCCAAGACCATCGCTCTTGGCATCGATGCGTCACGAGGCGTAACCCGCAGCCTCACCTACGACAGCTACAAATTTCTCTCCGAGGCCATGGGCCCGGAAGCCACCCAGCGCTTTGTTCCCGCTGCTGAACTAATCGAAGACTATCTTTCCACGCGTCTCCCCGAAGAATTCGATACCTACACGAAAATGGTCGAGGCCACGGAAATTCTCACCCGTCGCGCTCTCTCTAACGAAGTCATTCAGCCTGGAAAAACCACCGTCGGCGACGTCCGCCGCTGGCTCTACGATCAAATGTGGGAGAACCGTTTCACCGCTTGGTTCCAGCCCGACATGCGCGTGCAGCGGCAGGGCTCGACCACCAACATGTCCCGCGGATTCCTCGGCGTTGCTCCGGAGTCGGTCGTCATTCAGCCCGGCGACGTCCTGCACATCGATTTTGGCGTCACTTATATGGGCCTGAATACCGACTGGCAAAAAATGGCTTACGTCCTCAAGAAAGGAGAGAAAGCTGCGCCTGCAGGACTGATCGCGGCCATGGCAAAAACCAACGCGCTGCAAGACGCCGTCATGCACAACGCCAAGCCCGGCAAACCTGCCGGTGAAGTTTACAACCTGGCCATGGCGGAAATGGAAACCAAAGAAATTGAAGCGAAGATTTACAGCCATCCGATCGGCGCGGAAGGCCACGGCCTCGGCCCATCCATCGATTATCGAGCTGGTCAGCGCGCCTCCATGGAAGCAGACAAACCGCTCGTGAAGGGCACTTATCTCTCCGTTGAACTGAACACTGCTTCCGCCATTCCCGAATGGGGCGGCCAAAAAATATTCGTCATGATGGAAGACGACGCCTATCTCACCGACGAGGGCTACAAATTCTTCCGTCCCCGCCAAACCGCCTACTACCTGATCCACTGAGACCTTCGAGACGAAAGATCGACCCTGCAAAGTCGGTGCCGTCCCTGCGCGAGAGAGCAATGTGCCCAGGAGCACAGCTAATTTATGGTGCGACGATGTCTTTTAGGTGAGGCTTCACTTGGACTGCGGAAAGGCTTGCGGCGTCCCAGCCGCCGCCGAGGGCTTTGACCAGCAGAACGGAAGTAACGAGCCGCTGGCCCTGGATGATGGCGACTTCCTGTTCGTCGTTGAGGACGATTTGTTGGGCGCTGACGACGTCGAGGTAATTGACGAGGCCGCCGGTGTATCGCGAGGTGGCAATATCCAACTGGCGGTGCGCGGCAGCAACGGCTTCGGCTTGCGATTGGCTGGCGGTGGCCAGCACTTCCAGGCCAGTGATGTCGTCCTGAACCTCGCTAAAGGCATTGAGGACGGCACCGCGGTAGCTGGCAACGCTGGCTTCGTAGCCGGCCTGTGTGTATTGCACTTGGCCTCGCCGCGCCCCTCCCGTGAAAATGTTCTGCGCAAGATTGGCGCCAATGGCCCAGAAGCCGCTTTCGACGTTGAAGAGTTTAGTGATATCGGCGGAATTCCAACCACCCTGCCCATATAACTGCAGCGAGGGATAGTACGCGGCTTTGGCGATGCCAATTTGCGCGTTGGCCACGGCCATTTCGCGCTCGGCTTCCGCAATATCGGGACGGCGTTCAAGAAGATCCGAGGGCAAAGACGTATCGACGTTGGGCGGTTCAATGGCGAGTTCGCGCTCGGCAAGGTGAAATTCCGGAGCGGGTTTGCCGACGAGAACGGCAATGGCGTCTTCGTATTGCTTGCGTTGCTGTTTGAGAAGCGTGGCCTGGGTGCGCGTGGTATTTAGTAGAGTTTCTTCCTGCGCGACGTCCAGACCGGAGGCGATACCACCGTTATGGCGGGAGTTGACCAGGTCGAGACCTTTCTGCAGCGCCTCCACAGTGCGATTGAGAAGCGTAATTTGCGTGTCCAACTGACGGAGGCTGAAATAGTCGGCGGCGAGCTCCGCGGTGAGGATGAGCCGCATATTTTCGAGATCCGCCGCATTGGCTTGGAAGGATGCCTGTGCGGCTTCGATGGTGCGCCGACGCTGGCCTGCGAGATCGACTTCGTAGCTGACCGTGAACGGAAGGACCCAACTGTTCTGGGTTATAGGAGCGGTGATCGGAATGTTCGAGCCCGTGGAGCGTGTCTGTGAATAGCGGAGGCGTTCGGCGCTGGGTGCGACGCCGACGGTCGGAAATAGTGTGGCGTTCTGTACGGCGGCGGAAGCCCGGGCTTGATTGTAATGGGCGATGGCGAGTTTTAAGGTTTGGTTCGCGGCCAAGAGATCGGTTTCGAGAGCGTTCAGTTCGTCTTCGTGATAAATGGTCCACCAGGAAGTTTTCGGAACTGCATCTTTGGGAGCCGCTTCGCGGAACGGTTTGGGGACGTCCCAATTCGCCGGGACGGGTGCGGCGGGACGCTTGTAGTTCGGGCCTACGGTGCAGCCCAAAAGAACGAAGAGTAATGAAGAAATCGTCCAGTAGCACAGTTTTTTTGCCCTGTGGCACACCCATTCCTGGCTGTGCTCTTGGGTTCGTGGTTTTCGTGGTCCGCGGAACAGAAAACGCATTAAGGCTTCTTCTCCGCTGAGGAAGCGGGCTTTTGTTGTTGCGGGGCCGGCGGCGTGCTGGCGTTTGGCTGCACCGGTGGTGTCGTTGAAGCGTCGGGCGGAATGGGGTTTGCGACTTGCTTTACATTGACCTGCTGGCCGTCATCGAGCGAATCCGGCGGGTTAAGAACGATCCACTGATCGGGACTGAGGCCGTTGATAACTTCGAGAGTGGTGCCGTAGTCGCGGCCGATGGTGATGCTTTGAAGGCGAGCTTTGTGATTCGCGTCGACGACGACTGCGCGAAGTCCCTCGGACCGGAAAAGCAGGGAGTTCACGGGAACACGCAGACGCTGGCTGGTGGCTTTTACCAGCAGATGGACTTGCGCATAACCACCGGGAAGAAGCTGGGCGGATTTATTGGGAACATCCACTTCCGTGAGCAGGGTGCGAGTGGCGAGGTCGATGGATTGGGAAGTACGGACGACTTTGCCATAAAACTTCTGGCCGGGATATTGCGTGAGTTCGAGATATGCGCCGAGATCGTTATGAATCGAGGGCGCATAGGTTTCGGGAACGTTGACGTAGACCCTGATAGGATCGGTCTGCGCGAGGGTAAAGAGCAGTTGCGAGGCGCCGCCATTGCCGGCGTTGATGAGATTCCCGATGTCGACATTGCGCTTGGTGATGACGCCGTTGAAAGGAGCTTCCACGCGCTTGAAGGATTCGAGTTCCTGGAGACGTCGAACGTTGGCTTCATTTGATTCGACGGTGGCACGTTTGGCGGCGAGATCGCCGGACGCGTTGTCCACTTCCTGCTTGGAGACGCCGTCGGTTTTTAGGAGCTCGGTATAGCGAGTATTGGTGATGTCAGAAAGATGCGCGTTGGCCTGGGAAGTGGCGAGGTCGGCACGCGCTTGTCCAAGCTGTTGATCCACTTCTGGAGTGTCGATCTCGGCCAGCAATTCTCCTTTATTGACGCGGCTGCCGATGTCGCGGTGCCACTTTTTCACGTAGCCATTGGTGCGAGCGTAGATCGGCGATTCGACATAGGCCTGAAGAGTGCCGGGAAGAACGAGATTTTCATCACCGGGTTCGGCGATGGGATGAATGATGGCCACGGTGGGAATGGAAAGAGTTTCCGTGTTTTCGGCCAAGGCTTCATACTGCGTGCGACGCTGGAACATCAAGAACACGCCGACGATAACAAGCACGACGACGATGCCGAGGAAAAACACAAAGACCGCGCTACGCTTTCGCGGCGCTTCGTGGGCTGGATTTGTTGCAGTGTCACTCATGGTTGTTTAACTCACCTGTCTGGCGTTACTCATAATCATACGCTTTGCTCGGCGGGAGTGCCGCGATGACGCCTGCGCTCGAGTCTCCCGTGAATGATCGAAAAAACGCAGGGAACGAAAAACAATGTGGCCACGGTGGCGAAGAGCAATCCACCGATAACGGCGCGGCCCAGTGGGGCGTTCTGTTCACCGCCTTCTCCAAGGCCGATGGCCATCGGCACCATGCCGATCATCATGGCCAGAGCGGTCATGATCACCGGACGAATACGGACGAAACCCGCTTCCAAAGCGGATTCCCGGGCGTTCTTGCCCTCGGTCATTTGTTCGCGTGCAAAGGACACCATCAAAATACTGTTCGCTGTCGCAACACCCATGCACATAATGGCGCCCGTAAGCGAGGGGACATTCAAGGTCGTGTGAGTGAAAAGAAGCATCCAGCAAATGCCGGCCAAGGCGCCAGGCAGCGCAGTGATGATAATGAATGGATCGAGCCAGGACTGAAAATTCACCACGATCAACAAATAGGCAAGAACGATGGCGCCGATGAGACCAACGGCCAAACCGAAGAAGGAAGTGTTCATGGTCTGCACCTGCCCGCGAATCACAATGTGACTTCCGCGTGGGAGATGCTTTTCAGCGTCCTTGGTAAGGTTTATGACGTCTTTGGCGACTCCGCCCAGGTCCCGGCCGTTGACGGCGGCATAAACATTGATCATGGGCTGCACGTTGTAGTGCGAGATGGAAGCGGGTCGCGCAACCGTGGAGGTGTTGACGAGATTCCCCAAAATTTGAGGAGTGACCCCTGCCGCAGCTCCGGTGACGGGTGTATTTTGCAGCGCCTGGAGACTGTCGATGCGGTACTGGGGGGTCTGAACGGCAACGTTATAGCTGACGCCATTTTTCGGGTCGAGCCAGAAGCTTGGCGCGGTCTGGAAGCTGGAGGATAGCGAGACAAGCACGTTTTGCGCAACGTCGCGCGCTTGCAGACCGACGTATTGCGCCCGGGTGCGGTCGATGTCCATGTACAACGTGGGCGCATCGAAGGCTTGCTGAACGTGCACATCCACCGCACCGGGGATATGGCGTATTTGATTGGCAAGTTTCGAGGCCAGTTCGTAATTCGCAGTCTGGTTTTGACCGGTGATTTGAATGTCGATTGGAGCCGGCGTACCGAAGTTAAGGATTTGCGTGACGATATCTGCCGGCTGGAAAAAGAATTGCACACCAGGGTAATCCCTCGGAAGGCGCTCGCGAAGTTGATTGATGTAGAAGGAGGTGGGTTTGCCGCGCTCGGGCTTGAGCTGGACTAGGATTTCGGAATCAGCCGTGCCGATGGTTCCAGAGTTGCTGTAACTGAGGTTTAGACCGGAGTACGGGAGGCCGACGTTGTCGAGAATCGTGACGATGTCTTTTTCCGGGATGGTGTGGCGTATGGTTTGATTCACCTGGTCCGCAAGGCGCGAGGTTTCTTCAATGCGCAGGCCAGTGCGGGCGCGGAAATGCAGGCGAATCTGACCGGCGTCCACACTGGGAAAAAAGTCGCGACCCAGGAAACCGCTGATGCCGGCGGAAAGCACGCAGAAAATCAGGAAGCACGAAGCGAAAAGCCATGCGTGATCGAGGATGGCGGTTAGCGCAGTGCGGTAGCCGTGGCGGAAGCGCTCGAACGCGTGCTCGAAGCCCTGTTGATAACGCCGGAAGAAGCCCATTTTTTCGCCGCGATGGCGTTCCGGGTCGTATTCGTCGTCGGCACTCAGAAGATACATGGCCATGGTTGGAACGATGGTGCGCGACCACATATAGGAGGCCAGCATCGCGAAGATGACTGCTTCAGCGAGAGGAACGAAAAGATATTTCGCGACGCCCGAGAGAAAGAACATCGGGATAAACACGATGCAGATGCAGAGGGTGGAAACGAAAGCAGGAACGGCGATCTGCTGGGCGCCGTCGAGAATGGCCTGAACGGTGTCTTTACCCATGGCCAGATTGCGATTGATGTTTTCGATTTCGACAGTGGCGTCGTCGACGAGAATACCGACAGCCAAAGCGAGACCTCCAAGGGTCATGATGTTGATGGTTTCGCCCAGGGCGCTGAGACAGAGAACGCTGACGAGAATCGAGAGGGGGATGGAGATGGCGATGATCAGCGTGCTTTTCCAGTTGCCAAGGAAGAGAAGAATCATGATCGCGGTGAGACACGCGGCAATCAGTGCTTCCCGAAGAACGCCTTGAATGGCAGCGCGCACGAAAAGCGACTGGTCAAAAAAGGTGGTGACATTCAGGCCCTCAGGCTGGGAGGGCTCGTAGTCCTTCAGAGTTTGTTTGACGCGATCCACGATGGAAAGCGTCGAGGCGTTGCCGGTTTTGTAAACGCTCATCAGCACGCCGCGCTGGCCATTGGCAAGGACCACGTTGGTTTGCGGAGAGAAGCCGTCGCGGACGTGGGCGACATCGCGCAAGTAGATGGTCGAACCATTCACCGTCTTGACCGGCAGATCGTTCAGTTCAGCGATGGTGCGCGGACTGCCATTCATCTCGACGTTGTATTCCAGCGTGCCAAGCTTTGCCGTGCCAGTCGGGAGAATCAGGTTTTGCGCGTTGATGGCATTCACCACGTCCGTGGCAGACAGGCCCTTGGCCTGCAGCGCGTTGGAATCCGTATCCACGGAGACCAGACGTTGCTTGCCGCCATAGGGAAACGGCATGGAAGCACCTTGAACAGTGGCGAGTTCGGTGCGAATAAATTGGTTGCCGTAATCGAAGAGTTGCTGTTCGCTGAGGCGATCGCTGGTCAAGCCGATCTGGATCACCGGCACGGTCGAAGCGGAATAGATAATGATCAGGGGCGGAGTGGTACCCTGTGGCAGAAAGCGGAGAAAGGTCTGCGAGATGGCGGTAGTTTGCGCCAGCGCGGTTTGCACGTTGGCGTTGGGCTGAAAATATACTTTGATCACGGCAATCCCGCCGAGAGATTGCGATTCGATGTGTTCGACATCGTTGACCAAGGTCGTTAGTCCGCGCTCGACGCTGGTGGTGATGCGCTGCTCCATGTCCTGGGGCTCAAGACCGGTGTAGGTCCACACCAAGCTGATGACCGGGATGTTGATTTCCGGAAAAATGTCGGTAGGCGTGCGCGGAAGCACCACTCCCGTCAGCAGGATAATAACGAGGGCCATCACGATAAACGTGTAGGGCCTGGACAGCGCTAATCGGACAATCCACATAGAGAGTGAGTGTAAACCCTAAGCCGGAAAACGCGAGGAAACTCGCGAGGCGCGGCAAAAATAAAGTTGTAGGTGAAGCATGCTGTTCAGTAATTAGACTGCCTCAGGAGGGGTTTTGGTTACGAGAAATGGCGGAGGAGTTTCGGCAGACCAAATTGGTATTGAGGGTGGTTTTTCTCTCTCCTTGCTACTTGTGTTCCATGGTGAAAACGCCGTCCCAGGTGGTGGGCGGTTCGTCGAATAGATACTCCTGGCAACGCTTCCAATACATGCGCGAAGGGCCGTCGTCCGGCCAATGTTTGAGGATCGCTTCGAACGCTTGCTGCGCCTCTGACCAATTGCGCTTGCGGTACAGCTCGCGTGCGTCGGCGAACATGCGAAGACGCCGCTCGACATCGGCGAGGGTGGCGTCTTTCTGAAGATCGGAGATGCGGCCGCAGAGTTCGTGAATGATGACGGGCTGGAGTTTTCCTTTGACGCGGATGAGATCAAGCTCGCGGAAAAGAAAGCCGGCGTTTTGGGCTGCCGCGTGGGTGGATTCGTTAACAATGATGTGCGTGCCGTATTCCTTATTGAGACCTTCCAGTCGAGAAGAGAGATTGACGGTGTCGCCGAGCGCGGTGTAACCGTAGCGCAGCGCGGAACCCATGTTGCCCACGCTGGCGACCCCGGAGTTGAGACCGATGCCGATATCGAGCCTGGGCTTGCCTTCGGCTTCCCATTTTTTCTGAAGCTCATGAACACGGCCCATCATGGCCAGCGCGGCGTTGCACCCGTCGAGCGCGTGGCGTGCATCTTCGTACGGTGCGCCCCAAAAAGCCATGACCGCGTCGCCAATATACTTGTCCAGCGTGCCGTGGGTATCGAAGACGATTTTGGTCATGTCGGAGAGATAGGAGTTGAGGAAGAGAGCGAGTTCCTGCGCGTCGAGTTTTTCCGAGATGGTGGTGAATCCGCGAATGTCGCTGAACAGCACGGTGATTTCCGTTTTGCGGGGATCGACCAGCTTTGGATTTAGAAGAAGGCGGCGAATCACTTCGGGGCTGAGATATTGCCCGAAAGCGGTGCGAACTTTGCGTTTTTCCTTTTCTTCCACCAGGGCCCGATACAGAGAGACGAGCATGACGTTGGCGGTGAGAACTCCGGCCGGCAACGTGAAATTGAGCCACCAATCGTGAAGGAAAACGAAGTAAACGAGCGCCCCGAATGGGATGAGCAATGCCAGGCCGAACCACATCCAACGCGGGGAGACGAGAGCCAGCGCAGTGCCCAGCGGAATGCCAAAAAGAAAGATGAAGAAAATATCCCAGAGCTCCTGGCGGACGCCGCGGACCATGAAGTTGCCGTTCAGCATGTTGTCGATCACGTTGGCGTGGACTTCGAGACCGGGATAGCTAATGCCTCCATAAGGAGGAGTGCGCAGGTCGCCGATTCCGGTGGCGGAAGCACCAACGAGGACGATCTTGTCTTTGAAAGCGCCGGGGACAAAGCGATGCTGCACGACGTCGGCGATGGAATGGTAGGGGTACGTTCCCGCAGGACCGCGGTAGTTGATGATCACCCGGCCGAGCCAATCAGGCTTGACGCTGAGTTTGTCCGCGAATTGGAGGCTGGCGATTCCTGCGGGCCCGTAATTGATGGTGACTTGTTCGGTTTTCAGGCCCAGAAACAGACGAAGGGTTTGCACTTCAAGCGAGCCGTAGAGATCGAAGTCGTCGGGATTGGCGGTACGTCCGAACGGTAGAACGAGAAGGCCACGGCGGAGGACACCGTCCGCGTCGGAAGAGATGTTGAAGAAACCGACGGCGGTTTTTTCATCGTTATCGGGAGGAGCGAGTTCTGGAACGTTTGCGATGGTCGCGGAGTAGAGAGTGCCTTCGAACTGATAGCTGTTCAGAAGTGCGGCGAAATCGGATTTGCCGGTGGCGGGATTCAGCGCGGCGCGGTTGAGTGCGTACCACTGGACCATCCCCGCGTATTTGTCGAGTACGTCGCTATCAATCCCCTGCACTTCGGAAGACGGAAGATAAAAATTGCCGAGCACCACGGGACCGAAACGCCGAAGGGCCCCGGCAAACTGAGAATCGGCGTCGAATTCACGGGCGATTTCGCGGACTTGTTCCTCGAGTTTCGGATCGGGAGGATGACCGGATTTTGCGTCGCGCTCAAGTTTGGCCCACAAGGCGCGAACCGGCGCGGCGGTCTGATCGGGTTTATCGAAAGTGACGTCGAAGGACACCACTTTCGCACCGTCTTCGCGAAGAGCGTCCAGCATCTGGCCGAAGTATTTTCGGGAAAAAGGCCATTTGCCGAGAACCTCCTGCGAACGCTGGTCGATGGAGATGACAACGATGCGCGGATCGGGTGGCGTGAGGCGTGTGGGACGATAACGGAAGCGCGTATCCAGCGTGCTGTATTCGAAGCGCTTCAGAAAATCAAAAAGCGGAGTGTTGCGGTCGCCGACGAAGGTGAAAAAATAGATGGTGAGGGCGACCACGGTGATGGCAACGCTGATAAGGAACGAAGCGCGATGCTGCCACCACAGTGAGAAGAGGTCACGCAGCCGGAATTTGCGCCGCTGCTGAAGATCTCCTGCGGGGGCTGTGGGCATCGGCAGGATGTGCTATTCGCGAATGATGAAGTTCATGCGCACGCCACAGACTTCGATGAGATCCCCGTCGTTGAGGCGAACGGGACCGCTAATGGGTGCGCCGTTGACGGAGGGCTGTTTGTCTCCGGTACCCAGATAGTAGCCATCATCGCGCTGATTGATCTGCGCCGCCATTTTTGGCTTGAACCAGCCACGAAGGCGAATCGTGGCCATGGGAGACTTGCCGATCACCGTAAGTTTGTTGGTGAGCAGATATTCTTTTTGATCGACTTTTCCGCTCAGGACGACGAGCGTGGGCATTTTGACGCGGCCCGGAGAAAACTGGGACCGTTCGCCCAAAGCAGCGGCTTGCTGAAGCATGTCGCGGCGAACCTTGGTATCGAGCACCATGGTTTCGTTGATTTTGGGCGCGGCGGCTTTGCGGCCGGAATCCCAGGGAATCGCGGCGTCACCGGAAGCGTCAACTTTGATGTGGTGCTTGCCGATCCAGATGGAATCGCCGTCGTGCAGTGTAGCGCGTTCCACCCGGAGGTCGTTCACAAAGGTGCCGTTCAGGCTGTCGAGGTCTTCCACTACCAGACGGCCAGCCTCGAAATAGACGCGAGCGTGGTAATTGGATATGGCCAGATTGTCCACCGGCAAATCGTTGTCCGGGGAACGCCCGATGGTGACGGGACGCGCGCCGACGGGCACTTCCTTCACCAATTTTTCTTCGAACATCAGGCTGAGCTTAGCCATGCTTTCCTCCTCCTGCGGAGGGATTCCGCGGCCGTTTCGCCGCCGAAATAACCTTCATTTAGTCTTACCAGGGTTGCGCCGCAGCCAGGATAGCCATCCTTTGGGAGATTCGTCCTGGAAGCGCGCGACTATGACGGTAATGTTGTCCAAGCCGCCGTTTCCATTTGCCAGTTCAATCAGCTTTTGAGCCGCGGAAGCCGGATTGGTTTCTGCCTGTAACGTCCCGGCAATTTCAGGTTCTGTGACCATGCGGGTGAGGCCATCGGAACACAGCAGAAGGACGTCGTTTGGGACCACTGCGACTTCGTCGACGTCCACTTCGACGTCGGGATGGGCGCCCAGAGCGCGCAACAGTACGCTCTGCATTTCGCTCTCTTCCGCTTGTTGCGGGGTAATCAGCCCGCGGCGAACCTGTTCGGCGACCAGCGAGTGATCGTTCGTCAATTGCTGCAGATTCCCGCTGCGTAGCAGGTAGGCGCGGCTATCGCCAACGTGGGCGATGCTGAGCTTGGCGTCGTCTACCAAAACAACTGTTAGGGTGGCGCCCATACCGCGCTGCTCCGGGTTTTTCTGGGCCGACTGGTAAATCTTCAGGTTGGCCAGATGCACGGCGTTCTTCAGACGCTTGGTTTTCAAAGAAAAATTGTCCGTAACCTCGCCGTGCAGGGTCTCGCCGGAGTCTTCCTTGGGTTCCGCCAGGTATTCGGAGATGGTTTCCACAGCCATGGCACTGGCGATTTCACCGTGGGCTTCGCCGCCCATTCCATCCGAAAGGATAAAAAGCGAGAGGGGTTCGACGATCCGGAAGAAATCCTCATTGTTGGTGCGCACACGACCAACGTCCGTCAGGCCACTGCTGGCGATTTGCACGAGCTCTCCTTCCACACGACCCGCGAGCACGGTGGACACCCCTTGCGCAGAGAGATACCGAGATACTCCGTACTATCCACGCTAGCAGAGGCCCCCCTGCCGGGAAAGGCTTTGCGTCCAACTGATTACTCGCCAATTAGCCACACAGAGCGGAGCGAAAAGGGGTGCTCCGAGGGCAAACGGGCCAGGCGAAAAGGATACCCGAAGTAGGGCGCGGGGGCGCAAGGTTGTGCATGGCTGGGGGCGGTATGAAGAAAAAATGGCGTAGCTCAAGAAAAAATACTTGACATAACTATTCGAGTAGTAGGATAACACACGTATGTAGTAGATGCCTATTAAGAGGACATCTGTAGGGACAAATGGCCGAACCTAAATTATCGAAGCTGGAACTGCAAATCATGGAGGCGCTGTGGAGCCAGGGAACGGCCTCCATCCGCGAAATTCAGGAAACCTTCCCCGAAAAGCAGCGGCCCGCCTATACAACGATTCAGACCACCGTGTACCGCCTGGAAGGAAAGAAGGCCGTGCGGCGCATCAAGAAGGTTGGCAACTTTCACATCTTTGAAGCGGCGGTTTCGCGTGATGCCGCGCAGCGTCGATTGATCGATGAACTGCTGGCGCTGTTCGGCGGCAGCACGCAACCGGTGATGGCTCACCTGATTGAGTCGGGCAAACTCACGCTCGAGGACGTAAAGGAAGCCGAGAAAATTCTTCGGAAGCTCGAGAGAAAGGACGCCTCCCAATGACGCTGAACTATTTGACGGCGATGTGGTCGGACCTTGCACCGGCGATGGGTAACCACTTGTGGCAATCGACCCTCTTTGTTGCTGTCGCGGGATTATTGACGTTGCCTTTGCGGAAAAACCATGCGCGGGCGCGTTACTGGCTGTGGTTGGCGGCCTCAGTGAAGTTCCTGCTTCCCTTTTCGTTGCTGGTCGGCTTGGGGAGCCATCTGGCTTGGACGCATGCTTCGTCGGGAACGAACGCCGGCGTCTACGTTGCGATGGAAGAGTTCAGCCGTCCGTTTGCATCGACGACGATGCCGGTGGTTTCTCGGACTGCGGCGACGACGGCACTTCAAAACCTGGTTCATCTGCTTCCGGCATTTTTTGTTGCCGCGTGGCTGTGCGGACTCCTGGCGGTCCTTTTTGTGTGGTACATGCGATGGCGGCGAGTATCCGCGTCGGTCCGTGAATCGATGCCATCGCGGGAGGGACGCGAAGTGGACGCTTTGCGCCGCGTGGAAAGGAACGAGGGAATACGGAAACCGATCGAGATGCTATTGTCGCGGACGTTTGTGGAACCGGGGATTTTTGGGATAGCGCGGCCGGTTCTGGTGTGGCCGGAAGGGATCTCCGCGCGGCTTGAAGATGCGCATCTACAGGCGATCTTGGCGCACGAAGTTTGCCATGTCCGGCGACGCGACAATCTCGCTGCCGCGATACACATGCTGGTCGAAGCCATATTCTGGTTCTACCCGTTGGTTTGGTGGCTAGGCGCCCGCCTGGTGGAAGAGCGCGAACGTGCGTGCGATGAAGAAGTGCTGGAATCGGGCACGCAACGGGAAGTATATGCGGAGAGTATTTTGAAGATCTGCGAATTCTGCGTGGGATCTCCCCTGGCGTGCGTTTCCGGAGTAACAGGCGCGGATCTCAAGAAACGGATTGCGCGGATTATGACGCAAGGTTTTGCGCGAAAGTTGGATTTCAGCAGAAAACTATTGCTCAGCGCGGCGGGATTGCTCGCACTGGCCTTGCCGATCGTGTTCGGGCTGGTAAACGCAAGAAACGCCCGAGCTGCCAGGCAAACTGAACACCGCTCGGTTATTGCCCCGAGACTTGAGGTCGTTTCAATTAAACCCAATAAAACTGGCGATCCGACGGCCGGCTTTGAGGTCATAGGCAGGCCCTCGGTCGCAATCGGCTGGTCGGCTGACCGTTTCATGGCGACGAACTTTTCGCTGCACATGCTAATTCAACTAGCTTACGACGTGCAGGGCGATCAGATTGTCGGAGGGCCGGAATGGATGAACTCGGAAAAGTATGACGTTGATACGAAGATAGAGGGCGCAGACAGCGTCAATCTAGACCGACAAGGCTTGTTTCAGGAGTTGTTGGCGGACAGCTTCCAGTTGGCACTCCATCGGGAGACCAAGGACGTTCCTATCTATGCGCTACTGTTTGCCAAGCGCACTGCGAATCTACAGGAGGCAAAGCCTGGAGACGCGTACGCAAATGGTGCGCAGTGCCGGGGTGGACGGCCTTGCGGAGTGGGGCTTCATTTGGACGCGGGGAAAAATGAAGTCGTAGGGCAGGGACTTCCGATCTCCTCGTTGGTGAGTGTGCTGTCGCAGAATTTGGGCGGCCGCATCGTTGTGGACAAAACTACGCTAGCTGGTAAATACGATTTCACTCTGCGCCTGCCGCCGAACGCGAACCGGGAATCCGCCTGCACGGCTGTTCAAGAGCAACTTGGGTTGAAATTGGAAGCACAGACAGCTCCCATCGAAATTCTCGTCGTTGATCGTGCGGAGAAACCTGACAAGTCGCAGACCAGAAGCACACGTGGCGCCGCCTCGCTTGGCGCTCAGTACGCCACTTGGCAGGCGGAGGCGGGAGGTAAGCACACATTCGAGACTGCTTCTGTGAAACCGAACAAGTCCGGCAACGATTCACTGACCAGCATGAACGTGCCGATGGGTCCTGGGGATGTTTATCCGGCTAACGGAGGGCTGTTTTCCGGAACTAACGTTCCGCTTATCTCTTACATCTATTTCGCATATAAGCTCACAGGCAGCCAGTTTCAGCTGCTGCTGCCGCATTTGCCGAAGTGGGTTCTTACGGATCGGTTTGACATCGAAGCGCGAGCGAGTGGAAATCCAACCAAGGACCAGATGCGGCTGATGGTTGAGTCTCTACTGGCTGAACGCTTCAAGCTGACGATTCACTACGAGACGCAGCAACTGCCGGCTTTCGCTCTTGTTCTGGCGAACCCTGAGAAGACAGGGCCGCACCTTCAGTCGCATGTAGATAATCCATCGTGCTCGACAGCACCTTCGCAAACAACTCTCGCTTCGGCGCAAGCTTCACCAGCAGTGGCAGCCGGAGGTTTCCCCGCTGTTTGTGGCGGCATTATAGGAATGCCCTCCAGCCCATCGGGCCGTCTGCGCGTGGGCGCACGAAACGTCCCAATTGGATTGCTCGCGAGTTCGTTGGCGCAAATGGGGAACTTGGACCGCGCGGTGCTCGATCGCACTGGGCTCAGCGGCGTTTATGACTTCACCTTCGAATGGACGCCTCAGCACAATGGCCCGGGAACGCCTCAACTCAATGGGCAGCCGCCAGTCGTTAATGAATCGGGGCCAACGTTTACTGAAGATCTTCAGGAGCAACTTGGGCTGAAACTGGAACCGCAGACAGCTCCCACGGAAGTCCTAGTGGTCGATAACGTGGAGAGGCCGTCGGAGAATTAAGAACGACTTAAGGCGCGAATGACTTTTGTGACTATTTTGGCGGAGCGAAGACGAGGGCCTGGCGCATCCCGGAGAAGCGAAATTCTGTCAGCGTGCGCGTGCCATCGGGGTTCTTGGTGTAGACGACGGCATCGTCTTCGTATTTGATCTCGCGCTTCACCCATTTTCCCTGCAAGGTGACCGACCCATCACCGCCTGTAATTTTCACGATGGCGTCCGGGATGTAGGATTCCCAAGTGATCACGCAGTCTCCGACGGGTATGTGCTTGCCTTCCAGCCTTAGCGCGGACTTTAGCGTGAAGGCGCGCGTTCCGCGTTCAAAAGAGCGGGGGCTGAAGCCCTTGGACTCCAGATTCTTGTGTGCTACTTCCGCCTCAGGGTCACTGCCGTAAGGTCCAACAAGAAGCTGGTAGGATTTGCGCCAAAAAACGCTCTTACTGACGAGGGTTGACTTAAATCCAAGTTGCGACAATTTGTCCGATGTTTTGTCGGCCTGATGCCGGTCGTTGAATTTGCCGATTTCCAGATATCTTTCCACGGGCGATCTCGGGCCTTCTTCGACGGAACGCTCGACATTCACGGCTGGCTGCTCAGCGGAATCCGCTCTCGGCACAGCGGGTCGCAGAGCCGCTGAACCAGGCGGAGTGAACGGCGTAATCGCGACCACCGGTGCGGGAGGTGAAAACGGAATCAGGGAATTCCTGGGGACGACACCGGATGGACCGATCCCAGAGGTAAAGCGCTCCGTCGCGGCGGGGGTTGCGGCCTGAACTTTCAAGTCGCGAAGCTTAGCTGTGGACAATGGAGATGGCGACAGCTTCTCCGCGCGCAGAACTGGAGTCTTCGCATCTGACGACGGCGGCTGCGGTTCGGAGGGCGCGGACCGCGCATCTGCCGACGCAGACTGCACATTGGCCTGAGCAGGATGGGTTGTTGGTAATGCCGGTGGCGGTGGAACCTTTCCGCCCAATCGCTGGCCAAAGTGGACGAGGGTATCGCCTACCTCGCGACTGCGGAGCTGCAGAAAAAATGCGCCTACTACGAGCAGCGCGACAATCACACCGGTGATTAGGCCGCCGGAGAAGCCATTCAGTACTCTTGGCGCTTGTATGGACATGGAAGGCAACGCCAGCGTCGCCAGGCCGCGAAGCGCGGTATTTGTGTCCTGGCGGCTGGCACTCACCAGGGATGAGCCACGTGTATTTGGAAACGCTGGGGCGGATTTTTTGCCGGCAGCGGCCAGCGTGGCGTGCTCCGTTATCCAATCGCGAATTTCTTCGCGCGCCCCCGAAGGCAGATTGATGAATCGTAAGCCGCCTAGTTTTCGGGTGGAATCCGTCCAGGCTAGCTCGCTTTCGGCCTCGATGAATCGGGAGCCAACTTTTTTCTGAGGCTCGTCGGCCCACGCCAGGCGGCCATCGGCGGTGATTCGGCAGCTACGGCCGGAAAACCAGAAGCGGATTGTCGCCGTCTGTTGAACGGGATTGCTGGAGCGAAAGCAAAGGCCCCCTTCCGAAATATTCAGGACCACACCGCCGTTGTCGGGTTCGAGATTGACGTAGGCGAGGCCTTCGACAGGCAGGCGCGTGGTTTGGCGGCGATTGATATTGCTCATTGGCCGGATCTCCGTTGCCAATCTTTAGAGTGCTGTTCGCGGTGCAATCTGTCGTTGTCTCCCAGGAACGCATAGGCGCGGCCGTCTAACGAAAACAGCGCGGATCAAACGCTCAATCGGGTGCCGCTGGGTACGGCACGGTGTATGCACTCGGGATACGGCCATCCGGGCTGATGGCGTGCCTTCCCGAGGGGGAAAGGAACTGAAAAGAAAGACGGAGGTTAAGTAACAAGAGGATACGTAACGGTCAATGGTACAGGGGTACTAAGTCGGTACCAAGCCGCTGGGTGGTTGCAGCGGAACGTCCGGCGTTTTGCCTCTGTAGCGGCTGCGTTCGGGGGCGGCGCCCATTTCTAGCCCTCCACACTCGCTGCCATCTCAAAACAATACAAACACACCGGCAGTATCCTTCTGAGCCCCAAACCATAGAGTCCCTAACACGACCAGTATTCGCGTACCGTCCACCGGTCTCTACCACAGGAGCTTTAAGGCGAATTGCACTTGGCGTGCAGTGGTGGACGTGCTGGTAATGGCGCCGGCCGTGCCCGAGAGGCCGGTTGGATTTGCGGTCGTCGGCGGTGTGAAGACGATTAGATTTGGGGTATTGAAATTGGCGCGATCCAGGAGATTGAAGAGCTCGGCGCGGAATTGAAGATTAAAGCGCTCGCTGATTTTGGTGTCCTTTAGAACGGAGAAATCCCACGTGACGAGGCCCGGACCGGTGAAGGTGTCGCGGCCAACATTGCCGTAGAAACCGATAACCGATGGAGGAGCAATGAAAGCGTTGGGATTGAACCATTGGTTCGGGTTTCCAGTAACGACCTGGCCGGTGAAATTGGGATTGAGGAAAGGCCGGACAGGGTTGCGCGTATCACCGTTATTCGACGGGTTGTAGCTGAGCTGCGGTGTAAACGGGAATCCCGTTTGCGCTGTGATAATGCTGGAAACGGACCACCCGCTAACAAGGTGACTGCTCCAGCCCTCCATACTATTTGGGTACGCCTGACCACGGCCGAACGGCAAAGCATAAATCACGTTGACCACTCCAACGTGACGCGCGTCGAAAGTAGCCAGACCTTTGTCCGCGGCCAGGTTGTACGGATTGGAGACCAGACCTGGAGCATTGTTGGCAGTGGTCTGGTTCAGCGAGTCGCCGTCGTCGAGAGTCCTCGAGAACGTATACACGCCGCGTAGCGTCAGGCCGTGGCTGAGGCGGCGGCGCACGTCCACTTGCAGAGCATTGTAGGTGCTCACGCCTTCCGAGAACCACGTCCACGTGTTTGCGATTGTCGGGTTCGCTCTCGGCGCTCCTGCAGGAATGTAGTAGGCGCCGGCGGGCACAGGCGCGCCCGCGAGTGGAGAGTTCGGAAGTCCTTTGGGCAAATTGATGGGAAAGCCGAGAGTCGGACCATTCGTCGGACTTACGGGCTTGCTGGCGTCGTAGGTCGGATAGACAGCCGGACACGGCGCTGCGGGACAAATAGTTGGAATCGGTTCGTTGGCGTCGACGCCGATTAGTTCGTGATATCCGTGCGAGCCGACGTAGCCGACAGTAATCGCGGTATTGGGAGAGAGCTCGCGATCGATGCGCAGCGACCAGGAGATCAGCGTGGGTGTTTGCATGTTGGGTTGCACGCCGCCAGGAACGAGTTTGGCGCCCGCAGGCACCGGAGCGGTTGGATCGATGGGAAATTTGGAAACCGGGACGGAAGCGACGCTGTAGACCGGATTGAATGGCGCATTCTGATCGGCGCGATAGCCAAGCGCATCCTGGAGATCGTTGTACATGCCGAAGCCGGCGCGAAGAACGGTCTTGCCGTCCACGGGGCTCCAAGCCACGGCGATGCGAGGTTGCGGGAGAAAAGTGGCATTGTTGGTGGTGAAGAACGACCCGCCAATGCGCGGCTGGTTGGAAATTACACCGTCCGTGAACGTGTAGTTGCTGGCACGATCGTGGGCTTCGTTCCACCCGGTGGAAAATTCGTCACGAAAGCCCAGAGAAACGGTCAGTTTGGGACTGACGCGGAAAATATCCTCAACGTAGAAGGCGCCGAACAGCGAGCGCCAGCCCAGCGGGGTTGGCGAGGGATCGTACAGAAAAGTGCCCACGGTGCCAGATAGAAAAGTCGCAAGGCTGGCGAAAGTGGCTTGTCCGTACTGGCTGAGGGCGATGTTTTCGTTGGACTGGAAACGCTGGAACCATGCGCCCACGCTGATCTGGTGCCGGCCTTTTGTAAGCGTAACGTGATCCTCATAGGTGAAGAGGTTGCGTGCGATGCTCAAATTGCTTCCGTTATTGCTGCCCGCAAGGCCAATGGAAGCTTGTGGATTGGAAGCCGCGCTGCCGCCGACTACCACCGCGCCAACAGGGTGTCCGACAAGAAAGCCGGGGACGGTGGCGGCGGGAGTGCCAGGAGTAGGCTCTCCGGTAAAGAAATAGCCTGCGCGGGAATAACCGAAGCGCACGGTATTCAGAAGCGTTGGCGAGAAGACGTGCGTTTCTTCGAGGCTGAAAACTTGTTCGCGAAGAGTGAGGATGTCGGAGCTATAGGGATTGGCGGGAGTTTCGGTGAAGTCGTTGCCATCGTCGATGGTATAGACGCCAGCGAGAGAGTCTTTTTCGGAGAAGACATGATCGACGCGCACGGTGCCAAGGTCCTCGCGAACAGTCTGCAGCGGGCTGCTGAAGTATTCGGAGATGCCGTTGAAATCGGGTGATCCCACGGCAGGCGTGGGCCAGAGATTCAAGAGCGGCTGAACGCTGGGGACGGCTGCTGCCCTGGACGCCAGGCTGGGGACGAAGGCCACCGAAGTTTGGTGGAGATCCTGGCGGAAGCCTTCGTAATTGGTGAAGAAGAAAGTCTTTTCTTTTTGAATGGGACCTCCGGCGGCGGCGCCGAATTGGTTGCGCTGAAAAGGCGGAGCGGAGCCTTGATCGAAGTAATTGCGTGCATCAAGGGCGTTGTTGCGGACGAATTCATAAATTGCTCCATGCCACTGGTTGGCGCCGGATTGTGTGACGATGATGACCTGCGCGCCGGGATGTTTGCCGAACTCCGCACCATAGTTGTCGCGCTGTACATTGAACTCGCGCACCGCTTCCACACCGAGCAACAACCCGCTGGCACCGCCGGGCTGCATGTTGTTTTCCGCCGCGCCGGTGAATTCCACGCCGTTGAGGAGAAACAGATTTTGCTGCGGACGATTGCCGGAGACCGCAAAGTTGTTGGCGGTGGTGGAATTGGAAATTCCGGTGCCGCCCGTTTTTTGAGAGGTGAAATTCACGATGCCGGGATTGAGTGGCAGCAACAAATCGAAGCTGCGCCCATTCAGCGGGAGTTCCTTGACAGCTTGCTCGCCCACGATGCCGCTGATATCGCTGGTTGTCGTGCTGACCATCGGGGCATCGGCCCTGACCGCGACTTCGGAGGTCACCGCACTGACCTGCAAGTGGAGATCGACGTTGGCCTCTTCGCCAACCACGAGCTGAATACCGGTTCGCGTGGCGTCGCGAAAGCCCGCTTTGCTGACGCGCACTTCATACTCAGCGACAGGAAGGGCGAGGATAAGATAGCGACCGAGTTCATCCGTAGTGGTGGTGCGTGTCGCGCCAGTCTCGAGATTTTTGGCTCTGACGGTTGCGGCGGGAACCGGTGCATTCGAGGGATCGAGAACGACTCCTTTGATGCTTCCCGAGGTTTGCGCGTGAGCTACCGGCAGGCAGGAAAAAAACAGGGGCAGCGCGAGGAACGCGAGCACAAGCGGTCGAAATAGATGGCGTCTGGAGTTAAAGATGCAGGATTGATGGCGGGCGAAACTTTTCTCCACAGAATAGAAATACAAATTGGAATGCATGGTGGATTCCCCCAAGAAATCTGACCTGCGGCAATCAGTGCCGCGAAGCTCAGCAGGTTGCTCAACCGGAGGCGCGACTATACAATTCAATATAGTTAGAAGCGTTATGTCAAACCGACTTAATCCGAATAAAAACAGGATGAATCTATACGGATCCGAAGGCGTGGAAATCGTTTATTGAACCGGCCTCGGCCGCCAACACTAGCAAAGGGCACAGCCTGGAATAGCTGTGCCGCGGCCCGTTGTCTCTGAACTGTTGTCTCTGTAACCGATGTTGGCCCGAGACAGTCACAGGTATGTGACGGCCGAGTCCAATCTAGTCGCGATTTTCGGAATTCTGACGTTGGCTCGCCGCAGTTCGATTGGGGGAATTGACGGATGCACAAACCGGCTTGGCAACTTTTGAAGAACGTCCTCCTCAGTGTGCTTGCGTTCGCTGCCGGAGCCGGCTGGCTGTACGTGATTTATAATGAGCACCGATCGAAAGAACCTATGGAGATTGTGAAAAAACATTTTGTTTTCTACCCCGAATACTCGCATGGGAGCTGGCGCGAAGGACAATGCGCCAGTGCCGGCAAGGAAAAGTGCCGCGAGGTTACCTATACAATTCCGCTGAAAGCTTGCGGTGCTGTCCGCTTCGACTGGCTGGTCTTTCCCGCAGAGGACGCGGAAGCCACGTGGTCGTACAACGGCGCCAGTCCGAGAATTGACGAGAGCAAATATCCACTCTATGCGGTATTAAGCGAGGATTCTCGCCTGGTAGACCCGCCCGCGGTCGGAAAACCCCTGCCCGAAACCTGCCAATTCAAGTGATCGCCCACAGATGATTCTCGCGCGCTAGACGAGACCCGTGTGGTTGCGTTACGTTCTTGGGGCCGCGGATGCGGCTGGATTCGGTACGCTTGTAGCGCCAGCGGACGGCAACCGCATCTACTATCTAGATTTCGACAGGCTAATACCTTATGCGCGGCAAAATTATTCGCGAACCTCGATGGCCTGCATTCGTAGCGATGTTGGCTGCCTCCGGCGTGTACTGGGCGCTGCCCGAACCGCTCTCCGTTGGGCCAAGCTGGCTATTGCTCGCGATAATGGTGGTTTTGTTGATTCCTCTGGTGGTCTCCTATCAGTGGGGGCGCTACGACGTAACGCGGATTTTAACGTTCGGTGCCAACGGTTTGATCACCTTGGCCATGATTGCTTCGCTGGTTTTTCTAATCCAAGGAATACCGAAGCATCGCGAGGCGCCGCAGGTATTGCTGCGCTCCGCGATCGCCCTCTGGATCACCAACGTCCTGGTCTTTGCGCTGTGGTACTGGAAGCTGGATGCAGGCGGCCCACTGAACCGAGACCGCGGGCTTGGCCCCAGCAAAACCTCGTTCCTTTTCCCGCAGATGCTGACCGAGGAAGGGCGGGCCTCGTCCTGGACACCGCACTTCATGGATTACCTGTTTCTCGCGTTTAACACGAGTACGGCATTTTCACCCACGGACACAGCGGTATTATCGCGCTGGGCAAAAATTGGGATGATGCTGCAGGCTTTGATTTCACTAACGATTATTGCGCTGCTTGCTGCCCGAGCGGTGAATATTTTGTGAGCCCCGTGGGTTGCCCTTCGCTGAACCCTTGTCTAAACCGCGGAAGCCGCAGCCAAAAGTAACCTCGAAGACGAAACATTACCCGACTTTACGCTGTTGCCGCGGCTCCTTGAACAGCCTTTGCGGCGGCACGGATTACATCGATCACGCGTTCCGGTTGGGAGAGCATCGGCACGTGGCTGCTGTCGAGCTCAAAGGTGGTTGCGCCCATGCGCTTGGCCATGGCGCGCTCCAGATCAGGATGTACGGTGCGGTCGTTTTTTCCGACGATGTACCAGCTCGGCTTCGACTTCCAAGCGGTTCCCCCGACCTTCGCATCGAATAGGTCGGGTTTGGGTACGCCTTGAGTCGCCCAAACGAGCTTCTGTTCCTGTTCGGAAAGGTCTCCGCAGAAATGCTTCGTGCCCTCTCGGCTCAACCAGATACGTCCATCTACGACATCGATGTGGGAGAAGACTTCGGTCCTGGGGAAGTTGGACTGCTGTGTTTGAGACGTTTCATCGGCATCTGGAGCGAGCGCGCAGATATAAACCAGGCCGACAACGCGATTGTCGGTGCCGGCGCCGGTAATGACGCTCCCGCCGTAGGAATGGCCGACGAGAATGACCGGTCTGCTGACGCGGCCTATGGTTGCTTTCGTCACGGCGACGTCCTCCGCCGTTGTGTTGAGACCGTACTGCGCTGCCATACACTCATACCCCTCCGCCTGAAGGGGAACGATCAGCTTGCTGAAGCACGAACCATCGGCCCAAAGCCCGTGGCAGAACACAATGCTAGGTTTTGTTTGCGTCATTTCCGCTCCTTTGCCTTCACACACTGCTGATTCCACAGCATACGCTTGTGGCCGCATAGCTGTCTTGCAGAAAATTGCTGATTTCGTCGAAACATCAGCTACCGATGACCCTGATTGTGCGCGAATTGGCGGCTATTCAGAAGTCGATCCGCGCCGATGGCTGCTGTGCGGATACAAGGAAAGACGGACGCTGGGAGCCGGACTTCTTCGATAGAGCAAAGTCCACTACAATTCAGCAGTGCGATTGCCGGTTGACTGGATTGAGAAATACATTTTAGGCGCGGCGCTGCTTTGTTTGATGGGCTGGTCATGCCTTGGGCAGCAGGCCCCGCCTTCCACGCAACCTCCCGGGCCTCCTGCCGCGGGAGCGAGGATTCTTTTGCTTCCTAGAAAACTGGTGAGCGGCGAGCGAGCGACACTGGCGGTATTGGATATGGGCGGAAGATTGACGCCCGGCGTTAAAGTGAATTTTTCCAACGGAGACAAGCTAACCACGGATGCGAGTGGGCGGGCCCTGTTTGTGGCGCCGTTGACTACGGGAACGATTTACGCGTCGATTGAGGGGCGAGCGGGAAGAGTGGCGAGTACCGTGGTGAGTGCGACAGAATCGCCGAGCAATTCGATGGAAGTGGAACTTTCGCCGCGGGTGGTTTCCTTGAGTGATCGCCTGGAAGTGAGTGGGCACGGATTTTGCGGTGAAGCAGATTCCAACAAGGTGATGATGGGCGGACTGCCGGGACTAGTGATTGCAGCGTCGCCAGCTTCTTTGGCAGTGGTGTCTCCGACGGAGCAAGCGCCGGGGCCGGCGAGCGTAGAGATCGCTTGCGGACAGAAGAAGATGCAGTCGTTCACGGTGGTATTCGTGACTTTGGAGTTAGAGGCGAACAACGCGCCGCTTGCGCCGGGAGAGCACCGCGAAGTGTTGGTGCGGATTAAGGGAAGTACGGCAAGGCTACGACTGGAGGCACGGAACCTGGCGCCGGATGTAGCGGAGTTGCAAGGAGGCGCAAAGACCTTGCGTGTGATGTCCACGAGTGGCGCGGAGAACGTGGCGAAGTTTGAATTGATCGGGAAGACGAAGGGAAGTTTTGTGATTTCGATCCGGCTGGTGGCAGTGCCAGAGATGCCGCAGCGGTAAAGGGCTGCCCGCCTTGAAAACCGCTCGAAATCGCCGTGCCACGAAGGTTGAAACCGCGAATTCACTAAGCGGATTTCTTGGAAACCACCGGCGGTAGCTCGAGCGTTCCTTGTGCGCCGCCCTCGAGCAAAGGATCGAGCGGCAACTGCGCGGGCCCGCCAGAAGTACGCATCGTTTCCAGGGTGTTGGAGGCTTTGTCGAAGCGCTTGTCGGCTTCCGCGTAGCTTTGCTGTGCGTTCTTCAGATGCGTGCCCAGTTTTTCGAAGGACTCGGAGAATTTGTCCAACTGATTGCGCATGCCGTCGAGGCTGGCCGAGAGGCGCCGCGCATTTTCTTCGATACGCATACCGCGCAATCCCATGTCGATGACCGAGAGATAAGCGAAAAGGTTGTTGGGAGAAACGACGAGAATTTTGCAGTTGCGGCAATAAGCGTCGAGCGCCTCGCCCTTGCCGTCCACGCTCATCAGCAATTCGTAGTAGACGGTTTCGCTGGGCACAAACATAAGCGCGACTTCCAGCGTGTTCTCGTCTGGCACGATGTATTTGCGGGCGATGGAATCGGCGTGGCCCTTCACAGCTCCAATGAAAGTCTTGCGCGCTTCCTCACCCTCCGTGGCCAGCCGGCGGTAGGCATCGAGGGGGAACTTGGAATCGATGGCCATAAGCTTTTTGTCGCGCAGGTGGATGACCGCGTCGGCGGCTTCACCACTGCGGAATCGGAACTGCGTGGAGTATTGGGAAGAGTGCAAGCAATCTTCGAGTAGGCGCTCTAGAGTGACTTCACCAAAGGAGCCGCGAGATTTAGTGCCGCCTAGAATGTGTTCGAGCGTTTGCGTGGCCTGCTGCATTTGTTGACTGGATTGCTGAAGCTCGCCAAGTTGCGTTTGCACATGGCTGATCTGCTCGCGCGTATTTTTCAACTCCGTGGACATGGCAGTCTGCGCCTGGGAAGTGATTTGCGAGGTGGTTTGCGTGGAATCGCGAATGCCTTCCTGCAAGGCTTTGGTGACCGCTTCGAGACGCGTGGAAACAACGTCGCCAATGGTTTGCATTCTGGCGGCGGACTGCGCCTGAGAAGTGGAAAGGCCGAGAAGATCGCGGCGCAATTCGTTCATCTGCGATTCCAGTTGTTCGTTTTTCTTCTGATCCTCAGTGTTTTGGACCAGCACCCAGACGACCAAGCCAATCACAACGGCGGCGACGAGTGCCGCGACAATCCAGACTGCGGTCATTTTTTCTCCGTGATGCAAACGGGAAACAGGGAACTTTATTTTACTAGCAACTGTGGCCGAACGGTAGCCGGGCCGCGTGCTTCGCGTTCGGGTGAGGTGGATGGATCCAGCGTAGCACAGCCACTTGCTCTTGGGTTCTGCCGTTACAGACTAATTCGGTAAGGGCGGCTTAAACCCGCCCCTACAAAAGCGCAGCGTCAGAGGTTGTCCAGGAAGAATTGGGTTACCCGAGTGAAGACGATACGGCGCGCCGGGGGGTCGGAAATTGGATGGCCGCGGCCGGGGGCGGAGATGACTTCGACATATTTGCCGTGCTTGATCAATTCGTCGAGCAGCGCAAGGGTGTTGGAATAGTGGACGTTGTCATCGCCGGTGCCGTGGGCGATGAGCAATTTTCCTTTCAACCCGTCGGCAGTTTGAATGGGCGATGATTCCTGATAGCTTTCTTCGTGAACACTGTCTGGAAGGCCGATGTATCGTTCGGTGTAGATGGAATCGTAGAAATGCCAGTCGGTGACCGGGGCGCCGGCAAAGGCGACCTTGTAGGTTTCGGGCGCTTCGAAGATGGCATGCAGGCTCATGTGTCCGCCGTAGCTCCAACCCCAGATGCCGATGCGATTGGGATCCACATAGGGCTGATGGCGGAGCCACACTGCGCCGTCGCGTTGATCGGAAAGTTCCTGAGCTCCGAAGCGATAGTGGATGAATTCTTCAAAGAGATGGCCGCGACCCGCGGACCCGCGATTATCCAGAGCAAAAATAATAAAACCTTTTTGGGCCATCAGCTGATGCCAAAGATAGTTGGTGCCGCCCCAGCCGTTGACGACAACCTGCGCATGAGGGCCGCCGTAGGTGAAAGTGATCACCGGATACTTTTTGGATGGATCGAAGTCGGGGGGTTTGATCATGAAGCAATTCAGGACCATGTCGTCATGCGATTTGACAGTGAAGAATTCGACTGGCGAGAGGTGATAGCTGGCAAGTTCAGGAACTTTGTTTTCGTTCAGGGTTGCGGCTTTTGTGCCGTCGGCGCGATAAACATCCTGCCGCGGAGGGTTGGCGGAATTCGAATAGGTATCGAGATAGGTGGAAGCGTCTGGCGCAAATTGGATCGTGTGCGTGCCGTCTTCCTTTGTGAGGCGTGTGGGGGCGGAGCCGTCGAGAGGGACGCGATAGAGATGCCGCTCCAGGGGCGTTTTTTCCGTAGATACGTAGTAAACCAATCCCTTAGAGTCGTCCACGGCGGAAACACGGGTAACTTCCCAGTCACCGGTAGTGAGTTGCGCGAGTTGTTTGCCAGTCAGATCGTAAAGATACAGATGGCGATAGCCGGTGCGCTCGCTGGACCACAGAAAGCGCTTGCCATCTTTGAACAAGTACAGAATGTCGGAAAGATTGATCCAGTAGGCGTCTTTTTCGGTCAGCAGAACCGAGGATTTGCCGGTGGATGCATCCGCAAGAAGGAGGTCAAGCGTGGTCTGAGTCCGATTGAGCCGCTGAACGGCGATCCGTTTGGAATCCGGAAGCCAATTTACGCGTGGGATGTAAATGTCGGTGTTCTCGCCGGTATCGACCAAACGAGGCTTGCCGCCGGAGATCGGTGCGACGTAGACGTGGACAGTGGGGTTGGCGCCGCCGCCAACGGGGTAACGCTGTAGTTTGGCTTCTCCGGTAAAGGATTCAAAATCCACTAGAGAGAATTCCGATACTTTGCTTTCGTCCATTTGCAGGTACGCCACTGCCGATGAATCCGGCGCCCACCAATACGCGGTGGTGATTTGCAACTCTTCGGGATAGACCCAGTCGAGTTCACCCTTGCGAACCTCCTCGGTGCCTCCGGTAGTGAGCGGATGAATCTTTGCGTCAGCGGTGTCGACCAGCCAGATGTTGTGGTCGCGAATGAAACTGACGAATTTTCCGTCGGGAGAAATTTTGGAATCGGCTAGTTCTTCCTTTCCACTAACGAGGATGCGACCCGATTGCGATTTCAGGTCGAACCAGGCGAGTGAGGTTGCGCTGGCGAAGAGCAGGGCATTGCCGTCGGGGGCCCAGCGATATTCCGTCGGAGCGTGACGCCCAAGACCAGTAGCCTGCGAGGGCTCATCAGTTTTGGCGGGAAGGACGGTTTCGAGCTTGTCCGCCGGCATCAACGTCGAGCGTTCGCCTGACGAAAGATCGATGGCCGCGAGTGAGGTGCGCGCCTCTTTGCCGGAGCCGGTGGTGTCGAAGTACGTGAGCTTCTTGTTGTCGGGCGTCCAGGCGACCGCGCGACTCAGATGGCCGCTGAGGCTGGGCTGGCCATAGATACGATCCACGGTGAGAAGGCCCGACGAGGCGGGTGAAGATTTAGTTGACTCTTGCGCTCGCAGAGGAGTGCTGGCGAGAAGCGCGGCGAAAACGGGGACGGAAATATTCAAGAAAAAAAATCTAAGGCGGAGAGAAAAATTGCTGGGCATCAGTCCTCCTGAAATCGACGCTCGATTCTAGCGTGGCTCTGCGTGAGAGCCAAACGTGTCAGGAACGCAGTCCATTCGGACTGGTACAAAAGTACTAAACGTACCTGCCCGAAAAAGTAGCGAAGAAAAGCAGGTTAGTCTTGCAGATACGGAAATGCGTCGGTATACTCACGCAACTTCTGCTACCCATCCAGCAGGCTCACCGCATGTTCGGGCGCGGCTGAGTTCCAAAACGGCAAGAAGTGTCGGCTCAGGCTTCGCAATGCGTTCCGCATGAACGAAGCAGTTTCTGTGGAGGAAACCCGGGATGTCCGTCAGACCGTCCGCAATATCGGATTTTTCTATTAAATCGATTGCAAAAGCCAGTTTAAAGAAATATTCCCGTTTGATGGCTATGGCACTGCTCTGTTTGGTCCATTTTGGCACACGGGCGGCCGCCCAAACGAACGTGGTGATGCAGCACAACGACATTGCTCGGACCGGCCAGAACACGAACGAGACCATCCTGACGCCCGCGAACGTGAATAAGACAACTTTTGGAAAGTTGTTCTCGCACACGGCGCTGGACGGCTATATCTACGCGCAACCTCTCTACGTGGCTGGCGTGACCATGGGGAGCGGCACACCCCAAGCCGGCACGACGCACAACGTGGTCTTCATTGCGACGCAGAATGACTCTGTGTACGCCTTTGACGCCGACAATAATGGCGGGGCGAACGCTAATCCGCTGTGGCAAGCTTCGCTGATAGACAATACTCACGGGGCAAATGGCGGAGGCACGGAAAAAGCGGTGCCCAACGGCGACGTTTCGACCGGAGACATCGTCCCCGAAATAGGCATTACCGGGACGCCGGTAATCGACACAACTACCAACACGATGTACGTGGTGGCGAAGTCCACGGTGTCAGACACCACGTTTATACAGAGGTTGCACGCGCTGGACATTACCACCGGTCTAGAAAGAACCGGAAGCCCGGTGGTCTTGTCAGGGAGCGTTTCCGGAACAGGGACTGGAAGCTCGGGCGGAAAGCTGAATTGGGACCCCAAGTGGGAGAATCAGCGCCCGGGTATGCTGTTGCTGAATGGAATTGTGTACATCGGATTCGCAGCTCACGGGGATAACGGCCCTTGGCATGGATGGATTCTGGCGTACAAGGCAAGCACGCTCGTGCAGACGAGCGTTTATTGCGCCTCGCCGAATGGTGCAGGCGCAGGTGTGTGGATGTCTGGCGCAGGGCTTGCAGCAGACGTAATCGACTCCGTCAACAAACCGTATGGACGCATGTTTGTGGCTACTGGGAACGGTTCGCACGACGCAACGACGCCGTACACCAACAACATGGACTATGGCGACTCCCACGTTCAACTGGACCTGACGAACGGCGTGATGACGGTGCAAGATTCGTTTACGCCATCGAACCAGGCAACTCTGAATGGAGGCGATACCGACGTGGGTGCGGGAGGAATGCTGCTCTTGCCCGACCAGAGCAACGGCGGCCACCAGCGATTGCTGGTGCAAGTCGGCAAGGAAGGCAAGGTATACCTTGTCGACCGCGACACCATGGGCGGGTACAGCACTACCACAGACAATGACGTGGAAGAAATTTCCGGACAGACCGGCGGGTTGTGGAGTATGCCGGCGTATTGGAACAACCACGTCTATTTCTGGGGCAGTGGAAATAACTTAAAAGCGTTCTCACTTTCGGCAGGAAAGCTTTCGGCCACTCCAACGTCGACAAGCTCGCAAAGCTCCGGTTTTCCGGGGGCAACGCCCTCTATCTCTTCGAATGGAACGACCAATGCAATCGTGTGGGCGCTGGAGACGGACGGTTACGGTTCGCCCAGCGCTGCAATTTTGCGCGCGTTTGATGCCACGAATGTGGCCACCGAGTTCTTTGACTCAACACAAACGCAACCGACTGGCGCTTCCAATGCAGCTGGGCTCGCAGTGAAGTTTGCGGTGCCCACGGTTACAAACGGCAAAGTGTATGTGGGCACACAAAAAGAAGTGGATGTCTACGGCTTGCTGAGCGGCACCCAGCAGGCCGCCACGCCAACGATCAGTCCGGCGAGTGAATCGTTTACCGGGACTTTATCGGTCACCGTCACGGATGGTACGAGTGGCGCAACAATCTACTGCACCACGGACGGCAGCACGCCGACGACTTTGTCTCCGGTGTGTCCCAGCACGATTGCGGTAAGTTCCACCGAAACGATCTCAGCGGTGGCCAGCGCCACCGGTATGTTGACAAGTCCGGTGGCGAAGCAGACGTACACGCTGCAGACGCAGACACTGATGCCGACGTTTTCGCCGGTCGCGGGATCCTATACTTCCGCGCAGAGTGTGACGATATCGGACGGAACTCCAAACAGTCAGACTTATTTCACAACGGATGGCACGACACCGAGCCCTGGCGTAGGGACAACGAAACTATATTCCGGTTCTTTGAGTGTCGGCGCGACAACCACGATCAATGCAATCGCTACGGCAAGTGGCTTGTCGGCGAGTCCCACAGCCAGTTCGACCTACACGATTAATTTAGGTGGAACCGGCGTCAACTTCGGCCTCGGTTTCAGCGCCTCAGCGTCTTCCATGACATTCAACGGTAGCACTGGCTTGGACGACACGCGGCTTCAGCTGACCAGCGGGCTCACAAATCAAGCGGGCAGCGCGTTCTACAACACACCGGTGAACATCCAGTCTTTCACCACCGACTTTACGATGCAATTGTCCAACCCGGTTGCGGACGGAATTACATTCACGATTCAGAACAGTGGATTGACCGCGCTCGGACCGAGCGGTGGCGGCCTGGGATACGGGCCGGACAACCCGACGAATCCCGACGCCAGCTCCAATACGCCGATCGCCAAGAGCGTTGCGGTAAAGTTCGACTTCTACAGCAACGCTGGCGAGGGTGCAGACTCGACGGGCATGTATACGAATGGAGCTTCGCCCACCATGCCTGCGGTGGACATGACTTCCTCAGGGGTCAACTTGCTTAGCGGCGACACGATGTCCGTGCACCTGGCGTACGACGGCACGACACTGGCGTTGACAGTTACCGACGCGGTGGCGAACAAAATGTTTACCACCAGTTGGCCGGTGAATATTCCGAGTATCGTCGGCGGGAATACCGCTTACGTAGGGTTCACTGGTGGAACGGGCGGGTCCACTTCCAGCCAGAAAATTGAAACTTGGACATTCACCAGCAATGGCTCCACGGCGACTGCGGCGACACCGGGAATTGCTCCGGCGGCTGGAACTTACACATTGCCGGTAACGGTGACGCTGAGCGATTCGACTACCGGCGCTGCGATTTACTACACGACGGACGGTAGCGCGCCGTCGGCGGCGTCCACGTTGTACGGCTCGCCATTCGGACTAACCGGACCGGAAACGGTGAAGGCCATTGCGATAGCATCTGGCTACGCACCCAGCGCGATTGCTGGCAACGCCTATGCAATACAGGCGGCCGCACCCATCTTCAGTCCTGGTGCGGGAACGTATACGGGTTCGCAGAGCGTGTCGATAACGGACACCACGCCAAACTCGACGATCTACTACACCCTCAACAACACCACACCGACCACTTCGAGCTCTCTCTATTCTGGCCCCGTGTTTGTCGGATCCACAGAGACACTTTCGGCGATTGCCACGGCGCCTGGTTTGGTGAACAGCCAGCCTTTGAGCGGGCTATACACCATCAATTCGTCTGGCACCGGAACAACTGTTAATTTCGGAAGCGGATTCAGCTCAGCGGGAATAAACTTTGAAGGCTCAGCTGTAGTTAACGGAACCAATCTACAGCTAACCGATTCCGGGGCTAATGAAGCCGGGGCTGCCTGGTACAGCAACCCGATAAATATTCAGACATTCACCACGGACTTTACCTTTCAGCTCACGCCAGGAACCTCGCCAATTGCGGATGGTTTCACCTTCACGATCCAAGGAACGAGTGCCACCGCGCTCGGTCCCTCGGGCGGCGGGCTGGGATACGGGCCAGTCCAGACCGGGGGAACGCCCGGGATCGGCAAGAGCGTAGCGGTGAAGTTCGACTTGTTCAGCAACAACGGCGAGGGCGTGGATTCCACCGGTCTCTATTTGAATGGCGTGACGCCTACCACTCCGTTTGTGGACATGACCGGATCGGCAATCGATCTGCACAGCGGCCATCCCTTCAAGGTGCACATGACCTACGACGGCACGAACCTGGCAATGACCATCACCGACACGACGACAAATGGAGTATTCGCACAGTCGTGGCCAGTGAACATTCCAGTAGCGGTCGGCGGAAACACGGCGTACCTCGGATTCACCGGGGGCACTGGCACCGATACCGCTATCCAGGCCATTCAGACGTGGACCTTCAGTTCCGGCGCGGCGCCAGCGCAAGCAGCGACGCCGACATTCAGTCCGGTGGCGGGAGTGTATACAGCGTCGCAGAACGTCACGATCTCCAGCACGACTCCGGGATCGACCATCTATTACACGACGGACGGAGTCACCACGCCCACGACGGCTTCGACGAAGTTCACGACTCCGGTGGTTGTCGGCTCGGCCGAAACAATTCAGGCCATCGCAGTCGCGAGTGGCTTCACGAACAGTAACGTAGCCAGCGCCGCGTACACGATCAACTCCGGAGGCTCCTCGACCATTAACTATGGTTCCGGATTTGTGGCGGCCGGTTTGACGATGAATGGGTCCGCGGCGCTTAACGGCACGAGGTTACGGTTGACGACTAACGTGACCAATCAGGCGGGCAGCGCCTGGTATTCCACACCGGTTAGCGTGGGTAGCTTCACGACGGACTTCACGTTCCAACTCGCGAGCATCGGGACCAGTGCCTACGGAAACGGAATCACCTTCGTGATTCAGAATTCCGGAACCAACGCGGTTGGCCCATCTGGCGGCGGCCTGGGATATGGACCGGACAACGTAACCAACGCGTCGCCCAGCTCGAACACACCCATAGGCAAAAGCGTGGCGGTCAAGTTCGACATCATCAATAATGCCGGTGAAGGAACCAATTCGACCGGGCTATATCAGAACGGGGCGTCGCCGACGATGCCCGCTGTGACGCTAGGCGGCGGAGTAACCCTGCGCAGCGGCGATACATTCAAGGCGCACATTACTTATGACGGCACGACGCTGACACTAACGCTGACCGATCAAGTGAACACCAGCCAGACATTTACTACCAGTTGGCCGGTGAATATACCTTCAGTTGTGGGCGGAACGACGGCGTATGTCGGCTTCACAGGAGGGACCGGCAGCTCCGTTGCGAATCAGGACATCGTGACGTGGACGTATAGTTCCAGCACGCCGCCTCCGCCACCGCCACCAGCAAAAACGCCGATCGTTTACGCGACCACGGGTCTATCGGCGGTGAGTTCAGGGCCAACCTTCCGTCAATTCGCGGATCCGGTTTTCCCTGACGGAACGGGAACGATCATCGATGCGTCAGCCGTGGGGAACAACGTGACGTTCACCGTAAGCGTGCCGACAGCAGGCGTTTACGACGTTAAGTTGACTTACAAGGCGTTCAGCACGCGAGGCATCTCGCAGTTGTCCATTAATGGAACGAACGTGGGCGGAACGCTGGACCAGTATTCGGCCTCCGCATCGCTCGGCTCATTCGATTATGGAACGTTTAACTTTGCAACCGCCGGGAGCTATTTGTTCAAGTTCACGGTGACGGGAAAGAATGCCAGCAGCAGTGGCTACACGGTGTCGTTCGATGACATTACTTTGACGCCGCGGTAGCGACCGCTGTCGAATCCCAGTGAAGTGAAAAGGGCGCCTTGATTAGGCGCCTTTTTTCTTGATCGATGGTCCATGCGTCCGGTCTGGACGGCTGCGATCGTTGTGGCTGAGGAGTCTCAGTTGACGCCTGGTCTACCAACAAACCGCCGCCCAACTCGCCAACCCACAAAATCTTGTCATCCTGAAGCGTGCTTTTCGCGCTGAAGGACCCCAACGTAAGACTCAAGCACAAATCCCTCGTCGTAAAGCGAGAGCTAGCTCTCGCACTCTAAAGTTAGCCCGGGGGCCAGCGGAAATTGCGGCCGCCGAGGAGGTGTAGATGCAGATGGAAAACGGATTGTCCCGCGCCTGCGCCGTTATTCAAAACCGTGCGATAACCGGACAGCAGATTGCGCTCGTTGGCGAGTTTTGCGGCGACCAGTTGCAGCTTGCCTAAAACCATTTGGTCTTCGGAAGTGGCATCGTGAAGCGCTGCGAAGTGTTTCCGCGGGCAGATCAGGATGTGCGTGGGCGATTGCGGACTGATGTCTTCAAACGCGAACACATCATTGTCCTCATAAACGATTTTGGCGGGAATTTTCTTTGCGCCAATTTTGCAGAACAGGCAGTCATCTTTAGTGGTAACGCTCATGGTGTTGCTCCTGCTGCGGGAATCTCATCCAGACGCACGACAAAGGGTGTGAAGCTTTCCTTGGCACGAAGCTGTTCGCCCAGATCGTGGGCGGCATCTTCTCCGGAGATTTTACCGACTCGGACGCGATAGTACATGCCGTTGGGAGAATCCAATTGCTGGATGAAGATGGGAGAGTAGGAGGTGCTGAGGCGATCGCGAAGGCGTTCCGCATTGGCGCGATCGCGGAACGCGCCGACCTGGACGGTGAAGAAGCCCGCAGTGGGATTCACGTTGCCGAGGACCTCCAGACGAATGGGGACGACACCCGGGCCGACAGATTCAATTTCGCGCGCAGCGGCTAGAGAAAGATCGATGATGCGATTTTCGACGAATGGCCCGCGGTCGGTGATGCGCACCGTGGTGGTCTTGCCGTTGCTGAGATTGGTGACCCGGACCATGGTCTCGAACGGAAGGGTGCGATGCGCGGCGGTAAGTTTATACATATCGTAGATTTCGCCGTTGGCAGCCTGGCGGCCGTGGAAAGGGTTTCCGTACCACGAGGCGTTGCCTTGTTCGGTATAACCGGCAGGGGCTGGAGTGGGAGGAGTCTTGCCGCGTTTGGAATGCGAAGGAAATGTGGTTGCTGACGTGTCACTCTTGGCGGCATCCGAAGTGGCTTCCGGCGTCGTGGAAGGTTGGGCGGGCGGCGGTTGACGATGCGCGGAGGGATTCCTGGCCGCGCAAGCCGCAAGCCACAAGCAAATAAAGGCCAGCAGCGCGGGGGAGAAAAGTCGGGGCCGATTCACGATTTATTTTCTGGCGGAGGCGTCGGGGTGCGCCCGGCAACGCGGGATTCCAGCTTGCGCGAGGCTTCGGCTAACTTTTCGGAGACCTCACGAAGAAATTGCGCGGTGCGGCGTTCGGTTTCGGGAGCGACTTCCTCTTCGACATATTTGCGGAGGCGGGTAAGTTCTGCATCGAGGCGGCGGCCAATTTCTTCAAATTTGTCCATAGTTTTTGCGCGCCGGATAGCAAAGCGCGATTCCGGTATTATAGGAATGCTTGAAAGAGGCTGCAAGGAGGAGAGTTGGCGCTTCCCTATCAGTGGCAAATGCGTGTGGACCGCTGGAAACAGGTTTTTGGCGGGATCTTTGGCGGCGGAGGCGAGAAACGGCCGAAGCTGTGCCCGGCGTGCGGAGCGTTAGTGGGAATGAACGCGACGCGCTGCCACGAGTGCGGCACGAGCACGCAATTCTCGCTGGCGGCATTAAGTAAGGGGCTTGCGGAGTTTTTTGGCGGACACGCGCCGGCGACGGTTGTGCTGCTGATCGTGAACGTGTTGATGTTCGGAGCCAGCATGATCGGGACGATTCACGCAGGTCAAGGCAGTGGAGTGAGCCTGCTGTGGAGCATGGATGGGATTACGCTCTTTAGATTGGGGTCCAGCAATCCCTTTGCTTTTTTTGTGGAGCACCAATGGTGGCGGCTGGTTACTGCTTCCTTTCTGCATGTCGGGCTTTTGCATATCGGGATGAATATGCTGGTGCTACTGGATATCGGACCTATTTTGGAAGAACTGTATGGCTCGGCGCGGTTTTTGTTTGTTTACATTTTGACCGGCGCCACGGGATTTGCGCTTAGCGTGTATACGCATCACAACGCGGTCGGAGCCAGCGCTGCGTTGATGGGACTCATCGGCGCGCTAATTGCCGTGACCACCAAGCGAAGCGGGGCTGCGATACAAGCGATGAGGTCGCGGCTGATTTCCTGGGTGGTTTCTATTTTTGCGATTGGACTTTTGATGGGCGGGTTGATTGATAATTGGGGCCATTTTGGCGGACTGGCGGGCGGATTTTTGTTGGGGAAGCTTTTGTCGGACCGGCCGCCCATGAACGCGCGGGAGAGAACTTCGGCGTATCTGCTCGGCTGGATTGCGGCGGGCGTCACCCTGGCGAGTTTTGTGTTGATGTTCATGCATTATGGGGATGCCTTACCCGGAACGCAGTGAGTGTGGCAGACGCGGAACCAATTTGAAGCGCCTTATCGTTCTGTAGGGGCGCAGCATTGCTGCGCCCCATGCCTGCTTGCCGCAGGCAAGTCCGCACGATCACCGAATCTTGAAAGATTTGCCTAAAATAGTGGCCGATCCCGCCTGAGCGGCCGCCACACAAGAACCCCTCGGGGAAATTACGAGTTGTGCAGGCGGCGGGCAACTACGAAGCAGTAGTGGAAGCCGGAGACGGTGACGAGAACCGCGACCAAATACGTAAGATAGTGCAGTGGAAGCATGAGGCGGTCCGCGGGATACGCTGCCGTGTAAACGGTTAGAAAAATAAAGGCAATTTCGAAAAAGGTAGTGGCTTTGCCCAGGAGCGTTGGAGGAAACGGGCGATAGCCCATGATGATCAGGATCACCGCGGCAACGACAAGCATCAGGATGTCGCGGCTGATGACCATGACCGTAAGCCACCAGAATATTTTCTTTTCCAATGACAGCGCGATAAAGGACGAACAAAGCAGAAGTTTATCGGCGATGGGATCGAGATAGGCGCCCAGCGCGGATTTTTGATGCAAGGTGCGCGCCAACAGGCCGTCGATCCCGTCGCTGAAACCCGCAACGAATAAAACAAGCAGCGCCCACCGGTATTCTTCGTAAAGAACCAGAATCAGGAAAAGCGGTATGAAACCCAGACGCAGAAACGTGATTAAGTTGGGAACCGTCCAGATGCGGGGTTTCATTGAGAGAGAGAATAACGCAGTTCAAGCGAACTGCGAGAGGTAATCGCCAAGCGTCCGGCCGATCTTGCGTTCGAAAATTTCCGCCATGGACGGAATGGAACCGGAAGATTCGTCCATGGCAACGCGTTCTACGCGGGTCATGGGAAAAAAAACCGTGGGGAGGCCGACGCGTTCACCGTCCGGCTGATTGATTTGCCGAATGAAGTGATCGAAAGAATTGAGATCCACGCCGCGCACGGTGATGCCGCTGGGATTGAGCCCAAGCAAAATGCCCCAAAATTTTTCCTTGGGGGAGTGCAAGCTGACTACAACGATTGAGTTGAGTTCCATGTTGGCCGGTTGGATTTATTCGGCTCTCTCGATTTTACCGCAGGCGAGCGTATCTGGGGGATGAGAGTTCGATCAAATCAACATGGGAGCGGGGCCACCCGGCGGAAGCAGGAGCTTGGATTCGGTCAGCGATTGGACCTGCTCCAGGGTGGCGTCTGGAGCGAGTTCGCGGAGGAGCAACCCTTCGGGCGTAACGTCGATGAAGGCCAGTTCCGTGACGATGTGGTCGACGACTTCTACTCCGGTGAGTGGCAGAGTGCATTTCTTGACGATTTTAGGCTTGTTGTCGCGCGTAGCATGCTCCATGGCGATGAATACGCGCTTGGCTCCAGCGACGAGATCCATGGCGCCGCCCATGCCTTTGAGCATTTTGCCTGGGATGGCCCAGTTGGCGAGAGTTCCTTTTTCATCCACCTGAAGAGCACCGAGAACGGTGAGATCGACGTGGCCGCCGCGAATCATGGCGAAGGAATCCGCGGAGGAAAAATAAGCGGTTCCAGGAAGTTCGGTGACCGTTTCTTTGCCTGCATTGATGAGATCGGGATCGACTTCGGATTCGAGCGGATACGGACCGACGCCGAGCATCCCGTTTTCGGATTGCAGGATCACATCCATGCCGGCGGGCACGTAATTTGCGACGAGCGTGGGCATGCCAATGCCGAGGTTGACGTAGTAACCGTCGCAGAGTTCGCGGGCGATGCGGCGAGCGATGCGTTCGCGTTTTTGGTCGTCGGTCAAGGGCATGGGAAGAAGCTTAAAGTTGACAGTTTACAGTTCACAGCAAAACCTCAGACAAATAACAAAGCACCTAATTGAGAATCAGCCAGGAACCTTGCGCACCGTGCGTCTTTCTATGCGCTTTACGTAATTGGCGCCCTGAAAAATGGCGTCGACGAAAATGCCGGGAGTGTGAACCTGGTCCGGCGGGAGCTCACCCGGTTCCACGAGATGTTCTACTTCGGCGATGACGTGGTCGGCGGCAGTCGCCATCATCGGATTGAAGTTGCGCGCTGTTTTTCGATAGACGAGATTGCCCCAGCGGTCGCCCTTCCATGCTTTGATGAATGCGAAATCGCCACGCAGAGCCCGCTCGAGAACGTAAGGACGGCCTTCAAACTCACGGGTTTCTTTGCCTTCGGCGACCATGGTGCCGTAGCCCGTCGGTGTGTAAAACGCGGGAATGCCCGCGCCGCCTGCGCGCAGACGTTCGGCAAGCGTGCCTTGCGGATTTAGTTCGACTTGAAGTTCACCGCTCAACACAAGCTGTTCGAAGAGCTTGTTTTCGCCAACGTAGGTGGAGATCATTTTTTTCACCTGGCGATTTTGCAGCAGCAGTCCGATGCCGAAATCATCGACGCCAGCATTATTGCTTACGATGGTGAGCTCTCTCGTGCCCTTGCGGCGGACCGCGTCGACGAGGTTTTCCGGGATGCCGCACAAACCGAAGCCACCCATAAGAACGGTCATCCCATCACGAAGATCGGCGAGCGCGGAGTCGGCAGAGGCGATGCGTTTATCCATTGAGATACTTTGTAGCACAGGCTTCAACCTGTGTCCTTTTTCTTTATGCAAGCTTGAATTCGACCGTTGGGAGCTGCAACTTCCAAGGTTCACAGGCTCCGGAGGAGTTTGTAGAGTTCGTTGGCGGCGTCAAAGTCGGCTTCCAGTTCGCGAGAACCGAGGCGATCGCGTATATCGTCGAGGCGGCGAGCGAACAGATCGAGCGCAGCAGAGAGGACTTCGCGATTGGTCAAGACGATGTCGCGCCAAGTGGAATAGGGGCTGCCGGCCAGACGAAGCGTGTCGCGGAGGCCGGGGCCAGCGAGCGTGATGGGCAGACCGTTCTCGTCGAGGCGATCATAAAGGAAAGAGCCCAGAGCGACGGCGGCAAGCTGTGGCAGATGGGATGCGAGCCCGACCGCGTAGTCGTGCTGCTGTGCGCCGAGCCAGAGCGGGCGTGCGCCAATTTTCTCGAGAATCTTTGTGAAGGCGGTCATCCGCGGATCGCGCAGCTCGTCCGAAGCGCCGATCAAGGCGTAAGTGGCGTTATGGAAAAGGTCCGCGTCGGCATTGGCGATGCCAGAGAGCTCCCTGCCTGCCATCGGATGGCCACCGAGAAAAAGCGGGCCCCTATCGGCGTGAAACAGTTCAGCGGCAGCTTGTGCGATTCGGAGTTTGGTGCTGCACGCGTCAGTGATGAGCGCGCGCGGCGCCGCGTGATGCTTAATTTCGGGCAGCAGATCAAGCGTAGCGCCAATCGGCAACGCGATATAGACCAGGTCAGCGTGTTGAATCGCGGAGCCCAGTTCGCCGGAGGCCGCGGCATCCAGCGCGCCACGCGAACGAGCTTCTCCTGCCGTATCGACGCGATCCCAGCCGGTGATGTGGATGTCCGTTGTAAATTTGCGCAGCGCTAAGGCGAACGAACCGCCAATCAGGCCGGTGCCAACAATGGTTACGCGCTGGATAAGGTGAGGCATAGAGAAGAGTGAGTGTACGGTTAAAAGTTCAAAGTTGAAAGTTTAACGGGAACCAGGAGATCGCGAACGCCCCAATTTCCGGTCCGGAGTCCGTCGCCGCCAGGCGAACGCATATTTTCAGGCAACCCGCCGGCCTACAGCGGGAGCGATGATGCGGAGTTCGCTCATGAGTTGGGCAAATTGCGTTGGGTCCAGGGATTGCGCACCGTCGGAAAGCGCGTGGTCGGGATCGTTGTGAACTTCCACCAGGATGCCATCTGCGCCCGCAGCGATGGCTGCACGGGCCATCGCCGGCACTTTGTCGCGGCGGCCGGTGCCGTGCGAGGGATCGGCGACGATGGGAAGATGTGACAAAGTTTGAATAACGGGAATCGCCGCGATGTCCAAGGTGTTGCGGAGATACGTATCGAAGGTGCGGATCCCGCGCTCGCAGAGGATTACGTTGTAGTTGCCGCCGGAGAGAATGTATTCGGAACTGAGGAGAAGTTCTTCAATGGTGGCGGACATGCCGCGCTTCAGCAGAACGGGCTTCTGGACTTCACCGAGAGCGCGCAATAGAAAATAGTTCTGCATGTTGCGCGCTCCCACCTGAAAGATATCCACGTACTGGCTCATCATGACGATTTGCGAAAGGTCCATGACTTCGCTGACCACGAAAAGATTGTATTTGTCGGCGGCTTCGCGGATAAGTTGCAGGCCCTTTTCGCCCAGTCCTTGAAAGGCATAGGGCGAAGTGCGCGGTTTGTAAGCGCCGGCGCGAAGAATTTTTGCACCGGATTTTGAGACGGCTTCGGCCACCGCGTAAATCTGTTCGTGTGACTCGACGGAGCATGGGCCCGCAGCGATGGCCACTTCGGTGCCGCCGATTTTTACGCCACGGCCGAGATCGACGACGGTGCCTTCGGGCCTGAACTGGCGGCTGGCCAGCTTGAACGGTTGGGTGATGCGCACGACTTCACGAACACCCTGGAGAATCTCGAAATCGCGGTGATCAAAGTCGCGATGAACGCCGACCGCTCCGAGAACAGTGTGGGAAGCTCCCGTGGAGCGGTGAACGTCGAATCCGCTGGCCACAACACGATCGATTACGTGCTGGATTTGCTCCTCGGTAGCGCCTTCTTGCATCACGATAACCATAGCGATTAGTCCTCTGCTTCGCGGGAAGATTGCATAACGAAAGGCGTCCGCATCGGCCCTTCCTGCTTCAGGCTAAAAAGGCGGCTGCCGCACAATTTGTAGTTCACTTCTGGTCCTCTGGACTCGCTTCGCCATGCATTGCCACGCGTTCGGCGGAGCGGGCTTCGTCGATGATGCGCTCGAAAAGGCGGCGGATCGCGGCGTCGCTGAGCGGACCTTTGTTGTTGCGGGCCGCGTTGGAGAGCACTTCGTTTTCGCGCGCGGGCTGATAAATGGGCATGCCGGCCGCCTGTTTGATGCGACCGACTTCCAGGGCGCATTCGATCGTTCGTTCAGGAGTTCGACGAGTTTCTTATCGATCTCATCCATGCGGCGTCGCCATTCCGCAAGATTCATGTGGCAACCTCGCGGCGCGAAAAGCGGTGACGCCCGGCCTCCTTCAGGGCGCGCATGCGATCGCGGAGTGCGTTTGCGGCGGCGTCTGGCGACGAAGCGTTTTCTATCTCGCTGACCAGCGCAGAACCGACCACCGCGGCATCGGCGAGACCCCCGAGAATCGAAACGTGTCCCGGAAGCGAAATACCAAAACCCACTGCGACGGGTAAGTCCGTGAATTGATGAGTCCGGCGCAGCAGAGTCGGCAGATCGTCGGGAAGAGCATCTTTCGCCCCAGTAACGCCGGTGCGGGAGATCAGGTAAAGAAACCCGGTAGAGCACGCAGAAATCTTTTTCAAGCGCTCGTCGGTGGAGGTAGGAGCCGCCAGAAAGACTGTGTCGAGGTTTTGCGCGTGCAGGATGCGGCGATAGTCTTCGGAATCTTCGGGAGTAAGGTCGGTGGCCAGAACGCCGTCGGCGCCGACTTGCGCTGCAGCCTGGGCTAATTTTTCCAGGCCCATTTGCAGGATGGGATTGAAGTAGCTGAAAAGAACCAGAGGAATCTGCGACGACCGGCGAATGCGGCGAACGAGATCGAGTACACCGGCAAGCGATGTGCCGGATTTCAGGGCGCGCTCAGACGCACGCTGGATGGTGGGGCCGTCGGCAACTGGATCGCTGAAGGGCACGCCGAGTTCGATAATGTCCGCCCCGCCTTCTTCGAGCGCCAGGACGAATTTGTGAGTGGCTTCAAGCGACGGATCCCCCGCGGTGATGTACGCGACGATGCCAACCTCGCCGGCGGAGCGAAGTTTCGCAAAACGTTTGGAAATACGAGTCGCGTTGATGGGTGAAGGAGTCATTCGGTGTCCGCTCAGATTAAAGCAGGCGCTTATAGGTGTCCATGTCCTTGTCGCCGCGGCCCGAGAGATTGAGGATGACGAGGTCGGAGGATTTGAATTGTGGCCGGCGCTCCATCAGGCCGGCTATCGCGTGGGCGGATTCGAGCGCCGGGATGATGCCTTCGGTGCGAGAAAGAAGCTTCGCGGCTTCTAGGGCGGCGTCATCGGACACGGCGGCATATTCGGCGCGGTGTTGGTCGGCGAGCCACGCGTGTTCAGGACCGATGGCTGGATAGTCGAGACCCGCGGAGATGGAATGTGTGGCCGCAATCTGGCCGTCTTCGTTTTGCAGAACGTAGGTGTAGGTGCCCTGAAGGACGCCGGGCTTCGCGCCCGTGAAACCCTGGTGCGCGGCGAGCCGCGCAGCGTGTTCGCCAAGACCATTTCCCCGGCCGCCGGCTTCGATGCCAACCAGTTTCACATCCGTGTCGCGCAAAAATTCGTAAAAGAGGCCGATCGCATTGGAGCCGCCGCCTACGCACGCATAGAGATGCGTGGGGAGACGTTTTTCGGCCGCGAGAATTTGTTCGCGGGCTTCCCGGCCGATTACCGACTGAAAATCGCGGACCATGGTCGGATATGGATGCGCGCCGAGCACCGAGCCAAGTAGATAGTGCGTGTTGCGAACGTTGGTGACCCAATCCCGCATCGCCTCGTTGATAGCGTCTTTCAGGGTTTTGCTGCCGGATTCCACGCCAATAACTTCCGCACCCACCATACGCATGCGGGCGACGTTGAGCGCCTGGCGAGCCATATCCTCCGTACCCATGTAGACCGTGCATTGCAAGCCGAGATGCGCGGCAACGGTTGCGGAAGCCACGCCGTGCTGGCCCGCGCCGGTTTCGGCGACGATGCGCGGCTTGCCCATTTTTACAGCGAGCAGGCCCTGACCGATGGCGTTGTTAATTTTGTGCGCGCCGGTATGCAGTAGATCTTCGCGCTTGAGGTAGATGCGCGGGCCGCCAAGTTTTGCGGTCAGGCGTGCGGCGAATTGCAGCGGCGTGGGGCGTCCGGCGAAATTTTTCAGCAAGCCGTGGAATTCGGCCTGGAACTGCCGGTCGTTCTTGGCGGTTTCGTAAACGTGCTCGAGTTCGTACAGCGGTACCATCAGGGTTTCGGGCACGTAGCGGCCGCCGTAGGGCCCGAAACGACCGGGTGCGGTGGCAGGGATGGTGAGTTGGGCGGTCATGGAAACATTCATTGTCGCATAGACGGAGAGCGGGGCAACACGCGGGCGCGCAATCGAAGCACGGCCAAAATGGCCGGGCACAAGCAGGAGAATCCAGGAAGACCGATCTGAAGATCGGCCGCTACAAGGCTGATAGCTTAGAGACTTCGGTCAGGAAGGCGCGGAGTTTGGCCGGATCTTTTTTGCCTAGACGCGATTCCACGCCGCTGGCTACATCGACCGCGTAAGGGCGAACAACGCGAATGGCCTCGGCTATGTTTTCTGGGGTCAGGCCGCCGGCAAGAATGATTCGATGCGATTTGGCCGCAGCTGCAGCGCGGCTCCAATCTGTTTGTTGGCCGGTGCCCCCGAATTTGCCAGCGGCCGCGGCATCGAGGAGAAAGGCCGAAGCCTGTTTGTACTTTGAAAATGCGGGGAGAGCAGATTCCTGCCCCATGCGGAAGGCTTTTATGACCGATACTTTCTTGGCGATTACGGCGGCGAGTTTCGGCGATTCGTCTCCGTGCAGTTGCACGGCGGCAAGACGCAACGCGCCAGCCAGTGCGATTACGGCAGCGGCTTCCCAGTTCACAAAAACGCCTATTGGAGAGACAAATGGCGGCAGTTGCCCGATAATTTCAGCGGCGGAAAAAGGCGAGATGCAACGGGGGCTTTCGCTGTAGAAATTCAGGCCGATGGCATCGGCGCCCAATTCGGCGGCAAGGAGGGCGTCTTCGATATTAGTTATGCCGCAGATTTTTATGCGAACCATAAGGAATTATAACTGGGCGTCCGCCGGGGTCTGGAGAGATTTCAGCGCCGCGCCAGGGTCGGGAGCATCCATCAAGTACTCACCGATGAGGAACGCGTCAAACCCTGCGCGGCGCAGTTTGCGAAGTTCCTCGGCAGTCCGCAGACCGGATTCCGCGACGGCGATGCAATCGTCCGGTATTTCCTGGATTAATTCGAAGGAAAGCTCAGGGCGAACGGAAAGAGTTTTCAGGTCGCGGTTATTGACGCCGATGATGCGAGCTCCAGCAGCGAGGGCACGTTGCAATTCGGGATGGGTGTGAACTTCGACGAGCGGCTCCATTCCCAGTTCACGGCCAAGCGACAGGAGATCACGCAAAAGCCCGTCGCGGAGCGCGGCGACGATCAGGAGAAAGCTGTCGGCATCGGTGGCGCGCGATTCCCACACTTGCCAAGGGTCGAAGATGAAATCCTTGCGAAGAACTGGAATCGCGATATTTTTCCGAGCGTCGCGAAGATTTTTCAGCGAGCCGCGGAAAAATTCTTCCTCGGTGAGGACGGAGAGCGCGGCGGCTCCGGCGTCTTGCAGCGATTTCGCCAGCCCGGTTGCGTCGAAGGGATCGCGGATAACACCACGTGAGGGCGAGGCGGGTTTCAGTTCCGCAAGAATGTTGAGGCTGTCGGCGGAAAGCGCCGCGGCAAAATCGCGAACCGGAGGGGCGGCCTTTACGCCAAACTTCAGCGCGGTTTCGGGAAGAACTTTCTTGCGATGCTCGACAGCGGCCCGGCGGGCCTCGAGGATGCGATCAAGAACGGTTCCGGTGTTGGTTTCGGCAGGCATGTGGATAAGTTTGTATGCTAGGGAGGCAGGAGAAGAGTGTCAAATGCGGCGTGGCACGACAATGCACGACAATGAAGGCGGTCATGTAGCGGCCGCCGTCTGAGGCGGGCGCCTTTCGTTGCGCAAAGTAGTCCGAGAGGGAACTTAGAGAAGCATCGTGGAGACTGAATGAGCTATCGCACGAAATATGCGGGGCTGCTGGAATCGATCGTGAACGAGGGAGACGCGATTGCGATGAAATATTTCCGCGGAGCGGAGATGCGTGTGGAACGCAAGCGCGACGGAACCGCGGTTACACAGGCGGATAAGGCAGTCGAGGAGATGGCCAACGCTAAAATAGCGGAGAGCGGGTTGCCGATAGACGTGATTGGCGAAGAGACGGCCGTTGAGGCGCCTATGGAAGCAGCGCGAACTGGCCGGGCGAGGCTGATCATCGATCCGATCGATGGCACGGAAGAGTTTTCACGGGGCATCCCGACGTTTGGAACCCTGATTGGAATTGAAGAGGACGGTGAGATTGTGGCGGGTATGGTGAGCGCCCCAGCACTGGCGACCGGAACGCGGTGGTGGGCGTATCGCGGAGAAGGCGCGTGGCGGAACGGCCAGCGCATGCAGGTTTCGCGGGTGCCGCGATTGTCGGAAGCGATGGTATTTACAACCGGCACAGGACCAGGCAAGAGCCCAGAGGTGCGCGCAACGATCAGGAAGCTCGCGGACGCGGCGCGCAACAGCCGGGCCATGGGTGGATTCTGGCAACACATGCTGGTGGCGGAAGGTGCAATTGACGCCGCGCTGGATTGGCTGTCGAAGCCATGGGACCTTGCTCCGTTGGGGTTGATCGTGGAGGAAGCTGGAGGCCGCTCAACGACGGTAGATGGCGAACGGACAATCTACAAGGGACGATTTTTGAGCACGAATGGATTGCTGCATGAGGATGCATTGAAGGTGGTGCGGGAGGCGACGTCATGATCCTGTTGAAGCGAGTTTACGAGAAGCCTGAGGCGAAAGATGGCTACCGAATCCTGGTGGACCGTTTGTGGCCGCGGGGATTGACCAAGGTGCGCGCAAAGGCGGATTTGTGGTTGAAAGAAATTGCTCCCAGCGATGCGCTGCGAAAATGGTTTGGACACGAACCCGCGAAATGGCCAGAGTTTGAGAAACGCTATCGCGCGGAACTAAAAGAGAAAAAGGATTTGCTGGAAAAAATAGCGTCGCTCGAAAAGGAACATGGCACGGTCACGCTGACTTACGGCCGCCATGACGAGAAACAGAACCAGGCTGTAATCATCGCCAACGAGTTGAAGAAACTGAAGTGAATCCAGAGCGCGAATTGCGGGTGATTGCCGCGGAGGTGAGTGCGTGCAGAAAATGTCCGCGGCTGGTGAAGTATCGCGAGAAGGTGGCCAAAGAAAAGCGGCGCGCGTTTCGGGAGTGGACGTATTGGGGACGCGGTGTGCCGGGCTTTGGAGATCCGAAGGCGAGGCTGTTTATTTTGGGGCTGGCGCCGGCTGCGCATGGTGGAAATCGCACCGGGCGCGTCTTCACCGGTGATCGCTCGGGAGATTTTCTCTTTCAGGCATTGTACGAAGCTGGATTTGCGAATCAACCCACTTCGACGAATCGGGAAGACGGATTGCAGCTTCGAAATGCGTACATTGCGGCGAGCGCGCGCTGTGCGCCACCCGCAAACAAGCCACTGCCCAGCGAGATTCAGAATTGCCGTGGCTATCTCCAGCGGGAGTGGGCGATTTTAAAGCCCAAGGTGATTCTCGCGCTAGGTAAAATTGCTTGGGACGCATATCTGGATTTGTTGAGGAACGAAGGGAAGATTGTTTCACGGGCGGCTTATAAGTTTGGGCATGGCGTGGAATGCGTAATGCCAGGTGGCGAGCGGCTGGTTGGTATCTACCACCCGAGCCAGCAAAATACACAAACAGGACGGGTTACGCCGGAGATGTACCGGAAGGTATTGGAACGAATTCGCGACTATCTGGGCGCGAAACAAGCAATTTCGGCGGGCCAAGATTGTTAGCAACCAGACGTTAGCAACTAAAAGGGCAGAACCGGGTTTGATTTGGCGGGGAAAGGGTGTGCCAGCAGGGCAGCCCCTTGCAGGGTCTTTGCGTCTATTCATTTCAGGGCAGGTCCACGGGAAAGTACTACCCTTGGTAGGAAAACGGAGAGAAGACATGAGCAGAGTCATTCGATACGCGGGAACCTCAACGGGGGTGCTGTTTTTGACCACATTCTTTTTGGCTGGAGCTTGGGGCCAGCAGGCCTCACAGCCATCGCAGGATCCGCAGACCACCGCGATGGGAAATCCAAACGCGAGCCCGGAGTTGCATCCCGCGGATGGTGCACGGCACGGATTGCCGCTGGAGGCGTTGGCAGTGGCACCGGGAACAAAATTCCTAGTGGCGCTGGAAACCGATATCAACACGAAAGAGATTCACCAGAATGACCGGTTTCACGTGAAGACCGTCGAGCCGCTGGAGGCTGGGAACGGAATTTATCTGCCTTCGGGCGCATTGATCTATGGACATGTGAGCCGCGTGGAATCGGCGGGGACCACCGGCAGGGCCAAATTGTGTCTTACGTTTGACGAGATTCACACGCGGTTTGGGAAGCTGCCGATTGTGGCGGAAGTGGCCGGAGTGCCGGGGGATCACAGCATCAAGTCTGGAGAGCTGCAGGAGGGCGTGATCGAGGGGCGCAGCAGCACGCAGAAAGATTCGGCGCAGGCAGCTGCGGCCGGCGCCGCCATGGGCGCAACGAAAGGCGTCAAGGACAAGAACAAGAAAGAAGCTGCGGAAGGCGCGGCCATGGGAGCGCTGGAAGCCTATTTGATGGAAGCAGGACGCGGCCAGGAGTTGAACCTTCCGAAGGGCGCGAAGCTCGAACTGGAGTTGGAGCGCGCGCTGTATCTCGTCCGGGAATAATTCACCCGTTCCTATTCTTCGTGTAGCGCAAGATAATCTGCGGAATAACTGATAAAACGTACTGATCGAAGCCTGAACCCGCCAATTTGCCTCTCCAGCGCTTGGCAAGGGGGAACGCCCTTGTTAGAGTCGAAGTATCCAGTTGAATTCCTTTCATAGTGTGGACGGCTAAGGCGCCCGCTTTAGAAGCGGCCGCCACAAAGAATCTTAGAGGATGGAATGGTGGAAGAGACGAAAGCTGTACGGACGGTGGATACGGGCGAACGCAAGGACCGCGTGCTGATTGTTGAGGACGAGGACAACGCGCGCAAAGGCTACGAGCAATTGCTGCAGCGCTGGGGTTATGAGGTGCTGGGTGTCGCCTCCGCCGAGGATGCGCTGGCGAAATTTTCCAATTTTCAGCCGGATACGCTGATCGCCGACGTGGAATTGCCCGGAATGAACGGGCTGGATTTGCTGAAGCAGCTTGGCGACGAACTTCGTGACGTTCCCGCGGTAATCATCACCGGAAAAGGAAGCGAAGAACGAGCAGTGGCGGCGATTGAGTCTGGCGCGTTCTGGTACATCGAAAAGCCGTTGAAGGGACCGGTGCTGCGCGCATTGCTGGACCGCGCGTTGAGCAAGGCGCGGGATGCCAAGAACCTGGTGGTACTGCAGCGGCAACTGCGCGAAGCCGGGCGCCTGGGCGAGATTGTGGGCAGCTCCAAGCCGATGCAGGAAGTCATGCGGATTATCGAGATGGCCGCGCCAAGTTCGGCTTCAGTGTTGATTACGGGAGAGACAGGATCGGGAAAAGAAATTGTGGCGCGGACGATCCACAAGCTATCGCCGCGCGCGACCGGACCCTTCGTAGCGATCAACTGTTCGGCCATTCCCGAATCATTAATGGAAAGCGAAATTTTCGGGCACGAACGCGGTGCGTTCACCGGCGCCGCGGAACGACGCATCGGCTGCTTCGAACTGGCCGATGGCGGCACGTTGCTGCTGGATGAAATTGGCGAAATGCCTCCACCGACGCAGGCGAAGCTGCTACGCGTACTGGAAGATCGCAAAGTGCGGCGGCTGGGAAGCAAGTCGGAGACACCCGTGGACGTGCGGGTGCTGGCGGCGACGAACAAAGATCCGGAGCAAGCGGTTTCAAGCGGCCAGATGCGGCAGGATCTGTATTTCCGGTTGAACGTGTTTCACATTCATCTGCCGCCGCTGCGTGATCACAAGGAAGACATTCCGCTGCTGGCCGAACACATCTTGCGCGACATCAACGCCAAGCATGGGAAAAGCGTGCGCGGAATCGGAGCGGAAGTGGCGGATATTTTTATGAGCCACACCTGGCCGGGAAACATTCGCGAGTTGCGCAACGTATTGGAACGCGCAACGATCATGAGCGAAAAAGACCTGATCACCAGGGCGTCTTTGCCCGGGGAGTTTGGCAAAGCGCCGGCGAAGAGTCCCAGCGACCTTTCGGCATTGAAATTCCCGATCGGAACGACGGTGGACGCGATGGAAAAGGAATTAATCCTTCAGACGCTGTCCGCAACGGGAAACAACAAAACACGCGCGGCGGAATTGCTGGGTGTTAGTTTAAAAACTCTCCACAATAAACTGAAGGAATACGGCAGCGAGCGCGGCGCCGAGACGGAGTCCTGATTCTGATGCAGTTGGGACTGCGAACCAAACTGACCTTGGTGATGACCGGACTGGTCTTCCTGTCGGTAGCGGTGTTGTCCGGGGTGTTTTTGGAATTGCTGCTGCAGCAGGTCCTGCACGACACGGACAAACGCGCGACAGAGCTCTGTCGCGAAGTATTCGATGCGGCGCGGCGTGCCGTAGAGGATGCGAAAGAGCAAGGTTTGCGACCGGCATCCGACGATCCGGAAGGCCTCCACGAATACGTAAAAAAAGCGTTCGAAATGAGCGATGGGCTTACGTCGCGATTGCAGTCGGCGACGGATTCATCCTCCATTTATGAGGTCTCGATTGTGGATCACGATGGCGTCGTGCTGGTGTCCAGCGATCCAACCTTGCAAGGGAAAGCGGAGCCACGGCGGGCGCCGCTGCAGCAACTGGTGCAAAGCTCGTTCGTGCGGCAGGTAAGAATTCTTTCGCAGCGGGCGGGAGTGTACGAGGTTGATTACCCGTTCGTATTACGCAGACAGCCATTTGCGGAGGTACGCGTCGCGGTGTCCACCGCTCTGCTGTTGCATGATATTGGGCCGCGTGTACGGATGTGGGGAACCATCGTGGTCCTGGCGCTAATCCTTTCCACTATTTTGGCGGCGGTGGTCAGTGGCGCGGCGCTTTCGCCGATTCGAGACATCCTGGCGCAGTTGGAGAAAATCTCCGCGGGCGAGTACGACTCGCCATCCACCGGCACGCGCGAACCGGCGGAAAGCACGGACGAATTGGGGCAAGTGCGGAGGAAAATCACCCAAGTGGGACTGCAATTGCGCGGAGTACATGAAATTTTCAGCTCCATGCGGGAAAACATGAATTCGGTGATGGCGGGACTGGAAGATGGATTGATCCTCTTCACCCGCGACGCTAGGGCGGTGATGATCAGCCCGGCCGCGGAGAAGTTTCTGGGCGCGCCCGCTTCCCAGTATTTGGGGCGGCGAGCAACGGAGATTTTTCCACCGGAGCATCCACTGTACGACGCGCTGCATCTTGCGGAAGGTGGGTTGCACGAAGTCGCCGCCGAAACGGAAATGGAAACGGTGGAAGGAAAGAAGCGCCTGGGAGTGAGTGTTCAGGAGATTCAAGGAGCCGGAGAGCGCATGGGCGCGATGGTGACGCTGCGCGATCTCGATTCGCTGGAGAGTATCAGCACACAGCTGCAGGTGAGCGAACGGCTCGCGGCAGTCGGCAGAATTACCGCGGGCGTGGCTCACGAAGTGAAGAACCCGCTGAACTCCATGCGCCTGTGGCTGGAAAATTTGAAGGAGTCGCTGCCATCGGAAACGGATGATGCGGCATTGCAGGCGGTGCACGTCTTGGATGTGGAAATCGACAGGTTGGACGCTGTGGTGAAGCGGTTCCTGGATTTTTCGCGGCCGATGGACATCCGCCTGGAGCCGACGCAGCTTTCGGATTTGCTGCGAGAGGTGCTGGAAGTGGCGCGGCCACAAATGCAAAAAGCGAATGTTCAGGTAGCGCAACTTTTGCCAATCGGGATTCCGGAAGTTTTTGTGGATCGCGATCTTCTGAAACAAGCGGTGCTGAACCTGGTGCTGAACGCGGTAGAGGCAATGCCGAGTGGCGGGCAATTGCAACTGACGCTTAGCCGGCACGGAGAGGTGGCGGAAATTACGGTGGGAGATACCGGCATGGGAATTCCGCTGGAAAATCGGCAAAAGATTTTTCAGTTGTTCTTTACCACGCGTCCGGGAGGAAGCGGAATCGGACTGGCTAGTGCGTTCCGGATCGTGCAACTTCACAACGGCTCCATAGACTTTACTACGGAGGTTGGCCGCGGCACGACCTTTCGGATTGAGTTGCCGATTGCGGCCTGACATGTTGAGGCGAGCGCAATCGTATCGTGCGGGTAGTGGCCGCCAGCAGCGTTTCATTTTCTTACTGGCTACGTACGCCGCGGCATTGGTGCTGGGTGGTTGCTTTGGCGAAAAACGGCCGACGGCGCAAGTCGTAAATGTTTCGTTTCAGCATCCGGTGATGCCGGTCGACGCGATGAATGGCGCGCCGGATGATCCACCGCAGATTCCATATTCGGCGGAACCGCTGCCTTCGCTGGGAGCCTCGCGCATCGCGCCCCCGAAACCCCACGTGACGCCTCCCCCGCAGAACGAATCACCCGCTATGGTAAAGCCGGCGGAAACCGTGATTCTGCCGGAGTTGAGCCCGGAAGAGATGGCCGAGGCAAAAACAGAGACGCAGCAAAGTTTAAATGCCGCGCTGGGGAATTTAGCGCGAACAAGCGGGAAGTCTCTGAATGCCTCGCAGAAGGACCTGGAGTCCAAAGCGCGGAGTTTTATGGATTCCGCGCGGGAAGCGATGCGTAACGGAGATTGGCCGCGGGCGCAAAATCTTGCGAAGAAGGCGGATGTGTTGTCGCGGGAGTTGGCGGCGAGTTTGTAGTTTGAACCCAACAGGGCGGAGTGAATGATTCGATGTGACGTGGTAATCGCCGGGGGAGGGTTGATCGGCGGAGCAATCGCGGTCGGATTGGCGCGCGCCGGTGCCAAAGTGGCGATTGTAGATGCGGGCGTGGCCGGACGGGAAGCGTCGTGGGCGGGAGCGGGGATACTCTCGGCGGCACATGAAAGTCCGGAAATGCATTCGCTCATTCCGCTGAGTCGCGTCAGTCTTGGGCTTTACCCGCAATTCGTGGAACAAATTGAAAAATTGGCGGGGCAAGAGGTTGGGTTTCGGCCCTACGGAATGTTGGAAGTTCCTGCGGATGGCTGCGCTTCCGAAGAATTGCAGAAAATGGTTTCGGTACAACACGAGAATGGGTTGAAGGGCGAGATTTTAACCGGCGATCGCGCGAGAGAAATGGAACCGGGTCTGAGCGCGGGGACAAAATCGGCCATCTTTAGGCCCGGCGATGCTTCGGTCGATAATCGTGCGCTGACGGCTGCGGTGCTGGATGCTGCGCGCGCGCTGGGAGTTCAGATTTTAGAAAACACCGCGACGATTTCCGTTTTGCGGGATGGCAGCCGCGCGTGGGGCCTGGCGACAAAAAAGGGAAACATCGAAGCGAAGTGGACGGTGATTGCCGCAGGTTGTTTTTCCGCGGCAATTCAGGGCGCGGAGCTATACGCGCCGGTGATACCCGCGAAAGGCCAGATGCTGGCGGTCCGATGCGCGGCCGCGGCAATCAGACGCGTGCTCATGTCGGAAGGCGTCTACCTGGTAGCACGGAATGATGGGCGAATTCTGATAGGGGCGACGATTGAGCGCGTCGGATTTGATCGCGCGGTGCGAGAAGACGCCATTCAGAAACTTTTGGCGGCTGCCATCTCGTTGCTGCCTGCGCTAAAAAATTGCGAAGTCCTGGAGACCTGGTCAGGATTGCGCCCGGACTCACCGGACCACCTGCCGATTCTAGGGCCGACGGATATCGAAGGCTTGCTGATCGCGACAGGGCATTTTCGGAACGGTATTTTGCTGGCGCCAATTACCGCACAGTTGATTTGCGAATGGATTCAAAACCAGCGCATGAGTGCAGACTATGGCCGTTTCCGCCCGATGCGATTTCTGGAAGCTCGCAAGAGTTCCGTATCCAATTAGCAAAGCCTCAGGGATTGGCCGGTTGCACCACTACCGTGCTAGGTGTGCCTACGTTGGTGTAGTGGATCTGACCAGCGTCCAGAGCAAGATCGCGTTCAAGGATCAGGTCCATGGAAGAGCCGCGTGGCAATTGCGCTTCCGGGCCACGTGAAAGCAGAACCGCGGCCAGCCCCGCCAAACCACCCACTCCCGCACCGATGCCCGCGCCCTTACCGCCGCCGGCAATCGCGCCAATGCCGGCTCCCGCCACCGTTGTGGTAGCTACAGTCTCTGCATCTTTTCCTTTACCGCCAGGGCCGGTAATTTTTCCTTCGGAATCTGTTTTTGTGTTGCTGGCGCTGTCCGTGCTGCGTGGCTCGGCATTCAGATCCACGGTGTAGCCATTGGGCAGAACCAGCGTGTTCAGGCGAATGCGCAACTCGCCGCGACCTTTGATGTGCCCCGGACGCTTGGACTCGGCTACTTCGCCGCGCAGATACGAGCCCACCGGCACCACGACTTTATTGTTGATCGTGATCGGAAACGAGGTGCGGAAATAAACGGAATCGCCCGGCTTGGCGGAGGATGTGGAAATGCCGTTTTCGAGAATGACGCCAACCCGCGTGCCGGAGAGAACGGTAATGGTCTCGCCGCTAGGTGCGGGTCGCGGGGCAGGCGGCTTGGGAGCGGGGTTGGCGGGTGGTGGATCAGGTTGGGGTCCGTCGGGAGCCTGTGCGGCAAGAAAAGCTGCTCCGAAAGTGGCGGCTGTGAATACGGTAACGAGCCATCGGGCGGTGAGTCCTGGTTTCACACATTCCTCCTGTTAGCAAGTTCGGATGCCTTTCGCGGTTAGGTGGGATGCCTACCGACAGCATAGTCCAGTCGGCTGCGCTCGGCCAGAGTGGCGGCAGCAGTCCCGCACCGAAAACCAGCCGGAAATCGCGTAAATCACTATCTGGATGCCCTCAACCTTTTGCAAACGCCTGCGTCCAACCATGATTGGGAGCAGGTCGCGCGACCGAAATACCTGCCAATTCCATGAACAAGAAACTTCTCGCAGTCGTGCTGAACCTGGGGCTTGGGCTCGCAGTAGTCGCCTCGTTTATCCAAACGATGGCGCAAACGAAAAAAGCGGCGGTGACAATCCCGCTGGATTCCTTGACTGGGATAGAAGCCGTTAACGGTACCGCCGAGATGGTTACCTACAACGGGCGCCGCGCTTTGCACCTTTCTCCTCCTCCGAATCACCAGGCCGCGGATAACGCGGTGCTGGCAATTGCAACTGCCACGGATTTTCGCAACGGCACGATTGAGGTGGAAGTCGCCGGCAAACCGCGCGCGGACGCTCCCGCGGATTCTCGTGGATTCATCGGCATCCTGTTCCGCACGCAGGATCACGGGGCTCGAGGAGAGAATTTCTACCTGCGCCCAACTAACGGGCGCGCCGACGATCAACTGCGCCGCAACCACTCTACGCAATATGAGTCGCTGCCGGATTTTCCCTGGCACCGCTTGCGCAAGGAAAATCCTGGCGTGTACGAGTCTTACGCGGACCTGCAGGCCGGCGCCTGGACAAAGATGAAAATCGTGGTCTCGGGAAGCAAGGCCCAACTTTACGTCAATGGCGCTGAGCATCCGTGCCTCATCGTCAACGATTTGAAGCTTGGCGATTCTAGCGGCCACATCGCACTGTGGGCGCACTCCACCACGGATGGATATTTCTCGAACCTGAAGGTGAGTCCGGCGGAATAGCGCGCCGGGAACTCCGCGGGAGCGCCCGTGAAAACGCTAGTCAGAAGAAGGGCTGCATGGCCATCACAAGTACCTCGGGGGCTGGGCGATTATTCCTTTGAGATCAAGTCTATGGCTTTCAAAATTTTGTTGGTCATGCGATTGATAAACAAACTCAAACCGAGGACGACGAGAATATTGGTCAGTACCGAAATGAGGGCACCTACCAGCACCTCCGCAATCAATCTGGTATCACCAATGTTTGCCGCAGTCTTCATGATGCTGATCATAAAAAGCACCAGGCATGAAAAACATAGCGCCAAATATACCCACTGGCGTTTCCTGGCCCGATCTACTTCGTCCAACGATTTGCGTAGCACACTGTCCAGTTCTTGAGTCACGACTTACTCCTTTCGCCGAGATGTCTTCGGATTGCGCTTAAGCCATACGCCAGGCGCGACTTGACCGTTCCGATTGGTAATTCGAGGATTGCCGCTACTTCTGAGAGAGGCAGTTCTTCCTGAAAATGCAACACCAGGACGGCGCGACTTGCTGGCGACAAACCATTCACGGACAAGAGCTCTTGCAAAAGTTCCGTTGATGGATAGTCCTCCTGCGCAGGCACTTCTTCCACCAGCGATTCATCGGATGGCTGCTCGGGCCACCGTTTTTCCTTCTTGAGATGCCGGAAGGACTGGCGACTTGCGATCCGGTAAACCCATGGCCGAAGAAGCTCAGGCGCATGTAAGGATTTGAGTTTCCGACACACAATGACAAGAACATCCTGCAGTACGTCGTCGGCATGCGACGGTCCAACCACTCCCGAGATATACCGCCAGAGCGGGTGTTGGATGCTGCGGAGCAAGCATTCGAGAGCTTCCAGGTCATCGCACTGCGCCCGCAAAACCCACTGTAACTCTTGCTTTGAAGTAGTCACACGCTCCTTTAGGTGCTAAGAGGCGTCTTTTGTGAAAAAAGTTCGGACCGGTGCTCATTTTATAGACTTAATTGCTTGTATGTGCGCGGTTTGCGCGACCCTGGAATGGGAGCATTTCGGCGAATGGGGCGCTCATTCGGGCACATTGACGGACCGGGCGGCGGCGGATAGGCTGCCATGCGAGAGAAATGAAGGAGAGTTACGATGGCAAAATTGGCTTTGGTTTATGGGATGCGGCTGCTCCCGGTGGAAGAGTTGGGAGAAGTTCGCGAGGCCACGGTGGTGTTGAAAAACGGGAAGACGGCGCGGGTGGCGATGCATTTGATCGAGGGATCGAAGGAAGAGATTGAGGATACATTTCGGCAGTCGATCGATGCGTTTTTTAACATGTATCCGGAGATTTGACGGGGCGGTTGTGAGACGAAGAGCCCGCCGCCTGCGGATTTGGATCAGGAACGAAGCGCCCGCTTCAGCCCGCCCAACCCATAGATTCCCCTTCTGATGTTAGACTTTCTTTTCGCACCTCCACCCAAGGATCATCGTTGGTCGAACACTCGTTCATCTTCACCGACATCGCCATGGTCTTCGCCGGCGCCTTCATCTGCGGCATGGTCGCTTGGCGCCTCAAGCAGCCCATTCTCCTCGGCTACGTCTTTGCCGGACTCGTTCTCAGCCCGCTCACTCCCGGCCCGCGTGTCCACGATGTCCGCAACTTCGAAACCATGGCCGAAATTGGCGTTATTCTGCTCATGTTTTCCGTTGGCATTGAGTTCTCCATCCCCGATCTGCTTCGCGTGAAATGGGTCGCGCTGATTGGAGCCCCGCTGGGAATCCTCATCTTCGTTGGCCTTGGCGCTGGCGTGGGCGCTCTTCTCGGTTGGCCCGTCACCCAAGGCATCGCCGTTGGCTGCATCATCTCCGTCGCCAGCACCATGGTTCTCATGCGCATGCTCATGGACCGCAACGAGCTCTCCTCCGAGTCCGGCCGCCTCATGATCACCCTATCTCTCGTCGAAGATCTTGCCGTCGTCATTCTCACCGTTGTACTTCCCGGCCTCTCTCCCTCCGGCGGCGACTTTTGGCACATCGGCTTCATAATCGGCCGCGCACTCCTCTTGCTAGTTCCCATCGCCCTGCTTGCTTGGAAGCTTTTCCCGGTTTTCCTGAGTCGCATCGAAAAAACCTGCAACGACGAAATCGCGCTCCTTTTCGCCCTAACGCTTTGCATGGTAATCGCTGCCCTCACCGAGGCCATCGGCCTTTCCCTCGCGTTGGGCGCATTTCTCGCCGGTCTTTTCCTGGGCAACTCGGATTTCACCCACAAACTTGCCCGCCAAACTCAATCCATCCGCGATATTTTCGTGGCCTTTTTCTTTATCACCATTGGTATGCTGCTCGATCCCTCCGCTTGGATCGATAGCTGGAAACTCATCCTTCTGCTGATCGCGCTGGTTATCGTCGGAAAATTCGTCGTCTGGGGCGGCGTTGTCCGTCTGTTCCGCTACTCCACGCAAACTTCTTTTCGCGTCGGCGTCGGCCTGACGCAAATCGGCGAATTTTCCTTCATCCTCGCGCAAGTCTCCAAACAAGCCGGCCTCATCTCCCCGCAGCTCTATCACGCCACCTTGGCCGCGTCGCTCATCACCATCCTCATCAACGCCACCCTCTTCAAATTCCTAAAGCCCGCCCCGTCCCAACCCCTCCCTGCCTGACGCCTTTCTCCGGGCTTGTCCCTCTCTTGTAGGGGCGCAGCACTGATGCGCCCCATGTCCGCACGATCGCAAATCTCACGCGGATTTCCTCGTCCGTTTCCTCGAAATAGTCCGCACACTGTCATCCCGACCGAAGTGGCCGGCCTTTTCCTACTTTCGCTCCGCGCGAACGCCGGCCTCGGAGCGGAGGGACCCCGGCTTGATCCCAGTTCCTCGCACACTCGTTCCGCGTGTCGAATCCTCGGCGTCTCCGGTTGCGGGTTTTCTGTCTACTGCACACCCATCAACCTTGCATTCCCTCCACTCTCCGTCTAAATTTCTTCTCGTAAGAACAAACATGTCCGCACCACAAAACACTCTCCCGGCCCGCTACTACACCGACCCAGCCGTCTTCCGCCAGGAACTCGACACCTTCTTCACGCAAATGTGGGTCTGCGCGGGTCGCGCCGAACAAATCCCCAATCCAGGCGACTATTTCCTCTCCGAAATTGCTGACGAAAGCATTATCGTCACCCGAGATCCCTCCGCCGCTCTACACGCCTTCTACAACGTCTGCCGTCACCGTGGCACGCGCATGTGCCGCGAATCGCAAGGCAAATTTGCCGCGCGCATCCAGTGCCCATACCACGGCTGGACCTACGCTCTCGACGGCAAACTACTCGGCGCTCCGCACATGGATCCCGCCGAATTCAAGCGCGAAGACTATCGCCTCCGCAGTCTCCATATCGCCCAATGGGATGGCCATATCTTCCTGAACCTCGCAACGCAATCCCAGCCTCAGCCGCTTCTCGATCAACTCGCCGATCTATCGCAAAAGTTCGCCCCTTGGGCCATGCAAGATCTCCGCCTGGTCCAACGCATCGATTACGACGTAAAAGCCAACTGGAAACTCATCGTCCTCAACTACAATGAATGTCTCCACTGTCCCGTCCTCCATCCGCTTCTCAGCCGCATCAGCGATTACCTTAGCGGAGACAATGCCGCGCCTAGTCCTTCCTACATCGGTGGCTCCATGGAATTCCGCGGTGCCGCGCAAACCATGAGCCTTGATGGACAGCTTCGCCGCGCCTATCTCCCCGGCCTCTCCGCCGGACAGCAGAAGCAAGTCCTCTACTACGCCGTCTACCCGAATCTTTTTTTGAGCCTGCATCCCGATTACGTCATGCTTCATCGTCTGTGGCCGCTCGCCGCCGATCGCACCCGCATCACCTGCGAATGGCTCTTCCATCCCGACGAAATTGCCAAGCCCAATTTCTCGGCCGACGACGCCATCCAGTTCTGGGACACCACCAACCGCGAAGATTGGAGCATCTCCGAACTCTCGCAACTCGGCATCAGCTCCCGCGCCTACGTCCCCGGCCCGTACTCCCCGCGCGAGTCCCTACCCAAAGCCTTCGACCGCATGATCCTCTCCCGCGAACCCTGTAAATGAATATCGCGCCCAATCGACTTAAATTTATTCTGGTCTCTGTGGCGGCGCTCGTCGGCTTGTTGAAAGCGTGGCCCAACCGCTTCTACATCGAGCCCGACGGCCTCAACTATCTTGATATCAGTTACGCCTAGCCGAGACAGCCAAGTTTGATGTTTTCGTTACCGTTGATCGAGGTATCGGATACCAGCAAAGTTTAACCGGCCGGAAGATCGCGGCGATCATTGTCCATGCGAAATCGTGTTAGCGTAGATCAGGCTATTACCACTTGACGAAATTACGACTCTACTATATCCTCGTGCGTATACAGTCGAAATACTTTCGAACATACCTCTCGCAATCCTTCCCACCTTTCAGCGCGAAACCCCGATTGTCTATCCAGCTTGTTTTCATACACTTACACGCACTCGCGCCCGCATCTCCCTTACTTTGAAATACTTCCGCAAAACACCGGGGGTAGGGGTGGGCCTTCTATCTGGTTTAGCTTACGATCTAGAAAAACTACTTTCCTTTTGCCGTAACCCCAATCATTCCCACACATACGTGCTGAATCGCTGTAACTCCAATCACTCCCGCACTTACGCAAAACAGGGGGCTTTGGGGTACGAAGTTCCGGGGCACGAGTCACGGTTCACAGGTCACATCTTTCCCCCAACTCTGCCACAATATCCACTTCCACCATGGCCACCGAGTCCCCCAGCAAAGCCACCTTATCGGGCGACGCCATCCGCGAAGCCGCCCGAATCCTGCGCGATGGCGGACTCGTGGTCTTCCCCACCGAAACCGTCTACGGCCTGGGAGCCAACGCCCTTGATCCCGCCGCTGTCCACAAGATCTACGCGCTCAAAGGACGCCCTGCCGCCAGCCCGCTTATCGTCCACGTCGCCAGCATCGAACAAGCTCGTCAACTCGCCGCCGAATGGCTTCCCGAAGCCGAAGGCCTTGCCAAAAAATACTGGCCCGGGCCGCTCACTTTGGTCGTTCCCAAAAAATCATCGATTCCTGACGAAGTCACCGCCGGGCTTCCTACCGTCGGCCTGCGCATGCCGCGTCATCCTATCGCTCTCGCGTTACTCCGCGAAGCGCAAATTCCCATTGCCGCGCCGAGTGCCAATCGTTTCACCCAACTCTCACCAACCACTGCACAACATGTTCGCGAAGCCTTTGGGGACGAAACACCCTTCCTTCTCGATGGCGGTCCCTGCGAAGTCGGCCTCGAATCCACTGTCATCGCCGTCACCCGCGAAGGCCTGGAAGTCCTGCGCCCCGGCATGGCCTTCGTCGAACGCGCTTCACCGCCAAGCGCGCCGGCCGCGGTGCCCCTACCCGGAGCACATCGTTCCCCCGGACAGCATCACAAGCATTACAGCCCGCGCACCCGCATCCTTCTCGTCAATCGCGGCTTTCTACCTGCGGAAGGCCGCGGTGCCTATCTCTGGCTCGCTTACAACGCCAAAGCCGCCTATCGCCTGCGCATGCCGGAACTCCCGGAACACTATGCTGCCAAGCTCTACAGCACGCTTCACGAACTCGATCAAAAATCTTTCGATTGGATCGCCGTCGAGCTGCCCCCCGATGACCCAGCCTGGTCGCCAATTCGCGATCGCCTCATCCGTGCCGCGTACTAGGCTGCACACATCCACTAGCCTGAAAGCACTGCCAGTTTTTCGACATAAACCGATTCGCTGTGCATCCAATCGTGTAGAATTCCGCACATTAACTAATTCCAACGAGGATCCCATGCCCAAAGGATTTCCCGTACGCGCCGCGCTGCTTTTCTTTCTGCTGATCGTCATTTCGATGCTCGTTTTAAGCACCTTCTCTCACGCCCGCGCACAAGCCGCGGCCGACAAGCCGTATGCAATCGAGTACTACTACAAAACAAAATGGGGTCACGCCGACGAATTCATCACCCTCTTCCGCAAAAACCATTTCCCGGTCCTCAAAAAAGAAATGGAGATGGGCCGCATCCTGAAAGTCACCGGCACCGCGCCGGTCTATCACACCACGGAAGATGGCCGCTGGGATTACCGCATCACCATCGTTTTCAAAAACGCCGCCATTGCCAACGACGGCTACGATTCCGGACCAATCATTAAGCAGCTCTACCCCGACCAGGAAACCTACAAAAAAGAAGAGCAGCGCCGCTTTGAAATCCTGGACGCCCACTGGGATCTCCCCATCAAGGACCTCGATCTGGAAACCCACTAGCAAAATTGCTCACAGGAATCGGTGTAGGGGCGCAGCAGTGCTGCGCCCCATGTCCTTACGATCAACAAATCTTGCGCAATCTTCGTTGGTTTTGTAGCGGCCAATCTTAAGATTGGCTCTCGGGTTTCCTTCTCTGCGCCAACAAAAAAGCCCTCGCCGAAGCGAGGGCTTTTTTCGTCGAATCGATTCTCGTTTGCAGCGTTTGCGCAGTCAGCTAGATGCGCAACGCTTCGCCGAATTACCAGGAAAACTTCAGCGCAAATTGAAACTGCCGCGCATCGTAAGCTGCGGAAGGTTGTCCCGCGGAGCATGTCGTTCCCGCCGACGGATCGCACAACTGATTCACCGCCAGAATATTCGTGTGGTTGAACAAGTTGAACATGTCCGCGATCAGGTCCACGTGGAGACGCTCGCCAAGGTTGATGCTCTTGGCCACGCGCAGATCGAACTGGAAGAACATCGGCATCGTGAATCGGTTGCGGCCCAGATCACCGGAGCAACCAAGCGGCGGCGTTGCGGGCCCGGTGAAGGGCACGCCCGCATTGGTGAGGCATCTCGTTGTCTCCACAAAGGCGACACCCGGAATATACGGCGAAGTCGTGCCGCCCGCAGTCCCCGTTGGAACCACTGACGGACGAATCTCCGAAGCGCCCAAATCGAGTTGCGTATCTTGTCCCGTAATTACGTTGAATGGCCTTCCGGAAGATACTTCCACTAACGGCGCAATCGTGAAATCGCTCAGCGCACTGTTCATGAATGATTCGCCGGATTTGTGCGGCGAAGTCTGAAACACGCCGCTGGTTACCCAGCGATGGCGCTGATCGTTATCCGAATTTGACCGTTCGTAGAAAGGGAAGCGGCTGTCCTGCGGTTCGAGCGTGGACTGCAAGTCCGTGCCATCGTCGATAGAATGCGACCAGGTGTAACTCGAGAGCATTTCAAAGTGTTTCGAGAAGCGTTTGGTCAGGTTGATGGTCAACGCGTTGTACCACGAACTCGCATCCGATTTTTGCGTGTCCACGCTGTTGAACGGTACCGGCACACCGAAGCCCACTGGATAACCGGCTGCCTTTGCCAGCGCCTCTTGCAATTGGTAGCCGCAATTAAGGAGCTGATTCGACGGAACGCCTGCGCATTGCGGGGCTTGCGAAGCAAGCCCAGTCGCATACGAAGGATTTGGACCGGAGGGACGGAAATAGTTGAAGAAAGCCGGAGTGCCAACGAATTTTCCGTCGAGCGGAATAGCAGCGGGGCAACCGTAGAGAACTCCAAGCGCGCCAGGAACCAAGCCGGGCTGCGCCGTTGTGAGGCCGCACGTTGATCCGGTTGGAGTGACGTCCGCAACTGCTACCGTGAGCGGGTTCGTGAAACCCAACCCTGCAGCGTCCGCATACGTCATGTTGTTTGTCAGCAGGACCGGATCGGTGGCGTTGATGTCTATTGGGCGGTAGAGGTGGATGCCCCGCGCATATTGATACCCCGCGCTGAGCCGCCATGATCCGCCAAGCTGCCTCTCAATGGTCAGATTTGCCTGTTGTGCGTAGCCGTACTTGAAATTCTTATCCACCGGCAAAACGAACGGCAAAATCGGAAGTGGAAGACCCTGATTCAAATAATTCTGGTTCGCGAAAATCGAACCCGACGCCAGAGGATCGAATCTCTGCTGATTCGGCAAGTAGTACATGCTGGGGATCGCATTCAGCACGCCCTGAAAGATGGAAGAACCGTTGAGGTTAATCGAAGAATCTCCAGCGCCGCAAATACCCGCGCCTTGTACCAGGCCGCAAGCCGAAGGCGTACCGCCCGGCGAAATGAGTTGCACCGAGCGCCCGCCGTCAGCGGTGACGGAGTCGAATGCGATCGCCAGCAACGGATGATCGTAGAAAAGTCCGTATCCCGCGCGCACGACGGTCTTGCCGTCGCCCGCCGGATCCCAAGCAATCCCGAAGCGAGGCGCTACGTTCTTGTAATCCCGCGGAATGCCTTCCACGATGCCCAGGGCTTTTTCCGCCGCCGCGTTGATTGGCGTAGCCGGCGCGAAGAGCGGCGAAATTTCCAGGTCATAACGCAGGCCATAGTTCACGGTGATTTTTCGTGTTACGCGCCAGGAGTCTTGCGCGAAAAACGAGAAGGGCAGGTTGTCGAAGGTCTGGTTAGAATTGCCAATACCTTGAATGTAGGTTTGCGGAATGCCGAGCCCATAACCCTGAAGCGCAGTTGTCGTGGGCAGTCCGGGCGCCAATGCGATGCCGCCAAAGTTTGCGACGCCGCCAAAATCCAACTCGAAAATTTGCGGCTTGCTGGTACGCAACTGAATTACGTTCACATCGCCGCCGAATTTAAAAGTGTGCTTTCCATGTACTACGGTCGCATTATCAGTGAACTGGTAGCGTTTTTCGATGCGGTCGACGGTGGAATACGGTTCGCGGCCGAAATAGGCATACCCGGGAATGTTTACACCAAGCTGATCGCCGCCGGGAAGTTCGGAGTAGCCGTAATGCAGGCCACGGCGAGCAAACTGGAAACGGAATTCATTGAACGCGGTATCGCTGAGGATGGTGTCGTGTTGAAATGTTACGTTGACGTCGCGGTATTGGTTGACACCGGTGCGGGAACCGGCGTTCTGGCCGAATACCTGGTTCTGCGAAGTTGATTGAATGCCAGTTACCAGGGATGGAGAAACGCCCACGCGCAGGAACGAGGTGTTCTGCGCGTTCCAACGTTGATCCAAGCGCCCGGACCACAGACTCGTTTTTTCGTGGACCGGAAAATTCCCGCGCAGGGAATCCAACCCCACATAAGAAGCAGGAAGCGGGGCCAGCCCTTGGCCATTGGGGAAGCAAATCACGCTGTTAACCTGCTGACCCACCGGGCAAGCCACGGGAATTGGAAAATAGCTGCCGCCAGGAATTCCCGCAGGAAATCCCAACACGGTTGTTAGTGGGACGGTCGTGCCATCCACGTTCTTGTTGATGTTGGCGTTCACAGCCACGTTGGAGGAGGCTCCGGTGAGAACCGCGGCTTGCTGCAAGCCGGCGATCTGACCTTCAATCGCTGGATTCGCGTCAGTGCAAGCTGCGCCGCCACCAGTGAGTTGCCCGAGCGCGCCTTGATAAAAACCAATCTGCGACGGCGTCATGCTCAAAGGGACTGGAATGCAGGGAATCAGGCCAGTGGTCAGTCCGAAATTGTCCTGACCGATGCTGGAGAATCCGGTCTCTTCGCGCTGGGTATATTCATAGGAGAAGAAGTAAAACGTCTTGTCTTTTTTCAACGCGCCGCCCAGGGTTGCGCCGGTCTGCACGCGGGTATACGCCTGCTTAACGGGAACCAGATCGCCGTCGGCATCCACTTGACCGGAGAAGGGATTGCGAGCCTGGAAGGCCTTATTTCGCAGAAACCCGAAGACATCTCCGTGAAAATCATTGGAGCCGCTCTTGGTCACGATGTTCACGACGCCGCCCGTTGCCCGGCCATATTCGGCGTTGAAATTGCTTATGATCAATTGAAACTCTTGAACCGCTTCCTGAGAGACAGTGGAACGAATGCCGTCCACGGAATTGTCCCCGGCGTCGGCGCCATCCACGCTGACCATGTTGGAGCGCGCGCGCGCGCCGCTGATATTCAAGCCGCTGTTGGGAGCGGGTCCGATGGTGGGAGAGACGTCGCGGGTGGTCTGCGAATTGGTCAACGTGAAATTGATATAGTTGCGCCCGTTGATAGGCAGGTTGTCGATTTGCCGTTGCTCGACCGTTTGCGAAACTTCCGTGCGGGTCGTTTCGACCGGGGCCGATTCAGAGGTAACCGTCACCGTTTGCGACTGGGTAGCCAATTCGAGGGTTACGTTCAGAATGGCGTCCTGTCCGACGGTCAGTTGCATTGACGGATTTTCGTATGTTGCGAAGCTCGCCCCGCCTTCGACGCGCAGTTTGTAAATTCCCGGAACCAACCCCACAAGGTTGTAGCGTCCGCTGTCGTCCACCACGGTGGAGCGCTCCGCGCCGGTGCTCTTGTACGTTAGAGTCACTTTGGCCCCGCGAACCGCCAGGCCTTGCGGATCGGTGACGAGGCCTGAAAGCGTCGCGGTATTCACCTGCGCGACAGCAACCACGGCCATCAATAGAATGGCCAAGCAAAAAACGACAAATGCAAGCGCTTGCTTGCGTTGCATACCTGTCCTCCTTGTGGAAACTACTCTGTATTCCGCTACCCCTAGCGGAGGCGGGCATTTAGCCCGCCGAGCTGTCGCGAAAGAAACGGTTGAGAATGTTAAGACGGCTTGTGCTGCGATGTACAAACCAATGCAACTGTAATCTGTCCGCGCCGAATGAAATCGAGACATCGTGCGGTACGTGCCCAACCTGTTATGGGGTTGACGCGGGTGTACGAGGCGATTTGGAGCCGGGAAGCTCCCGCTTTGAGAAGGCGCGAGAGATGTTGCTACGAAGAGATTTTGTTGGTGTGGATTAGACCGGAAAGCGGGAGCGAGCCGCCGCACTCCAAAAATTTACGGAAGGTGTTTCTGGACGAGTTTGCGGAGGCGGTCGCGGTCTTCGTCCTTCATGTGCACGAATTCTACGCCGCCCCCGTCTGGACCGAGATTGCGAACTACGGCGGTGAAATGAATCTTGCGGAGCCCGGAGCGAACTTCAAGTTGAATGGAATCGCCGACGTTCAAACGGTTGTGCGACTCCAAATAAGCGCCGCCAAGGCTGATGGTTTTGACCCTCACCGGGTTCATCTGCTGACCGGCGCCAATCTGCGCGCGCAATGGCGAGTCCAGCGGAATGCGCGTATAACGGCGAGGCACCACAAAATTTCCCATCGGAGCGGCTGCGGGTTCGAAGGCCGCGCGCACTTGTCGCGAGTTGGGCATTTCTTCCATCATGGCCAATGCGTCACCCGCTGCCGCGCGCAGGCCGCCCGGTTCGACGAAGGTAAGTCCCTCGCGGTGTCCCGCTAGTTGGCGCAGAAGATCGACTGCTTCAGTTGCACGCATGCGTCCCAGGGCTTCGATGGCTTTTATGCGCACGAAAAGGTCGCGTAGAATCTCGTGCTCACCGGCCGCAATTTCCATGAGCATCGGAACGGCGGTGGTTTCCTGGCCGAGACCGATCTGGTCCAGCATCATGGGGACGACCAGCGGATGCGCGTCCGCCAGGATCGCGGAAAACACAAATGCGGTGCTGTGTGCGGAAGGTGAGTTGGCCGGGCGGGCCAATTCGCTGACCGCAAGATCCTGCAAATTCCATTCCCAACTAGCCATGGCGCGTGTCAGTCCACGCAGCAGCCGGTCGGGATCCGCGGCGGCGAGCAGTTTGATTGCTGCGCTCACGCGTTGCCTGCGTGCCTCAAACAAGCGCGTTTCCAGCAGCGTCAGCACCGGGATTCCAATCGCGCGCAAAATCCGCGCCATGGCCGGAAGCATTTCCGGGCCGCGCGGCTCCGTGAGCAAAAGGGTCAGGCGATCGAGCAGCCTTTCCGGGTCGCGCTGCAATAAGCGTGGAAGTGCGGAATCCAGCGCGCGATTCGCTAACGCCGCATCGATAAGAAGCATCCAGCGATCGTTTGCCACCAGCCGGTGACCTATGGCGATCAAGTGTTCGTGGTCGGTGTCGCGCGGCAATTTTTCCAGCGCGATGAGCATATTTTCGAAGCTCGCGAAATCTCCGCGGCTCACGCAGATGCGTCCCAGCGATTCGAGCAGCCCAGCAACCAGCGCGCTCGTTTCCGGCGAGCGCTCTTTTGTCAGCGTATTCAGGGTCAGAACACTCAACTCTTCCGGAAGCTGATTAGGCCAGAGCGATTCCAGCAACGGTGTTAATTCGACCAGCCCCGCGGCGACAACTCGCCGCGCGGAAGGATCGGCGGAATCCAGGCGCCGAACATAGTTCAGAAGAATTGTACGGGCTTCGCGGCGCGGGGCGTCGACACCGACGTCCGCCAGTTGCACCAGCGTCTGCCGAATTGCCGCGATCGGAACGCACCAGATGTCGTTCCCACGCAGAACCGTTGATTTCTCGCGCGGGGCCAGTTCCAGCCAGAACCGTTCGATGACTTGCTCCCGATAGGTGTCGGTAGCCCAAATGGAGGCGAGCGACGATAAATGTTGGGAAGCGTGAGGTCCGCGATAACCGCCTGCGCCAACCAGTTCGTCGGCAAACTGATTCAATCGCGGACGAACCGCGACGGCGGCAAGCGTTCCGGCGGCAAATTCCGAACTCATAAATTCCAGCACGATGCTTTGTGAAAGTCTGAGCAGATAAACTTGCGGCGCCTCGCCCTCTTGAGGGGCATATTGCATCATCGAAGAGAGCAGCAGGCGAACCGTGCCGCGGCTGGCCTGGTCCATCGCACCATGAATCGAGCGGGCCGCTTCTTCAGGCGAAAGGCCGCGAGCCGTTTCCATAGGCGGGGTGAGCAGACCGATCAAGCGAAGGGAGTCGTTGATTTCTTCCAGTTGTGGCGCGGCGATCGGCGTGTCGCCATTTTCATGCGGACTGTTTCCGCCGTAAGCAACCAGCGCCGCAATCAAACTGGCGAGCACGGTGTCCACACGGCGTTCCGTCAGAGTGTTGATCTGAATCCCTTCCACGCGATGCTCCCGGAGTTTCGCAGGCCAACCGCCTTTTCCGAAGCGCTTGGCCGGCTCCTCCGATCTTAGCAAGGTGGATTTCATCAGTTGCGCGAGGGTGTCCAATTCGCCCACATGAAATTTTGCGGCGAAGAAAAGCGTTTGGACTCCAGCGCGCTGCAAATCCACGGCAAGGGCGTGCAATTCACCGCGCACATCCGGCAAATGCGCGTCGCTTACGGAGGGAACAACAAGTCCGCCGCGCTCCGTGCGCACTTCCAGCCCGCCTAGCTCGGAGGCGGAGCGACGAAGCGAATCGTATGCGGCGTCAAGATTATCGACTATGCGCGGATGGGTCGGATCGTAGAGCCGGTGAGCACGGAGGAGCAGGTTGAAATCGCGCAACGCCTGACCGACGTTGTACAGCCTCGGATCGCTTTGCCGCACTCGCTCGCGATGCGAAGCGGCAGCTTCCGGACCGGGAGTGCGCCGTTCAGAAGCGCTCACGGTGGGAATCTTCTCGGTTCGAAGTGTGGCTCTTGATACCAAAGTGCTCTTCCTGCCTCAAGACGCGTTCGCGAGGCCCCGATTACCACTAAGGTCAGCTGAAAAAGGACCTGGCAGGGAAGGAGCAGAGGAAGCCCATTCCCGCACCTATATGGTGTTGGAACTAGAGGGGGATGGGTATAGTACTCTTAGACCATACGCGTTAACGCATTGGATACAAAATCGGGCCTTTCGAAGGCAAGGCCTATACCTTGTTTCGCTTATTGTTTGCTGTAGGTCGCGAACTTTACTGTTTTTGTTTCAGAGCTTCCGTGACGATAACCGTCCCGCCTTCGCTGACTTGCACGCCACGCCTGGCAGGCTGGTAGCCTTCGGCGCGCATGGTGAGAATGTGCGAACCAACGGGAATTTGGACACGCGCGGGAGAAGTTTGCCCGGTGGGATTGCCGTCGATCAGGATCTCCGCACCTTTCGGGGTAGTGGTGATTTGTGCCCAAGCCACGGCGCTTTGGGACTTTTCCTTCAGCTGAGCCTCGAACGTGGTTTGAAGATTGTCTTTGACCTGAACCTGTCCAACGTAGGCTTCGTGGCCGGGAAGCCGCAGCACAAGATTGTATTGGCCCGGCGCCAGCGGAAGGGTCGCGGGAGTTTGGCCGGATTGCTTGGCACCGTTGATGAAAATGTCGGCGCCTGCCGGTTGGCTGGCGACGTAGAGGCCCTTGACTATCGATTCCAGGTGCATCTTCTGATCTTGCGATTCGCCCGCCTTTACCGCCAGGGCAGTCTGCAGTGGGGTATAGCCATCCTTGATGACCTGCAGGCCGTATTGTTGAGGAAACAGATTGTTGAAGCTGCAAGGCGTAACGCATTGCTGGAGTTGGCGCCCGGCTGGGCCGAAGAGCGTTGCGGTAGCTCCCAGAACATCCGTGACAATGTGGATGGCCCCTTTACCCGCTTGCGGCACTGGGTGCGAATCGTTCTCGGAGTTTTTCGCCGTGGAGACCGGGAGCGGAGCATCGTCGTAGGAGATATCGTCCACGACACGGACATTCCCAGGGGCGTTGCGCATGAAATGGAGAAGAGAGGAATGCTCCTCTGGGCGAAGCTTGCCGGTGAGCGTCAACGAGTTGCCCATGGCGATAACTTTCACTCGCCCGTTGAGGTTTCTTTGCGCGAGGGCGTCTTCGATGCGGCTTTTGTACTCGGCCGCAGGAATGGAAATGGAGAGCTCAGGTTTTTTGACGGGAGCGGATGGAACCGTTGGCGCTTCGAGTTTTTTCTCCGAGATCGGTGTCGGGGTGGCCGCGATAGGAAGCTTGCCAGGCTCGGTGACGGGCGTAGTTGCCGCCGGAGTGCCAGTGCCATTCGCGGGTGATTCTGTCTCCGCTGGAAGCGGTGCTTCGGTCGCTGCAGGAGTGGACGCGTTCGACAACGGCCTGCTGTTGAGTTCACGCGCAGCTTGAAATTCGGGACGCAATTTGTAAACGCCGTAGACGATTACGGCAACGAGAAACACCGCGGCAAGGACTGTGCCAACGATGCTTTTCTTTGGTGGTTCTTCGACGACAAGAGGAGCGATTGCACCGGTGCGGCGAATTGCGGGTGTCTGCATGGGATTGCTGGTGCGGCTTTGCAGAGAACGCAGTGTCGCGGCGGTGGGCGATTCCTCCGGGCGGGAGTTATGCAGAGGACTGCCCAGTGGAAAACCGGAATTGCTGCGAGGAGAAACCAAGGTAGCGTCAGGATTGCGGTTGTCGTTGGCCACCGGAGCCATGGCGCGATAATTCTTCAGATCTTCCTGGAATTCGCGGCAAGTTTGGTAACGCTCTTCGGGTTCCTTGGCAAGCGCGCGCATGACGATATCGTTCAATCCCGGATGAACAGAGGGATTCAATTGGCGCGGAGGAATAGGCTCTTCGTTCACGATTTTGTAGATAACGGTGGTGATGCTTTGGCCCGGGAAGGGTTTTTCGCCGGTAAGCATTTCGTAGAGCATCACACCGAGAGAAAAAATGTCGCTGCGGCCGTCCACTGGGCGGCCCTTCACCTGTTCGGGCGACATGTAGCTGGGAGTTCCCATGACGTGGGTGGTTTGCTGCACCGTGCCGAATTGAAGGATTTTGGCGGTGCCAAAGTCGGTGATTTTTACGGTGTCGTCGGCGGTGAGCATCAGGTTAGCGGGTTTGATGTCGCGGTGAACGACGTTGCGTTCGTGTGCGAATTGCAGCGCGCTGCAGGTCTGATCGAAGATGCGCAGGATGCGGGGAACTGGAAAACCGTGGCCAAAGTCGAGCAGCGATTGAAGGCTTTTGCCCTCGATCAATTCCATGGTGATGTAGAAGAGACCGTTTTCCTCGCCGGCGTCGTAGACGACTACTATATTAGGATGAGCGAGAAGACCTGCCGCGCGGGCTTCGGTCTTGAAGCGGCTTAGAAGTTCGGAGCGATTGAGGCCGGTGCCTTCTTCACTTAAGCGAATGGTTTTGACGGCGACAGTGCGGCCGATGACCGGATCGGTTGCGCGATAAACCACGCCCATGGCTCCGCGGCCGAGTTCGCCCAGGATCTCGTAGCGGCCTGCCTTGACAGTAGTTTCCATGCGCGGTGCGCCGCGCGAACGCGGCCTTTCCCCTGATAACGCCGATGGCGAGAGCGAATGCCCGGCTGCCGCGCCGGAGTTGGAAAAGAAGCGGAGAGATACGGGTAAGGTAGCTCCCCGGGTCTCTGGCGCGCTGGGCACACCCTTGCTATTTCCAACAGTAAGGGCCGCGTTTTCAGTGGGTCAACGCTACGACAGTACTAGTGTGCCGCACTCGATATGTCCGAAAGGACAGGTTAGGCGCAGTGTTTTGTGATGCGTTTCTCATAAGGCGTAGCTTGAAAATGTGGTGTTGTCCGGAGGGGCGCGTCGTTCGCGACCCAACACGCCGCGCAAATTCCGAGGTTGGGATCCTTCGGCGATCCTCGCCGGATCGCCTCAGGATGACAAGGTGCTGCTGCGTGGTTAATTTCGTGGCATCGAGCCGACTGAAGAAATGTCCGGGTCCGGGAGCGGAAGGTTCATCTCGCGCATCGGGAGATCCATCTCGCCGGGGCGCGCGGGCGCTTCCAGGCCGTCGGTCAAGAGGTAGCTGGTTAACGCCGTGCCGCTGGTCCACACGCCTTCGAGCACCTGAACATACTCGGTTTGCAGCTCGAAAAGCTTTCGCTGGTATTGGATGACGCGGGGATAGGCGGCCAGCATCATGCCGTATTTCTGAACCATGAGCGTATAGGATTTCTTGGCCAGTGGCAGAAGTTCATCGCGATAGACGCTGGCGGTAAGTTTTGCGTTTGTGTATTGCTCGATAGCGGTAGCCGCGCGTTCGCGCAAGGCCAGGGCGACGCGCCGCTGTTCAAGTTTTGCGCGATCCAGATTTGCGCTGGCGGCGGTTATGTTTCCCTGATTGCGATTGAAGAGCGGGAGTTGCACGCCAACTCCGGCGATGCCTTCCCAGCCTTTGGCGTGCGGGACGGTGTCGAGCTGCTCATTGTTGTATTCCAGGCCGCCGCGGAGTTGCAAATCCGGAATGTATTCGTGCTTGGCGCGCGCAATTTCGGCGATCGCGCGGGCGCTGGCCGTGTCCGCGATGCGGACCGCCGGGCTTTGCGTGGCGATATTGTCGGCGGTTTGTTGCTCCTCTAGGTTGGGCCAATCGCGTTCCAGGTCTCCAGCAACGGTCGCGAGTGGGAGGTCGCTGCGGCCGAGGACGGAGGCGAGGCAACTCCACGCTTCGCGCAGCGAATTTTCCTGCATGCGGGCGCTGAGGCGAAGGCGCTGGGCATCGAGTTCCGCATCCAGAACTTCCGTTTCGTCCGCTTGGCCACTGTTCCGAAGTTGGCTTTCGGTTGTTGCGTAATCTTTCGCGATGTCCGCAAGGTCGCGGCGAAAGCCCACGATTTCTTGCGCCGCCAGCACGCGGTAATACGCAATCTTCACCGCGCTTTCGACGCGAATTTTCTGCTCTTCGGCTTCGATTCCGGCGAGGCGAACTTCTTTCGAAGCGACATCCTGCGCGCGCGCCAGTTTTCCTCCCGTGACGATTGTCTGCTCCACGAAAAATCCCTGCTTGCCGCCGCCTTGCGAACCGCCGCGAATTTCATCGCCGGAGTAGCCGATGGTGGGATTGGGATACAACGCGGCCTGTTTGGCGCGGGCCTGAGCAGCGCGAATTTCCGCGGCGGCCTGGCGCAGCGTGGGATTGGATTCTGCGGCGATACGTTGGGCATCTTCGAGTGTCAAGAGCGGCGAGGACGGATGTTCTTGCGCTCGACCCATGCGTGGGTAGACGGGCGCGATGGGCTGGATATTCATGTGTTCGTGCTGTGCGTTTTCCGGCATCGGCATGGGCATAGGATCCTGTGCCCGTGTCACGCTTGCCGTGAGAAGTGCGCAAGCTCCAAAAGTTGTTAGCTTCAATATTGAAATCCGCATTGTGCCGCTCCTCGTGATTCTACGTTGGTGCTCGTGCGTAGATTTTCTTGAACTGGTATTCCGTTTCGTCAGTCGGCCGATGGAACGGCCTGAGTCCTCAAGGGCTGAAGCCCAATTTAGTGGAATTAATAATGTCGGAGCTAAAGCTCCGACCCCCTAAAGAGAAAAGCGCCCGCCTCAGAAGGCGGCCACTACACAGGCGAGCTCCGCTCAATTGGTTCATGAATGGGTATGATCCTTGTTCACCGAGGGGTTCGGCGTTTTTTCGCGGATGCGTTTTTGGATTTCGTCGTATTCGTTGTCGGGTAGGACGCGCACCATGGTCATCATGCCCATCATTCCCGCACTCCAATTTTTTGGCAGGCCGTAGGTTTCCGGTTTGTCTACCAGCGCATCCATACCCATCTCCATGAAGGCGTCCTGGGGAAAGCCCGGAACAGAATTGGGATTTTCGGCGACAGGCGAATGGTGTACGTGCTCGATGCCGAGATCGTTGGAAAGCGTCTGCATCTGTTGCATCGCTCGCATGTCGGAAGTGTTAGCGGTCTGAATGGCGCGATCGCCAAGCAGATCCATCATGCTGTTCATCATGTGATGCGGCAGATGGCAATGAATCATCCATGCGCCGGGATATTTGGCATCGAATTCGACGACGCGAGCTTGCGCCACGCCAACGAGAACGGTGTTCATCGGATACCACGTGGATTCGGGTGCGCGCCCACCTTCCGTGCCGGTCAGAACGAACTGGTTTCCATGCAGATGCATCGGGTGATGATCCATGCCCAGGTTGACGAAGCGGAGCCGCACGCGGCTGCCAAGTCGCGCGAGCAGCGGCGTAGTGGAGGGAGCGGCGAGCCCGTTAAAGGTGAGCCAGTTGTACTCCATCGCGGCGGTGTTGGGGACGGAGTTGTTCGGCAGGATGGCCCATTCCTGCAGCACGATGCCATAGTCGTGATCCACCTGCGGCGCGTACGGCGTCACCGGGTGCGCGATGAACAGCCCTATCAGCCCGATCATTTCCTGCATGGCACTGTGTGCGTGGTAGAAAAATGTGCCTTCCTGATGCACGGTAAATTCGTAAGTGTATTTTTCGCCGGGCGCGATGGGTTTCTGGCTGATCCACGGTACGCCATCCTGCTCGATAGGAACTTCCAAGCCGTGCCAATGCATGGAAGTGCTTTCGGGCAGAGCGTTTTCGACGATGATGCGCACGCGATCGCCTTGATTTACCTGGATCGTTGGGCCGGGGCAACTGCCGTTATAGCCCCATGCGTCGATGCTCTTGAAGGGAACGATCTTGCGTTTCACGGGCTCGGCTTTCAGTTGGAAGACTTTCACGGCGCCATCCGTTTCAAAGGGAAGATCGGGAACGTCGGGAGTGACCACCGGCACTGAGGCGCGATGGTTGTGCTGTGCCGGGGGAGCCGCGCCTTTTGTAGCTGAATGATGATCGTGTTCCGCAGGGTTTTGCGCGCGCAATGAGCCGCGCAGTCCAAAGAGACCCGTGCCAAGGAAAGCTGCATTCTGAAAAAACTTCCTGCGAGTGCCGTTCATAGACGTCTCCTGAAAGGTGATCGAAGAAAATGCACGAGAATTGCCTACACGAGGTGCCCGTGCCATACGACGAAACTACTCACCAGAGCTGAGACTACGGTTAGGAGAAGGGAAGGACGGAATCAGAGACGAAGGGGAACTGTGACGGAGGAGTCGAGGGCTCCTCGAGAAAGTTGCCATGGATTAGCTTGCCGCGAGCGAAAACTTGGGGAACTCCAGACAGAGAATGAAGCGAGGACGGGCACCACGCGGTCGGTCGCGTGCTCGAAACTTCTGGAAGAAATCGCAGTGGGCGATTCCGGCCGCAACGCAGCAGGGAAGTCGTTCGCCGCTGGGCAGAATCCGGCTGTGCTGTGGGCGCTAATCTCTGTTGAAGCGCTCGAGATCGATCCGTGGTGATGGCATCCGGTCGACGAAGGGAGGGACGGCGAAGGCAGAGAGCAGGCTTTTGCCGCGCACCACGAGGAACAAACGGGCGCCACAACGAGGCAAAGCACTAGCAACGCCGTGCCGAAACGAGTTGCCAGCAGAGCGAGAAACCGTTTCATGCTCGAGTTACGCTCCAGTCGATACCGTACCCCGGTACGCGCATCCCGTCAAATCAAATGGAATTGAGCGCAAAGGGGCACCCCGGGGAGTCACCCGGCCTATTCTGTGGGCGGCTGGCGGCGATAGAACTTCGGAAGATTGGGGCGATTTTCGAGGTGCCGGAGCTTGGCTTCGCGCATGTCGAATTCGCCGGGTTTGCGATGCATGCCGCGTAGAAAATCCTTGGCGTAGTGGCGGACCCAGTGGAAGAGGGGATCGCCCTGGGCGCGCCCGAGGCCTCCGAGCGACGGGGCTGCCGCAAGGGCGGAGAGGACCGGCGTGACATCGCGGCCTTCGGCATCCGCCAGGCGGATTTGTTTGGCGATAAATTCGGCGCCACGTTTCCGGCATTGGAGTTCAGCTGCGTAGCGACCGGGATCCGGACCTGCGATTTCGCCATCGGCAAACAGCAGAAATTGGATTTCGAGAGTGATCTCGACCGCGTCCGCCCAGGAGCGTTTCCCTCCGCGAACACTTGCGATGAGCACGCCACCCGCATGTATTTGCTTGAGCGAAGCCTCATCGATACTTGCGGAAGGGCTAATCAAGTGGCGCGATCCAGGTGCCGCAACCGGGCGAAAGACGTCAACTCCGTAGCTATCGCCGGAAGATATGTGGGCACGCCGCTCGCCAGACGCATTCGTGGCCACCCATTGATATCGCCACGCAGTTATTGCCTTGTCGGAGCGGTTTTCAAGAACAAGAGAAATCGATGCTTCCTGCGGGTCGCGCGCAAAATAACGGAGTGGAGAAGAGTCCGCGATTATTTCAAAAACCGGGGCGAACGCTGGAAACGCAGCCGCATCGTAGCGATGAAGAACAACTGCAGGACTGGGGCTGGGAAGAACGGCCAACTGCATGACGATGAATCTACAGGCCGAACATGGAATTAACTCCGGCGCGTGGGGCTGCGACGGAAGGCTCGCGGACTTCAAGCGGGGGAAGGGGCGCGTGCTGTGCGGCGGCCGGCGGTGTCACAGGCGGTTGCACACCGGGTTGTTGCACGCCAGGCTGCTCCTTGGCGGGCGTCGGAGCCGCAGAGGTAGAGGCGGCCGCAGCCGCGACGGCGGGAGCTGCAACGCTCGGGGTCGCAGTGGGCGGTTGGGCAGGAAGCTGCTGGAGATAAGCGAGATCTCGGGGCTCTTCCGTACCGGGTTGGACGGCAGGAAACGACAAATTCATTTGATGCTCCATTGCGCTGGCGATGCGGTGCAGTTGCCAGATGAGCTTTTCCAGCTCTTTCGAACGCCCTAGGTTCAGGCTGCGTTCCCATAGAAAGCGGATGGATAAGACCACGAGAATAGGTAGGCCGACGGCCAGCGTGACCAGTACGATGTTGAAGAGCAGCGACTCTAGGGGAGTAAAGGGTTGGTTCATGGGGCCTCCAAACGCGGGACCTGCAGGCAGGATACAGCAGCGCAGCAGCGGTGACAAACGGATGGATCGCTGGGTAGTGGGTCGGTTTCCGGTTAGCCCGTGATCCGTCCAGGATCGATGGCAAGCGCGGAGATCACTTCCCCATGCCGACTTCCGGGTACCAATCCCGGCGCGAAAGGCGGATAGCCTCCGACTCGCCGATTGGGCCATTTTTGGAAAATCTTGCCTTTTTTACAGCCACCGTCATTACTGACAATAGACAGCATTCCATCCGTGCCTTAAAGAAAGTGTTGAGATGCGTGCCTGTACCCGGCGAAGCGAATATATCGGCGAGAGCTGCAGTCTAAACGCGCGATTGAGGAACGATGTGAAGGAGAGTTCCGAGGCAAATCACAAACCTGCGTTTCAATCGATTGGAATACGGTCCGATCCCGGCTGAAACAGGTAAGCGTAGTGCTTGGTAACGCGAAGCGGACATCTGTCATGCACAGAGCACTTAAGGAGGATCGACCATGGGAAAAAAGAAAAAGACAAGAAGGAAAAAAAACCATGGCAAAGGGAGCCATTTTTGGGTTAGAGACGGCAACGATTGCGGTGGTCGTTCTACTGCTACTATTGAATTACAAGATAAATCCGACGCTGCTCATCCTGGCTGGGGCGGTCATTGGTGTATTGTCCCTCAAGCCGTGAAGGCAACTTTTAGTTCGAGGGAATAACGTGAACGCTGGCACTCACTTGCCATGTCTGTGTCGTCCTCAGCCTTATTCGCTCTATATAAGTCCGGTTGCTTCTCCCATGGAACGACTTTTGAGTGGTTTCTCATCCAACAAGTCCACCGTGGTAGAGGGACACCTCTTAACGAGACCTCGTTCCCCTCAGTCGAGCTATGAATCTGTATAATGCCCTTCATCTATGCCCTTTTCTCTTGGTACCAGGTTAGGTCCATACGAAATTGTTGCGCCGCTTGGCGCAGGCGGCATGGGCGAAGTTTACCGCGCACGGGATACGCGTCTGGATCGCAGCGTCGCCATTAAGCTTTTGCCTGACGGATTCTCCGCTAACAAAAACAGGTTGCGCCGATTCGAGGAAGAGGCGCGCTCGGCTTCTGCTCTCAACCATCCGAATATCGTGACGATTTATGACCTCGGGCAGGACGGTTCGGTTCACTACATAGCAATGGAACTGGTGGAGGGAACGACGCTTCGCGAACTGCTGGCTTCCAGTTCGCTGCCAATGCGAAAGGCAATTGAAATCGCGGCACAGATTGCGGACGGGCTGACCAAAGCTCACGAAGCAGGCATCACTCATCGGGATCTGAAACCGGAGAACCTGATGATTACGCGCGACGGTTTTGTGAAAATCCTGGACTTTGGTTTAGCGAAGCACAACTCGTCCGGCGGAGACGATCCGGATTTGAACAATACGTCGGTGTCCATGACTGGGTCCGGTTTTGTCATGGGAACGGTGGGATATATGTCACCGGAACAGGCCGGCGGCCAGCGTGTGGACTTCCGCTCCGACCAATTTTCCTTTGGGTTGGTGCTCTACGAGATGGTCACCGGAAGGCGTCCGTTTCAGCGAAGCACCGCGGCCGAAACGATGGTGGCTATCCTGCGAGAGCATCCGGAACCCATCGCGGCACAAATCCGTGGTGCCCCCGCTCCACTGTGTTGGGCGATTGAGCGATGCCTGGCGAAAGATCCCAATAAGCGTTACGTATCGACGCGAGAGCTCGCGCGGGAACTCGCCGCGATACGGGACCGCTTCGCGGAGCGGCCTACGGCGCAAGTGGAAACGCTTCCGGCTAATCTTCCCGTGTCACGCACTGGATTTGTGGGAAGAGAAAAAGAAGGAACTGCCGTCACGGAACTCCTGCTTCGGCAGGAAGTTCGTCTGGTTACCGTTACGGGTCCCGGCGGAATTGGCAAAACGCGTCTTGCGGTGGAAGTGGCAGGCGGTCTGGCCGAGCAGTTTCCGGGCGGGATTCATTTTGTACCGCTCTCTCCGCTCAGCGATCCAAGTCTGGTGGTATCCGCAATCGTTCAAACGTTGGGCATCCGAGAGGCGGGCGGTCAGTCTCCCCTCGAAATACTCAAAAAGAGTTTTCAGGACTCCTTGCGCGCTCCAATGCTGTTTGTGTTGGACAATTTCGAACATTTGCTTCCGGCGGCCGCGACCGTGGCGGAACTGCTGGCGATGGAGCCCAATCTTAAAATATTGGTAACCAGCCGCGCGGCACTGCACGTATACGGAGAACAAGAATTTCCGGTGCCGCCGCTGGCACTGCCCGATCCGCGGGCCGCAACTTCCGTGAAGATGCTATTGGAGTGCCCCGCCGTGGCGCTGTTCGTACAACGTGCTGCAGCGGCAAAGCCGGATTTTGAGCTGAATCGAGAAAACGCGCCGGTCGTCGCCGAGATTTGCGCTCGGTTGGACGGCCTGCCTCTGGCCATCGAGCTTGCCGCTGCCCGCGTCAAAGTTCTTTCACCATCGGCCATGCTGGCGCGCTTGGCGAGCCGGTTGCAGTTGTTGACCGGCGGCGCGCGAGATTTGCCTCAGCGATTGCAAACGCTGCGTGCCGCCATGGATTGGAGCTACGACCTGTTGAACGCCGCGGAGCAAAAACTTTTTCGGAGAGTATCGGTGTTCGTGGGCGGATGCACGTTGGAAGGGGTGGAAGCAGTGTGCGACGCCAAAGCCGATCTTAATTTGGATCTGCTCGACGGAATGGCATCCATGGTGGACAAGAGTTTGATGCAGCAGGTTGAGCAGCCGAATGGTGAATCGCGATTCAAGATGCTGGAAACGATTCGCGAATACGCCGTGGAAAAGCTGAAAGCCAGCGACGAAGAAGCTTTGACGAAGCGCGCACACGCCGCGTATTGCCTGGTGCTGGCGGAAGAAGAGGGCAAAGAACAAAGCGGTCCGGAAGGCACGCAATGGCTGGATCGCTTCGCGGTAGAGCATGACAATTTTCGAGCGGCACTTGAATGGCTGACAGAAACGGGAGACGCGGAGTGGGGACTGCGGCTCGGCAACGCACTGTTTCGATTCTGGGAGATGCGCGAGTATCTCGCCGAAGGGCGGGACAGTCTGCAAAAGGTGCTGAAGATTCCGGGAGCGGCACCTCCCACGAAGGGCCGGGCCCGAGCGGTCTTTGCTGCGGCGGTACTCACCGGAGAGCAGGGGGATTTCGCTTCCGCAGTTGCGCAGATGAAGGAGAGCTTGGACATCGCGCGTAAGCTGCAGGACAACCAAGCCATTGCAGTTTCTTTGAACGGCCTAGCGGTACTCACTCGGGACCAGGGCGACATCGCGCTTGCTCATTCGCTGTTCGAAGAAAGCCTCGCCATGTGGAGAGAATTGGGTGACCTCAAGGCTGTGGCTCGTTCTCTCAGCAATTTGGCGAATGTCGACAAAATGCAGGGCGACTATTCCCGCGCGAACTCCTTGTACGGCGAATGTCTCTCTATTTTTCGTGGGCTGAGGGATCGCACAGGAGTTGGGTGGACGCTAAATCACCAGGGTGACGTGGCGCGCGATCAAGGTGACACCGCCGCTGCGCGATCGCTGTACGAGCGCGCACTGGCGATTTTTCATGAAGTCGATGACCGTTGGGGCGTCGCCGGAACACTCGCTGATCTAGGAAGCTTAGCGAGGAAACAGGGCGATTGTTCGACGGCAGACTCGCTGTACCGGGAAAGCTTAAAAATATTTCAAGAACTGGAACACAAACGCGGAATTGCACGACTACTGGAATGTTTTGCGTGCTCCGCCGCGGCTCAACGGCAAGCAGAGCGTTCGTTGCGGCTGGCAGGAACGGCGGCGGCGTTGCGCCAGAACATCGGCGCTCCGCTCACGCGCGCGGAGCAGGCTAACCTGGAGGCGCATCTGAATCCGGCGCGTCAGGAATTGAACGACACGTGCGGCACGACGTCCTGGTTGGAGGGTTGGGCCTTGCCGGTGGAAAAGGCGATTGAAGCGGTGCTGTCGCGCGAGACGCCGTCTTCCTCTACCTAACGTCGGAGGCGCCGAACAGGCTGTCGCTGATTACGTAGGAAATGCAATTCTTGGTGGGGCGTTCGGGCGGCGGTTACTCTGCGCTTGAAGCGTCGAGCAGTCGGCGCACGGCGGAGACGCGATTAGCAGGAAGGCCCACGCGCCTGGCGTGTTCTTGGATGGTCGCCTCGTCGGGTGCCAGGTAGACGCAGTACACTTTGTCGCCGGTCACATAGCTGTGCAGCCATTGAATCTCGGGACCCATCGCCTTCAAGACGGCGACGGACTTTTGGGCTACTTCGCGGAGTTGGGCGTCCGTGAGTTTGCCGGCTCCCGGCACGTCGCGCTCGATAACAAATTTCGGCATATTGTTCCTTTGACGCAGCTACATGCTAACAAGCCCGGGGAAGGAGTTTCAATACAGCTCGTCGAAGGCTTCTGGCCGCGTAGCCAACTAGGGTTCACGGTGGGGCGAGGCGGCTGGAGAGATTTCCTGCAAACCTAGTTTCTTGGTCAGGCAGTCGCGACAAAGGCAACCCTCCGCTTTGCTTTCGGGCACCAGCAAAACCTTCGGCAATTCGGCGCACCAGCAGCCGCCCTCCGGATGGCAGGACATCGGGGCCTTGCATTGAGAGCAAAAAGTCTGCATCCCCAAATTATCGGATTTGCAGCGAGCCATCACAAGTCAAGAAAAAGTAACGTCAGGGTCGCGCAGTGTTTCAGAGAGGAGCGCAATTACGGCATTCTTGCGCCAGGCGCGACTCGTAGCGGCGGGCGAGCATTCGTCACCGTCGAGGTAAACAACGTTGTGAGGTCTTGTCCTTACTGGCCATGGGCGTCAGGGTCGCGGGAGACCTTTCCGGCGAATGAACGATAGACATATACAAGATAACCGGCGGCCAGCATCATGGCGATTATCCACCAGGCCAAGCCGACCTTCAGCCCGTATGAACCAGCCTTCGCGTTCTGGACAGTCAGGGAATAGAGGACGTTGCGGGCGGGTAGCACCATGGGATAGACCCCGAAAACAACGCTGGTGAGCATGCCCAGCAAAAAAGCGCACGAAGCCAGAAAGGCGTTTCGTTCGTTCTTGCGACGGAGTTCAAACGAAACGCCCGCCAGGCCAGCTATCGCCAGCAGCGGGAAGACATATCCGAGAGGCCATGTTTTCAAATTTGCGGAAACCTGCGGCTGAATGCGCAGAGTAATCGCGGTGATCAGCGCGGTCAGGCCCAGTAGCCCCCACCAAAGGCGCAGCGCTAGCATGCCCGCGCGCTCGTTCACCACCCCGGAAGTCTTTAGATACACCCAAAGCGCGCCGTGCATCGTCAGCGCAAGCAGCGCTTCCACGCCAACCAGGATAGTGAACCAATCCAGAATTCCCGTTTGCTCACCGAGGCGGAAGTTCGTCCAGAGCGGTTCGAAGAAATAGCCGGAAGCATCCAAAGGAACACCGCGCACCACATTTCCAAGTGCGGCGCCGAAGAAAATCGCAAGCAAAAGACTGGAAGAGCAGAAAACGAAATCCCAGAAGGGAATCCACACGGGGCTCTTCACGTGATTTCGGAATTCGATGGCGGTGCCACGAAGGATCAAAAGCCACAACACCATCATCAGCGGCAAATAAAAGCCGCTAAAGGCGCTGGCGTACAAAAGCGGAAAAGCAAAATACAAAACACCACCCGCAGCCAGCAACCACACTTCGTTGCCATCCCACACCGGGCCGATAGTGGAAAGTACCTGGCGTCGCTCTTCAATCGACCGGGTAACAAAAAAATAGATAGCCCCAACGCCGATATCGAAGCCATCGAGCAGTACGTAAAGCGCGATCATCACAGCAATCAGCCAGAACCAGATGGTTTCCAAGATCGCTCCTTAGTCCGCGGACTCCGCAGGGACGCGGGCCGGCATGTGCAGTGCGTGCTGGTGTTCTGGTTCGGGACCCAGTTCGATTTCCCGATACATCAAAAACAGCCACAGCATACCCAGGACGGTGTACATACCCATGAACCCAATCAGCGTAAACAGCACATTGCCTGCGCCAACTCGGGTGGAAGCGCCGTGCGCGGTGCGCATCAATCCATAGATAAGCCACGGCTGACGCCCGAGCTCCGCGGTCATCCAGCCCGCGGTATTGGCGATGTACGGCAGCGGCACACTCAGCATCAGGACCCAGAGCATCCAGTGGCTCTCGAAAAGTCTTTTGCGCCACAAAAGAAACGCCGCCACAACCATCACCGCGATAAATATAGTTCCGAGGCCCACCATCACGTGATAGCTGTAATAGAGCAACTCGATCTTGTCCGGTTTCAGATCATCGGGGAAGTCGTTCAGGCCGCGAACTTGCGCGTTCCACCTGCGGTAAGTCAGCATGCTGAGCATGTTCGGAACCACCAGCGGATTATCCAGCTTGCGATTTTCTACGTCGGGTTGTCCGAGGATCGCGATTCCAGCGCCTTCCTCCGAATCAAACAAGCCTTCCATCGCCGCGAGCGTGACGGGTTGATTTAGCGCGATGAGCTTGCCTTGACTGTCGCCGGTAGGCATCATTTGCAACAGCGCCGCGATCACTCCCACCACCACGCCGACGCGTACGAAAGTTTGCCCGTACAAAGCATCACGGTGAGTTAGTAGGTAAAATGCTCCGACAGCAGCCATTACGAAGCAGCCGGTCTGCACCGCGCCCAACATGGTGTGCGCGTATTGCCACAGAGCCCACTTGTTCAGCACTAGCGCCCAGAAGCTGGTGAGTTCGATGCCGCCATCCGGTGCAACACGATAGCCGACGGGATATTGCATCCAGGCATCCGTGGCGACGATGAAATATCCGGAAAGCCACGAGCCGATGAAAACGAGAAAGGCGGCAAACCAATGCCCGACTCGCCCCAGCTTCTTTTCGCCAAAGAGAAAAAGCCCAAGGAAAGAAGACTCCAGAAAAAACGAAAATAGGCCTTCCATCGCCAGCGTCTGACCGATCACTCCTCCGGCGGCTTTCGAGAATTCCGCCCAGTTGGTGCCAAACTGAAATTCCATCGGGATGCCGGTGACCACGCCAACGGTGAAATTGATGCCAAATATTTTGGCCCAGAAACGTGCGGAGCGATCGTAGTGTTCATCCCCGGTGCGCAGGGCAATCGTTTTTAGTATGACGATGAGCAGGGCAAGGCCCATGGTGAGTTGAGGAAATAAATAATGAAAGGTAATCGTGAAGGCAAAATGGAGACGGTGAGCATCCAATGCGGAACCCATGCAGACACCTCACGGGCAAACTGGACGATGCGGCGCGTTGACTTCGGCGACTTGAACAACGCCAGGGGAGCGCAATGCGAGTCTATTCTCGCACGTCAGCCACTGGTTGCAAGAGCCTGAGCGACCGTCCCCGCAGGGTGGGCTAAACGGGCTGTTCATCAGGCGCGTGCTGTTGCCGGTACAATGTGCGGGGTAAATATTATGTCGGAACTAACTGCCGGCGCGGGAAGCGTCCAACAAACGATGACCAACAAAATCCCCGCGGCTTGGCAGTACGCGGTGCGGATTCTTCTTGGTTGCGGGGTAGCGTGGTATACGCTTCACTTCGTCGGTATCTACAACCCGCTGTGGGCGCTCGTTTCCGTGATTGTTGTGACGGAACCTGAGCCCAACGCGGCGTGGATGGCGTTCCTTTCACGGATTATCAACACAATGATTGGCGCGGCGATTGGCCTGCCACTCCTGTACCTCTTTGGGCCGAAGTTCTGGTCGGTCCTGCTGGGAGTTACGATTTCCGTGCTGATCAGCACGCAACTCACGAGGGTGCCCGGAAGCTGGCGAGTGGCGCCGACTACCGTAGCCATCGTGATGACGCCGAGCGTTTTAGCAGCTTCCCGTAGCTCGGGACTTAGCACGGCGAGGGATCGAACAATAGAAGTCCTGGTCGGCAGCGCCGTAGCGCTAGTCATAACGTTGTGTGCCAGTTTTATCGAGGCAAGAATCTCCCGACTGCACGACTATCGAGCGCAGCGTCGCAGAGCGGCGTAATATTATTGCTCAATCTACGATCGCCCAACGGAAGGGGAACGTGCACCCCACTTACCACGCTGACTGCTCACGTTTTTTGACGTGAATCACGACCCCGTCGGATTCAATGAAGGGCGTTGAGGATGCACCGGCGCACACTGGTGGGTGCCGTATCTTGAAGGCTGTACAGGTCGATTCGGCCCGTAACCCCCTGGGGCGATTACCGTTGACTGCACCGAATTGGACCCATAACATCAGGGCATAAATGCTCGCAGGAACCCCGAGACGCGCTCCATCCACCGCGCTTAAGGGCAGCCCCGGGTTCTAAATCCGCCGGTTACGTTGCATTCAGGAGAAAGCCATGATCCTCACGGTGAACAAGAGACACGTGACACCTGAAATCGGGTTGGCCGAATTGCACGGGAGGCTGCTGATGGGTAACGATAGCCGTCAGGTGGAATGGGCGGTCACGGAGTTCTTGAAGGAAGGCGTCAGGAAAGTCGTCCTGGATTTGAGTGAGGTCGACACGATGGACAGCACCGGCGTGGGCATCCTAGTGATGTGCCATGCCAAGCTTCAGAAGGAAAAGGGTGATCTGCGGATTGTCTCGAAACAGGGGATCGTACACGATACCTTGCTGATGACGCACGTGGACCGCATCGTGCAATTTTTCCCCACGCTGGAGGAAGCCACTAAAGGTTTTTGAAGTCGGCGCACAGCTAGTGGAACGAGGCTACTGCCTGGTCCGCATCTTCGAAAGAAGTAAACAGATTCGATAATCCAACCATTTTTAGGGTCTGCACCGTAAATTTCGAAGGCTTCAACAGCCGAATACCGCCGCCACCCTGTTTCGCGGTGGTCAGATAGCGAACCAGCATACCGATGCCGCTGGAATCAATTGTAGGGACCTGTTCGAGATCCAGAACGATGCGGTTGTGGCCTTCGTTGAGAAGGCCAATCATGGTGGAATTGAAGCGATCCAACGGCGGTCCCATGGCCAAGCGGCCGTTGAGTGTGACGATTTTGACGGAATCCTGCGTCCTGGTGTCGATCTCCAAGTCTCTCGCCCCCGATGTCCAGCTAACGATTTCCAGCCGACTATGTTCAGCCGATTATGTTCAGCCACATCACTCTAGACAATAAGGTTGACAAGCGAAATACCTTTTGTCAGAGTGCGCGGACAAGTTAGATAATCTTAGCGCAAAAAGCAAGAAATCCAGGAAGCCGGGGCGGCCGGCTGACAGAGGACTCGCCGGAAAGAAAGTTAGCGTTGGCCAGTCAGGAACAGGAATCGGTACTCGACCTATCCGGGCTTAGTGCGGACCTGCTGAACGAGCAGGAAATAGCCCCGCGCGCCCGCATCTTCGCAAAATATGTCGCCGGACTGTTGAATGAATGCGCCGTAAGTGTGTACACACTGGCGACCGATGGCGCCGAAACTTTTTGGCTGCCGCGAGCGATTGTTGGGGAAGCGGCGGTCCACGATCAAGTGATTGCGATGCGCTCCGGCTTGTTGGGCGAATTGGCGGACACTGCGGAGCCAATTCTGCGCAATGCGGCTGAAGTAAAGCGCGAAGATTACGCGCACGTCGATACGCGACGGACGCTGCTGTCGCTCGCGTGTATCCCGTTAAAAAATGGCGAGAATCTTGTCGGCGCCGTGGAGATTCTGGCATTTGAAGAGCCGAATTCGCCGGAAGATATCGCGGCGCTGCTGCCGGCCGCCGGAGTAGCCGGATCGGCGCTTGCTTCGGCGCAGACATACGAAGAGGAACGAAATGGAACGCTTACGTCCATTTCCCGCCTTACGCAACTCTACGATCTGGAAAAAGTTTTCTCCTCCACGCTGGAGATGAGCGAACTGCTGCCGCTGATCGGTTCCAAGTTTTCCGAAATACTCGAGTGCGAAGCGATCAACATCTGGTTGATGCAGCCGGACGAAACCGTGGAAATGATGCACCAGGCTGGCGAGGATCCCACAGTATTCAAGGGGCAGCTCCAGAAACCAGGCGAAGGGATTGCCGGCGCGCTTTCCGATACCGGAGAAACCCTGTGCATTAGCGATCCCACTGATCCGCGATTGGCGCAGCGCAATCGGGCAGTCGACGGCGGCGGAGTAGTGTCCTTGATCGCGGGTCCCATCATGGACAAGAGTGCGCTGGTGGGCGTTATCGAAGCGGTGAATAAAGAGGATGGCAGGCCGTTTGACGATGACGATCTGTTTACCTTGAGCAATCTGAATGATACGGCCTCCACCGCGCTGCACAACGCCAGTTTGTTGCTTGCCGAGCGCAAGGTAGAAGTTCTCGAAACGCTGAATACAGTCAGCCATGAAATCACATCGACGCTGAACCTGGAGCGCATGCTGCAGACGATAGTGAACGCGCCGCAAGCGGTTATTCCGTACGAACGTGCCGCGATTGTTCTGGAACAGAACGGGCGATTCAAGCTGAGCGCTGTCACCGGGCTGACGCAGGTGAACGCCGATTCACCGGATATTGCGCCGTTGAATGAGATTCTACAGTGGGCTTCGCTTTCCGAAGAGAAGATTTACGTCAAACAACATGGCGAAGAGATCGATTCGGATCGCGAGGAAACCCGCGCAAAGTTTCGCAAATATTTTGCAGAAACCGGGATGCGCGGTTTTTTTGTCCTGCCCTTGAACGATGACACCGGACGGGTCGGAATGTATGCGATGGAGAGCCACGATCCCGATTTTCTCAGCCCCGCGCATCTCGAAATCTTGCAATTGCTGGCCAGCCAGGCCACCGTGGCATTGCGCAACGCGCAGATGTACAAGGAAGTGCCGTTCATCTCGGTGCTTGAGCCGGTGCTGGTGCGCAAGCGGAAATTTATGGCGATGCAGAAACATCGCCGTGTGCTGTGGTACACCATTGCGGCGCTGGCGTTTTTCTTCCTGGTGCTGTGCCCGCTGCCGCTGCGTGTGGATGGCGACGCGTCGGTAGCGCCGGGTCAACGGGCGCTGGTGCAGCCGGAGGTTGCCGGCGTGATCAGCAAAGTGTTGGTGAAGGAAGGGGAGCACGTGCAGCGCGGGCAGGCGCTGGCGGAGATGGAAGGATGGAATTTCCGGTCTGCGCTAGCGGCGGCGGATTCGAGATACCAAACCGCGACGCTGAACATGAACAAGGCGCTGGCAGCGAACGATGGAACACAAGCGGGTGTGGAACGCGTGCAGGCGGATTACTGGAAGGCCGAAGTCGAGCGGGCCAAACAACTGCTGGAGAAGACGGATTTGCGATCGCCGATTGACGGAGTGGTGGCGACACCGCACGTGGAGTATTTTGCGGGAAGAAAACTGGAACAGGGCGATTCGTTTGCCGAAGTGGTTAATACGTCAGAGGCGATGGTGGACGTCGCGGTGGACGATGAGGACGCGGGCATGTTGAAGGCTGGGCAGAGAGCGGTGGTGAAGTTGAATAGCTATCCGACGCGGACGTTTCGGGGGACAGTGGCGGTGGTAAGCCCGCAGGGAACGTTATTAAAGGATGGCTCCGTGTTTTATGCGCGCGTAGCGGTGCCGAACGAACAGGGAGCGATTCGCGCGGGGATGGAAGGGCGTGGGAAGGTGCGCGTGGGATGGTACCCGTCGGGGTACGTGTTGTTCCGGCGGCCGTTTTTATGGGTGTACGCGAAGATCTGGTATTGGCTGGGCTGGTAGGAGCACGGAGAAGGCATGCGTAAAGGTTGGAAGTGGATGGGATTCAGCGTGGCGCTCCTGGCGGCGGGATGCGGCGATGAAAAAGCGCCGACAGGCAGCGTGACGAACGCGGCTGCGGCGACGACGGTACCGGCGCCAACGCCGGTAGCGGCCAAGCCGGCGGCAGGCGAACCGGGAGATGCCGGCTTGGTGGTTTCCGGGCCGATCATCGTGGAGCATCAAGTCGAGTTGAGCGCACAGCGCGATGGCGAGATGCAGAAGATTTATTTTGATGCGCCCGCGCGCGTGAAGGCGGGAACGCTGCTGGCGAAACTGGACGACCGGCAGATCCTGGCGAATCTGGAAGCGGCGCGAGCGAAGTCGCGAAGCATTGAAGCGGATCTGAAGAATTGGGAGGCGGAAGCCCAGGTCCTGGAAGCCGACTACGGGCGCCAGCAGGAACTTTGGAAACTCGGTCTAACTTCGCAAGAGCAATTGCAGCACGCCAAGTACAAGGCAGAGTCGGATAAATGGGACATTCAGCGAGTGACGGAATCGCTGAATACGTCGAAGCAGGAAGAGAGATCGTTGGAGATCGAAGCGGAAAAGGCCAAGGTGATTGCCCCGTTTGACGGAGTGATCGCGCGGCGGTACGTGCGCGAAGGCCAGAACGTAAATAAGGGCGAGCGGCTGTTTTGGTTGACCGCAGAGGCGCCGCTGCTGGTGCGAATTACTTTGCCGGAAAAATTCTTTGGAAAGATGCACGCCGGACAGCCGGGGGAGATCACGTCGGTAGACGTGCCGGGCGAAACGCACATGGCGAGAGTAAAGCAGGTGAGCCCGGTGGTGGACCCATCGAGCGGGACATTTGAAGTACTGGTGGAATTGACCGGGGAACGCGGGGCGCTGCGGCCGGGGATGACCGCGTCGGTACACTTGCAGAATATCCACTGAAGAATCCATGAACCTCACACGCGCATTGGAAGTGGCCCTGCCGGACATCCCGGCGCGGAAGCTGGCGGAGTGCTATCCACGGCCGGACCCCGGGATGACGTTCCGCGAGCACATCGAGGACGGAAGACCGGTGGTGCGGATCTATGTTCCAAGCGTCGCCGGAATGTTCACCCTGGACAAGAGCCAATGGGAGCTGGCCAGACTTTTCGACGGGAAGCGAAGCTACGAAGAGATCGCCAAGATGTATTCCCAACAGAACGGCGTTGAATATGATGCCGAAAGTGTGCGTGATTTCGCCGCCGGCCTGGAAGCGGGCGAATTCTGGTACAAGAGCGCACAAGAAAAAAATATTCAATTAATGCAGCTAACCCGCGAGGAGCGGAAAAGGAGGCTGAAAGGAAAGAACATCTGGAGCGATCTATCGGATGTGGATTTTCCGGCTTTCAACCCGGACCGGTTTGTGAGCTGGCTGCATGATAAGACGAAGTTCATCTATACGCCGTGGTTCACGATTGTGAGTGTGATCGGTTTGTTTATCAGTGGGGCGATTACGGTCGCTCACTGGTCGCAAATCTGGCAGGATTCGGTGAACTTTTTCCTGTGGAAGAGATCGTGGACGGATATCTTCTACCTCTACACGGTGGGGCTGGCGGTCGTCGCCGTCCATGAACTCGCTCACGCGCATGCCTGCAAGCATTACGGTGGCCGCGTGCCGGCGATGGGCTTTGCGCTGGTCTACCTTCTGCCGGCGTTTTACACCGATACCACGGAAGGATTCGTGCATGGCACCTTTACTCAACGGCTGACCATTTCCTTCGCGGGCGTGTGGTCGGAAATGCTTCTCTACATATTAGCGACCCCGATCTGGTGGGGAACGACGCCGGGAACACCGGTGCATAACGCAGCCTATTTTGTGATGATCCTTTGCGGTTTTATGAACGTGATCGTGAACTGGAATCCCCTGATGAAGCTTGATGGATACTACATGTTGTGCGACATCGTGGGGATCAACAATCTAAAAGAGGATTCGACCGCATACACGTCGGCATGGGTGAAGAAGAATATTTGGCGGTTGCCGGTGGAAGTGCCGTATGTGCCCCGGCAGCGTCGATTTGTTTTTGTGCTGTACGCGTTGGCCTCCGGTGCATACAGCTACACGGTGCTTTACGTCATGGCGAGCTTCACGGGGAACATTGCCCGGAGCTTTAGTACGGAGTGGGGTTTCATCCCGGAATTGGGAGTTGCCGCACTTATTTTTCGTTCGAGAATTCGTCTACTGGTGAACTTTATGAAATTTCTATATCTGGACAAGAAAGACCGCATTCGAGCCTGGTTTACGCCTCGGCACACGGCCATGACCGTGGCTGTCGTGGGAGTGCTCCTGGCGATCCCCATTTGGAAAGAGTCCGTCGCCGGCAAATTTGTGCTGCAACCTGTGGATGAAGCGGTTGTGCGGGCGCATCTGCCGGGCAGGGTTTCGAACATCTATGTGCGGGAAGGAGAATCGGTCGCGAAAGGCGCTGCGTTGGCAAGCTTGAGCAGCATAGCCCAGCAATCGAATCTCAACGATGCCGAAACCAAACTGCTTTTGGCTTCGGCCAAGGCCCAAGAGGCGGGATTGCATTACCGAGGCTACGGGGACGCGCTTGCCGAAAAAGAGCGGTCGACCAAGCAATACGCGCAATTTTCAGAGATGAACGCAGCCCTGGAATTAAAGGCGCCCCTTGCAGGAACCGTGATCACACCAAAAGTTCAGGATCAGCTTGGCGCGTATCTGAAAGCAGGAACCGAGTTTCTGGAAATTGCGGATTTGAGCCGTATGAGGGCAAGAATCTATTCCTCGGAATATGATTTGTACAAAATCCGGACGGGTGCGACGGCTAGGCTGCAACTGGACGGGATGCTGCGTCGCAGAAATGGGCAGGTCTCGCTGGTTTCCGCCCGACCCACCGAGCCGCCCCCCGGTGCAGCAGAAGAAGCTGGTAAAGATTCCCGATCAGAAGGGCCACAGCATTACTATTTTGTGGATATCGTGCTTGAGAATCCGGGGAACGAGCTAAAACTGGGGATGACTGGAATTGCGCGAGTCTATGGTAGCCGGAGGAGCATTGGGGGCATGGCAATGGAAGAGATAAAGAACTTTTGGGGCCGCAAACTGTGGTAACGGCGCAGTTCAGACCAGATAGCAAACAAAAAAGAGGGCCGCCCTTGGGCAGCCCTCCGAACGAACTCGTTCTCAGAAAACCTTCTTACGCGCGGTGGACCTTCGACGCCTTGTTGACCTTTTGAATTTTGCTCGTCTTATTAATCTTGCTGATCTTTTGCGAGGCTTCGGGGGTCGAGGTAGAAGCTACGTTGGCCTTCTTGGTGGTCTTGAGGCTGCTTATGAGGCTCTTCTTTTCGATGGACATGTTGGCTGGCTCCTTAAAATTTTTAATTTCGTTCCGCAGACGCAGTTGATAGTGCAGGTGGTTTGCCAAACGTTCGCGTAGGTTGAGGAAAACGCGGCGGTGAACAAAATAAACGATTTAGTACGAGAATACTGGCTGAAGGGACAGGGTGGAAAGTGAAAAAACCCACCGAGGGTTAAAAATTAACCAGTCGATGGTTAAAATTCAACCTTCTTGGGAGGACTGGCCGGGTGGTGGGGACGGGCGTTCTCCCGGGCTAGTCGATGTGGTGTTTGCGGCACAGGTATTTCATCCGCTGGGGATCCATTTGGAGCAAGGCGGCGGCCGCCGACTTCTTGCCACCGGTGCGGCGAAGGGCCGCGCTCAAATAGGCGACCTCAATCTTTTCCATTTCGGCATCGAAGTTGACCCCGGCTTCCGGAATCAGGATAGCTTCCTGGCTGGCGCTGCTGGAGTACAGCAGGTTTTGAGGAAGATGCTCGGCGGTAATCGCCGGGCCGTCGTTCATGATCACCAGGCGCTGGACCATGTTTTCCAGTTCGCGAACATTGCCGGGCCAACTGTAGTCTTCGAGGATTTCCAGCACATCCGGTTTCAGCGTCTTAAGCGGCTTCTTTGCCGACGCGGAATAAATGCGCAGGAAATGATCTACCAGCAGGGCGATGTCTCCTTCACGCTCGCGCAGGGCCGGAATAAAAATGGGAACGACGTTGATGCGGAAGTAGAGATCCTCGCGGAAGCGGCCCTTGCGGACGCAATCTTCCAGGTCATCATTGGTCGCGGTGATCAGGCGGAAATCCAGCTTTCGCGCGGCGCGGCCACCGAGGCGCTGCACGGAGCGTTCCTGGAGAACGCGGAGAAGCTTGCTCTGCAGGCTGGGGTCGAGCGTGGTGATTTCGTCCAGAAAAAGTGTTCCGGAATGGGCGAGTTCGATCAGCCCAGGCTTGGCGGCATCGGCCCCGGTGAACGCACCCTTCTCGTATCCGAACAGCTCCGACTCCATCAACGTTTCGGGCAGGGCAGAGCAATTCAGGCAAATGAAGGGACTCTCCGCACGCTTGCCGCAAGCGACGATGGCCTTAGCAACCAACTCCTTACCGACTCCACTTTCACCACGAAGAACGACGGAGGCGTTATTGTTGGCGACGGCTTCAATGGATTGATGGACCCTCTGCATTGCGGGGCTTGCGCCAACCAGGCCATAGAAGACGTTCTTGCTCTCGACCTGTTCGATGACGCGGCGGCCTTCGAGTTGAAGTAGCCGCTGCTCGACGGCCCGCAAGAGAACGATTTTCAGCTCGTCGTAATTCAGCGGGAAGAGAAAGAATTCGTCTGCGCCGGCCTGGCTGGCCTTCAGAGGAATCGTGCGGCTGTTGGTGCGGCTGAAGGCGACCACCACGGAATCTTCCTGAATCTTGCGAATCTCCGCGAGCACGTCGAGGCCATCAACGGGCCCATCGCCGATGCAATCCAGGTCAAACAGAATGGCGTGTAATTCGGGCTGTTCGAGGAGTGACTGGATGTCCTCCTCGTTGGAGGCAAGGGCAGCGCGGAATTCACCGCCAAGATGCTTTCGCACTTCGGGGTAGATTGCCGCGTCATCGGTGATGACGCCGAGGGAAAAGCGTTCCTGCGCCGCTGCGGGTTCCGCCAATCGAAAAAGCCCTCCCGGGGGCGCGATTATAGTGGACACGGACGTATAGCGGAAGCGCAGGTTGCGCGGAAAAGAGAATTTTTGCTCAGCGCGCGGCGATGGTTTCGACAGGTTGGGCGGCGCTCGCAGGCGTAAGGGAAGCGTCGACGATCTTAAGCGCTTCCTCCACGATATCCAGACCCTGACGGAGTTCCTCTTCGTTGATGATAAGCGGCGGGCACACCCACAACATATTGAAACGGCTGAAGGCGTAAAGATGCCTGGACTTCAGATGCGCGGCAAGCTTGCCCATTTCTGGACTGGTGCCGTTGAAGGGCGCAAGCGGTTCGCGGGTGGCTTTGTCCTTAACGAGTTCGAGGACACTGAAGAGGCCGATAGAGCGAACGTCGCCGACACAGCGATATTTCTGCTTCATGGCGTTCAGGCGGGAAGTAAGGTAGCGGCCCTGGCGCTCGACATTCTCGTAGATTTTTTCTTCTTCGTAGATATTCAGATTGGCGACGGCGGCCGCGCAACAAACAGGGTGGCCACTGTAAGTCAGTCCGCCCCAAAGCATGTGCGTTTCGAAAAATTGCGCGATAGGGTTGGAGACGATCACCGCGCCGAGCGGCATATAACCGCTGGTAAGGCCCTTTGCACACGTGACGATGTCCGGCTTGTGGCCATAGTGCTGGGTAGCCAGCCACTTGCCGGTGCGGCCGAAACCGCTCATCACTTCGTCGTCGATCATCAGGATGCCGTACTTGTCGCAAACCGCGCGAAGCTTTGGATAGTAATCGTCGGGCGGAATCAGCAGGCCGTTCGAACCGGTGATGCCTTCGGTGATGATGGCGGCGATGCTGGCAGGACCCTCCATCTGGATCACTTCTTCGATGTGGCTGACGCATTCGCGATGGCAGGTTTCCACTTTTTGACCGAAGGGGCAGCGATAACAGTAAGGATCGAACACGCGAACAATGCCGGGGATGCCGGGTTCAACGGGCCACCGGCGGGGATCGCCGGAAGCGGTCATAGAGCCCATAGTGGCTCCGTGGTACGAACGATAGCGAGTAATGATTTTGTCGCGGCCGGTGAAGAGCCGCGCGATTTTCATAGCATTTTCGTTGGCTTCGGAGCCGCCCAGGGTGAAGAACGTTTTCGCAAGACCAGTGACTTCGGAAAGCTTCTTGCCGAGTTGTCCGCGTGGTTCAGTGGCGAAGCTGGGCCCGGCGAAGCAGAGCTCGTCCACTTGTTTCTTGATGGCTTCCAACATTTTGGGATGCTGGTGGCCGACGTTGAGATTGATGAGCTGCGAACTGAAATCCAGCCAGTGGTTGTCGTCGCCATCCCAGAACCACACACCCTGGCCGCGCTTCATGTGTATTGGAGCGGAAGCGCCCTGCACGGACCAGGAAAACATGGTGTAGTCGCGATTGTCTTGCACAACCTGCCGAGAGTGGGAATCCATAAGAAAAATGCCTTTCACGAGATGAAGAGTACAGATGCAGACATATTAGAAGGAGAGGATGGGCAAAGCAATCGGAAGCGGGCTGGCCACCTTAGGATGTTCGAAACAATTTTGATGCCAAACGTTTCGCCGCGATCTGAACACTTAAAGTGATACTCGAACTTCATTTCCTCGAGAAAAGACGCGAATGTCGGCGTGCCGACATTTTCTCGGCTTGCTCGAATGGCGCGCGGCGTTCGTTCGACTATCAGGACTGCGCAAAGCGTGTTTCGGGCGGCAATGGGTGCTGAGGATCGAAAAGGCGCCCGCCTCAGAAAGCGGCCGCTACACAGGCTTGCCGAAAGGCTAGTCTAGCGCCAGTTCACGCGGAGGATCCCGTTGCGATTCAAAAGCAGCAACACGCGTTGTCATCCTGAGACGATCCGATGAGGACCGCCGAAGGATCTCAACTTGGAATTTGCAAGGTGTGTCGATTGAGATCCTTGGAGGCGCGTACGGCGCGCCTCTCAGGATGACAACGTAATTTCTGGGCTTGAATGACGGGATGGCCTTCAGCGCGCGAGGATCCAGTTGGCGGTTTTTGTGGCTAGGCGGTCTAGGGCTACCACGGAGAGTTCGAGGTGGTCTTCGCGGGTGTCTTCTATTTTGTTGTGGCTGATGCCGTTGAGGGATTGCACGAACATCATGACGGCGGGAATGCCCGAGCGGGAGACTTCGGCGGCGTCGTGCAGCGGGCCGGAAGGCATGCGATGCGATTTGCCGGACGAAGTGTCTCGCGAAGTTCCCAAAGTTTCACGGATGGCTTCGTCGCATAGATCGATTAGTTGCGGATGAAAGGGGACTGGCTCAATGTTCCAGATGCGCGACCATTCGACGGTGCAATTTTCTTCGGCCGCGAAACGTTTGCTGGCTTCGATCGCTTCCTGATACATCTGCGCGAGGATTTTTGCGTTGAGGTCGCGCTGATCAAGCGTGGCTTCGCAGCGGCCCACGACCGCGGTAACGATTCCGGGAAATGTTTTGAGGCTGCCCATGGTACTGACGGCGTCGGGGTGTTTGCGCGCGATGGGGCGAATTTCCAGCGCGAGTTTTGCGGCAGCGGCGAGGGCATCGCGGCGTGCGTTCATGGGCGTGGAGCCGGAGTGCGCTTCCTGGCCATGGAAGGTGATGGCGTGGCGCTCGACGCCTTTCGTACCGAGAACAACAGCGAGAGGGATTTGCATTTTTTCGAGCACGGGGCCTTGCTCGATGTGCAGTTCCAGATAAGCCGCTGCGTTGGCGCGCTCTTTCGCGGACTCGGGGGAGCGGTCGATTTCCACGCCACAGCGGCGCAGAGCGTCTTCGAGCTTGATGCCGTCGCGATCGGTGCGTACGCGATCCGCTGCGATGGAATGCGTGCCGGCGAATGCGGAGGAGCCAAGCAGGCTGCGGCCGAAGCGCGCGCCCTCTTCATCAGCCCAATCGACGAGGCGAATGGTGACGGGAGGACGCCCGTTGAATTCTTCGGCGAAACGGCGGAGAACTTCCAAGCCGGCAAGAACATTCAGCGAGCCATCGAGCCATCCGCCGTTGGGGACGGAATCCAGATGGCCCCCGATGAGCAGTGCTTTTTCGGAGGCGCCGGGAAGTGTGGCCCAGTTGTTGCCTGCGGCATCGTAGTGATGTTCGACCGGCAGGTCTTTTAGTTTTGCGGCGAACCATTCGCGGGCTTTGAGCCAGGTATCGGTCCACGCGACGCGTTGCGCGCCGTTCTCGTCAGCGGTCAGGGTGCGAAGTTCTTTCAGTTCTGCGACTGCGCGTTTGGGATTCAGAGGCATTGTGGGTGATGTCCTTTGTGGCACAGACACTCTTGTCTGCGCTCTTGGGTCGAACCGCGATTGACACGCACAACGGCGCCTGCCTCAGAAGGCGGCCGCTACAAGAGGCAAGTCTCAAAAATACGCCGGCTCGCGTTTCAGGAATTTTCCACGGGTGCGTTCGCCGACGAACTTGCCGTCACGCACCTGAACTTTCCCGCGCACGGTGACGACGGATGGCCGGCCTTCGATGGGCATGCCCTCGAACCCGCTGTAGTCATTATTAACCGCATGCGTTTTCGCCGAAATGACACCCTGATATTCAGGATCGTACACAACGAGGTCGGCGTCGCTGCCAACGGCGATGGTGCCTTTCCGCGGGAACAGACCGAAGAGTTTCGCGGCACGGGTGCTGGCGCAATCGACAAAACGATCAAGTGGCAGTCGCCCGCGCTCCACGCCATAGGTATAGAGAAGATTGACGCGGTCCTCGATGCCAGGGATGCCATTGGGGATGTCGGTGAAGGCGTCCTTGCCCATGAGTTTTTGTTCGGTGTCGAAGGGGCAATGATCGGTGCCAACGGTGTCGATGGAGCCGAGCGCGAGAGCGTTCCACAGCGCGCGCTGATTGTGTTTTGCCCGCAGCGGCGGAGACATCACATGCTTCATGCCCTCGACGCCAGGACGCTCGGCATGCGATTTGTCGAGAATAAAATGCGGAATCACGGATTCAATGTGCAGATGCACGCCGCGGGTTTTCGCGGCGACGGCGACGTGTAGCGCTTTTTCGCAAGAGAGATGCACGACGTAACCGGTTGCAGAGGTGTTTTCGAGAAATGTTGCGAAACGCCCGGTGCCTTCGGCTTCGACGGATTCCGGCCGGCTGGGTTCGTGCCATTCGGGGCCTTTTTTTCCTTCGGCCAGCAGCGCGTTCTGCAGCCGCGCGACGAGCTCGGCGTTTTCACAGTGCGCGGTGACGATTACGCCGAGGCGTTTTGCGAGCATCAGGGTTTGGTACATTTCGCCATCGTCGACACCGAAGAAATTCTTGTAAGCCAGAAAAATTTTGAAGGATGCCGTTCCGTCCTTCACGATTTTCTGCAACTGCGCGGGCGTTTCCTTCACGAATTTAGTCACCGACATGTGAAAGGCGTAATCGCACGCGCTGTGACCCTCGGCTTTGGACTTCCACAGGCTGTAACCTTCGAGCGCATCGTCATTGCGATTGGGGCAGCACATTTCGATGTATGTGGTGGTGCCTCCGATCAGCGCGGCGATGCTTCCGGTTTCGTGGGTGTCTTTGGCGAAAGTGGACATGAAAGGAAGATAGATGTGCACGTGGGGATCGATGAAGCCGGGGAAGACGAACTTGCCGGCGGCGTCGACAGTTTCCGTGCCGGCGGGCACTTCGAGATTCTTGCCGATGCGCGTGATGGTTTCGTCTTCCGCGTAAATATCCGCGATGCAGCGCGAATCCGCGGTGACGATTTCTCCATTACGAATCAACAGCCCCATGCAGGCTCCTCTTTGCCGGTTCGAAGCCGGCGTTAGCAGGGACAACCCCAAGAGCACAGGCAGGAGTGCCTTGTGTCACAGTGGCGCGTCAGTGGATGTGGATGCCCATTTTTGCGCGATATTCCTGCATTTTCTTCCAGTCTTCGGTGACTTCGGGTTGAGATTGCGAAAGCTGATCCCAGGTGACCGGCGCGCGGCCCGAAGTCTCTTCGACCATATGGATGCAATTTTCTACCGGGCAGACGTTGTAGCACAGACGGCAGCCTACGCAATCGTCCTCGCGAACGACGACCATGGGACGTGTTCCCACGGCTTCCGCTTTCCCGTTGGAGCGCACATCATACGCGGCGGGTGGAACTACGGTACCGTCCGCGGCAATCAGATCAATGCATTGATGCGCGGTGTCATTGCAAGCGACGTAGCACAGGTCGCACCGAATGCATTTGGATTGGTCAATGCGCGCGACAGCCTTGAACGACAGATCGAAGTTCTTGAAGTCAGAGACACGGTGCAGGCTGCGGCTCACGATATCCGGAATAGTTGCGAAGCCTTTTTCATCCATCCAGTTGGAGAGGCCGTCGCAGAGATCTTCGACGATGCGGAAGCCGTAGTGCATTACCGAGGTGCAAACCTGGAGACTGCTGGCGCCGAGGAGAAGAAATTCGGCGGCGTCGCGCCAGGTGGTGATGCCGCCCATGCCGGAGATGGGAAGTTTCGAATTGGCGACGACGGAATCCCTGCCGAGCGCGGCGAGCATATTCAGCGCGATGGGTTTTACTGCTGGACCCGCGTAGCCACCGTGGCCGCCTTTACCGCCGATGTTGGGACTGATTTCGAGGGTGTCCAGATCCACGGCGATTATGGAATTGATGGTGTTGATGAGAGAAAGCGCGCTGGCGCCCGCAGCTACCGCCGCGCGCGCGGGCATGACGATGTCGGAGATATTTGGCGTGAGTTTCACAATCACCGGAATTTTCGCGACGTCCATCACCCAACGGGTGATCTTCTCGCAATACTCAGGGACTTGACCCACGGCGCTGCCCATGCCGCGCTCGCTCATCCCATGCGGGCAGCCGTAGTTGAGCTCGACGCCGTCTGCGCCGGTGTCTTCGATTTTGCGGATGATGTCGTGCCAGGCTTCGGGGTTCGATTCAACCATAGCTGAAGCGATCACGGCGCGATCGGGCCAGGCGCGTTTTACTTCTGCAATTTCGCGAAGATTCACATCAAGCGGACGGTCGGAGATGAGCTCTACGTTATTGATGGCCAGCATTTTTTGATTGCCGTAGTGCCAGGCGCCGTAGCGATTGGAGACATTCAGGACCGGAGCTCCGATGGTCTTCCAGACTGCACCGCCCCAACCGGCTTCGAACGCGCGATGAACCTGCATCCCGGAATTGGATGGCGGCGCGGAGGCTAGCCAGAAAGGATTGGGCGAGCGTATACCCGCGAAATTAATGCTGAGGTCAGCCACGACTCACCAACCTTTCGTGAATTGCGTTTGCGGCTAGTTTGCCATCCTCGACAGCCATCACCGTGGATGCGGCGCCGCGTGCGCGGACGCAATCGCCGCCAGCATAAACGCCCGCGAGGCTGGTTGGGAAATGGTCGTCTACTTTAATGAAACCATTTTCGGTTTTCAGGTTTAGTTGGGTGGCGAGGGAGGGTTTCTTTTGGCCGATAGCTTTGACGATTTGATCGGCGGGGAGGAGAAATTCCGAGCCAGGGAGCGGGCGCGGAGACGGCCGGCCCGAAGAATCGTTTTCGCTGAGTTCCATGCGCAGGCATTCGAGCGCCCGGACGGAATTATTTTCCAAATGGACGCGGATAGGTTGCGCGAGAAAGTAGAAGCCGACTCCTTCGCGCTTGATGAACTCGTATTCGTGGGGATAGGCGGTCATTTCGTTTTCGGTGCGGCGATAAATCATGGTGACGCGTTCCGCGCCGAGGCGTTTGGCGATGGTGGCGCAATCGATGGCCGTGTTGCCGGCGCCGACGACCACGACGTGGCGGCCGATTTGCATGGCGTCCACGCCGGACTTGCTTTGTTCGATGTATTCGAGGCCATCAAGGATGAATTCCTCGCCGGGAATGCCCAGCGAGGGCGTGTAACCGAGGCCGACGCTGAGAAAAATGGCGTCGAAATTGTTTTGCAGCTCACCGACGGAGACTTCGGCGCCGACGTCTTTGCCGGTAACGATGTTAACGCCAAGTCGTCTGATCATTTCGGCTTCGGCAAGAGCGACTTCCACTGGCTCGCGCAAGCCGATAATGCCGTAGGTCGACAGGCCGCCGGGCAATTCTCGCTTCTCATATAAGGTTACGGCGTGTCCCCGCTTGGCGAGTTCTCCGGCGCAGGAAAGGCCGGCGGGGCCCGCGCCGATCACGACGACGGATTTGCCGGTAGCTTTCGCGGGCGGAAAAAGACTGGCGTTGCTGGCGTAGAAATAATCCATGGCGTGACGCTGTAGGCGTCCAATGGCGATTGGTTTGTGTTCGGAGCCGAGGACGCAGGCGCCTTCACACAGCTGCTGGACCGGGCAGACGCGGGCACAGGTTGCGCCTAAAAGGTTTGCTTCAAGGATGGTGCGTGCGGAGCCTCGCAAGTTACTAGTGGAAATCTTCTTGATGAACTTCGGAATGTCGATGTGCGTGGGGCAGGCGTGCGTGCAGGGTGCGTCGTAGCACATCAGGCAGCGCACGGATTCGACGAAGGCTTCGTGCTGCGTAAGCGGCGGCAGCAGTTCGCCTAGCGGGTGCTGCGGTGGTGAGACTGCACGCGGAAGGGTCACGAGAAACTCCGGGTCTGGATAGGTAACAGATGGTGGGCCATAGGGAAAACACAGAGATTAGAACTGTAAGGGGGTTCTTTCAAGAGCAATGTAGAAAGTGCCGATAGACAGTTTTCCCACAACGGGCGCGCCGTGCAGATACCACCGTTGGGGTCCTTCGGCGATCCTCGTCGGATCGCCGAAGGATGACAATTGGTTGCCGCCTTCATGAGTTCCGTTGGGCGCACGACAATTTGATCGTGCGAATGGGGCGCACCCTTCTCGGCTCAGGGTGAACCGTGCTGCGCCCCTACCCCTACACCGAAAATTCGGTGATCGGTTGGCGATGCATTAATAGAAAATAGACGGCACCGGCGACGAAGAGGCCCACGAACCAGGCGTAGTCGTACAGCCAGTGCAGGCTGGGGACCGCCAACCCGACTAGCGCAGCGCCCATGCCGACTGCCAATGCGACGATGGCTTTACCGTTGAAACCGTTTTTGTATTCGTAGACACCGCCGCGACGATAGAGATCTTCCACTTGGAGATTGCGGCGCCGCACCAGGTAATAGTCGCAGATCATAATGCCCGCGATGGGTCCGAGCAGAGCGGAGCAGCCGACCAGCCAGCCAAAAATGTAGTGGCTGAAGTCGCTCATCAATTTCCACGGCATCATTAGAATGCCGACGATGCCGGTGACGAGCCCGCCGGTGCGGAAAGAAATCAGGCTTGGGCGAAGATTTGAAAAATCGTTGGCGGGGGAAACGACGTTGGCGGCGACGTTGGTGTTCAAGGTGGCGAGCAGTATGGCGACCAGCGCGATGAAGGCTACAAGCGGCTGGTGGAAGCGGCCGAGAAGTGTGACCGGGTCCCAGATGGCTTCTCCGAAGAGCACAACCGAAGCAGAAGTGACGGCGACGCCAATGAAGGCGTACAGCGTCATCGCTGTGGGCAGGCCGAGGGCCTGGCCCACCATTTGCGCGCGTTGCGATTTCGCGTAGCGCGTGAAATCCGGAATATTCAACGTGACCGTGGACCAGAAGCCGATCATGCCCGTGAGCGCGGGGAAGAAAAACCGCACGAACTCTCTAGTGGAATGGAATTTGCTGGGACGATGAAGAACCGGGCCGAAGCCGCCGGCCTTTTTGGTGATCCAAAAAAGAAGCACGAGCCCTACCGTAAGCATCAAAGGCGCGCCGATGCCCTGAAGAAACTTTATGGTTTCGATGCCGCGCCAGATCACGAGCATATTGATGCCCCAAAAGAAAAAGAAGCAGAGCCACGCGCTTCCGGGAATATTCGCGGCGGCGGGCCACGCGATTTGCAGCAGGGAGTACATGGCTTGGCCCCCGATCCACGCCTGAATCCCGAACCAGCCGCACGCGACAAGAGCACGAAGAATCGCGGGAATGTTCGCGCCGCGAACGCCAAAGGATGCGCGAATGAAGACTGGAAAGGGGATACCGTAACGCGTGCCGGCGTGGGCGTTCAGCAGCATTGGAATGAGCACGATGACGTTGCCGAGCAGAACGGTAAAGACGGCCTGAAACCAGTTCATGCCGCCGGCGATCAGACCGGAGGCGAGCATGTAAGTGGGGATGCAAACGCTCATCGCTATCCAGAGCGAGGCGTAGTTGTAGGTGCTCCAGGAACGTCTTTCCTCCGGGATAGGCGCCAGGTCTGGATTATAAAGAGAGGGATCAACGCGTGTTGGGTCCATGGTTGGCTCCACAAGATAACACCGAGCTGGCGGCGAACGGAAATGCGCGCGAAGCGTCTATGGGCAGCGGAAAAATAGCCAGGTCTAGCAGTAGGCTGGAGGACAAGGACCTTTCGGGGCATGGGAACGACACCTCTTTACCATGTCCATTGTGGGGGATAAATTGAATAGCGCCCCCCAATCGCGTGACGGAGCAAGTCCAAGGTCTCCGATGGTCTGTAACTTTGACCGAGAGAAATACTCCTATGGGCTGCGAGGCATGAGATGAAATACGCGTGGGTAGTTCTAACGGCGGCATCGCTGGCCGCGATCTTGAGCGTGCAGTTGGCGGGAAATAGTCGAGCGAGCCAGACAGGCGACCCGAACGCGGCCGCAAAACCGAGTGCGCCTGTGGTGATCGTCGAGTTGTTTACTTCGGAGGGATGCTCGAGCTGTCCACCCGCGGATTTGCTGCTCAAGAGGTTGAGCGAGGAGCAGCCGGTTCATGGCGCGCAAGTAGTAGCGTTGGAAGAACATGTGGACTACTGGAATCACCTGGGATGGTCCGACCCGTATTCTTCCGCTGAATTTACCAGGCGGCAGGAGGACTATGTCAGCGTGTTCCACAACGCCACCGCATACACGCCGCAGATGATTGTCGATGGACAAACAGAAGTTACCGCAACACAAGCCAGCAAGGCCATCGCGGCCATCGAGGAATCTTCACACAAAACCAGGGTCAAGGTTGCGGTATCGCAGGCTGCAGGCAGCTCAGAGAGCGCTGCGGCGTTTGATATAAGCGTGTCGAACGCGGCGGCTGGAGCGGGTAAGCATGGACTCGAATTGTGGCTGGCGGTGACGGAGTGTGGGTTACAGTCGGATGTTAAGGCCGGAGAGAATTCCGGTGAGACGCTGAAGCACGCGGCGGTGGTTCGATCGCTTCACAAAGTCGCGGACGTGCGTGGTGATGGCGCGCTGGAAAAAGCGGTTAGCGTAAACGTGAGCAAGCAGTGGAAGCGCGATCAGCTATCGGTGGTCGCGTTTGTTGCGCAGAAAGACACGCGAAAGATTGTAGGTGCGGGCATTTCCTCCTTCGCGCCGCGGAATTTGAATTAGATAGAAACTCAAGAACCGCCCGGCCAAGCCTTCATGCTTCAGGGTAAAAAGGCGGCCGCTACAAAACGGAACCGTACAATTCTCCTACATTGGCTCTAAATAAGAAGGGTGCCCGTCATCGCGAACTTGCGACGAACAAGCACCCTTTTTTTCTTGCGCGATTTACTCCGCAACTAGCTGCAGAACATCCCAGAAACGATTCAGCCTTCCAGGATTTCCAGAGTGTAGCGGCGGCGCAGTTTCATGCCGGCCGCGCCAAGCAACGTGCGAATGGCCTTGGCCGTATGACCCTGGCGTCCGATGACTTTGCCCAGATCTTCGGGATGAGTCCGCAATTCAAGAACAGTAACTTGCGAACCTTCCACCGCTTTGACATTGACTTGTTCCGGGTAGTCCACCAACGCTTTCGCGATTTCTTCCACCAGTTCTTTCATTGCGCCTCCTGTATGAGCAGCGAATTTCACGGACCTTTGCTTGAGCTTGTAACGGTTCGGCGAATGCCAGAAAGTTCAGGCACGGCGTCTTGTGAGGGCCGCCAAGCCTGCGACGCGAGTGAATGTTCAGGAAATGGAAAAGTTGCGCGTTGGGGTGTGAAGCTATCCCCACGGGCCGGCTGTAATCGGCCCGGCGAAACTTCCCATGTGGATGTGAAGTGTCTCAGGTTCGAAGCACGGAATGGAGGTACTGCAGATCGGCGGAGACCGGGGTGGTGCTCTCGTGGGCCAGCGACTGCAGCAAGCCCGCCGCGTCCACAAGATTTCTCAGGTCGAACGCGTTGGATGCTCCAGCTTCGGTGCTGGTGTGAGTGAAGGACACGCGCGCGGCGGCGTCGCGAACCGTGAAGTCATTGGAAGTGCTGTCGGTGAGAGAAAGAAACTCGGGAATCTCCGTGGCGAAGAGGCTGCATAGCAGCACACCGATAACGGTGCAGAACAAAATTCGCGATTGGAGTGATCGCCGGCTACCCATTCTGGCTATCTCAACCCACAACCCCTTATACACCGTGGGATTGAGCAAGGAAAGCGGGAATTACGGCCGGTTCGTTCCGGGTTTGTGAGCGATTTGTAATTTATGAACTAGGTAAATGGTGCGAAGGAATGGTGGGGCTGGGGAGATTCGAACTCCCGACAAACGGTTTAGGAAACCGTTGCTCTATCCATCTGAGCTACAGCCCCGGCCTGCTTATTGTAATACGAGGCCAGTATAATATGCCTGCCGCTGTGCTTCTCGGCTTGACGCTGTAGCGGAGCCTGTCCGGCAACCGCCTGTGGTACTATCCACCCTCTAACCACATTAGCCGCGCGACCGCCCACGCTTGCCGCTGGAGGAATGCCATGAGCAGTGCCCTGAAATGGATCGGGATAGTTATCGTTGTATTGATTCTGCTGCTGCTGATCGCGCCGTTTCTGATTCCGGTGGACAAATTCCGGCCAACAATCGAACAAAGAGCCACCGAAGCGCTGGGCCGCAAGGTGGAACTGGGCAAGCTGAGCCTTTCGCTGATCAGCGGGTCGCTGGGAGTGGACAATCTTTCCGTGGCCGATGATCCGAAGTTCAATTCGGGGCCGTTCCTCAGCGCGAAATCCGTGAAAGTGGGCGTGGAGATGATGCCGCTGATTTTTTCCAGAGAGGTGAACGTCACCAGCATCGTGATTGACAGCCCGCAAGTGATGATGTTGAAGGACCCCAGCGGCAAGTGGAATTTTTCTTCGATTGGAGGCAATTCGAGTTCCGCGCAAAAGCCTTCGTCCAGCGGAAGCCCTGCCGTGTCCATCGGCAAGCTGGAACTGAAAGATGGACAGATCACTCTGGGCGACACGAATTCGAAGAAACGCACGGTTTACAGCAATGTGAACCTGACCGCCAGTGACGTGGCGCTAACCAATAATTTCCCGGTGCTGCTGACCGTGGGACTGCCGGGCAGCGGCACGATGAAAATCGATGGCAAGGTTGGGCCGGTCGACGCGAACGACGCTGCGCTCACGCCGCAGAACGTGAAGCTCAACATCGAGAATCTGAATCTGGCTTCCACTGGATTTCTCGATCCTTCGCTGGGCTTGGGCGGAATCGCGGACATGGATGCGACGCTGGTTAGTCAGAGCGGCGTAATGAACACCAAAGGGCAGCTAAAGTTGTCCAAGGCGATCCTAGTTGCCGGCGGCCAGGCGGCGGGCGTACCGGCCATCATTAATTTTGATACCAAGTACGATCTGGCCAAAGGCACGGGGGTGCTGAACCCTACGACGCTGAATATTGGAAATGCCAAGAGCAACCTGAGCGGAACATACCGATCCGAAGGCGATAATTTCGCGGTGGACCTGAAAATTAATGGACAAGGTATGCCCGCGACGGATCTGGAGTCGTTTCTGCCGGCTCTGGGGATCAATTTGCCCAGTGGATCGAAGCTGACCGCTGGAACACTGAGCACGGATCTCCATGTCACCGGGCCGACCAACAAACTAGTGACCGACGGAAACATTGGGTTGTTCAACGGCAAATTGGCTGGATTCAACCTTGGGCAGAAAATGTCTGGGGTGGCTTCGCTGGCGGGAATCAAGACCGGCGACGAGCTGGTCGTTGAAAAACTGACGACGAATGTGCATATGGCGCCTACGGGATTGAAGGCAGACAATCTGGACTTGGTCGCGCCGCAACTTGGCACGGTGGTTGGCGGGGGCACGTTGGATTCCAAGAACAACATGGACTTCAAGCTAGTGGCTACCGTGAACAGTTCCGTGATGAATGCGGCCGGCGGTGCAGCCGGTGCCGCGATGGGCGGCACGGTGGGACAATTGATGGGGGGCGGGTCCAATTGCAAGAGCGGTGGTATTAAAGTGCCGTTGCAGATTCACGGAACGACCTCCAATCCTCAATTTGTGCCGGATGTAGGCGGGGCCGCGGCGAGTATGCTGAAGTCGGAACTGGCTTGCGGCGGCGGTGACGCGGGAGGATTGCTTAAGGGCGTTACAGGCGGCGCAGGTGGTGCAGGCGGCGCTGCGAATACGATCAATCAATTGGGCGGATTGCTGGGCAAAAAGAAGAACCCGTAAGCAGTGGCCGAGCGCGATCCGCATAATGGAGGAAAAAGACAGGCATTCATGCCTGTCTTTTTTTTGGGAAACACACGAGGAACAAGAAGTTAGCGCAACTTTTTATGGATACCCGCGTATCTAAGAAGGGAGATCATGCGCCGCCTCATTCCGCTTTTGTTCCCGGTTGTTGCCTGCCTTACCTTCCTGCGTCCAGCTGTGGCGCAAGACGCGCATAAAATTCTGGATCAATACGTGAAGGCAGTGGGCGGGAGCAAGGCCATCTCCAAAACGCAAACGGTCTCGTTGGATGGTACATTCACGGCGAGCGCTCAGGACAAGCCGGGAACGTATACGCTCATTGTCAAGCAGCCCAACCGCTACTACTCCGAGATTCGCACGGAAGGGAAAACGCTGATCGATGCGTATAACGGCAAGTCCGCTTGGCACCAGACGGAGAGCGGCGAGATTTCCACGTTATTAGGCGAGCAGGCAGTGCAGGTGGAAGCGGCGGCGCGTTATTACAACGCGCGTATGCAATCGCTGGCAAAGTTGAAAATTGGACCGGCTTACAAGGGGGATGCACAAGTTCGCGGGCGGCCAACCCAGCGAGTGGAGCTGACGTATCCGACCGGTGTGCAGTGGGAAGTGTTTTTCGACACGCAGACGCACTTGATTGCGGAAGAGAAAGCGGTGATCGCCGGGGTTCCGCGGGACATTTTCTATGATGACTACCGTCCGGTGGAAGGGCTGAAGATACCGCACAAAATCGAGGTCCATCGCGGAGAACAGCAATACATCGTGGTGCTGACGCGCGCGAGCATAAATGAAACGGTTGGCGAGCGGGTGTTTGATTTTCCCAAAAAATCCCAGGTGCAATTGCCGGATCTGAAGAAGCTCTTCGAGCAGATCGATGCGAATCAGAAGGAAATCGACAAGGTGAAGGAGAATTACGCCGGATCGAGAGTGGAAGAAGAGACGGAGTACGACAAGTCCGGACAAATCACCAAGAAGGAAGTGAATGAATACACGTTCTTCTACCTGAACGGCGATGAAATTTCGACGCTGGTTAAGAAAGAAGGCAAGCCGCTCGATAGCGACGAACAGAAAAAGGAAAACGAGAAGACCCAGAAGCGTATCGAGGAGATTCAGAAAAAAGAGCAAAAGAAAGAAGCCAAGGAAGAGAAGGCCAAGGAACAAGGCAAGGAAGCGAAAGACGAAGACGATCCCGGCATCGAGATCTTTTTGCGGGCTTGCCAGTTCGTCAATCCGCGCCGCGAACGCTTCCGCGGACAGGATGTGCTGGTCTTCGATTTTGAGCCGAACCCGGAATACAAGCCGAAGAATTTGATGGAACGAGTCGTGAAGGAACTTGCCGGAGTGATCTGGATCGATGAAAAAGCCAATGACGTGGCGCGCCTGGAAGCGTATTTCCTGAACGACGTTAAATTCGGCGGAGGATTGGTGGCTAATCTTCAGCGCGGAACGAGCTTTGTGTTTGAGCAGGCCTATCTAAATAACGAAGTGTGGCTGCCGACTTATGAAGAGGCACATATTGGCGTGCGCGTGCTGCTGGTAAAAGGCGTGAAGGTAAACGCCATCACGCGATATTCGGATTACAAACGATTTAATATTGAGACCCTGAATACCATTAACAAGCCTAAGGATGCGGCCCCAGCTCCGGTGCCCCCTCCGGCTGCGTCCAAGCCGCAATAAAGCGAACGGCTGGCGAGCCGTGTACTATATGCGCTATGAGCGAAGGAGCAAAAAGCGGAGTCAGGAGCAAATTCGGGCCGGCGTGGCTACTGCTATGTCTGGCATTTGGCCTGCACATTTGGGACGAGGCTACGCATGATTTTCTGAGGTATTACAATGCCACCGCGCTTACCATCTGGGCGCATTTCTCGTGGCTTCCGCGGCTGGATATGGAATTTCGGCAGTGGCTGTTCGGGACGTCCGGCGTGACGATCGTGTTCCTTCTACTCACGCCTTTTGCCTATCGGAATGCACGATGGATACGACCGCTGGGCTATTTCCTGGCGGGAGCGGGGCTTCTTGGTGGATTGGGAAATATTTTAGCCACGATTCTAGGTCATAGCGTGCCGTCGGTGGCGTTTGATGGACCGGCGCCTGGGTTTTACACCGCGCCACTGTTGGTGGTGTTTTCGCTATTTTTGTTCTGGAGTTTGCGAAAGAGCAGAACGCAGGCGGTGACTTAGTACGACACCTCAGGGGCTAAAGCCGAAGTATTCGCGCGTTTTTTGGCACGACTAAAGTCGTGCCCTCCCTACAAAGACAAAAGGCAAAACGGCATTAGCGGCCTTCGAAGGGGTAGCGGTCCTGCGACTGGACGGCTGCCGCTACGCGACGGCGCAGCGCGATGGTGTCTACGGTGTTGCGCTTGCCGAAGCGCCGCAGGACGGCCAGTTGGGTGGTCAGCATGTCGCCTTCGTGCACGGCTGCCAGCGCGCGCTTGGCCTCGTGGTCGACGCGCTCGGCGGCATCGGTGATGAACACGCGCGCGGCGTCGATCATGGCGGAAGAAGCGGCTTCGCCCTTCGCCTGCGCTGCTTTTTGAGCGCGCAAGAGGCTGGACTCCATGGCGTAAATTTCCATAACGATGTTGGCGAGCGCAGCGATCAGTTCCTGTTCGTCGGCAAGCTTTTCGCGGAATTTCTGAAGGGCACCGCCGGATGCTTGCAGAAAAATCTTCTTAGTGTTGGCGACAACTTTGGCTTCTTCGGCGAGTACGCCTTCGGGCGCTTCCTCAAAGGACGGACCGGCGAGAACCTCGTCCGCGAGTTTCATTGCAGCGGGGATCAACGCTAACTGGCCGCCCATGGCGCGCTTCATGAGCATCTGAATGATGAGCATGCGATTGATTTCGCTGGTGCCCTCGAAGATGCGGTTTACGCGGGCATCGCGGTAAGCGCGGCAGACTGGATAGTCTTCGTGGAAGCCGTAACCGCCCAGGATCTGCACCGCTTCGTCGATTACGAAGTCCAGCATCTCGCTCCCGTAAACCTTGGCGATGGAGCTTTCGATGGCGTACTCCTCCAGGACTTTCATGGTGTTTTGCGTTTTGTCCCCGGAGCCGGCAGCCGCATTCATGGCGGCTTCCATGTTGCCGGCGCTGCGGTAGACCATGGATTCGACGGCGAACGTGCGAATGGCCATTTCGGCAAGTTTTTCGCGGATCAAGCCGAATTCGCCGATTTGTTTGCCGAAGGCTTTGCGCTCTTTCGCGTACTTCGAAGCGGTCATTAAAGTGTGCTTCGCACCGCCAACGCAGGACGCGCCCAGAGTAAAGCGGCCAGCGTTCAATACGTTGAAGGCTACGATGTGGCCGCGACCGAGTTCATGGAGCAGGTTTTCCTTAGGGACTTTGCAATTTTCCAGGAACACCGGCGTGGTGGAGCTGCCATGCAAACCCATCTTGTGCTCTTCGTTGCCGGGCTTGCAGCCGGGAAAGGAGCGCTCCACGATGAACGCGCTGAGTTTTTCACCGTCCACTTTGGCGAAAACGATGTAGAGATCGGCGAAGCCGCCGTTGCTTATCCACATTTTCTGGCCGTTCAGGACGTAGTGCGTGCCTTCCGGGTTGAGCTCCGCGCGTGTCAGCAGGTTTTGCGCATCGCTTCCCGCTTGCGGCTCGGAGAGGCAATAGGCGCCGATGAATTCCCCGCTGGCGAGTTTTGGCAGATATTTTTTCTTCTGCTCTTCGGTGCCGAAATAGACAATGGGCAGAGTGCCGATGCCAGCATGCGCGCCGTGAGTGGTTGCAAAGCCGCCGTAAATTGAGATTTTTTCGGTAAGGATGGTGCTGGAGATTTTGTCGAGACCCGCGCCGCCGTACTGTTCAGGAGTGCCGCCGCTCATCAGGCCGAGCTCCGCGGCTTTCTTCACCAGTTGGGGCATCAGGCCGGGCTTCTTGGCTTCCAGATCTTTGATTACCGGGAAGATTTCCTTGATCACGAATTCTTCCGCCGTTTGGCCGATGAGTTTCTGGTCATCGGTGAGGTCGGCGGGGGTAAAAATGTCCGAGGGAGCCAGGGATTCCAGAAGGAAATTACCACCCTTGGCTGCCTGGTTGGAGAGAACGGAGGTGGCCATGCTTGTGCTCCTTGTGCGCGCCGCGCTGGCGTGTGTGAGGAAAAATTCAAACAAGTGTTTGAATTTTTCCGGACACCAAAGTTTACTCGTTAAAAGGGGAATTTCGCAAGAGGACTTTCGAGGGCCGGTGGCTAAGGGGGTTGGCAGATTGGCGGTGCTTTTGGTAACCAGGTTTTACACGTAAAAGGGGTGGCTAGCCGCCGCACTTCAAAGAGGATGCAAAAACGCATTCTGTGTGGCACACTCCGGCGCGGTTCTTTACTCAACTCGCGCCAGGAGAGACAGTTTATGGGACGCCCCGTAATTCACTTTGATATTGGATGCCGCGATTCAGCGAAAACCCAGGAGTTTTACAAGAAGATGTTCGACTGGAAGATCGAAATGTTTGGACCTGCGGCGATGATCGCAGCGGAGGGCAATGGAATCGGAGGTCACATCACCTCGCTAGGGCATGAACCATATCACTACACGATTTTTTACGTGGATGTAGAGGATGTGGCGGCGTATTTGAAAAAGGCGGAATCGTTGGGCGGGAAGACGCTGGTGCCACCGATGGATATTCCGACGGGGACGTTTGCATGGATGCAGGATCCCGAAGGAAATACCGTGGGATTGTGGAAACCGAAGGCGTAACCCGGTCGCTTGGCTTAGCCCGGCTCAGGTTAAATCGACAATTTCCCGCTGGGCCGCTGCTCGCCGGCCGGGTTCACGTCCGACAGCCGGTGCAAGCCGCTTCGCTGTAACGCAAACATGACCCCCCAGGCAATCACAGCGACCACGCAGGCACCGGCAAGAATGATCAAGAGGGCCGGCAGCAGCATGAGCTGTTGTGCCGCATGAATTGGACCCACGTTAGGGCGAGAGTAGGATATCGACGCTGAGATGGACTTGGCCTTATCGATCGTCAGCAAAATACCCACCAGGATAATCACCATCAATGAAACTGTAGCTTTCGGAAAGCGGAACTCAGAATGCATACTCAGCCTCCTTGTTGAAAATAACGCACTCCCATAGGGACCCGTGATGTTTCGCAAATGCTCACGCAGGGCGCCACGCAGCAAACCGCCCAATTCGCGGACGCCGAAAATGGCCTGCGTCATCACCCTGCAGTCGGCTGTCTCTGCGTGCGCTTCCAGGAACACGGAGGTCATCTCGTCACCGTATTCGGCGCGGTAGCCGGCGGGATAGAGATGGAGGAGAGAACGATAGAGCGAGCGCATCGTTTACGTTTCCTTTCGCGCCACGCGCAGGCTGGCAACCCGGGTAAGGTGCTTCATCCGGCTTAGCTCTTCTTGGAGATTCTTACGGCCAAGCGCGGTCAGCCGATAGGCTTGTTTGGCCCGCGAATTGTCTTCTTCTTTGAATCGTGCAATCCAGCCCTCTTCGAGCAAGCGGCGCAGCGCGCCATACAGAGTGCCGGTGCTTAAGCGCACGCGTCCGTCACTCATTTTCTCGGTATCCTTCAGGATCGCGTAGCCGTGGCGAGGCTGGTCGGCCAGACTCAGCAGGATCAGTAGAACCGGCTCGCTTATCGGTGACTCCATATGTTCTCCGACGACATGTCGTCGGGCGACATAATGGACTAGAGCGATGCAGTCGTCAAGTGGAAAAATTTTCGTTCGGGACGTTGAAGATATGGCGGCGCCGATTGCCGGCATGGCTAAAGCCATGCGCCTACATTTACCGGATGTTCGTTAGAGGCGTTCGAAGATGCCTGCGGCGCCCATGCCGCCGCCGATGCACATGGTGACCAGTCCATAGCGCGCGTTGCGACGCTGCAGTTCGCGGATGAGTGAGGCGGTGAGCTTTGCGCCGGTACAGCCGAGAGGGTGCCCGAGAGCGATGGCTCCCCCGTTGGGGTTCACGCGCCCGCCGTCCAGGTTGCCTTGTTGAATTACGGCGAGCGATTGCGCGGCGAAAGCTTCGTTCAGTTCGATGGCGGCCAAATCATTTAGGGACAAACCGGCCAATTTTAGCGCCTTGGGAATGGCATAAACCGGGCCGATGCCGAATTCTTCGGGCGGGCATCCTGCGGTTGCGTAGGAAACAAAGCGCGCTTGGGGTTTTAGCCCGAGTTCCGCAGCCTTGGTCTCTGACATAAGCACTACCGCCGCAGCGCCGTCGCTCATGGGAGAGCTATTGCCGGCGGTCACCGTGCCTTTTGCATGGAAGGCAGGTTTCAATCCCGCGAGGACTTCCATGGAAGTTTCCGGGCGCGGCAGCTCGTCTTTGTCGAAAACGAAGGATTGGGTGGCGGGCTTGGGAGCCGTCTTCGGCTTCAGGCCATTTCCGTTGGGCAGGGAAGTGATTTTGACTTCTACTGGAACGGTTTCGTCCTTGAATTTGTCGGCCGCCAGCGCGGCGACGGCTTTCTTGTGGGAATCCACCGCGAATTGATCGGCTTGTTCGCGAGTGATGCCGAATTTGCGCGCGATGTTTTCGGTGCCCAGGCCCATGTTGATGTAGGTATCGGGATGATGGTCGACGAGCCAGGGATTGGGAGAAACTTTGTTGCCGCCCATGGGCACGAGAGACATGGACTCCGTGCCACCCGCGACGATTACGTGGGCCGCGCCGCTGCGAATGCGTTCGGCGGCTTGCGCGATGGCTTGCAGGCCGCTGGCGCAGAAGCGGTTCACAGTCATCGCCGATGTTTCCACTGGCAGGCCCGCCCGAAGTGCCGCGATGCGCGCGACGTTCATGCCCTGCTCGCCTTCGGGCATGGCGCAACCCAGAATCACGTCGTCAATTTCTTTTAGGTCGAGCCCGGGGACGCGCGCCAACGCTTCCCTAATTACGAGCGCGGCGTAATCGTCCGGGCGGCTGGTGCGCAGAGAGCCTTTAAAGGCGCGGCCAACGGGAGTGCGAACCGAGGAGACGATGACAGCTTCAGGCATGGCGAACCTCTTTCGACGCGACTTTCCTCTAACCCTTCCACAAAACCCGATTGTCCGGCGGTGCTTCGAAAAAAGCAAATTTGCGGAAGAGGAACGGATTCCCAAGTTAGATGCGGCTCAGGAGAATTTGTTAACTTTCGCGCTGCGGGCGAAAAGCTGGATTCAGGGCGGACACTAAAGCGAACCTGCAACAGAAAAGCGCTCGCTTAAGAAGCGGCCGCTACACAGGCAAAGAGCGGACCCGGGCCCTCCCGTTTTGCGTGGAGGCTCCGAAGCAGGCTGTTCCAGAACAAAATTGTTCCGTTGGGATTCTTTCGAAGCTAAGATGGCGGCAACACGGAGGTGTTTATGAAAATTACCTTACCCAGACTCGCGCTAATCGCTGCAGTGTTTTTGGGATTGGTGCTGGCGCTGCATTCTTCAGCACAAAATGCGTTTACCCCGGACAAAGTTCAGTACGGTCCTGCGCCCTCCACGGTACCCCCAGGCGCGCAATTCGCCGTTCTCGAGGGCGACCCCGGCGCGACAACTGGAGACTTTACTGTGCGCCTGAAAATGCCGAGCGGCTATCGCATAGCGCCGCATTGGCATCCACACCGGGAAAATGTGACTGTGCTTTTGGGTACGCTGAAAGTTGGCATGGGTGACACCTTTGACGAAACCAAGATGATGGCGTTTGCCCCAGGCAGCTTCGCGTATCTCGATCCGGAAATGCACCACTACGCCATGACCAGTGGCGACACAATTATTCAGATTCACGGAATGTCGCCGCTACAGATTAACTACGTGAACGCGAGCGACGATCCCAGCAAGAAGAAGTAAGGGATCAGCGACCAGAGATCAGCGACCGGCGAAGAGGATTCAGGAGACTCGCTCGCCGCTCGCATCCGCGCGGACCTTCGTCGCGGTGACCACGGGGAAATTCACTTACCTTTCGAGGTAGCACCCTTTTTTGGAACGAAAATGGCCCCGGGGACGGTGATTTTGTTGAGCTGCGCGAAATTTCCCTGATTTATCGCCAGGGAGACCCGGCCGCGCGAATCCACGTACAGCAGTGGCTGTCCCACGGAGACCTCCATGAACGTTTTCGCGTAGGGAGCGGTGAAGGGTTTTTTGTTGAGCAGCACGGTGACCTTGTCGCCCAAGTCATAGCCTAGCTTCTTGAAATCATCGCCGGGGATGTTGGAGATCAGCGAGCCGTAGGGATCGTCGAGGCCGATGATGCCGCCCTCGATACCTTTGTCGGTCGCGGTGGAAGTCTTGATGGTGAGGCGAACGAGCTGCTGTACTTCAGGGCCCGCGAGGGTGTAATCCCATCCGGCAGCGAGGTGCGCGCCCGCAGGCGAAAAAATGTCGCGGCCATGAAACGTGGATGAAATCTTCTGGCCGATCATCCAGTCGGGATTGGTGATTTCGCGCGCGGAGTCCAGTCCGTCGCGTTCCACCACCGGGGTGATCAGGCCGTTGTCGGGAACCACGAAAAGTTGGCCCTTTTTTGTTTTGACGATAATGGCTTTTCGCGAAGTGCCCACGCCAGGATCGACTACACTAACGAAAACGGTGCCCGCCGGATAGTACGGCGACACTCCCGCCAAAAAACGCGCGCCTTCCTCGATGGAGAAGGGTGTTACCTGATGGGTGATGTCCATAATGCGAACATCGGGAGCCATACCGACCATGACCGCGTGGCAGATGGCTACGGAATCGTTGGCGGCACCGAAGTCGGTCATGAAAACGATGGTAGGGCGGGCTCCGCCGGGAGTAGTGGTGGCTGGGGATTTTGTCGCGGAGTCTGGATTCGCGCATCCTGCGATTACGCAGGCCAATACAAACGGAAGAACTGCGAAAACACTGGGGGAACGACGCATATGCAACGGAACCTCGCAGGGCTGATTTGTTGTTTTCGACCTCGATTACAGGAACGTGATCATACGAAGGTGATTATACGTAGGTGAGCGTCCTTGTTTCCAAAAACGGATCGGGATAGGCTCGCCGGCGTGAGGGCGGTCGGGCTTGACGTTTTTAGGCCGGAAGTTTGGGAGGCGAGATGAAGAAGCTGGTGACGCTGTTGGCACTCGTTGCTGTTTCCGGAAGATTGGCGATGGCCGCGCCGGAGACGCCTCTCAAAGTGGGCATTGTGGGCCTCGTGCACGACCATGCAGGCGGGTTTTTTAGGGGCGGCGCGCTGGCACCCGCCGGAGGAATATTAAAGCGCCCGGACGTGCAGGTTGTCGGAATTGTCGAGCCAGACCAGAAACTTTTCGATTCCTACGCGGCACGTTTTCAACTATCTCCCGAGCTGCATTTTCGGAACATTCAGGAAATGGTTGCGCACGCACACCCCCAGGCGATCCTGGTGTTCACCGCGACCAGCGAGCACAGAAGAGTGGTGGAAGAAAGCGCTTCGCTGGGCGTGCACGTAATGATGGAGAAGCCGCTGGCTACCAGTTACAAGGATGCGCTAGCGATAGAGGAGGCCGCGCAACGCGGCAAGATTCACGTACTTGTGAACTACGAGACGTCCTGGTATCCGAGCAACACCGAAGCACTGCATTTGGTCCAGCAAGGGGCGCTGGGTCCAATCGTTAAAACGGTGTTTCGTGACGGCCATGAGGGTCCCAAGCTGATCGGCGTGGGGCCGGAGTTCCTTTCGTGGCTGACCGATCCGAAACAAAATGGCGCGGGGGCGTTGTTTGATTTTGGATGCTACGGACCGGATTTGATGACTTGGTTTATGAATGGCGAGGCGCCGGTTTCCGTGATGGCAGTCACCAAACAGTTGCAGCCGGAGCTTTACCCGAAAGTGGACGATGAGGCGGTGATCATCGTCAATTATGCGAATGCGGTTGCCATCGTGGAAGCGTCCTGGAATTGGCCGTTCGGTGTGAAAGAGACGGAAGTGTTTGGGCGCACGGGTTACGCGAGAGCGCTCAATTCGACGGAGATTGTCGTTCGAAAGGCCAACGATGCCGCTGGGCAGGCTCTGAAAGGAACGATCATTCCGCGCCCGTATGACGATCCGCTGCATTACTTCGAGGCAATTTTGAGTGGCGAGATCACAGAGGGGAATAGTGTGTCGTCGTTGAAAACAAACATTATCGTGACCGAGATCCTGGATGCCGCGCGGCAGTCTGCTCAAACGGGTAAAGCAGTCAGCTTGCCGCTCGGCAGGTGAAGTAGCACTTGCACGAGGCCTTCTGGTTCCTCCGGCGGACGCAAATTGGCTCATTCACCAGGCGCTGAAAGGTGAATAAGCAATTGCAGGCTGCTGAGTCATTGACTAAACTCTTATGTCCGGAAAGCTGCTGATTCAATACCGGGATCGCTTTCGCCCGCCCGCGGAAAGCCCAGCGAAATACAGTTCAGAAAATTGATTTTGAGGAGAACGCTTATGCGACGAAGTTTCTTGTGTGCGGGCTTGGTGTTGGTGGCCGCGCTAGCAGCGCAGGCCGACCAGGTTACGCTGAAGAATGGGGACCGGTTGACCGGCGGTATCGTCAACAGCGACGGGAAAACCCTGCTGATCAAGACGGAGTTCGCGGGTGACGTGACCGTGCAATGGGATGCCATCACTGGTATTGAATCTTCCGAAAAACTGAATCTGACGCTCAAAGATGGCAAGATGCTCAGCGGAAAAATCACCACGCGCGACGGTAAGTTTGTCGTTGCCGAAGCACCAACCGATGTAGCGCCGAAAGACAACATTGTGGCGGTGCGCAATGATGCCGAACAAAAGGCTTATGACCTTGCCGCGGAGCGCATGGCTCACCCCAAGTTCACCTATTTTTGGGGCGGCTTGTTCGACACCGGATTGGCGCTAACGCGTGGAAACTCTTCGACCGCGACATTCACGTTGTCCGCAAAAGCGGTGCGTGAGACGCCGCGGGACAAACTGACGCTGTACAGCACGTACATCTATGGCAGTGACGATTCCACGCCACCCAGCCGCACCACCGCGAATGCGCTGCGCGCTGGCGTTCGTGGCGACTACAATCTCAAGCCCAGAATTTTCGTCTTTGCGCTTGCCGATTTCGAAACCAACGAACTGCAGCACCTTGATTTGCGCAGCGTCTTCGGTGGCGGCTTCGGCTATCACGTGATAAAAACAGAAAAAACCACGTTCGATGTGTTTGGCGGTTTTACCTATGACCGTGACAGTTTCAGCGCCTATACACTGACCGACAACACGACCGTGCCACCGACGATTACGCCCGTGGCGTCCAGCGTGCAGAACAGCGCGGAAGCCCTGGTCGGGGAAGAGTTCGACACCAAGTTCGGCAAGCGTTCCACGTTGGCGGAGAGATTCTCCTTCTATCCCAATCTTTCTCATACCGGCGATTACCGCCTGGAATTTGATTCCACGGTGTCGACAACGCTGAAGAACTGGCTGAGTTGGCAACTTACCTTCAGCGACCGGTACATCAGCTACCCGCCTACAGGCTTAAAGGGGAACGACATACTGTTATCTACGGGATTGCGTGTAACGTGGGGAAAGTCCAAACTGTAGGGCGTTCCCAGGACCAAGTTTGAGTGGTGCTCCAAGTGCGGAGCCAGGAGGCTTGCTATGAATTTTCTTACGTGGCTAATCGTTGGGCTCATTGCCGGATGGCTGGCTGGGCAAGTAATGAAGGGTGGCGGCTACGGAGTTCTGGTAGACATCATCTTGGGTATCCTTGGCGGGTTTGTGGGCGGCTGGTTGTTCAGCATGCTGGGCCTGTGGCCGGGCGGTGGACTGATCGGATCCATCATCGTCGCGTTCGTCGGAGCGGTGATTTTGGTGTGGATCAGCCGGTTGCTCAAAAAGGCCTAAAGCGGTCGCTTCCAATGGATGGAGCAGGGGTGCGGGTCGCAGTCCAGGACCCGCATCTTTTTTGCCCGGAACCCGACCTGTCCCCTGTACCTTAGGACAGGTCCTTTCCCTCGACCTTAGTACGAAGAAAAGGCGCAATCCTCAGCATATCCACAGGCACGCAGTAAACTCCTTATTTATAGTAATATACACCGAATTAGAGAGCTCTCAGTCCAGTACTAAAACTTCCGTTTGGGCTCGATTTTGATGCTCCTGTACCATGGCCTTTGTACGGTCTCGGCTGTCTAATAGGGCAGGTGAGTAGCTCAGTCTTTCGGGCAGGGCAACGCATCTAAGGGTCATGGTTTAGGGGGTCTTACTTACATGGGTTCCAAGGATAAGGGACGTAAGTGGCTTTGGTGGTTTCTGGGAGTGATTGCCGCGCTACAGCTTTATTGGGTTCGGGAGCTTCTTGCCGCGTTCGCGATTTTCGCGCTAGGCTTCGCGGTGATTGCCGCATTGATTGGCGGCCTGTACCTGTTTCAGAAGAGCTGGGAAGCTGGAGTGGCTATACTGGTTGCCAGCCAGCATCCGGCGATGCTTGCCGTTCGTCGCGGCGTTTCTACCCTTGAGGATTGGGGCCGTCGGCCGTTGCGCCGGCCGGGTTCCGCGCCCACTGGCGCATAGCGATTTTTCTTCTGCTTGCAGAGCACACGGGTCTGCCAGCCGCGCTTGGGGAATTAGCGGTTGGCAGGCTTGATAAAAAAGAGTGAAGGCCAACCGTCCTGAGAGAGCGGTTGGCCTTTTTTCTTTTTGCCAGCCTAACGTTCACTTTTTTATTGCGCGAGGTTTTGATACGCTGTGCCGCTCTCAGGAGAAGCTTATGACTCTTCGGCACGGCTTGGCCCTTCCCGTTGTTTTGACTTTTCTTTCCTTGGTTGCGTTTGGTGCGAATGCGCAACAAGCTACCGCGCCCGCAGCGAGTGCGACGCCTGCGCAGAAACAGATTGCGGTGCGCGCAGGCCGCTTGATTGACGGAAAGAGCGACAAGCCGATCGAAAACGCGCTGATCCTGATTGAAGGCGAGAAGATTGTCAGCGTTACTGCTGGTGGCGCGGCGCCCGTTGGCGTCGAGGTGGTCGACCTCTCCAAAGCTACCGTGCTCCCCGGATTTGTGGATGCCCACACGCACGTTCTGCTGCAGGGCGATATTACCGCGGAGGATTACGACGAGCAGCTTTTGAAGGAGTCGATACCTTATCGCGCGATTCTTGCCGCGCGCAACGCGCAGATTGCACTTTCGCATGGATTCACCGCGATTCGTGATGTGGAAACGGAAGGGGCGATGTACGCCGACGTGGACGTGAAGAAAGCGATTAACAAAGGCGAAGTTCCGGGGCCGCGTATGCAGGTTTCCACACGGGCGATGACGCCGACGGGTATGTATCCGCTGACGGGCTATTCGTGGGAGATACAGGTACCCAAGGGCGTGCAGTACGTGGATGGTCCCGATGAAGCGCGCAAGGCCGTGCGCGAGCAGATCATGTTTGGCGCGGACTGGATCAAGTATTACAGCGACCACGGCTATTTTTATTCGGCGAATGGCGATGGCGTGCTGCACAGTCACGTGAACTTTACCGACGAGGAAGCCAAAGCCATCGTGGACGAAACCCACCGGCTGGGACATAAAGTTGCCGCGCACGCGATTGGAAGCGACGGGATAGCGGCGGCCCTGAAGGCAGGCGTGGATTCCATCGAGCATGGCGACGGGCTGACAGAGGCGGAGATAGACGAAATGGTGCGGCGCGGAATTTATTGGGTGCCGACGATCATGGTGGGCGCGTACGTTGCGCCGGGCCGCGGTGGGAACTGGCCGAAGATGGTGGAGACGGAGAAGAAAGCGTTTCAACTGGGGCTAAAAAAAGGCGTCAAGATTGTGTTGGGCACGGACGCGGGCGGCTTCGATTGGAAGGGACTGAACGAGGCGCTGGAATTTAAATATTACGTGGATTACGGCATGACGCCGATGCAAGCCATTCGTACAGCCACGACTGGCGCGGCGGAATTGCTGGGCTGGTCGGACAAGATGGGGTCGGCCGAAGCAGGGAAGTGGGCGGATTTGGTGGCGGTTTCCGGAGATCCGTTGAAGGATATTACGGAGTTAGAGCGGGTGAAGTTTGTAATGAAGGGTGGCGCAGTGTTCAAGAACGAGTTGCACTGATTACGGCACCGGCGAAAGGCGCCCGCCTCAGCAGGCGGCCGCTACACAGTTCCGGCAGTTCCGCCACTAAAATATTCGTTGCGTTAGAAAAAGGCAGCGCCGCCGTCTACGTTTATGGATTGGCCAGTGATGGCGCTGGATTGATCGGAGCAGAGGAAGAGCGCGGCATGCGCGATTTCCTGGGCGGTTTGCCCGCGGCCTTGGAGGATGGTATTCAAGAAGCCCTTTAGCTGTTCTTCGGGGCTGACTCCCAATTTTTTCGCCAATGTGTTGCCAAGGTTTTTGCTCATTTGCGTCTCGGTGACTGGGCCGGGACAGAGGGCGTTTACGCGAACGCCTTGGCGGGCGGCTTCGGCCGCCATCACACGCGTTAAGCCAAGCATTCCAGCTTTGGCCGCGGCGTAGGCAGAGCCCCATCCGAAGGCGGATTTTGCCGACAAGCTGGAGATATTCAGAATCACGCCGGATTTGCGTGCGTACATTTCCGGGGCGACGAGCTTGCTCAGCAGAAACGCAGCGCGGAGGTGCACGGCGATTACCTTGTCGAATTCCTCCAGCGGATATTCTTCCACCGGCACGACTGGGCCGTAGTGGCCAGCGTTGTTCACCAGGATATCCACCCGGCCAAAATTTCTTCGTGCTGCCGCGATGACCTTCTCCGCTTCGGGCGCTTGCGTCAGATCCGCAGTGACAAACGAGGCTCTTCCGCCAGTGGCTTCAATTTCTTTTGTGGTGGCAGCAAGTTCAGATTCCGTGCGGGCAGTGAGGAAGACTGAAGCGCCTTCTTTGGCGAAGAGTTTTGCCATGGCACGGCCGATGCCGCGGCCGGAGCCGGTGATCAATGCGACTTTGTTTTCCAGCAGCATCATTTCAACTTGGGACGGGCGCGTAGGTGCGGATCACGCACGCGGAAAAGTTTTCCATTTCTTCGAGTTGTGGGCTGAATTGCAATAGGACCAGATCCACTCCTACTTTTTCAAATCCGGCGATGCGTTCGCGGACTTGCGTGGGCGTGCCGACCAGGCCGGAGCGGAGGCCTCGATTGGAGACAGAGTAGTCCTCCAGCGAAACACGTTGCTCCAGTTGCGTGCCGGCGAGCCATTCCTGATAGTTGGCGTAGCCCGCGGCGGATTGGTGCACGTCGGTGATGCGCTTCAGCTCGTCCTGCGCTTCCTTTTCGTTTTCCCGGACGATGGCGTAGCCTGCGACGCCGAATTTCATCGGCGGACGGTTGAACCTGGCGCGCCGTTCTTTCAGGTCCGCGATTTTTTCCGCGACGCGTTCCGGCGGGTCGCCATGCATCAGGTAGGCGTCGCACTTTTCGGCGATCAGGTCCTTCGCAGCAGGGGATTCGCCGCCCGCGTAGATCACCGGACGCGGCTTCGCCAGCGGTTTGGGTTGCAGGACGTTGTCTTCGACGTTGTAATACCTGCCGGAAAATGAAAAATGATCACGGCTCCAGACCCCGTCTACCACATCCAGCCATTCGCTGGTGCGCGCGTAACGGTCGTCGTGCTGTTCGAAGGGCACCCCATATTTCTTCGCCTCGCCCGCCCACCACGAGGAGACTACGTTCAAGGAGAGACGGCCACCGCTGATGCGGTCAATGTTGGCGGCTTGTTTCGCGAGTAAGGCAGGAAGATGGAACGTGGGACGAACGGCGACCATCAACTCCAGCTTTTCGGTGACGCTGGCAAGCGCGGCGGCCGTGGACCAAGCGTCGAGGGAGGGCGCTTCCACACCTTTAATGTCGTTCAGGTTGAGTTCGGCGATGAGTGTTAGATCGAAGCCGATTTGTTCGCTGCGCTGCGCAAGGCGTTTCGCGTATTGCCAAGTCGCCTGCATGTTTTCGTCGGGGACGTTGCGCAACCAACCGCCAAAAACCGGGAGCCAGTAACCGAACCTCAACGCAGTTTCCCGGCGGCAGCGAGTGTCGGTTGTGGAGTCGCGTGTGCCTGCCCGATCAGATAGTCCGCAAGCCGCACATACGGATTGAATCCCACTACGCGTTCGGGATCGGCGACGAAATTGGAAAGGGCGTTGATGTCGTAGTACAGCTGGCGGCCGTCACGGTCATCAATCACGTACTCGATGCCGCCGACTTCGATGCCGGCCGCTGCCATGATGCGTTCCACTTCTTCGATCACCTGGTGCGGCGGTTCGCAGGCTTCGACTTTGAGGCCGGTTTTGGGAGCATCCAAGGCACAGGCTCCGCGGGTCAGCGCTTCGCCTCGAGTGTTCTGGCAAATATCTGCAGGACATAGATCGAAAGTTTCGCCGGTGGTGTGAATCTGAATGGCGTAGAGGTATTTGCCGCCGAGAACTTCTACGCGAGTAATGATGGAGTTTCGCGCTGGAAAAAATTCCTGCACCAGCGCCGTGGAGTCAATGCCGAAGTACAGCTGGTTATCTGCGGCGGCAGTGCGTAGTTCGTTTGGATTTGAAAAACGGATGATGCCTGCGCCGCTTCCCCCTATGTTGGGCTTAACCACCAGCGGATAACCGATTTCATCGGCGGCGCGCAGAGCCTGGCTGGCGTGATTGATGACGCGGGCCTTCGGATAGGGAAGACCGAGGGAGGCAAGCAATTCCAGTTGACGCGCCTTCGAGATTTCGTGCGCAAACGCGCGCGAGCCGTTAACCACGCGCACGCCAAGACCTTCGAGATGTTGCAAGTAGTTGAGTGTGTAGAAGACCGCGTGACCCAGCCCACGCTTCCAGGCCGAAGGGCTCATGCGGTTGAAGACCAAGGCGTAGTCTTCTTCCAGAACACCTGCGCGGTAGGAGTGTTCCCGCGCGTCGATCTTTTTCCAGTTCACGTCTTTGGCGTCCAGTTGCTGAAATAGAGGACGAAACCAGTCGGGATGCTCGTAGTAAATCCCGACGGGCTTGGAAGAGTTGTCCTGACGGTTGGCGGTCGACTGGGTCATTAAGCGATTCTTTCGGTTCTATAACGCCGGGCCTTATTCTCGCCTGAATGGCTGGCGAAAGGCCACTGTGTGATGCGCTAAACGGAGAATCGGTTGGGACGCAACGGGTTCTCGGATTGGGGGTATCCAATTTTTGCCGCGAAGCGCTATTTAGCGTTCGCCCAAATATACGCTAAAATTAGAGGGATATGATTGCCGTTGAAAACATCACTATGCGCTTCGGCCCCCGGGTCCTGTTTGAGGATGTCACCTGTACGTTTATGGCGGGACGGCGTTACGCCATCTCCGGTCCCAACGGGGCGGGGAAGTCTACGTTCATGAAAATCCTCACTGGAGAAGAAGAACCCACCAGCGGGACGGTTACGCGCCCAAAAAAAATGGGGATTCTCCGGCAGGACCAGTTCGCGTTCGACAAGTTTCGCCTGATCGACACGGTGATCATGGGGAATGCCGTTCTGTGGAAGGCGCTTACGGAGCGCGACGAGCTATATGCCAAGCCGCACGATGAACTGACCAACGAAGATGGCATGCGGCTGGGTGAGCTAGAGGGAGTCGTCGGCGAAGAGGGTGGCTACACCGCCGAAGCAGATGCGGGCGTGCTTCTGGATGGGCTTGGCATCGATGCGAGCCTGCACGAGCGCAAGATGGGCGAGCTGCAGGGCGGGCAAAAAGTTCGCGTGCTACTGGCGCAGGCGCTGTTCGGCAACCCTTCGGCGCTGCTACTGGACGAGCCCACGAACAACCTGGACCTGGATTCGGTGCACTGGCTGAAGGAATATCTCATCGAGTATCACGGCGTGCTGATTGTGATCTCGCACGACCGGCATTTCCTGAACAACGTTTGCACGCATACCGCGGACATCGACTACCAGACTATCATCATGTACCCCGGCGGATACGACGACATGGTGTTGGCAAAGACGCAGATTCGTTCACGGATGGAATCGGACAACGCAGTGCGGGAAAAGAAAATTGCTCAGTTGAACGATTTCATCGCGCGTTTTTCGGCCGGCACGCGTTCGGCGCAGGCTACTTCGCGAAAGAAGGAAGTCGAGCGGCTGCAGACTTCGGAGCTTGCGCGATCGAACATTCAACGCCCGTACATCCGTTTTCAGACGGAAACGCCTTCGGGCCGTTTGCCGCTGGAAGTGAAGCGGCTTGCCAAATCGTATGACGGGCTGAAGGTATTCCAGAATTTTTCGGCGAGCGTAACTCGTGGCGAAAAGATTGCGCTGACCGGGCGCAACGGCGCGGGCAAGACCACCATGCTCAAATCACTGATGCGCAATGCAGGTCCGTTCGTTGGCGATGCGGAACACAAGTTTGCCGTGGATTCGGGAACTGTCGCCTGGGGCCACGAGGTAACGGTGGGTTACTTCCCGCAGGATTTCGGCTACACGATTGATAAGAGCAAAGGCATCACGGCGATGGACTGGCTGTGGCAGTACAAGCCGCAAGCGCCACAGGAAGAGATTCGCGGACCGCTGGGGCAGATGCTTTTCAGCGGAGAAGATGCGTTGAAGCCGACCTCGGCGCTTTCGGGCGGCGAGTGCGCGCGGTTGATATTCTGCCGATTGATGATTCAGAAGCCTAATTTTCTGGTGCTGGACGAGCCGACGAACAACTTGGATTTGGAATCGATTAACGCGCTGAATATTGCGTTGCAAAAATACGATGGCACGGTGCTGTTAGTGACGCATGACGAGGATGTGCTGGACGAAGTGGCTACGAGGATTTGGCATTTCAAGGATGGCAAGATCGAGGACTTCAAGGGAACCTACGAAGAGTTCCAGCACGCCGAGCGCAAGGCGAGCTAGCTCGGGGACTAGAAGCATTTCCTCGGGGGCTAAAGCCCATCAAAAGCCAAGCACAAAATGTCGGAGCTAAAGCCCGACCCCTGGTGCCGTGACTTAGCTCCAAACCAACGCCTCTGAAAATAGCTCTTTGCGACGCGTTGAAGCCGTGTTCGATATCGGGCACTTTTGAAGGGATAGAGGCAGATTGGCCGGCGGTGTTAAGCTTGGCGGATTCTAGTTTTCTACCGCGGAGGCTTGCTCATGGCTGGGTTTTGCATTCATTGTGGATCGCCGATTGACGGAGCATTTTGCAGCAAATGCGGCAAACCGGCGCCTGGACGGAGCGCCGCGGTACCGGCGCAAGCGGCTCCCGTTCAAACAACCCCGGTGCAACCCCAAGCTGTTCCCCTGGCTCCTGCCTCGAAAGGTCCCAGCGTCGCCAAGATTTTGCTCGCGATGCTTGGAGTTATCGCGTTGCTGGGGATTATCGCCATTGGCGGGGCGATTTACACGTTCCGAGTGATCAAACATAAGGTGCAGGTGGCAACCGGCGGCGCGGTAGGGGCCACGCAACAGATGAACATCGCGCACGGGAATAGTTGCCGTTTGCTGAGTGCCGATCAGGTTAAGGATGTGCTCGGAGTAGACATCGTGCGCACGCAGGAAATGGTGGAGGATTCCAGTGCAGGTTGCGCCTATTACACGAATGCAGAGGGCTTCGCGCATCTTCAAAAAGTTGCCGCGGCTCAAGCGAAACGCGATTCCGAAACGGCATCAAAGGAAATCGATCCGAATACGAAAAATCCCATGGACTTGATGAAGCACACGAAAGAAATGGAAGGAATGATCAAGTCACTGGGGCTAACGCAGCCCGGTGAAGATGGCCGCGTGTTTGCGTTCACGGTACAAAAACATTTTGGCAGCGAGAATTGGTCTTCGATGCGCACCGCCATGGCGATGGTGCCGGGATTTGAGGAAGTGCCGGATGTCGGAGATCACGCGATGGTGGGGACCTTCGGCCACACGTTTTTGATTCTGAAGGGCAATACCATGATTCGGCTGGAGACGATTTATGTGCCCGAGGCCAGGACGCGGGGGGCGGAACTGGGGCGGCAGATTGTTGCTAATTATTAGTTAGAATTAGAGGTTTTGGTTGTGGTGTTGCACCGGGAGCCCTCCGCTCCGTGCCCGGCGCGCCAAAGTGCTGCACTCCGGTCGGGATGACGATGTAATAACGAGAGGACCCAAGAGACACAGCCAGAGTGGTTGTGCCACGAAGAACAAAAACTCAAGCTAGAGAAAAAAAGGAACCGGGATGAGCCGATGGGGTCAGCTCATCCCGGTTTTTCCATTCAGTGGTGTAACGCGCCTGACGGAAACGGTTCGGGGTTATATGGCGTGGGGTCTTGCGGTGGAGAGCCCGTGGTTCTGACGGGCGGCGAGCTTGACTGGAGCAATCTTGCGCCGGATAAAGAGGGCAATCGAGATCGCGAAAGCGACCACAGCCCAGCCCGCGAGCGTCGTCCATTCGGACGTATCTACATTCGAAACGATCGATGCTTCCGTTGCCTGCACGGCCATCGGCAGGGGCTGGTATTTCGCTTCGACGGGGGTTGCGCTCGCGAGCGTTTGCGTTGTGGCTGGGGTTGGTGTGGGCTGGGCCATTGCGGAAACGAATGGGCCGTCGTCAAAAGGCGTAGGATCCACTTCCTGTTGCGCCCTGACGGAACTGCCAAGCAACAAGGCCGCTCCCAATCCCAACAACATCGTGTGTATCCGAATCGTGTTCTTGAAGTTCATGATGCCACCTCAGCGTTTTGTCTCTTTAATCTCGTGTCGACTGGCGACGCATTTAGGAAATGCAAGTGGTGTGCCAGACTCGGCGCGCGATTTTTGAAGGCGTGCCAAATAGTCGAAACTATTGAATTAACAGGGGTTGGAGATTTGCAGGCCGGCGCGATTGAAATTACTGCGGGGAAAAGGCACCGCAGAACCTATCTTTTCGGATAGGAGGTCTAACGATTCCGATAGAGGTCGGCTGAGCGGTGTCGGTAACTGCAGTATCTAGGCGAGTTTCGCGGTTCGGGCTACAATGCCGAGGCCACCCCAGTCGGCGACGTAGTTGCAAGTCCGCATTTAAGGTGCTTCGTGCAGCCAAAACTTGCCAGCCTTAGTGGCCCCCTCCGCAAAGCTGAATTTGCGGTTGGGCCTACCTTGACGATCGGCAGCGACCTTTCCAACACCATTTGTCTGGTAAGTCCCAATGTTTCCGCACATCACTGCGTTCTTTCGCAGCAGGCAGGGCGCTGCGTGCTGACCGATCTGGAAAGCCACTCCGGTACTTTTGTAAACGGTCTTCCGGTGAAGCGCCGCGAATTAAACTCCGGGGATCATATTGCCGTAGGCGAGAGCGTGTTCCTTTATCAGGCGGAGAGTGCGCCGAACAGTCGGAGCAGTTCCGTGGAGATTGAAACTGGCGCAGACCAGGAATCTTCGGTTCGACAGTTGCGCCCAGAGGACGTGGTCTATCTCCATCCGCAATCGCTTGCGGCGCTGCCGCAATCCGAGCGTTTATCACGTAATCTGAGCACCCTGTTGAGGATCAGCACGGCCATCGGGTCGTTTCACGATGTCGATTCATTGCAGTGGCAGCTGCTGGGGATGATCTTCGATGTGATCCCCGCGGAACGCGGAGCGATACTGCTGGTTGACCAGGAGTCTGGGGAAATCGCCTCGCATGTGGCGTGGGATCGCCTGGCTGGCCCGGACAAACCGGTAAGCGTCAGCGAAAACATTCTGCGACGTGTGCTCGAGGAGCATATCTCCTTATTGGATAACGCGCCCGGCGGTCCTTCCAGCGCGGGGCACCCGACCACGGGGAATGGGTCCAAGCACGGGCACTCGATCCTTTGCGTTCCGCTGCAGAGCGGCGAGCGGACGTTGGGCTTGCTGTATCTTGATTCGTGGGATCCGGCGACGAACTTTTCCGAAGACGATTTGCAGTTGCTTTCCGCGATTGCGGGATTGGCCGCTGTGGCGATTGAGAATGCGCGGCAATTCGAACTTCTGGGCATTGAGAATCAACAGTTGCGAGCTGAAGTAAGCCTGGAGCACGATATGGTGGGCCGCAGCACGCGCATGCGCGAGGTCTACCAGTTCATAGAGCGGGTGGCGCCGAGTGAGGCCACCGTGCTGATTTACGGCGAAAGCGGCACCGGTAAGGAATTGGCGGCGCGCGCTATTCACAAGAATAGTCCACGGCGCAGCAAACCGTTTGTGGCGCTTAACTGCGCCGCGCTAACGGAGACGCTTTTGGAAAGCGAGCTGTTCGGCCACGAAAAAGGCTCTTTTACGGGCGCGTTCACGCAGAAAAAAGGTTTGCTGGAGGTTGCGGAAGACGGCAGCGTGTTTCTGGATGAAGTGGGCGAGCTTTCGCCGGTTATGCAGGCCAAGTTGCTGCGTGTTTTGCAGGAACGTGAATTCGTGCGGGTCGGTGGCACGCGAACGATTGGACTGAATGCCCGCTTTCTGGCGGCAACGAACCGCGATCTGCCGAAGGCGGTGAGAGAGGGGCAGTTTCGAACCGACCTTTATCACCGGTTGAATGTGATTTCGCTGACTTTGCCGCCGCTGCGGGAGCGCGCGGAAGATATCGCCGCACTTGCGGAATATTTCGCCGCTCGCTATGCCAAGAAGTGCAAGCGCATCGTGAAAGGAATTTCGGAGGAAGGCCGCCAATGCCTTCTGCAATATGATTGGCCCGGGAATGTGCGCGAGCTCGAAAACGCCATGGAGCGGGCGGTGGTGGTGGGCACTTCGGAATGGATTCTTCCCGAGGATCTGCCGGACGCGTTACTGGACACCTCGTCGGGAACCGAATCAGGAAGCGCGAAATATCATGACGCGGTGCGCAATCTGAAGAGAAATTTGATTCTCAACGCCCTGGACCAAAGCAACGGTTCGATCACGGAGGCGGCGAAAGTTCTCGGAGTCCACGCGAACTACCTGCATCGGTTGATTAGCAATCTGGAATTACGCCCTGCGCTCAAGAAGCACACCAAAGCGTAGGCGTCCGTATTCGAACTAAATTGGTCAAACTAAATTATTCAGAACTTAAGTTGGTCAGGAATAACTTCGCTGCTATCCGTTTGGATAGCGGCGCTAACCGTTCGGATAGTAATTTTGCGTTTTTGGCGAATTGCGAAACGTTGCACAAGAAATTTCGCGCAGACTAATCTTCTGATTCTCCAGATAGTTCCGATGGCCCGGCCGTTGAGTTCCACGGACGTGCGGACTCACGGCCACCTCCGTGCACGAATTGCCAGCGTGCGATGGAATCACCCAGAAATTCGATCGCACACCGGAACGAAGTTGTTGAGGGAGGGTCTAATGAAATCGAATCGAAGCCATTTTGTTGCGCTCGCAAGCCTGTCGTTTCTGGTGCTTGCATCCTTCTGCAGTCCAGTCAAGGCGCAAACCGCGGCCTACCAGGGAAGTTTCCGTCTGCCTTATGAAGTCACCTGGCAGGACGCGCAAATGCCCGCGGGGGAATACACCTTCACCATGAAGTCCAAGGCATTACCGTCGCGCATGGTGGTGCATGGACCGAATGGAACCATTTTTGTTTCAGCGATAGCGTTGTCCGATGAACACTCCTCTGGCAACAGCGAACTGAGTGTTGAAACTCGCGACGGAAAGCATTACGTTCGCGACCTGTACCTCGCTGATTTCGATCTTCACTTTCGGTACTCAGTGCCGAAGATGAAGGATCTGTCGAGGGAGGTGCTGCTGGCTCAGGGCCCGAATACCACGGACCATCTGGCCGTGCTTAAAGCACGTAAATAAACAGATCGAAACGAACAAGCAAGCGAACCCCCGGGCTTCGGCTTGGGGGTTCGTCTTTTTGCGGCAGGCGCCGCAAGCAATCGGTATCGGTGGGTAGGCACTGCAAAACAAAAGGGCCGGAAGAAACGCCTGGTTTCTCCCGGCTTCTTTTTTTACGGACGGCTTACTGAACTTTGAGGCCCTTCAGCAGGTGCTTCACTGCTTCGTCCGCCTGGTAGGTGGAGATGGTGTGCTTGTTCAATTCTTTCTGGCTGATCGCTCGATAGGCAAGCTTCTTGGGGTTGCGCAGCGCGATGTCCAGCACGAAGGTGCCCTCGTGGTAGCGCACCGTCTGGTATGCAATTTCGGGTGGTCCCCAGCCCCAGCCATATCCGTACCAGCAACCGTACGGCCCACACACCACTCCCGGATAACCGCCGGGATAAACGCGCTGAACCTGCGCGTTCTGTGTTTTTACGGCTACGTGATAATCGACCAGGAAATCGGCAACTGCAGGATTGCTTACTTTGACCAGGCCCTTGGAAGCCAGACCGCGCTCGATAGCCTCCTGTAACTTTGCGCGATTCTCCTGATTATTCCAATCGCGGTTGCTTTCGAGGCGTTGCGGCGTTGGAGCACCGATGGTGTCTGTAGATGTGACCGGCCGGCCATCCGCGTCCTTTCTTGGCGCAGGAGGCGCCTCAGGCGGGCGCCACGCCCAAGTCATACCCTTGGTAACTCGAATATCCGGGTCGCGAATCACTTCCACGTTGTCGTCGCAACCCGCCAGCACGAGGCCCCCCAACATCGTGGCTGACAACAGAACAGCGTGAGCCCTACGGATTCCTAAGTGCACGTGACGCACCTCCACCCTCTATGAAACACCATCCAGCATGAAAAGTTGGCTGCTTTTTTGGTGAACCTAGGCCTTTTGCGAGGCAACCCAATCGGCAGGCGGAAAGACGATGGGCCAGAAGTCCGGTGCCGGACGGTCGAACTCGAACGCGACGTGGAAAAATTCCCGTCCAGCTTCTTCGATGCGCACTACGTGACAGCTGATTTCGGCGGTGCTGCGTGGATTGGTGAGCAGGAAGGACTGCCCGACGTGCAGGTGAGTCTTGATTTTCAGAAGGCCGCCGTGGGCGTTGACGACCTGGGTCTGGGCTTGCAACTGATGCTGGTGCCGTTCTTCGTCCTCTGCCAACAGGTGCACGGTCATGCAAAGCATGACGCGTTCGCTGCGTCGCCTGTTGGCTCCGTGCTCCATATTAGGAAACCCTCATCCATCGGCATCTTAGCGGAAAAATAAGTGTACGGGACTGTCCCAAGTGGCAGGTTTTGGGGTTTATTTTGGGTTGGATAGCAACCAGAAGATCGGTTGAGTTGGGCGTTTTTCGCTTCTAACCTGAGTGGCTGCGCGGTAAGCGGAAGCCCCGTGGAAGCGGGTCTTGAACAAAATACCATTATAAGTATAATTGTATACATGGGATTGGCCCCGGAGCCCGTCCGATGGGTCGGAAGCTCGCTCCGTGATTTGCGTTCCTTCCCACGCACCGTCGGACGCGAGTTTCGGGAAGGCCATCTTCACGGCTCAAGAGGGAAAGACCGATCCCGGGGCGAAGCCACTCAGAGGTTTCGCTGGAGCCAACGTTATCGAAGCCGTTTCTTCGTTTGCAGGGAATGCCTGGCGCGCTGTCTACACGGTGCGCTTTCAAGATGCTGTTTATGTCTTGCATGTCTTTCAGAAGAAGTCGACGAAAGGCATTGCTACGCCGAAGAAAGAAATTGAGCTGATTAGGCGCCGGCTGGCCGAGAGGCAGAACTGACATGACGAGCAGAGTGAGAAGGACACGCAAAACGTCGAGCCGAGTTATCGAAGGCGGCAGAGATATCTTTGCGGACCTCGGGCTTCCGAACCCCCAACAAGAGCTGCTGAAAGCACAACTTACTTTGCAAATCCACACGATTCTGAGGGACAGTGGGATGACACAGGTGGAAATCGCTAAAATTCTGGGCGTCAGGCAGCCGCAGGTCTCTCTTCTGATGCGGAATCGAGCGGGAAACTTCTCGGTTGGGAGGCTCATGGAGTTCCTAACCGCACTTCGTCAGGACGTCGAAATCACCGTGCGGTCCACGAATAAGGAGCACGGGACGCTGAGCGTTCTTTCGGCTTAGGTGGATGGATAGTGCTACAGGGCGAGAGAAGAAGGACGCATAAAGCAACCGCTAAGTGCCGGTTTCTGTCACTAAGTGCTCCTTTCTCGCTTTTGGGTTTAGGGCGTACCCGGAAAGCATGAAAGTGCGTCTGGCGGGCGTCTTTGGTATGATAGTATTTTGAAAATTCAGCAGTTTAGGAAGATGATGGCCATTCTAACTGAGGCAAAAACACTGCTCCGCGTGCGCCCCCGCGGTTTCTGCGCAGGGGTTGTGCGGGCTGTAGATATCGTGGAACTGGCACTGGAGGCTTACGGCGCCCCCGTTTATGTACACCACGAGATCGTTCATAACACCTATGTGGTAGAACAACTGCGCCGGCGCGGGGCCATTTTTGTAGAAACGATTGAGGAAGTTCCCTCAGGGGCGGTGCTGGTTTTCAGCGCGCATGGAGTTCCGCCGACGGTTCGTCAGGAGGCGAAAGATCGCTCTTTGAAGGTGATCGACGCTACCTGTCCACTGGTGACCAAGGTACATCTGGAAGCGCTGAAGTTTGCCCGCGAGAAGCGCACTATCATCTTGATCGGTCACAAGGATCACCAGGAAATCATCGGGACTTCTGGTGAAGCTCCGGATCGCACTCTGGTTGTAGATTCCATTGCCGCCGTGGATGCGCTGCAGGTGGAAGATCCGGAAAGACTTGCTTTCCTGACGCAAACGACCTTAAGCCTGTACGACACGCAAGAAATTGTTGCGCGGCTCCGGCAACGTTTTCCGAAGATTATCGGTCCTGCCAGCGACGACATCTGCTACGCAACGCAGAACCGACAGGAAGCGGTCGAGCAGGTGGCTAAGGACGTGGAACTGATTCTTGTGGTGGGTTCGCAGAACAGTTCGAACTCCAATCGGCTGGTTGAATTGGCCGAGCGACTGAAAATTAAGGCGCAGCTTATCGATTCAGCGAATGACATTGATCCAGCCTGGTTGGAAGGCGTGAAGCGCGTTGGACTAACCGCTGGGGCTTCCGCTCCCGAAGTGCTCGTCGAACAAGTTAGTGAACGGTTGGCACAGTTTGGCTTTACCGACCAGCGGGATCTGGATTTGATTCGTGAGGACGTGCGTTTTACGTTGCCACCGGAGCTGGCAACCATCGCGGCTGCACCGCGCCGCTAACGACTTCCGGGCTGGTTAGCCACACCGGCTCAAAGATTTTGCTCTGCCGGACAGGGTATACCCGGCGCTCTAGCTGTCCCCGGCACATTTGAAGGCAATACAAGGAGAGAACCTTGGCGGTGAAAATCGTCCGTCAGCCGAATAAGATTGCCTTGATTGGCGCACCTACCAGCGCCGCCGCATTTTCCCCCGGGAGCGAGAAGGCGCCTACGGCACTACGCGACGCCGGAATCGTGGAACGGTTGAAGTCTATCGGCTACGAGGTCAACGACCTTGGCGATTGCAAACCACGGCATTTTGCCGACGACGAGGAGCATAAGAGGGCGCGCAACCTCCCGGAAATCGTTGCGCTGCTGAACGAACTTAAACCTCACGCTGAGACTGCTTTCAAGTCTGGCGCGCTTGTATTGGTTCTGGGCGGGGATTGCTCGGAAATTATTGGATTGTTGACCGGGGCGCGCCGCTACTACAAGCATTTCAATCTTTTGTGGTTCGATCGCGACGCGGACCTGAATACTCCCGCGAGCACTCCCTCCGGCCGCATTGACGGCATGGTGCTGGCTAGCATTTTCGGAAAGGGATCCCCGGAGTTGGTTCGCTTCTGGGGCGAGCCGCCGCTGGTTCGCGAACCGGACACGGTTATTTTTGGTCTTGATCGCGTGGATCCGGCGGAGCAAGAGTTTCTTGTGCGGACTCCCATGCGACACGTATATGCGGTGGACATTCAAGCCAAGGGTGCGGCGAAGTCGGCTCAGGAAACGCTGGGACTGCTGCACGCCGATTCGCGCGAGTTCATCATTCATTTGGATGCGGACGTAATTGCCCAGGAAGATCTTTCCGCGACGAACGTTCCGGGGACCGGTGGGCTATCGCTGGCAGACGTGCAGAGTTCCTTGAGTGAATTTGCGAAGAGCAAGAATCTGCTTGGAATGGACCTTGCGCAATACAATCCCGAGAAGGACTCCGATGGCTCGGGGGCGAAAAAGCTTGTGGATTTATTGGTCGAAGCGCTCGGAGCGCGGCTCACGGCGCTTTCCAATCCGGCGCCGGCGGCGTCGGAAGAAACCTCGTCTCAAACCGCCTAGGCTATTTCCACTTTGAATTGATCAGCAACTAATGTCACCGAACCCGTCCCAAAGGACGGCTCTGAAATCAACCGTCGTACGCTATTTGTCTCCGGAACCATGTTTTTAATCGAACGCTCGCGTTGTGCGCTGGAGACCGTAGAATAGTTAGCTATCGGATCGCTCGCGCGTTCCGTAATTTCGTTGGAATTAGCAGGGAGCGATGAAACCTCGATTGCGGGTGATGAAGTTCGGCGGTACTTCGGTTGGCGATGCGTCGTGCATCGCGCGTGCCGCAAAGATTATTGCCGACGGTGCCCGACAGGGAAGGTGTGTCGCGGTTGTCTCTGCTATGAGCGGGGTGACCAACCGGTTGATCGATGCCGCGAAAAAGGCTCAGACTGGCGTCGGAACCGAAGCGACAGTAGTGACGGACGCTCTGCGGGCTCAGCATGAGACCGCGCTGATCGCGCTGGTAAAGGATGAGCAAAAACGCGTCAGCGTGCGAAAGAAAATTGAAGAGGTTCTTTCCGAGGGGCGCCGCTTGCTGGAAGGCACCGCTTTATTGCGCGAACTCACCGCCCGAACGCTCGACGCCGTCTCTAGTCTGGGCGAGAGACTGTCTGCACCGCTGGTTGCGGCAGCGGTGCGGGAATTGAGTCTGCACAGCGAGTCTGTCGAAGCCACGGAATGTATCGTCACGGACGATTTTCATGGTGGAGCCGAGCCCCTGATGGAAGAAACGCGCGCGAAATCGGAAGCGCGGCTTCGCCCGCTGCTCGGAAAGGGAAGCGTGCCGGTAGTGACCGGCTTCCTGGGAGCTACCAAGGCGGGAGAGCTTACCACCCTGGGCCGCGGCGGCTCCGATTATTCGGCCACCATCCTTGGCGCCGCCATGGATGCGGACGAAGTGATCATCTGGACGGATGTGGAAGGTGTTTTGACGGCAGATCCGCGTTTGGTATCGGAAGCGCGCACCATTCCGGTCATTTCGTATCGCGAGGCGGCGGAGTTGGCATATTTTGGCGCCAAGGTCTTACATCCAAAGACGCTGAAGCCGGTGGTTCAGAAGGCTATCCCCGTGTGGATTCGCAACAGCTTTGCACCGGATAAACTGGGAACGAAAATCACACCCGAGGGCCGCAGCATAGGCGGGGGAGTGAAGGCGCTCACGGCCATTCGGGATGTCACGCTGATCAGCGTCGGCGGACCCGGAATCGTGGGATTGCCGGACGTGGTTGGGCGGACATTTTCCACCACTTCGGAGGTGCGCGCGAGTGTGCTGCTGATTTCGCAATCGTCTTCACAGAACGACATTTGCTTTATCGTTTCGGCCACGGATGCGAACCGGACGGTGGAAGCCTTGCGCAAGGAGTTCGCGCAGGATCTTGCTCATGAAACGGTGGAGCACATCACCGTCGATCCCAACATCGCCATCGTTGCCGTGGTCGGAGAGAATATGCGCGGCACGCCGGGCGTGGCCGGCCGCACATTTAATTCTCTGGGGCGTCAGAATGTAAACATCATTGCCATCGCGCAGGGGTCATCGGAAAGCAATATTTCTTTTGTGATTGAAGAAAAAGACGTGAAGAAAGCGTTGCTGGCGACGCATTCCGAATTCGGGCTGGATGCGCCTCCAAACGGAAACTAGTAGCTTCAGCGGCCATGGTCCCCAGCACACACAAACCAAAGTGTCGTCCAAAGGACTTTGCGGTCCGAAGATCAACGTGAGTATTTGCCTGATCCTAAGTTGAGATTCTGAGCCCATCCTCGTCGGATGGGCTCAGAATGACAACTCAAGGAAGGCCGTTAGCTGGTTCGGGTAGACGCGAGCGGCGAGAAACGCAGAGTTAATTAATACGTATGCTCGCGGTTGTAGAGCTTCTCTCCCGCGGGAATTTCCACACGCAAACGATTCGTTGGCACCGGCAGCGGACAAGTGGTGTACGGATTGTAAGCGCAAGGCGGATTGCGCGCTTTGTTGAAATCCAGCTCGACGGTTTTCCCGTCTGGCCCGTCCTTTGGCGCGTCCGGATCCAGAAAACGCGAAGCAGGATAGGTCAATTTCCCGCTGGTCAGATCACGGAACACGATGAAGAATCCAGGACCCTCATCGGCTGCTTCGGCTTCCAGCCGGAGCTCCTGTCCCCGCAGAGTGAAGAGCATGTAACCCAGTGCCTTCACCTTAATTGGATCGCCGAGAATGTTTTGCGAATCAAATTCCTTCGGCTGGGCATACGGAACGTATTTCGCAGTGACGCGGTAGGATTCATCCACTGGAAACCATTTCAAGCCAGTAAAGTTTTTTCGTACCTTGCTGTTTTTGTCGCGCAAACGGATTGCGAATCGAGTGCCGCTGGCGTGCACTTGGAGCGTCAGATCACCGAGGGTCAAGTAGTCGGCCTTTTGATCCGGACGAAGTTCCGCGGATTCCACCGGCTTGCCTCCGATGGTCGCTTGCACACCTTTTTCTAGCCGCACCTTGGTTCTACCAGCGTGAAAATCGAAGACGCCGGCCACCGGCGGGGCCGACTGCGGCAGAACGATGTCGTTCAACGGGTCGGAGCCGAAACGATTCTCTCCCTCGTGCAGCCAAAAGATCCCGGAAATGGTGAGCCATCCCGTGTCGGAAGTAAGCTTCGCTTCATGATTCTTTCGCCATGTTTCGACAGATTTCCGGTAGGAAGGGTCTTCCGTAGGGAAGGCGGTCGCGAGACACAATGCCGCGAGGGTTGCGGCGACTCCCCATTTCGAATTTCTTTGCGATCGCACGCGAGCAAGTCTCCAGGGATTGCGAGTGGCACGACCAAAAACTATTGCGCACAAAATCCGCAAATAACCAGCAAACACCTAGTCCGGGAGATGTCTCAAGGCACTAGGGTATCGTCACATCCGATTCTATGCCGGAACTCCTGCTCGTAAATACTTGAATCGGGGTATCGTGTTTCGCTTTCTTTCCTGTTTTCCTCAGAACTTGGAGGAAACCGAAATGCAGACACTACACCGTTATATCAGCGGGGCGCTTCTGACCGCGGCGCTGGCAGTTCCGGCTGCCCTTGTCGCCGCCCCTATGCCACAAGAAGCCAAGGTGCAAGTTCGCGTTTACGACAGCGAGCACAAGGACTATCACAACTGGGACGATCACGAAAACGAGGCTTGGGTGCGATTCCAGGACGAAAATCACAGGAAGCACCACGAGTTCGCGAAGGCGGATAAGAAAGAGCAATCGGAGTATTGGAACTGGCGCCACAGCCATCCAGATTAACAGCGGCAAACACAGGAAAGCGGAGCGTCACTTTGCACTGGGTTGCACTGTGCCGCTTCGCGGTTCAGGATTGCGCCATTGCTGATGCGCGTTTGCGGTGATATCGCGCGAGTCCCGCCCAGGAGATGTCCAGAGCGCCGTTGAAGACGTAATGATTCGCTTCCTCGGTTGAGAGCGAGCGCCCAGTTTCCGCGTTTACCGCAGTGGAGAAAGCCGCCATGGCTTGCGCTTCGTCGGTCGTGGTCGACAGCAGTGTTCCGACCAAGTCGCTCCAGTGCCGAAGACATTCACGGTACGAGGCGATGTGCCGGGCAGGGTGTTCGGAAAAACCAAAGTGCGTAAGAAATAAACGAGTGGGCTGCGATGCGGCGATTGCGTCCAGCGACGCGTTCCATAGTTCGAGGTCGATGTCTGGAGGTGGCGTGGCCGGGAGAATGAATGGATTGCCTTCCACGCAAATGCCGGCGGTGTCTCCAACGAAGGCCACTTTTTCCGTGGTGTCAAAGTAAGTGACATGGTGCGAGGCGTGCCCAGGAGTATAAAGGACGCGCAACTCGCGGCTATCGAACTGTAAAGTTTCGCCTCCTTCCAAGACGTGAAGTTTGTCGCTCGGCACCGGAAGAAACTCGCCGTACAACGCATCCATCCTTTCGCCATAGAGGCGCACCGCGCTGCTGAGGAGTTTTGTTGGGTCGGCCATATGCGCGGCGCCTTTGGCATGCACGTACACCTTGATCCGTGGATTCTTGCGCACCAGCGATCCGGTTGCTCCGGCGTGGTCCAGATGGATGTGCGTCAGCAAGATTGCGTTCAGATCGGCAATCTCTATGCCACGGACTGCGAGTTCGGACTCGAGAGTCGAGAGCGTTGACGACGGACCCGGATCAATCAGGAACTTTTGATCTCCTACGAGCATCAAATTCGCGGCGATTGAACGCGGGTGTCCAAGCCAATTCAATTCAATTGGGTTGATAGTTTGCACGCGGAAAAGTGTAAAGCAGCCGGGGGAGCACTGCGAAGGCGGGTATCGGGGGGGCTCCCGATCGAAACCGAAGAGGCGATAGGAATCACTTGCAGAATGATGAACTTATGGACTATGCTTTTGCCGCATCGAATTGTTTCCCTAGAGCGCTTGTGCCCAGTAAGCCTGCGGCAAGTGCGTGCTTCCGCCCACGGAATGAGAAACAAACATCGTGCAGAAATCTGTGCTGTGCTCACCCGCCATGCAGCCGGGGACATTTGCGGGTATAGCGCAGAAACCAAGGGGATCTTCAGCTATGTATTCTGGGAGGAATATCATGCGCAGATGGTGTGCAACTCTGACACTAGGCGCGTTGTTAGCTCTGCCGCTTTACGCGCAGCAGAAGGACGCGACCTCGGACAGTAACAACGGTACTACCGATACTACAGCCGCGCCGACACCGGCGCCCAGCGAGTACAATATCGCTCCGGCATCCCACACGATGTTTGCAATGCCCGCGGCTGCCGCTCCACGCCCGGACATTTTCTCGGATTGGGCAAACAACCCGTGGAATCGTCACGCCTGGGGGTTGCTCACGCCCAGGTATGAAATCGCAGGGTTGTTCAGCTATATCAATTTCAATCCCGGCGGCGGATTCAAGAGCTGGAACGACTATGGTGCAACGGGTTCGTTTGCATTCAACGCCAATAAATGGCTGGGGCTCGTTGCGGAAGTAGGTGGCTACAGCTTCAAGCGGCAGGTTTACGTGACTGACAGCAGCGGCAATGTGACGCTGAGTAGCGTAAGCGGCTCGATGCAGACATACCTCTTCGGCCCGCGCGTAAATTTCCGGCACTTCGACCACTTTGTACCCTTTGCCGAAATTCTATTTGGCGCCGGGCACGCAGGCGTGCAATTAACCGGAGATCAGGGCGGCCAAGGCTCTTTTGCGCTGGCGGCCGGAGGCGGCGTGGACGTGGTCTTCACGAAGTACATCGCGTGGCGCTTCTTCCAAGCCGACTATTTGATGACCAACTTCTCCGGAACGAATCTTGGTGCCAACGCGCGCCAGAACAATTTCCGCATTGGGTCGGGCATCGTGCTGCGTTGGGGCTATCCTCCGGCGCCACCGAAGCCGAATCATCCGCCGGTTGCGGCCTGCTCCGCGGATAAGCCCTCGGTTTATATGGGTTCGACGGACGCAGTTGGAATCCACGTGAACGCGAGCGACGCGGACAACGATCCTTTGACCTATAGCTATTCCGCCACCAGTGGCACGGTCGATGGCACTGGGCCAGACGTTCGCTGGAATCCTTCCGGTCTCGCGCTCGGCTCCTATACCGTCAACGCCAAGGTGGACGATGGCCATGGCGGCACGGCAACCTGCGCGGTCGACGTTGCAGTTGTGAAGCGTCCGAACTCGCCACCAGTTATTTCGTGCGCTCCCGAGCGGAACCCGATTATCTCGGGCGAGCGTGTAGCCATCAATTCGACGGCCAGCGATCCAGACAACGATCCGCTGACCTACAGCTACGCCACTACGGGCGGCCAGATTTCCGGCAACGGCCCGACGGCGCAGTTCGACTCCACAGGTCTCGCGGCGGGCAGTTATACCGTGACCTGCACGGCAGACGACGGACAAGGCGGCCGCACCAGTGCGACCACCACCGTTGACGTGCAGCAGCCGGCACCGCCGCCACAGGCGACCAAGGTCGGCGATTGCGGTTACACCAAGGTTGGTGCTGGCCGCTTTGACAACGCTTGCAAGCGCGTGGGCGATGACGTGGCCCTGCGGCTGAAGAGCGACCCGAATGCCAAGGTGGTTATCGTTGGTTTCGCGGACCCGAAGGAACCCAAGGCCGCGAAGCTGGCGGAAACCCGCGCAGAAGGCGCGAAGAAGTATCTCGGCGAAAAGGGAATTGATGCTTCGCGCATCTCCACCCGCGTCGGAACCGCTTCCACCGAAAAGGGCTCGGAGAAGGACAACCGCAGGGTTGACTTCATCCTGGTGCCAGAAGGCGCAACCTACTAAACCTCAATTGGCAAGAGCCGATTCTGCTCTGGCCAAATCACGCAATGCATTGCCGGGCTCTCGGAGGATAAACTTCGAGGGCCCGGTTTATTTTTGAACTCTGCCCGAAGGAGAATTGGTTGCCGTTTGAAAAGAAAATTTGGCGTTTGCTCGCTCTCACGGCGTTCGTATTGTCGGCGCGCGTGACACCCGCCCAGCAGTGGACCCACATCGGGCCGGAAGGCGGATTCGTTGTTTCGATGGTGGAGAGTTCTGGCGGAGTGATTTTTCTCGGTACGCCTGATGGGCATATCCTGGCAAGCGAGGACGGTGCGGCTCATTGGGAGCTGCGGGGCCGTGTGGGTTCGCGGACCGACGGCGTTGTAGCGCAAATTGTCGCGAGCGCCCGGGTGAACACACTTTATGCGGCGGTGTGGTATCGCGAAGCCGGGGCGGGAGGTGGTGTTTTCCGCAGCGACGATGGCGCGCGAACCTGGTCGCCCTCAGGGCTTGAGGGGCAGGCGGTACGCGCTCTGGAACTGGCCTCTCCGCGGGAAGGTGATCTACTGGCCGGGACGCGCACAGGAGTGTTTCACTCTGCGGATGGCGGGAGGAGCTGGCAGAGAATTTCTCCGGCGGACAACCAGGAACTGCAGAACATAGACTCGCTTGCGGTCGATCCACAGGATACGGCGACGATCTACGCGGGTACGTATCACTTGCCGTCGAAAACTACCGATGGCGGCGCGCACTGGCAAGTTGCGGGGACGGGAATGATTGATGACTCCGATGTGATGAGCCTGCGCATTGACTCCACCAATCCTTCGCGGATCTATCTCAGCGCCTGCTCCGGAATTTATCGCAGCGACGATCGCGGCGGTTCGTGGATGAAATTGCAGGGAATTCCCTACGGTTCACGGCGGACCCAGGCCATTGTGCAGGACCGCGACAATCCAAACACGCTTTACGCAGCGACGACACAGGGCTTATGGTTGACGCGAGACGCCGGCGAAAACTGGAAACGCACCACGCCTGCGGACTGGGTCATCAGCAGCGTTTTGGTCCTTTCCGTTGCGGCAGGTTCGAAACGTAAAGTGGTGCTGCTGGGCACAGAGGGACAGGGGATTCTGGTCAGTGAGGACGATGGGGAAACTTTTTCGGTGTCGAACGCCGGCTTTCGGCACGTGGTTGGAAGGCAGCTTGCCAGCGATCCACAGAAGAAGGGGCATGTGTTGCTGCTCTCGCAGCAGGACGGTACCCAGCTTCAGGAAAGCCCGGACTCCGGGGAGACCTGGCGCCCGGTGCCGATGGCGACCCTGGACGCACGAGGAAAAACGGAAAAACTTGAATATGGGTCTGTGGGACAGGTCTACGGGACCAACTGGGGATGGTTGGTTCAAATGAAAAGCGGCCAGTTATTTCTGTATGACGAAAACGTTGGACGCTGGAAAGAGCGGAGACTCGTGTGGAAGGCGACGCCCACGGTAAAGCAAAATTCAGCAAGCCGAAGAACCGCACCAGTCGCAGGTGCCAGGGCGCCGGTGAAGGGGAATGTCGCCGCGATTTCCCAACAAAGTATTTTTGTTGCTACTTCTTCGGGTGTGGCGCGCTGTGGCGTTGCTGGCGATTGTCAACAACTCGCCGCGTTCGCGCAATCGCGCCCGATACAAGCTCTTTTTGTTTCCGCTGATGAGAATCAGGTGCTCGCATTACAAGAAGGCAAATTGGGAATCTCGTTAGATCGCGGACGATCGGCCGTGTGGCGAGACTTGCCCGCCGGTGGCGGAGTCCGCTGGATACGGGTGGCAAACGGCGGAACCGAAATGTTTCTAGGAACGAACAACGGTCTCTACCGTTCGAGGGACGAGGGCAGTGCTTGGACGATGCTCGAGCACGGATTGCCTGCAGCACGTATGCAATCGTGGCTGGAAGCCGGAGGCAGATACTACGTAGCAGTTGACCAAGGCGGGATCTATGTTTCGGGTGACGATGGAGAAAGCTGGGTGCGACTGAATCGAGAGACGGAGAGCAACGGTTTCGCTGGTCTCGTGGAGCTAACGGGTGGCCGAATTGGCGTAGGTTCTGTGTCGGAAGGGGTATTGGCCTTCGGAGAGGCCGCGACGCACTAGCGAGAATCGTGGGCAGAGCAGTTTATCTGACACCGTCAGGTGGCTCCGCAAGTTCCATAGCGGTACATCTCAGTAAAAGTACACTCTAATTAATTACGTACTTTATAATAAAACGATATTGAACTAGAAAGTTAGTTGTTATTGCCGAAATGACACGCCCGCATTTGTAGTCCCGCTCCGGAGCGTCATCCGCGGCGGCCCATCCTCCCAGCAGGAGGCTACAACCGAGATGGAACACTCCTACGCAACGCAAGCCGCAAGCGCGGCTTTTAAGAAGAGTTCACCACCAATTTCGCTGGACTCCGACCCGATCATTCGACTGGATTCGCAGCCGGTACATGTCCTTGTTGTAGATGATGACGAACACATCCGTGAGGTGTGCCGGTCGGTTGCCGAAGCCTCGGGAATGAAAGTGTTCGCGACGAGCACGGCCGAAGATGCGCTGGAGGTCATGGAAGTTTCACCGGTCGATATTGTTCTTACCGATTTGCGCCTGCTGGCTACCAACGGCATTGAATTGCTGAAGACTGTAACCGGTCTTTATCCTGATGTTGCGGTGGTGATGCTTACTCAATACGGAACCATCGATTCAGCCGTAAAGGCTACCCGGCTGGCGCGCGGCCGACTACGTTACGAAACCGTTTCGCCTGGAAGAGCTGCGCGCGAGGCTGCAACAAGTCGTCCATGCCGTGCAGTTGAAGCGCGAAAATCGATTGTTACGCGAGCAGGTGCGCACCCGGCCGGGATTTGGCGGACTGATCGGGATGTCAGCGCGGATGGAGCGCGTTTACAGGCTGATTGAAAAGGTCAGCATATGCGAGCACCCGGTTCTGATCCTGGGAGAGAGTGGAACCGGAAAAGAACTGGTTGCGCGGAGCATTCATTATTCCGGCCACCGCAAAGAGAAGCCCTTCGGGCCGGTGGATTGTTCGGCGATTGTCGCAACGTTGATTGAGTCGGAACTATTCGGATATGTGAAGGGCGCGTTTACCGGGGCGGTGCAAACCAAACAGGGCTTGATGGAAGCGGCAAACGGCGGAACGCTTTTCCTCGATGAGATTGGAGAAATGCCGCTGGAAATGCAGGCGAAACTGTTGCGAGCCATTCAGCAGCGGGAGATTCGTCCGGTGGGATCGACGGAACGCCGTCCCATCAATGTACGAATCGTGGCGGCGACCAATCGCGATCTGGACACGCTGATCAAGACGGGACATTCCACCAGGACCTCTTTTTCCGCTTAAATGTTGTGCAGATCAAGATTCCGCCGCTGCGCGAACGGAAAAGCGATATTCCCCTGCTGGTGGCGTCGTTCCTGGATAAGTTTTCGTGGGTAATTCAATCGTGCGCCAGAATAACGGCAAACCGTCATCCGCTGCGCCGCGGCAGGACGAGGATGGCGGTTTTAGCCATGTATTGCGGCACGAGTCTCAATAATCCGTTGACCGGGATCCTGGGCAACGCCGAGCTTCTTCTTGTCGACGTCAAGCGGAAGAACCTGGAGCTGCCCGCGAGCGCGGTGCGGCGGTTGGAAATTATCGTGGCGCTTGCGGTGCGCATGCGCGAGACGGTGCGACGTTTGAGCGATGAATGGTCCGCGTGCGAAGACGAAGCCCTGCGCGAGCTGCAGAGCCACCCGAGTTAAGGTCCGCAGCCGCGGTTCTAGTGAGTGCTGGATGGATTTGTGAAAAACGACACGACGCGCCGCTTGAATTCCTCTGGTTCATAACCCAGAGCTGCGGTGTGAAACGCACGGGGCACAATCCACAAGGACTTCGGCCCGCTCGCCACTGCGTAGATGCGTTTCGAGTGCCGGCAGGGGAGGGTGGTGTCTTCCGCGTCACAGATGAGCAGAACCGGGAACGCACGGCTGGCGACACTCTGTTCGGGAGAAACACCCGCAGCGGGAAAGCCCGCGAGCGCCTGACCACGACGGAGCATCATCCACGCACCTGGCGCGAAAAGAGTTTTGCCGAGTAGCGGATATTTTTGCAGGCCCGCGTAGTCATAACACGCCTCGCGGAGGCTGGCGAAGGACGCTTCCGCCACGACAGCCTCAATGCGAGGGTCCGCGCCGGCGGATTGCAGCGCGATGCTTGCCCCCATGGATTCACCCAGCGCGAAAATGTGCGCCGGATGCTCGGCCGCAATCAGTGTGTCGACAATTGCGCGCGTATCATTGCGCTCCAGCCAGCCGTAGGTGGCCGCTGCACCTTCGCTCTCGCCGTGCGCTCGGGCATCCATCAACGTTACGCCGTAACCAGCGTGCAAGAGAACCAGCGCGTGTTCGATGACGCCCATACGGTTGTCGGCCACGCCATGAAACAACAGGATCCAGGAACCGTTCGGCTGAGGTGCGCGCACTTTCCAGCCGCGCAGCAGGATGCCATCGGGAGCGCGGACATCCATTTCTTCACGGCGCGCGGGTATTGTGGCGAAGCTGGCATCCGCTTGTTGAATCAGGTCCGGTGTGAGCGGCCTGCGGACGGGATGCAGAAACGATGGTGCGACCAGCCAGCCAAGAATGACCGCCAGAATCGGCGGGAAGACCAGCAGAATGAGAAGAATCCGCAGGAGCCTGGCCATGTCTATAGAGATAGACGCAAAACGGGCCGATATTGTTCAGCGCGGCTGCGCGTTGCCGCGGTCAGGAGCGGAATAGAACGTCCTCGCGCTGGAACATTTTAACCGCCAGGAACAGCGCCGCCGCCGCATACACGCACGTCGATCCGAAAATGATGGCGATGTAATTCCAGTGATAGGTATCGGTGACAAGTTCCTTGCACAGCAGACTGGCATTCAAGATAGGGACGAGCGCGAGTTTGGCGTCCAAATCGATCGGGAGCATAGCGCACACCGCGGGGATAATAACGATAAACATCAGCGGGCTGATGTAGCTTTGCGCTTCCTTATAGCTTTTCGCGAACACGGCGACGGTCATCAACGCGGCGGCGAAAAGCACCGCGACGGGCAGCACCATGATAAATATCGAGAGCACGGTGTGAAAGTGAATCTGCAGTTGCATCTGCTGCGCGGTCTCGGCGCCGGCACTGTCGAAAGCGTGAACCTTGCCGAGCACAAAGAAAGAAATTCCCATCGAAGTAACGGACAGGGCGGCGGTAGTCAGAGCAGTTGTCAGCACCAAAAAGAATTTGCCGAGCACCAGGTCCAGCCGGGAAATCGGGCTGGAGAGGATTGTCTCCATGGTGCCGCGTTCCTTTTCGCCGGCGGTTAGATCCATGGCCGGATACATGCTGCCGGTCAGACAAAGCAGGATAACCATATAGCCGATCAATCCTCCGAACGCTGCGCCTCCCACCTTTTCCGGCGGCGCCACGTTTTGCTGCTTGACTTCAAAGGGTTTTAGCGCGGATTCGGGCAAATTCTTCACGGCCAAATTCACTTTCACCAGATTCCCGCGATATTCTTCCAATTGCTTTTGAATGCTGTCCGCGGCGACCGAGGATTTCAAGTCGCCATCGTAATCATAAATTTTCAGCAGCCCGACCTGCCGCCTCGCGAGGCTGTCCTGAAATCCTGCGGGGATTTCCAGTACCGCGCGAACCTGTTTGTCTATGACTTTGGCTTTCCAGTCACCGGTCGCGGGCAGAATGTCTACGTGATTCAGTTTGTGAATCTGCGCAAGGATCTCCGGAGAATCCTCGCCGCCAAGAATCATGATTTTGGGAATCTCTTCCTTGGCCTTGCCCACCAGCGCGGAAATCGCCGCACCCAAGCCGGCGGTGAGTATCGGAAAGAGCAAGAGCGGTACTAGCAGGGAAGAGATCAGCGTGCGGCGATCGCGTAGCGCTTCCTTCAGTTCCTTACGGTACACAACGCCAATGTTCCTGAAGGACATGTCAGGCCGCTCCCTCGCCGGCATAGAGCGGCGCAACCACCTTGACAAAAATCTCTTCGAGGTCCTGTTCCTGGTATTGCGCGCGCAGCGCCGCAAGCGTCCCTTCCGCCAGAAGCTTGCCGGACTGGATAATTCCGATCACATCGCAAAGTTTTTCTACCTCGCTCATCACATGCGTGGAAAAAATCACCGTCTTCCCGCGTTCGCGGCATTCGCGGATGAATTGGATAATCGTTCGGGCCGTCATGATGTCCAGGCCAAGGGTGGGCTCGTCGAAGATCATCACCGCGGGGTCATGGATCAGCGTGCGGGCGATGGACGTTTTTTGTTTCATCCCGGTGGAGAGTTTGTCGCAACGGCGGTCGCGGAAGCTGTTCATATCCAGGCGAGTGAAGATTTCGTCAAGGCGCTTTTTCAACGTGGCTTCCTCCAGCCCGTTGAGGCGTCCGAAATACTCCACCATTTCCTGGGAAGTGAGGCGCGGGTAGAGCGCGGTGGCGGTGGAGAGAAAGCCGACGTTCGCGCGAACTTTTGCCGGGGCGTCGATCACGTCGTACCCGCAGACGATTGCCGTGCCGTCCGTGGGTTCCAGGATAGTGGCCAGAATGCGCAGGGTGGTGGTTTTGCCGGCGCCATTGGCACCCAGCAAACCGTAAATCTGTCCGGGTTTGCAGGTGAAACTTACGCCATCCACGGCACGGATCAGGCCGCGCTTTTTGTCCTTGAAGACCTTGCTGAGACTGCGGGTTTCGATCATGAAACGGACCTCGTGGCCGGTGGAAGTTCGGGCGCACCGGCCGTTTCGACTTATAGGTGCAGCAGTCCAGGAAAACTTCAACTGCACCGCGAATTAAGCTCTCCAGAACCTATCAACGTACGAAAAACCCCTTGTGTTTTGTGACGAAAACCGCGTGACGCAGAAGGCGCCTGCCCGCATCCAATACCTGGTGGCGTAGCCAGATAACATTGTAGAGAAATGATCTCGCCTCCTGCTAAACTTTATATTAGCCTTCGACCGCCACAGGCCATCGCCGGTAAGCAACGGACAATCACAGAGCAGGCCAGGGTATTCTGCAGGGAAGCAGAATAAACGAATGCTTATGGCGCGGCGCAAAAGAATAAGCGGGATTAATGGATAAGCGGTTAAGAAACCGGACAATCGTACTGCTCATCGGTGCCATGATCCTGGCGTTTGTGCTGGTGCGCCTGAGTGGCCGGCAACCGGTGGCAAAAATCTCGGCGATGATTCCCGGCAAGCAGGACATCGTTTCCTCGGTGAGCAGCAACGGCAAAGTCGAGCCTATATCCCCGTACAGCATTCGCGCAGAACTGGACACTTTCGTCGAAAAGGTAGGAGTTTCCGAAGGGCAGAACGTCAAGAAGGGCCAGATGCTTCTGGAGTTGAACGTGAAAGACGTTTCGTCGCAGCTTGCCGCCGCGAAGGGCAGGTTGTTGCGCGCCCAGGATGATTTGCGGGCGGCGCAAGCGGGCGGGCGGAGCGACGACGCAGCGCGAGTCAACGGCGACCTGCTCAAGGCGCAAGCCAATCGCGATCGTTTGAAGCGTCAGCAGGAATCCTTGCAAAAGCTGCTTGCGCAGGGCGCGGCGACCAAAGAGGAAGTAAGCGCAAACGCGCTGCAACTGACGAATGCGGAGTCAGAGCTGCAACGCCTTACCGCGGTGAAACAAGAATTTGCCCGCAAGGTGCAGCTGGATAGTTCGGGAGCAGCCCTGGCAGTAGCACAGGCCAAAAATGATGTTGCGGCACTGGAAGACAAAGTGCGTCAGGGACGTATCGTTGCTCCTTTGGAGGGCACGCTATACAACGTACCGGTGAAAGCAGGCGACTACGTGAAAGTCGGCGATCTGTTGGCGGAGATGGCGGATCTGCATCAGGTACGGGTGCGAGCATTTATTGACGAGCCGGAAATTGGCACGTTGGAGCCGGGGCAGCCGGTGAAAATTACCTGGGATGCGCTACCCAGCCGCAGTTGGCAGGGAAAAACCGAAATTGTGCCCAAGCAAGTGGTGGCGCGGGGTTCGCGGAGCGTTGGCGAACTTTTGTGTTCCGTGGCCAATGACAAGCTGGAGTTGTTGCCGAACACCAATGTGAATGTGCGCATCCACTCGCGCGAACGCCTAAACGTGCTCGCGGTTCCTCGTGGAGCAGTTGAATTGGAGGGCGGCCAACGATATGTGTTTGTTGTGAAAAACAAGATAGGGAAGAGCGTTGTAGAAAAGCGCGCCATCCAGGTGGGCATCGCGGACGCGACGAATTATGAAGTCATTACCGGTCTGAACCAGGGCGAAGTAGTCGCGCTTCCGGGTGATTCGGACCTTCGAGACGGTTTACCGGTTAAGGTGGTGAACATGGATACTTCAAACTTGAAGAGCGCGAAAGATGCGGATCTTTAGCCGGGCGCCATTCCGCGTGTTGTGCCTGGCGACAGCGCCGGCGCTCGCAATCGCTGCCCAGACGCCTCTGGAATCTGCGAAAGCCGCTTACGAAAAAGGCGAGTACACGAAAGCCATCACCATTCTTCAGGCGGAAGCCACGAAAGATCCGCAAAATGGGGAAGTGCAACTTCTGCTGGTCAAAGCTTACCTGGAAACGAAACAGGCTGACGCCGCCGTGAACAGCGCGGAGAAGGCTGTAGCCATCGCGCCCAATAATTCCGAGTATCACCAGTGGCTCGGACAAGCCTACGGAGAAAAGGCCAGCCACGCCTCGATGTTCAGCGCCTACCCCTTGGCGCGGAAAACGCAAAAGGAGTTCGAAACCGCGGTGCAGCTGGACGCTCACAATTTTGACGCCGCGCAAGATCTTGTGGAATACGATTGCACCGCACCTGGGGTCGTTGGTGGTGGCGAAGACAAGGCGCAGCCGTTGATCCAAAAATTGACGGGCATGGATGCGGCCGAAGGCCATTACGCCGCCGGGAATTGCCGGCAGGCAAAAAAAGATTACCAGGCGGCGGAGGTCGAATTCGCCAAAGCCTTGGATAGCCACCCAAAATCCGCCGAGCGACTTTACGAGATTGGCGATTATTTTGTCGAACACGCCAAGCCTGAAAAACTGTTGGTGGTGGCCGCGCAGGGCGAAGCCTTGGACGCAGGCGATCCGCGAGCGAAGTATTACCGGGCTGTTGCCTGGATTCTGACGAATGAGAAACTGCCCGACGCGGAAAAGCTTTTGCGTGAATATATTCGAGTGGCACCGCTGCGCTCAACCTATCCCAAGCCGTGGGAGGCACATTACTGGCTGGGAAGGCTGCAGGAAGAGCAGAAAAATACCGGCGCGGCGCGAACGGAATATGAGGCAGCGCTGAAACTGAATTCAAAGTACAAGCTTGCGCAGGAAGCGCTGAAGCAACTCGGGAATAAGTAGGCGGCGCGCATTCATTCATGCACATACGCGAATCCTTAACCGTGGCGGTGGACGCACTTCGCGCCAATAAACTGCGAGCGGTGCTGACCTCGATTGGCGTAATTATCGGGAGCGCCTCCATAGTGCTGGTAGTTACTGTCGCGCTGACCAGCCAGAGGTTTGTCATCTCACAGATTGAAGCGATTGGGTCAAATCTGGTGTGGGTGGAACTGGTGAAAAGGCCAGAAAAGTCGCAGCCGCTCAGTCACGAGCTGACCATCGCGGACATGGAAGCCTCTCAGCAAAACATTCCCGAGATTGTCGGGGTCATGGGTTTTTCGGATATTGCCATGACCGTGGTTGTCGAGGGGCAAGCTCGCCCGGTCCGTCTGATTGGCGTGACCGACGGCTACCAGAAGATCCGGCGGCTCATCATGTTGCGCGGGCGATATTTCGATGATGTGGATATGCAGACGCGCGCGAAGGTGTGCCTGATCACCAAGGACCTCGCGGACCGCGTCTTTGGGGTGGAAAATGCTGTGGGCCGTCCGATTCACATGGGCGAACTGACGTTTACGGTTATAGGCGTGTTTCGTGAACGTGCATCGACCTACGGTTTATCGGAAATTCAAAAAGAATCGGTGATCATCCCGCACTCGCTGATCAAGTATTACACCGGCAGCGATGTGCTAAGTACGTTCTACTCGCAAGCAACCGGCCCCGATCAGGTTACATCAGTGCAAAAGCAACTGGAGCGGCTGATGAAAAGCCGCCATCCGGTAGAAGCGGAATACAACGTGCAAACCTTGACGGCGATCCTGTCAGCGGCGCGCACGATAGCGATGGCGCTGCGCATCGTGTTGATTGTTATTGCGGCGATTGCGCTGCTTATCAGCGGCATCGGAATCATGAATATCATGCTGGTCACCGTGAAGGAACGCACACGCGAAATCGGCATACGAAAAGCGGTTGGCGCGGCCAGCACGGAAATCATGTCGCAATTCCTGATCGAAGCTTTTTTGATCAGCGGCGGTGGGGCGGTGATAGGCATTTTGATTGGAGTGCTTATTCCGGTGATCGTGCAGCAATTACTGCCCGGCAATCTTCGGGTTCCCATTTCACCCTGGAGCGTGCTTCTAGCCTTCCTGGTTTCGTGTTCTACAGGCTTGTTTTTTGGCTGGCTGCCGGCGAGTCAGGCTGCGAGACTCGTGCCCGTTGACTCGTTGCGGTACGAATAAGAAGAAGCGGGGGACACTTATGGTTGGGAAGCGATGGATTGTCGCGAGTTCGATGGGCCTGTCTTTGTTGAGCGCTTCCCTTCTGCGTGCGCAGGGCGCGCCGAACGTGCCCCTGCCGGCGGCGACGCAAACCGCGCCGTCACCCTTTCAGGGTGCTCCGATATCCCTCACGCTGAAACGAGCCATCGAACTGGCGTTGCAAAACAGCAAGGACATCCAGGTTGCCCGGCTGCAATCGCGCGTTGCCGGCGACGTTGCGAATGTGACCAGAGCGGAATTCCGGCCGAACGTCTACATCGGCTCCGGAGCGGGCTACACCTACGGAATTCCCGCCACTCCCGGCGGGCAAGCGCCTTCAGTTTTCAACGCAACCTACAATCAGCAGCTATTTAATGAACCGCTGCGCGGATTGGAGCATGAGCAAGAGGAGCAAGCGCGCGCACAACGCTTCGCGCTGGAACAGACACGTGAATTGGTCCTGATGCGAACTGCAAGCGCGTACCTGGAGCTGGTGAAGGTGCGGAGTTCGTTGGAAGTCTTGCGCAAGGAAAAAGACAGCGCCGAAAAGATTCTGGAAGTAACCAAGCAGCGCGAAGGCGAAGGATTTGAATTGCCGATGGAGGTCACCCGTTCGCAGCTCATGCGCGCGCAAGTGGTGCAACGCGTTCTGCAATTGGAAGGGCGGCAGGATGAGCTGGAAGTATTTTTGCGAAACGAGATGGGATTGCCGGCGGACCAGCCGCTCGAGTTGACCGCGGAGGAGCTCCCCGGCTCCGCGGAGCAGGAGGGTGCGAACCTGGTTGCGCTGGCCTCGCAGAACAGCACCAGCATTCTTCTGGCGCAATCCGACGTGAAAGCGAAAGAACTTCGCCTGCAGGGAGAAAAGCGCGGTAACCTCCCGACCGTGCAGCTCGTTGCGCTATACAGCGTGCTTGCGAAGTTCAACAATTACGAGCAATACCTCGCCAATCCAAATAATTTCCGCTACAACAACCTGAATGCCGGAGTAAACATTCAGCTTCCTATTTACAGCGCGAAGACGCGCGCAAACATTGAGCTGGCCAAGGCCAATCTGGATGCCGCCAACCTCAACCTGGTGATCAAGCGGAATCAAGTGAGCATAGACGTGCGCCAAAGATCGCGCAAACTGCAGCAGTCCGAGGCCGCCAAGGAAGTCGCGCGGCTGGAATTGCAACTCGCGCAGCAAAATGTGAGCGTGCTGCAGTCGCAATTTGGCGAAGGCAGAATGAATCTCCGCGACGTCGAAAAGGCGCGCCTGGACGAAAACGAAAAGTGGATGAACTACCTGGATTCGAATTTTCAGCGGCAACAGGCGCAACTTGATTTACTGCACACTGCCGGGCAGCTCGACAAAGTTTTGCAGTAGCGTCCATGGCCGATCGGTTTACGCTAAATAAAGACGGGCTAAAGCTTCTGCTGGAGGCTGTGGAACGCCTGGAGACCGGCTTCGCGGAGCTGCCCCCACAGCGTACTTCCTCTTCCGGAGTGCAGGACATTGGCGAAGTTCTTGCAGCCACCGCCGATCGCCTTCAAGACAACTATCCCTATTTCCACCCGCTGTATGCCGGGCAGATGCTGAAGCCGCCGCATCCGTTAGCCCGGCTGGCGTATGCGCTGGCGCAATGGATCAATCCGAACAATCACGCGCTTGATGGCGGACGTGCTTCGTCGGCGATGGAGAAGGAGGCGGTAGCCGAGATCGCGGCGATGTTTGGATGGAACGTGCACCTGGGACACCTTTGCGGTGGCGGAACGATGGCTAACCTGGAAGCGTTGTGGGTCGCAGGACAATTGGCTCCGGGCAAGACCATTCTCGCCAGCGAGCAAGCACACTATACCCACAAAAGAATCAGCGGCGTACTGCAGCTGAATTGTGAGGCTGTGCCGTGCGACGCGCTTGGACGGATGAGCCTCGATGCGCTGCGGGCGCGTTTGCAGCGCGGCGACATTGGCACGGTGGTTGCGACCATGGGAACAACCGCGACGGGTTCTGTCGACCCGCTATCGCAAATTTTGGAGCTTAGCGGCAGGTTTGGCTTCCGCGTGCATGCCGATTGCGCATACGGCGGCTACTTTGGATTGGCCACCAATCTTGCGCCAGAAGCGCGCCTCGGGTTCGATCAACTTCATCGGGTGGATTCCATCGTTATCGATCCGCATAAACATGGCTTGCAGCCTTACGGCTGTGGGTGTGTGTTGTTCCGCGATCCGGGCGTCGGCCATTTGTACAAACACGAGTCGCCGTACACGTATTTCAGTTCGAGCGAACTGCATCTCGGCGAGATAAGTCTGGAGTGTTCGCGGGCTGGCGCAGCGGCGGTAGCGCTGTGGGCCACGCAGCGGTTGTTGCCATTGAAAAAAGAGGGGGAGTTTGCAGAAGGCCTGACGCGCTGCCGCCAAGCCGCATTGGAACTGCACCGGCGGCTGGCAGGCGATTCGCGGTTCGTTGCGGTTTTCCAACCCGAACTGGACATTATCGTGTTTGCGCCCAGCGCAACTAGAGTGAGCGAGGCTTCGGAGCTCAGCAGGAAGATATTCGACGCCGCAGCGAAGAAGCACCTGCACCTGGCGGTGGCCGAGCTCCCGGTGTCCTTTTTCGCGGGGGAAATGGACGACATGAAAAAGGATCGTCAGACGCTAACTTGCCTGCGCTCGGTGCTGATGAAGCCGGAACACCTGGAATGGGTCGACCGCATCTGGGATCTCTTGAGCGCAGCGACGAAAGAAGTGATGCACCGGTAACGGCGTTCGCCGGCGAACATTTTGCCCGATCTGAGGGTCGGTGTGACCAGCGTAAGTGCCACTCAATGCGGTATTTAGCCATTGAGTGCACTTTGGACGCTATCCGCAGAAAGCCATGCGCGGATGCAACCAAGTCAGTTAAACTATTATCTACCTAGCATGGGAGAAATTCGGCCTTTGAGCAGTATGTGTGTGGGTGCAAACCGACGAGGTTTGGAGATTCTTTACGCAGTCTGAGGGTGATGAATGCCGGATGTCATGAAGACGTTGCTGTTGAATCCGCCGAGTTTTGAGAACTTTGATGGCGGCGCTAGTTCGCGGTGGCCCGCGACCCGAGAGATTGAATCGTATTGGTACCCAGTCTGGCTGTCTTACCCTGCCGGAATGATTCCTGGCAGCCGTCTATTGGACGCGTCTCCGCACAAGATCAACTGGCAGCAGACGGTGGAGATTTGCAAGGACTACGAGTTCCTTGTTCTGTTCACCTCCACCGTTGGGTTCGACAGCGACCTGAAACTGCTGCGAAAGATCAAAGAAGCGAACCCTTCCATGAAGGTGGCGTTTGTTGGCCCGCACGGGCACATCAAACCCGATGAAACCTTGAACGCCAGTGAGGACATTGACTTCATCGTTCGCGGCGAGTTCGATCACGCCGTTGCTGACTACGCCCACGGCAAACCTCTTGAGCAGATTCTCAGCGCCAGCTACAAGAAAAATGGAAAGATCGTTCACAACGAACCCCGTGGTCAATTGCATACGGAAGAGCTGGATGCTTTGCCGTTTGCCACCGATGTGTACAAGCGGGACCTGCAGATCGAGCGCTACAACGTGCCTTTCCTGCTGAACCCGTTTGTTTCGTTCTATTCTTCGCGTGGATGTCCGGCGCTGTGCACCTTCTGCATGTGGCCCCAGACGCTTTCCGGTCACGCGTGGCGCACGCGCTCGGTGGATAACGTGGTGCAGGAAGTAAAGAACGCGTTGGGTTACTTCCCGCAGATGAAAGAGATTTTCTTCGATGACGATACCTTCAACATCCGCAAGGACCGCGTCATCGAATTGAGCCAAAAGTTTAAGCCGCTGAAGTTCCAGTGGTCCTGCACGGCGCGTTGCCACAGCAAGTACGAAGAGCTGAAGGCCATGGCTGACGGCGGAGCGCGGCTCTTTATCGTGGGCTTCGAGTCTGGCGACGAGCAGATCTTGAAGAACATCAAAAAAGGCGCGAACCTGAGCATGGCGCGCGAATTCATGAAGAACTGCCGCAAGGTTGGCATCAAGGTTCACGGCGATTTCATCATCGGTTTGCCGGGCGAAACGAAGGAAACCATCGCCAAGACCATCGATTTCGCCAAGGAACTGGATTGCGAAACGATTCAGGTTTCGCTGGCCCATGCCATGCCTGGCACCGAATTGCACACGCAAATGAGCAAGGAAGGCTTCCTGCGCGTGGAGGCTCTTGCCGATTCCACCGGCCACCAATTGCCGCATATCGAATATCCGCATCTTTCCAAGGCGGATATGATGGCGGGCGTGAACCGTTTCTACGATGAGTATTATTTCCGCCCGAAGGTCGTGTGGCGCATCGTAAAAGAAGCATTGTGGGATTCGCACGAACGCAAGCGCCTGTACCACGAGGCGACGGATTTCCTCAAACTGCGCGCCGAGCGGCTGAAGTGGGTACAGCAAGGCGGAGACGCACCAAAGACGATGGTGCCGGTCTCTGGGACCTCTTCGGCGAGCGGCAACGACTAACCCTCAAGAATGAGTCACGAGCACAGGCTGCGCATCAAGACGCTGTTGATGGTCTGCTTGATGGTGTTCTGCGCCAACGTCGGAGATGTGCTTCTGAAGCGCGGGATGACCAAGATCGGAGCGGTACAGTTGTCGCCCTCCGGCCTGCTGCATGCGTTCAAGCTGACCATTACCAGTGGCACCATCTGGCTGGCGATACTTTTCCTGATTGGCTTCACGCTTACGAATATGACCGTCTTGAGCTGGGCCGACTATAGTTACGTCATGCCCGCGGGTGCGTTTGGCTATGCAGTGGTAACGCTCGTGGCGGTGCTGGTATTGGGAGAGACGGTGACGGCAGTCCGCTGGTTCGGAGTGGCATTTATTTGCGCCGGAGTGATTCTGGTTGGCCAAACGCGGCCTCGAACGACCGCGCCCGTGGGAAGTTTGACGCCATGATTCGCTTTTTGATTGTGCTGGTGATCTTTGTTCTATGTGGGGCTGCGGGCGAGATTGCGATTACCCACGGCATGAAAAGAGTGGGGGAACCGGACGCGCTACGTCCACGGGCCTTGTTGAGTTTTTTGGGACGCGCGTTAACGAGCGGCTGGTTCTGGACGGGCGTGCCGCTCATGGCCCTTTCGTTTTACCTTTTGATGGTGCTGCTGTCCTGGGAACCCATCAGCCTGGTGATTCCGGCGTCGGCGCTAAGCTACGTGGTGGGAACGCTGGGCGCAAAATACATTTTGAAAGAGGAAGTCAGCCCGCTGCGATGGGCTGGCGTACTTCTGGTTTGCATCGGCGTGGCGATTGTGACCGCTGGTTGAATGCCACAATGTTCGTATCGGCCAGTTACTGTGACCCAATTCACCTTTTTCGCTTATGAACCATAGCTCTTTCGCAGGCGCCTTGATCGCATTGCTCTGTGGCGGGACGTATTTGTTTGTTCAGGCGCGCCATCGCTGGGCGAGGCTGTCTCAAACAGACAAAACCTCGGTACTGACTTTTCTCGATATATTTTGTACCTCGTTAGCGCTTGCCGCTGCTGTCTTCTCGTGGTTCGATTTGCTCGCGTTCCTGCGGAATCTGGGTCCAGGCGTTATTTTCTCCGCGCTGTTCAGTACGGCTGTGTTCATTTTTCTTAGAGCCGAAAACCGTCGCGCGAATCAGTTTCAGCGGCCGGTTGGAATCGTGCTTGGAGAATTTCTGGTGCTCGAAGGAGTGGGGCTGTTTGTACTCGGTCTGCTCTCGGGCAGACAGCAAACCCGTGGGTTTGCCAGCGTCGTCGCCGGAGCGCTGGTACTTGTCTGGATCGTTCCTCAATTCTTGAAAAAGAGGGAGGAGCTTCGCATCCTGGACAGAATTCCTGTAGCGGGCGAAAGCCTGCAGCCTGAATACGCTCCCCCGACGCCGGAATGCCCACATCCCGATCGCTGGAAAATGACGGACTCCATGAGCGCGGAGGTCGAGGTATTGGCCTTCCTCAAGCAATTGGTGTTAACCGTAAAGCCGCAGCAAATTGTGGAAACCGGCACGTTCATTGCCTCGAGCACATTGAAGATGGCCGAAGGCGTCAAAGCCAATGGCTTTGGCAAGATTGTTACGTGCGAACTGGATCCTCAGATTTACGCAAAGGCGAAAGAACGAATTGACGCATCCGGGCTTGCGGAGTGGATTGACGCGCGCAACGAATCGAGCCTGGAAATGCAGATAAAGGGCGATATCGATCTCTTTTTCAGTGATAGTTTCCTGGCAAATCGAGAGAAAGAGATACGCCGCTTTCTTCCGCAAATGAGCGCGAACGCGCTGGTGGTGATGCACGACACGAGTCCCCGCTATAAAATTGCGCGCGAAGCCGCGTTTCGCCTTGAGCAGGATGGGCTGATCTCTATGGTTCTGTTTCCCACGCCGCGTGGTTTGATGGTTGGGCAGAAACGGGCCGGACGCAAGTAAACTTCTCGTGGTCCGTGCTTATGGTCTTTGAGTAGCTTGCTCGAACACTTCTCAGTGAGTGATGGCGCCTGGCGAAACGAGTGGTGGTTGATTCGTGAAAACGAATTTCCCGCCAACATGTGCGAGGTCGAACGTCGGTCCGATGCCCTCGAGAAAGATCCGCCGGTCTTCCTTGTCGGTGACCAGGAAAATACGCTCTCCGCTTTTCCAACGCTTGGCGAACTCTGTATCATCCAGAAAAATCGCGGGAGCGTCGGGGAAGAGCGATCCAAACCATAGCCCGTTCACCCGGCCATTCCAAATCAGTTCCTGCTTGCCAGTGTAGAAATTTATGGACGAAGTGCTCGCATATTCCCCGTCCGACACGATCGAATCGGCCGAAGTGGAATGCTGCTGGATCGCGTCCGCGAGGTATTTGGAACCGAGTATTGGGTAGAAAACTCCCAGCGCGATGTGCGCGCATTCGATGAAAACGACTGTCATGGCAACAAGGGCCCAATTTGCAGCGCGCGTTTTTCTGCGGCGGCGCAGAATCCAGTTCAGCCCAGTGCCCAAAAAGAACGCCAGCGCTGTGCCGACGAGCGGGCCGCGAAAGAGGCTCATGGCGCTGCCAGTGAGATCGAGAAAATGACCGAGCGAGAGCACGTAAACGTCTGGATTTTTGTTTAGCAGATCGGCGAGCTCTACGCCTTGCGCTGGCGCACGAGAAACAATGGCGAGAGTCCCGGTGATGCCTGCAATCAGCAAGCCGACGACCAGTAGAACGGTAGCGGACATGCGCCCTGCACGGGCAATAGGGGAACCGATCTGTGCATCGGCTTCACGCGCGAGCCACCAGCCAAGAAGCAGCGCGAGTGCGGGCAACGCAGGGGCCACATAGTATTCCTGTCGCGTCGAAAAGCTGAAGAACAGCAGAATGACCGCCGCCCAGCAGAACGATAACAGCAATACAGCGTCGGGAGACTTGCGCGCATCTGCAATTCTTGGCAGACGCAATCTTACCTGTGCGAGAGCCTGCGGCAAGAATGCGCTCCACGGCAGCAACCAAAGCAGAAGCAAGCCGTAGAAAAGGAAAATGGGGACGGTGCCATAGTCGGCGGGGATGCGTTTGCCAATGTAGCGGAGGAAATGTTCGTTGACAAAGTAGAACCAAAGAAAACCTTTGGCTTCGCCGGCAGGTGGATTGCGAAGTGCGGCGACAACATGCCACGGGGCCGCGATCAGCAAAAAAATCAGGCTGCTGGAGACGAGACGTAGTCTCAGAAGATGGCGCAGATCACCGACCAGCAGCAGGAAAGCGAAAATGATGGCACACGGAAAAACGATGCCAATTAAGCCTTTGGTGAGGACGTTCAAGGCGATGGACGCAGCCAGGCCCCAGCAAGAAAGCAAAGGCGGTTTTCCGGATTGCCAGCCATCCAGAAAAAAATAGGCGCACAAGCCGATCCACAGCCCCACGGTAATGTCTGGAATAAGAAGACGCGTGAAGAGATATGGTCCAATGGAGCTCAAAAGCAAAACGGCGGACCAAAAGCCAGCTTCCGGCGTCAGAAACCGGCGTCCAAACTGGTAAAGGAAGAAGGCAAGCAGCAAAACGCTGAGATGAAGGAAGAGCCGGGCACTCCAGCCGGAAACGCCGAAGAGCTTGAAGGCAATGGCCATGCACCAGTAGGGAAGCGGGGCTTTTTCCAAATAGCGGATGCCGTTTTCGTGCAGTGTGACCCAATCGCCGCGAGTGAGGATCTCCCGTCCAGCGTCCGCATGAGCCGCGTCGGCGTCATCAAAAAGCGGCGGGTGAAAAAGCCCCGGGCCAAAAATGGCCAGCCACAACAAGGCGAGAATCGTCAGGGAAGGCCAGAGGCGATTAGCAATCGAGCTGGGCATGCGTGAAAGGAATCCTCAGACAGGAAGAACCGGGGTCGAGAAATACTTTATCTAAACTAAAATTGTATCATGCAGGCATAATTCAACAGGGGCCATGGGTGCAATCCGAAGTGAAACGGGAATCAATGCCAAGCAGGCATAGCGGCGCTGCGGGACAAGGCGGAGCTTAACGTGATATCTCCGCGTTATCTCATCCTCCTGCCGGCCTTGGGGCCTTTGGCGTACTACGGCCTGGCGTTGATTTCAGCCTGGGATTTTCTGCGATCGCTGCGCCGCCGGCCGGCGTTCGACCCCGCCTTTGCGCCGGCGGTGAGCATTTTGAAACCTGTGCAAGGCCTGGATCGCGGCGGATACGAGAATTTTGCGAGCATGTGCGATCTGGACTACCCGGAATACGAGATCGTGTTCGCCGTAGGTGATCGGGATGACCCGGTGATTCCTCTCATCGAAAGGTTGAAGCAAGAATATCCAAAGACGAGCATTCGGCTGATCGTGGGCGTGGAAGAACTGGGTATCAGCCCGAAGATGAATAATCTTTGCCGCCTGGTGAAAGAAGCCAAGTATGAGTTGCTAGTGATCAACGATAGCGATGTGCGTGTAGAGAAGGATTATCTTCGCGACGTAGTGGCGCCGTTCGCGGACCCCAAGGTGGGAGTGGTGACGGCTTTTTTCCGCGGGCTGACCAATGGCAAATTTGCCGCCGACATAGATGCTGTCGGTGCGCCGACGTTCGCTTTCGCGAGCGCGCTGGTTGCCAGGACAATGGGCCGAATCGATTTCGCGCTGGGATGGACCATGGCGATAACCAAACAGCGGCTAGCGGCAATCGGCGGATTCGAAGCGATGGTGGACCACCACTCAGACGATTTCACGTTGGGGAATGAAGTGGCGAAACAGGGCTTCCGGGTGGAATTAACGAAAAAAGCGGTATGGATGGTATTTCCCGATGAAACCCTCACGGACTTCCTGAAGCATGAGTTGCGTTGGTCGGTGATGCTGCGAAACGTGCGCCCGGCGGGTTATTGGAGTTTATTCATGACCTTCGGGTTTGCGTGGGTATTGCTGGTGGCGTTGGTGGTTCCTTCGTGGAAGATTGCGGCCGGGTACGCAGCGTTGTACCTGGTTTTGCGTCTCGCGGTAGCGTGGCTCGTCGGCGTCAAAATCATAGGGGACCAGGTGGTTCGGAAGAAGTTGTGGTTGGTGCCGGCGCGCGATGCACTGGATCTTTGCGTTTACATCGCAAGTTTTTTCTCGAGAACGGTTCAATGGCGCGGGAGAAAGTATCGCGTTCAAGGGACATCGTTGATACCGGTAGCGAGCGCAGGCAGCAAGACATGAATTTTCCCATTGCGCCCTGGCGCCTCGCGGTACTTTTGCTCGCATTGGCGCCTTTCGGTTTTTATCTGACAGCGATTCTCGCGGCGGTGCGATGGTTTCACCGGGAACGCGAGCGAACCTTGCCGGACTTTGCGCCGGCGGTAAGCCTCTTAAAACCGGTTCGAGGCGCGGACGAGAGCACCTACGAAAATTTTGAAAGCTTTTGCAAGGTGGACTATCCGGAATTTGAAATTCTTTTTTGTGTTAACGAGCTTTCCGACCCCGCAGTGCCGCTGATTCACAAGCTCATGGAAAGTTTTCCGCAACGAAAGATCCGGCTGTTCTCGGGCGCGCCCCAACTTGGATCAAACCGCAAGGTAAATAACCTGGCGCTGATTGCCCACGAGGCCAGACACGAAATCCTGGTGCAGAGCGACGGGGATGTCCGTGTTGGGCGGAATTATCTGCGCGAACTGGCGGCGCCGTTTTCCGATTCCGCCGTGGGAGTACTGAGCTGCTTTTATCGTGCAATCGCGGCGAGAAACTTCGGAGCAGAAATAGAAGCGGTGGGGGCGGCCAGTGATTTTTTTGCCGGGGCGCTGGTGGCGGATTGGACCGAGGGCGTGACGTTTGCGCTGGGAGCGTCGGTCGCTACGACGAAAAGTTGGCTGAAGAAAATCGGCGGATATGAAGGCCTGGCCAACGTTCTTGCGGACGACTATGAGATTGGAAATCGCATCTATAAAGCAGGCGGCAAAGTGCTTTTGTCCCGGGAGGCGGTCTGGACGATTTATCCCGCGCAGGGCTTGAAGGGGTTTTGGGAGCACCAGGTTCGTTGGGCGCGAACGGTGCGAATCGTGCGCCCCGCTTCGTATTTTGGACTTTTGTTTACGCAGGGATTGCCGTGGACGCTTCTAGCGATGAGTGTGGCACCAACGGGCGCAATTGCGGCAGCGTACCTGTTGGCTTATCTGGTTGTAAGACTGACGATGGCGTGGGTGGTCGGGGTGTGGGGAATCAAGGATGAGGTGTTGCGACGGAGCATATGGCTGGTGCCTGTCCGCGATGTGATCTATTTTGCCGTTTGGGTGGTTGGATTTCTTTCGCGTCGCGTGTGGTGGGGCGGTACTCAATTCGAAGTTCGCAATGGGGAAATGGTGGAAATCGGTAGCCGCCAGGCGATGTAGCAATACGCGGGTACGGGGCCAGAATGAATTTGCACAAATACATCAAACGCTATGTGGTCGAGGACGGAAGAGATTTTCGTCTGAAGGACCACGATCCCGCCGATACTCACGGGCTGAACTCAGAGGACAAGCCGGAAGCCAAGAAATTTCTCGCCGAAGGGGTACAGCGGCTCAGCGAGATGCAGGACATTTTGCATGCACAAAGCTCCTGGGGATTGCTGTTGATTTTTCAGGCTATGGACGCGGCGGGCAAAGATGGAACGATCAAGCATGTTATGAGCGGTGTAGACCCACAAGGCGTGGACGTTTTCTCTTTCAAAACGCCTTCCACCGAGGAGCTAGCCCATGATTTTATGTGGCGGACGAACCGGTGCTTGCCGCCGCGCGGCAAAATTGGAATCTTCAATCGCTCTTATTACGAGGAAGTATTGATCGTACGAGTGCACCAGGAATTGCTGGAAGGGCAAGGAATTCCTCCTTCCTTGTGTGATGAGCACGTCTGGAAGCATCGGTACGAGGACATCGCTGCATTCGAGCGCTATTTGACGCGCAGCGGAATCGCCATCCGAAAGTTCTTCTTGAACGTTTCTAAGAAGGAACAGAAAAGGAGATTTTTGACGCGGCTGGACGACCGGCAGAAGAACTGGAAGTTTTCGCCCAACGATGTCCGTGAGCGCAAGTTCTGGCCCGACTACATGCGCGCTTACGAGAAAATGATCCGCAATACCGCGGCAAAGGAGGCGCCGTGGGTGGTGGTCCCGGCGGACAACAAATGGTTCACGCGACTTTTGGTGGTAGCAGTGATCGTGGATGCATTGGAAAGCCTGGACTTGAAATATCCGAAGCTGAGTGGAACGCAGCTCAAGAAAGCGAAAGAGGCGCGCAGACTTCTGGAAAACGAGTAAGCACAGGCGGACGTTTATTTACGGGATCAAGTTGTGATCAGTAGCCGCTTCTTGGATCCGTTGCAGGCACCGTCGTTGGAGCTGGAATTACGCCGAGGTGATTCAGCCCCAGATCCTTGAATAGCGTGGGCCAATAATTCTTGAACATATTGCCGGCAAAACGCCACCCCAGATCGCTTCCATAACGCTCCAGCGTCTTGGCGCCCGTTTGTTCGGAGCGAGGAAGATATACATTTGCCAGAGTTTCCCCGGCAAGCGGTCCGAACAAGCCGGAAGCATTGAAGACGTCGCGCCCTGAGTCGTTTCGGGTAACAACAATCCTGCGCGCGGAATATTTTATCGAGCCCCAGAAAGTCGGTTGGTATTGGGGAAAAAAGCGCGGGTCTTGATGCAGGACGGACGCGGCCAGAAATGTTCCGAAGAAGCTCTGGGAGGCTCCCCGTGCAAAGGAAGCGCCAAAGCGCTTGCCATAGCCCTCCGCTCCCTGGCCGTAGGCTGCCGGGGAATCCCGCCACTGGCCGAACCCTGCGCTAACGGCCGAAATCAGGAAGGAAGGAGGAGCAACGCTCTCGTTAAGAAAGAGCTTGAATTTCTGACCGCTTGAGAGCGGCCCGGGAGAAGTGGCGATGTCTGGAAAAAACAAGGAACGGTTGGTCATGTAACCTACCACCGTCGAGGTGACCCCACCTTTGGGAGGTTCGGCAGGTTGTTGCGATTGCGGTACCGGGGAATCGGGCAGTTCACGCGCCACGACGGTTGCGGATTCCTGACCTCGCGACCGAGGAGCAGCGATCAGTAGGACTGCGGTGACAAACCCGATGGAAACCCTCGAATACGCAGTGCATACAGCTGTGCGAGACATTGGAATCCTCTCTGGAGTGAAACTGGACTTTAACCGGGCCGCAACCCCATTACAGCGCGAAACAAGCTCTCGACTGCACCCTGGTCATGACCCCAGGGAACAGCATCAGCACGCAAGCGCAAATAAATCTCCAGCGTTCCCCGTCAGGCAATTGCCGAACTGCGTGGGAAAGTATCACGCCTTTGAATGACTAGCAACCCTAAGCGAAGAAAGCACATAACCGTACACAGAAGCGTTCGGCATAGGGCTTTGCGGAGCGCGGCAAGTTAAGTTGACGGAGAATGCTGGGCCGTTTACCCTAGTAAGGTTGAGTTGCAGCGGGATAACTATCCGAACGCTCGCGTCTCTGCTCTGTCTCCCATCGGCTGGGAGGTCGTCCAATTGGTAGGACTCCAGACTCTGAATCTGGCTATCCTGGTTCGAGTCCAGGCCTCCCAGCCAATCTTCAAATGAAGTTCATTCGATCCGCGAAACTCCAATTGCATCCCTGCTTAAAGGCCGCTTCTACGGACAGCTGCTGAGGTTTTTCATTTAGGAACTTCGACCTATAAGATTTTTATCTGCGAGCGTAAGGGAAGAAGTGTATCCATCTGATACGCCGAATCGGATTAATGTTACGGCAGTGTTTCGGGAAGTGAAACAAAATCTGAAAATTGTTTCAGTTTGAGGTAGTTGCTTCAGTGCAGGTATTTATTCATTTTTGTAATTCACTGGTTTTGCATATTCGATGCAATTCAAGTATTGACAAAGATTACTGGCGCGCTGCAAACTCAGTCTAACCTTTCCTGGCATCCAGCCGGCCAGTGACGGTGTAGGGCTGGGCGTGCAGCTTACTGCGTCGGGCAGAGGGGTTCCGTGGAAACACAAAACAAGAGAAGTCCCCGTTCTTCGATTAGTGTTTACCTTATAGTACAGAATCGCCTGGTAAGAGAAACCCTGGTCAGACTCTTCCAGAAGCGCGATGGAATTTGCGTCGTGGGTGAAGGGGCATATTCCCAGTCCACGGCTAAACATCTGGCACAATCACAAAGTGAAGTGTTGCTTGTAGACTCACTCGAACTGCTCGCTTCGGAGTGTTTAACTGAAGATCTGAGCGATTGCGAAACGCAAATCAAGCTGGTTTTGTTCGGAATGGACAAAGACCCGGACTATTTTTTGAAAGCGGTGCGCCTGGGCGTTTCCGCATATCTGCTGAAGGAAGCCTCTTCGGTTGAACTTATTGCGGCGGTCAAGGCAGTTGCCGCTGGCGACGCTGTTTGCCCTCCAGGGCTCTGTATGAGCCTGTTCCATCATGTTCAGCAACAATATCAGCAGAGATCCGGATTGAGAGATCCCGAAGCGTTCGAAGGGTTGGGATTGACATTCCGGCAACGCCAGTTGATGGCCTTGGTCGCGCAAGGCATGACCAATAAGGAAATTGCGGCGACGCTGAACCTATCCGAGTTTACGGTGAAAAATCACATTCATCGCGTGATGAAGCACGTGGATGCGGACAGCAGGCATGAAGCGGTTGACGTGATCCGTGCCGGCGGCTACCCACTGTCCATTTAGCCGCGTTATTCGAAAGGAAGCGATTATTTGTTTGTTGGGCTGATTCGTGACTGGTGTGTCCGCCGAATTCGCCTACCCGCGAGAGATCCGTTCAAGTCTGGCTTGTTTGGCGGCGACTCCGGCCTTCATTTCAGCGAGGATTCAATTTTCTTGCCGTATTCGCGCGCTTTGACAATGGCTTGATGCTCATCCACGGTCAGGAGCTTGCCGTCCTTCAGCAGCGGTTTGCCGCCGACCACTACCGTTTCGATTTCGCTGGCTTTCAGCGCGTAGACGATCTGCGAGTACACGTCATACATGGGAACCGCGTTAGGCGCATCGAGGCCCAATATTACAAAATCTGCCTTCTTGCCAGGTTCCAGCGAACCGATCTCTTTTTCCATGTGCAAGGCGCGGGCCCCTTCGATGGTCGCCATTTCCAGAGCACCTTTGGCTCCGAGGGCTCGTGGATCGACGCGATAGGTCTTCTGTAATTTTGCGGCGAGGTCCATCTCTTCCATCATGTTCAGATCGTTGTTGCTGCCCGCGGGGCCGTCGGAGCCGAGGCCCACGCGCATACCGGCAGCGCGCTGATCCACGACCGGGGCCACACCGCTGGCCAGCATCATGTTGCTGGAAGGGTTGTGGACGCAACCAACTTGGCGATCGGCCAGAATCTTCATATCAGTGTTGTCCGTCCAGACGCAATGCGCTGCCAGCACATCGGGACCTAGAACCTCGATGCGTTCGAGATACTGAACTGGCGTGGTGCCGTTCTTCTCCAAGCTATCGGTGAACTCTTTGCGCATTTCTGCCACGTGAATGAGGATCGGCGCATGATATTTACGGGCGAGTGCTGCGGCATCGCGCAATGTCTTTTCCGAGCAGGTATAGATGGAATGTGGAGCGACCGCGGCGTGGATAAGCGGATCCCCTTGCCACCTCTTCAGGAATTTTTCGCTGTAGGCGCTCATCTCCGCCTCGGTTTTGTTATCCGGCGCCGGAAAATCGATCCACGTTTCGCCAAGCACGCCGCGAAGACCGGCGGCTTTGGTTTCTTCGGCCTCGGCATCTTCGAAGTAATACATATCCGCAAAGGTAGTGGTACCGCTGCGAATCATTTCCGCAAGCGCAAGACGGGAACCCCAGCGAACGAAATCTTCGGTGACATTGCGAGCTTCAGCGGGGAAGATAAATTTGCGCAGCCAGTCATCGAGGGTGACATCGTCCTTCAAACCGCGCATCAACGTCATGGGGATATGCGTGTGGCCGTTGATCAGGCCCGGGATGATCAGTTTGCCGGATGCGTCGATGCGCACTTTGGCGTCGACGCCCTTTGGGTACTGCATTGCTGCATCCTTGCCGATGGCGATAATCTGATCGCCGCGCACGGCGATGAAGCCGTTTTCGATCACGTGCCGGTCGGGATCCATCGTGACGATGGTTGCGCCGGTGACCAGTAAATCGAAGGACGCTGCGTGTTTGGCGGCCTCCTGTGCGTTCGCGACGAAGCACAGGAGCAGGGAAGCGAAGCCCGCGCTAATCATTTGGCGAACGGACGGCCTCCCTTCCTGCGTCAAAACAGGCAGAAGGCCGCTCCCACAACGGAAAGAACGTCCGTTGCGAAAACGCATTCGAACAGAGAAAGATTGCCAGAGTTTCATGAATCGTCCTTCCAGGAAGAGACTACAGACTAGATGAGTCGAAAGGTTTCGGAAAGAGTTGGCTCATGGGAACTACGTCCATTCTGCCCTGAAGGTTTGCCATCACGACGGGCACATCACCGCAGAATTCCCAAATGAGTTGCCGGCAGGCACCGCAGGGAGGGGTAAGCGCTCCGGTATCGGTGACCACCGCTATGGCATCGAAACGACGTTCCCCCTCGCTGATGGCTTTGAAAATGGCGACACGTTCGGCGCAGACGGTCAGGCCGTAGGTGGCGTTCTCCACGTTGCAACCGCCGTAAATTTTCCCGGAGGAAGAAAGCAGCGCTGCGCCAACCTTGAAATTGGAAAATTTCGCGTGCGCATTCTCGCGGGCCCGCCGCGCGGCGTCAATCAGGGAATCGTATTCGGCCAAAGCCAACCTCCATTGGAAAAAATAAACGCCGAGATTACCGCCAAGGTTACAAGGTTGCGGCAATCTTGGGTAGGATGCCGCGCAGAAGAGCGATGAACTGGCCCTTTACGCGCTCGGCGGTTTGCAGCACTTCGTTGTGATCGAGCGGTTGATCGAGCACACCAGCGGCGGCGTTCGTAACACAGGAAATTCCGAGTACACGTATTCCACTGTGACGCGCGGCGAGAACTTCCGGGACGGTGGACATGCCCACGAGATCCGCACCGATGGCGCGCAAGAAACGAATCTCCGCGGGCGTCTCATAATTCGGGCCGGCCAGCGCGGCGTAGACGCCTTCGCCAAGTTCGATGCCCAGCGCGGAGCCTTGCTCTTGTGCGATTTTGCGGAATTGCTTGTCGTAAGAGGTGCTCATATCCGGAAATCGCGGGCCAAACTTTTCGTCATTCGGGCCGGAAAGGGGATTGGCGCCTTGCAGATTGATGTGATCGCTGAGCACGACCAGCAGGCCTTGCGTGAAATTCCTGCGAATCCCGCCTGCCGCATTCGTAAGAATCACCGCGCGCACGCCCATGCGCGCAAACACTCGTATCGGAAACGCGACATCCTTTGCGGAGTAGCCTTCGTAAAGGTGCACGCGTCCCTGCATGCCTGCAACCGCAACGCCGTCTACAGTGCCGAGCACAAGCTGCCCTGCGTGGCCAAGCGCTGTAGAACGAGGGAAGTGCGGAATCTTTGCGTATGGAATTTTCACGGCTTTTGTAAATTCATCCGCGAACGCACCCAGGCCGGAGCCCAGAACCAGCGCAATTTTCGGCCGAAGTTTGGTTTTGCCGAGAATATAGCGCGCTGCTTTTTCAGCACGCACAAATTCCGCGCTGGGCTTCGTGGAAACTTGGCTACCTTTCGCGCTCATGTGAGGATTCCGACGATGCAGGCGGACATAAGGTTGGCCATCGTTCCAGCCAGCATGGCGCGAATTCCGAACTTCGCCAACTGGCCACGCTGTTCAGGCGCCAACGCGCCGATGCCACCGATCTGAATTCCGATGGAACTGAAATTCGCGAAGCCGCACAGCGCAAAAGTGGCGATGGTGAACGAGCGCGGATCTAGAGCGCCTTTCAATTGACCGAGTTTTGCGAAAGCCACCACTTCGTTGATGGTCATGCGTGTGCCAAGCAGATAGCCGATGGTGCTTGCATCCTTCCAGGGAATCCCGATGAGCCAGGCCACCGGAGCAAATACCCAACCAAAAAATTGTTCGAGGCTCGATGGAAACCACGGGAAATGATGAGCGGCCAGGTAATTGTGCGCACCGCCGACGAGAAAATCGGCCAGTGTGAGCAGCGCGATAAATGAGATGAGCATGGCGCCAACGTTGATGGCCAGCTGCAGCCCGTCGGAGGTTCCGCGCGAGATAGCGCCAAGAAAATTGGCTTCCTTCTCCATTTCCGGCATTTGCACGCGGCCGGCGGTGAGGGGTTCCTCCGTCTCTGGTACCAGCATCTTGGCCATGAGCAGCGTGCCTGGTGCGGTCATGATTACCGCGGTCAGCAACTGCTTAGCCTCAATGCCCGAAGCGATGTAAGCGGCCATGATGCCACCGGAAACGTGAGCCATGCCGCACGTCATCACGCACATCAACTCCGACTTCGTGAGACTGTTCAGGAACGGACGAATGGTGAGGGGAGCTTCGGTTTGCCCCATGAAGATACTGGCCGCGATGTCCAGCGATTCCGCGCCGCTTGCTCCCATCACCCGGGTCATCACCCACGCGAAGGCGCGAATGAAGACCTGCATTACGCCAATGTGATAGAGAAACGCGAAGACGGCGGCGATAAAAATGATGGTGGGGAGGACCTGAAAGGCAAAGATGAAGCCAATGGAAGAGTGCGCCTTGCCCAATTCGCCGAATAGAAATTCGGAACCTGCGAACGCGAAGCTGAGGAGTTTGTTTACCGCGTTGCCCAACGATTGGAAGATGGCGCGGCCGATTTCAAACTTGAGCACGAAAATACCGAAGGCAAGTTGTAGACCGAGGCCCCACAGCACGGTTTTCAACCGAATGGCTTTGCGCTCCGTCGAAAAGAGGTAGGCGAGTCCGAGAATGACAGCCATGCCCAGCACGCCGACAAATCTTCCCATTCGTTCTCCTTCATTTCCCGGCCCGCTGCGTTTCAGCGAAAAACTACACGGCTACTTCCCCCCGATAATCTGACGAATCTGTGGCGGAATCGGCGGAGCGCTGTCGGCGAGTATATATGAAGATTCCAGGAGCTTTTTCGCGGCAGGGAGTTTTGACTGGACATTGTAGTGGATGGTCGCGAGCGGCTCGCCTTTTTCGACTTTGTCACCAATGCGCTTATGAAATTCCAGGCTCACACCGTGATCGATGCGATCTTCTTTCTTGGCGCGGCCTCCCTCCAGCATCGCGAGGGCGATGCCCATATCCATGCAGCGAGTAGCGGCAAGGTAGCCGGCTTGGTGACTGGTGACGTCGGTCTTATATTTTGCGCCCGGTAGAAGGGAATAGTTCTCAACCACGCGCTCGTCACCACCCTGCAGTCGGATGCACTCTCGAAATGTTTCCAGCGCCTGGCCGGAAGCGACCAGCGATTCAGCGAGGCGGCGGCCTTCGTTCACGGAAGCGGTGCGTTCGCCGAGGTAAAACATCCACGCGGAAAGTTCGATGCTGAGGTCGCGCAGATCCTTCGGACCCCGGCCCTTAAGTACTTCGAATGCTTCGATCACCTCATTGGAATGGCCGGCGGCTTTTCCGAGCGGCTGGTTCATGTCGGTGAGCAAGGCTACGGCTTTCTTGCCTATGCGTTGCGCGGTGTCCACCATGACTTGAGCCAGGCGGACGGCGTCTTCTTCCTTCTGCATGAACGCGCCGGAGCCAGTCTTTACATCCAGCACGAGCGCATCGATCCCCTCGGCAAGTTTCTTGCTCATGATCGATGCGCAGATCAACGGTATGCTCTCGACGGTAGAAGTAGCGTCGCGAAGCGCGTAGATTTTCTTGTCGGCAGGGGCGATTTCGGCGGTCTGGCCGATCAGCGCCATGCCGCATTCGCCGAGGACGCGGCGAAATTCGGAAAGCGACAGGGCAGTGTTGAAGCCCGGGATGGCCTCCAGTTTATCCAGTGTTCCACCGGTGTGACCCAGGCCGCGGCCGCTGATCATCGGAACGGTGACTCCCCCAGCGGCCACGATAGGGGCCAGGATCAACGAAGCGTTATCTCCAACGCCGCCAGTGGAATGCTTGTCTACTTTTTTTCCGGGCACGTCCGAAAGATCAAGGACCTCGCCCGAATGCAGCATCGCTTCCGTCAGAGCGGTCGCCTCGGCCGGGTTCAAGCCGCGCAGCCAGGCGGCCATCAGCCACGCCGCCATCTGATAGTCAGGGATATCTCCACTGGTATATGCGGAAATAAGGTAGTCAATCTCTTCGGGGGAATGTTCCCCGGCGTCGCGTTTTTTTCGTATGAGGTCGACGGCGCGCATGCGTTTGAAAAGAAGGCTGAGCCTAACATCGGCAACAAGGAGCGTCAACGCGAGGGAGCTACTTCCAGTGAATTAGCGCTTCGGACTTTTTTTCTTCTTTGTTGAGTGCGCACGAGCAACGGGCTTTTTCTTTGTTGACGTTTTCTTCCTCGAGCCGCCAGGCGCGGTTTCTGAAGTCATGCGAATTGCGGTTGGATGACGTGGCTCGTACAGTCCAAGGCTCTGCCCATCGGGGAGTGTGAGGTGTGTTAGCCGCCCCCAGCCCTGGTCTTTAACCGGCGTGGTGAACTCCACGCCGCGCTCTTTAAGTTTTGCGATTGTCGCTTCCACATTCGTGCACATTAAATAGAGTTCCGCGGAGCCACGATCCTCGGTGGGATGAATGGCAATTTCGCTCGGAGGCGCTGCGAAGATGAGCCAACCGTGACCGGCATCGACTGACGGAAACTCGAGCACATCTCGAAAAAACGCGCGAAGGGAGTCGGCCTTCTTGCTGTACAAAATCGTGTGCAATCCGGCAATCATAGACTCCTCCTGTTCGAAGTTGAGGGAAACCATATCACAGCAGTCAGGGCGAGATTACAACGTGCTGGCGAGAGTCGGTTCGCATAAGGCAGAGAATTATTCGGAGAGAAATGCTGGAAGAGAGAGAATCCATTTGGACTGCGGAATTGTTAGTGGAATGATTAGGACGGATCGCCCAGATGGACGTTTGAACGGGGTAGACATTTGAATATGTTCGGGGCAGGCCTGCTCAGTGTTTTGCGTTGCATGGTGCAGACAATCTTTATTGGCGTCGTCGCTGCGTGCTCCTTGCCCGCGCAAGAGCTTTCCCTGCAATCCGTCGCGACGCCCTCGACAATTATCGTGAAGGATGGCCACCCGGTAAAGTTTGCCATTCACGGTTTCATTGAGTTTCAATCCCTCGCGGAAATGTTCCCGTACATAGAGTCGCAAAAACAACGCTGGCAGCACTTCAGCCCGCCTGTCGATACTGATTCTCTAGCGCGGGAGTTGCTTCGACGAGGAATCGAGAGCCGTATTGTTTCGATGGACGACGAGCGTCCGTTGCAGACGCTGCTGACGCATACCGCCGAAGAATTGCGGAAGGCGATTGCACGGATCCAAGAGCCGTTGCCACCTGGTTATGCGGAGGGCTTCCTGACCGTGCAGACGAAATGGAAGCATTCGCTTAATTGCTGGAGTGCGTCGTCGTCTATTCCGGGTCGCGTACTGTCCAATTGGTATCCAATTGACGAGGGAATTCAACTTCACGGGGCTAAATACGATTCGACGGAACATTTTTGGCAGGCGACAAAATATCACCCGGACGTGACCGTAGCGGACCTACTGGCGTTGATGGTTGTGCTCGAGGGGAGGGATTGGAGCGGGTGGCTCGCGCGTCTGGATAATGATCCCAAGCTATACCTGCCTAACGCGTATGCAGTGGAATTCTTGCGCCACAATCTAGCCGCGGAACGCATCCGGTGGTTTCGGGACGAACTCGGGAAGCATAACTTGAAGACCACCGATCGCGCGCGAATAGTCCAACAGCGAGGAACGGCTGCGTTTCGCTTCAGCAGTTTCGAAGAGAAAGTGTTGTGGGGAGATTTGGCGGATTTGTTGCATCTCGTCTACACGTTCTCTCCGCCCGACGATGACATTCGTAAGAGCTTGGCTGTAGATCATTTTGATGCGATCTACATTGACGGTCACCGGATGGCGTTTATCAGCGAAGAATTTCGCTCGCAGATGCTGGAAGTCTGGGAAGTGAAATACCTGCAGATGCCCAGGTTTCGCGAAGTGATCCGGCTCATCCCCCTGGAGATTCGCTTGGAACATTTCCTGAACGACGGCGACTCACCTGATATCCCTATTCCCGTGTATGTCCGTTACCTGAATCAGATTCGCGATCTGGCGGGTGCGGCGCCTTCGCCTTAGGTCTACAAGAGACTTTCGACGAAGGTGTTACTGCTGAACACTGGCTTTGCCGGCGACCCGGCGTGGTATAGTTTCGCGGTTTGTCCAGGGAAGCCTGCCAGCCGAGCATTTTCTAGGAAAGAAGGAGAATTATGGGGCGTAGACCGCGAATCGCCGTGATAGGAAGCGCGAATGTGGATTTGACGACATTCGCGGACAGGTTTCCGCGCGCGGGAGAAACCATTTTCGGCACCAGCTTTGACCTTGGTTTCGGCGGCAAGGGCGCCAATCAGGCGGTAGCCGCGCGCCTTTGCGGCGCGGATGTATTGATGGTAGGGAAAGTGGGAAACGATCTTTTTGGCGAAGCTACGGTGAAGAATTTTGCGGCGCTTGGAATCGACAACAGTCTGGTACGCATCGTGGACGGAGTTTCCAGCGGCGTCGCGCCCATTTTCGTGGAGCCCAACGGGCAGAACCGCATCATCGTGGTGAAAGGTGCGAACGATACGCTGCGGCCGGCGGACGTGGAAGCCGCCGCGAGCACGCTGCGCGGAGTGGACGCGATTATTCTGCAGTTCGAGATTCCACTGGAGACGATCTATTACGCGGTGCAGTTTGCGAAGACCAACAAGATTCGCTGCATTGTAAATCCAGCGCCTGCGCAGCCCGTGGATCTGGAGAGCTTGCGCGACGCGGACTATTTCATTCCCAATGAGACGGAGGCCGAGGCGCTGACGGGTTTGCCTGTGAAGTCGGTAGGCGAAGTCACGGCGTGCGCAGGGGCGTTCCTGAAACAGGGATTTCGCCGCGTGATTATGACTTTGGGCGAACGCGGATCGTTGCTGGCTGGCGCGGAGGGAACCGAAGTCGTTGCGCCGTTCGCGGTGGCGCCGAAGGACACTACCGGCGCAGGCGACGCTTTTATCGGCAGCTTCGCGGTGTTTCTTGCGGAAGGATTGGCGGAGAAGGATGCGCTGGCGCACGCGAATCTATACGCTGCGCTGTCCACAACGAAAGTCGGCACGCAGAAATCATTTCCGGCGCGCGCGGAATTTGACGCCGAATGGAAACGCCGGGCGGGATAGCGAAGACTCGGCACGCACGTGGCGCGCCATTTTGGCCGTGATGGTTGTTCGGATTTACGAGCGAGGAGCGGAAATGTTTGTATTGCAAAGTTATTCGGGAGCGGTGACTTTTACCATCATCACCATGTTCTGCTGGGGTTCGTGGGCCAATACACAGAAACTGGCAAAAAAGGACTGGCGATTTGAACTTTTTTACTGGGACTACACCATCGGCGTTCTGCTGTTGACTCTGGTTCTCGGGCTAACGCTGGGAAGCCATGGCACCGAGGGGAGGCCATTCCTGGCGGATCTGCAGCAAGCTTCGCAGGCCAGCGTTATTTCCGCGCTGCTGGGTGGCGCGATATTCAATGCCGCGAACATGCTGCTGGTAGCGGCCATCGATATTGCCGGGATGGCCGTGGCGTTTCCCGTGGGGATCGGCTTAGCGTTAGTGCTCGGCGTCGTTGTGAATTACCTGGAGCATCCACTCGGAAATTCCGCCCTCCTGTTCGGGGGCGTGCTGTTGGTGGTGCTGGCAATCATTCTGGACGCGGTGGCGTACCGGAAGATTCCGGGAACCGCAGCGGGAGTGAGCACGAAGGGGTTGGTGCTTTCCGTGGCATGCGGCCTATTAATGGGATTTTTCTACCGCTTTGTAGCCGCGGCCATGTATCCGGACTTCACCAAGCCCGGAGCGGGCAGACTCGGACCATACGCGGCGGTGTTTGTGTTTGCAGTGGGAATTTTTCTCAGCAATTTTATTTTGAATACCTTCGTCATGAAGAAGCCGTTTCGCGGCGAGCCAGTGTCTTACGCGGATTATTTTAAGGGTGGCTTGGGCACGCACCTTACCGGAGTGTTGGGCGGAATCATCTGGGGCATCGGAATGTCGTTCAACATCGTCGCCTCCGGCCGCGCCGGATTCGCCATTTCTTACGGACTGGGACAGGGCGCGACGATGGTGGCGGCATTTTGGGGCGTGTTCATCTGGAGAGAGTTCCGCACCGCCCCGGCTGGGACATCGAAGCTGATTGCGGCGATGTTCGCTTGCTTTCTGGTTGGACTCGGTCTGATTATTTTGGCGCGGACAAGCTAAAGAGAGCCGTCCGACGCGAACGGTCCGGTGTTGAAATTTTCGACTAAACCTAATCTCATTTTTGGATGCAGACAGCTGAGTGCGCATTTTCGGAGACATCGGGCCTATATGTCTCAGAGTGAAACAGACTGCTGGCGTCTGCTCTTCCGCGCGCTACCTGATAACTTTACTTTTGTCTTGACACTCGCGCGAACGGGACACTAACCTGAGCGCACTGTTATTGATGGGGTGAGATTCTGAGAATGACCCAGTCGAAGAATCCTTCGCTCGATGGAGCGAGGGAGAAGGTCCCTGTTTCTAATCACGTCGCTCGTACTCCGAAGTGTGCCTTGAGCTGTTTCGCTCAGCACTTGAATCTAGTTCTCCCAACGATACTTCTCAAGGCCGCTGCTCTCTTCGCAATGTGTTTCGCGATCACAGCCAGCATGGCCGCGGCACCGCGCAAAGTCATCATCGACACCGATCCCGGTACGGATGACGCGATGGCCATCATGCTGGCGCTGAACTCGCCGGAGTTGGATGTTCGAGCATTCACGGTGGTACCCGGCAACGTCACTGCTGCACAAGGCCTGGAGAACGCGCTAAAGATGATCTCGCTGGCGAATCGTTGCGACATTCCGGTTGCAGGCGGAGCCCAGCATCCCTTGTTTCAAAAACTGGTTACCGCGGAGTTCTGGCACGGAAAGAACGGACTAGCGAATATCGAGCTGCCTGCAAGCAAATGCACGGTGGACCGGCGCTGGGGTCCGGACCTGATCATCGAAATGGTGCATGCGGCGCCGCACGAGATCACACTCGTGCCGGTTGGACCGCTGACCAACATCGCGCTGGCCTTGGAAAAAGATCCGTCCATAGTGCCGTTGGTGAAGGAAGTCATTATCATGGGCGGCTCAATTTCGGGTGGCAACGTAAATGCCGCGGCGGAAGCGAATATTTTCAACGATCCGGAAGCCGCGCAGATCGTATTTCAAGCCGGATGGCCGCTGACCATGGTGGGATTGGATGTTGGCGACAAGACCTTGCTGTCGCGCAAGCATCTAGAGCAATTAGGGAAGACGCACGGCCCAGTGAATGACTTCATTTACGGCATAGCGAAATATTTGATCGAATTGAGCGAAAAATTCGGCGACAACGGGACGCCGATGTATGATCCGCTGGCAGTCGGCGTAGCCATTGATCCCACGATCGTAAAAGCCCCGCTGATGCACGTGGATGTAGAAACAGTGGGAGTCTACACGCGCGGCGAAACGGTGGCGAACCGGCGAGGCGCGATCGAGCGGAACGTGTTGCACCACTTTCCGGATGGCGACCATTTCGTAATCGAGGGGCTGGACAAGGTCGAGCCCAACGCCAAGGTCTGTACGGAAGTGAACGCGGAACAATTTTTGAATTTGTTCGTAACTCGAATCCAGGGGAAGTAGTCCCGGGTCGAAATTGCGGTTTGGGGTAACGGGGTTTCGAAAGGAGTTTTATCATGAGGGGTAGATTCGCTTTTTGGATGGTCGCATGTCTGGCAGCGTTGTGTCTCTCTCCCGCTGTTTTTGGTCAAGCCGTAGGAGCTTTCTCCGGCACAGTAACCGATAAGAGCGGGGCGCCGATGTCCGGAGCCACCGTTACGGCCACTTCGCAGGGCACTGCGGCAAGTCGATCCGCGGCCACGGATGAGAGCGGTCACTATTTGATTCCACTTCTGCCGGTTGGCGTATACACGGTGCGGGTGGAAAACAAAGGCTTTCAAAGCGCCGAGAGCAAGGACGTAAGGCTGCAGATCGACGAGCAGCGCGAATTGGATTTCTCCCTGGCTCCTGCTACCGTAAGCTCGTCCGTCGAAGTCGTGGCCAATGAAGTTGCGGTTGAGACCTCGACCCCCACCCTCGGTCAGGTCATTACCTCTCAGCAGGTATCGCAGCTTCCTTTGAATGGCCGCGATTTCGCACAACTCGCGACTCTCACTCCTGGAGTTATAGCAGAGACAAACCCCGGTAGCTTTTTCGTAAGTGCTGCCAGCAGCGAGGTGGCTGCCCGCGGACCGTTTTCCCTTTCCGTCGGAGGTTCGCGTCCCAATAGCACCGATTGGCTGATCGATGGCGTGGACAACAACGAGTTGACTTCCGGCGGCATTTCCATTCTTTCCTCGATTGACTCCATCCAGGAATTCAAAGTGCTGACGTATAACTACTCCGCGGAATACGGAACTCGCGCAGGACCGACGGTCCTGCTCACCACGAAATCCGGAAGTAATGCCTTTCACGGAAGTCTCTACGAATTCCTGCGCAACACTTCCCTCGACGCCCGCAGCTTTTTCTCGACATCCACCGAGAAATTCAACCTGAATCAATTTGGCGGGTCTATCGGCGGACCCATCAAGAAGAGCAAGACCTTTTTCTTTTTGGATGGCGAACAGAAGTTTCAGCGTCACGGCATTCCGTTTACAGGGCTGGTTCCCTCCGACGCAATGCGCAACGGCGACTACTCCGCCGACCCGTTCGGCAATCCAGTGTCCGGGCTGGTCATCGCCAACCCGAATATGGTCGGAACATCCACGAACCCCAACGTATTCCCCAACATTTATTTTCAGTGCGATGCAGCCGGCAATCCGCTGCCAGCAGCTGCAAACGGAAGCCAGCCGGCCGGAACTGCCTGCAACAAGATTCCCGCAAGCCTGATCAATCCGATTGGCCAGGCCATGATGAATTTGTATCCGCAACCTAATGTGAGCGGCAACTCCAGCTATAACTTTGCGGACTCACCGGTTCGCAAGCTCGATGAAACGAAGTTCGATATACGGCTGGACCACAACTTTTCCAATTCCGATACTTTGTTCGCCCGCTTTAGTTACGACCAGGCGAGTTCCTATGTGCCAGGCGGAGCCCCCGGTTTTGCGGAGCAGAACGCTTTTGGCAGCAATCAGGGAATCCTTAACCACAACCGCAACATCGCCATCGGGGAGACGCACATCTTTTCGCCGATAACCGTGAACCAATTCACTTTCGGCTACAACCGCATGTTTGACTACATCACTTCGCAAGGTACCGGCAGTTGCGAATCCGCCATACTCGGCATCCCCGGAGCGAATCTCGGCTGTCCCAACGGTTCCACTACTTGCTCGCCAGGTGCGTACAGTTGCGGGCTGGTAAGCACCCTAATGGTTGGCGGCTACTATTCCCTTGGTGATCGCGGCTATACGCCGTTCCAGGGCGGCACCAACATCTTCACCGTAAATGATTCTCTCGACATGATCCGCGGCAAGCACGACTTCAAGTTCGGCATCGGCATTCGCGCGAATCAGATGAACGTAGGAACCGAGGCCTTCCAGGACGGATTCTGGATTCCTGGCGCAATCGGCAATTTCACCGGCTATTCGAGCCCTACTGTCAACATTCCTGGCAATCCTACGGCAGATTTTCTGCTTGGCTTGGTGGGCGTGTCTGAGCACGATCAAACCTTCAACGGCCCTGTCACCGGCCGGCGCTGGAAGATCTATCGTCCGTTCATCCAAGATGACTGGAGAGTCAGCAGAGACTTGACCCTAAACTTGGGCTTGGCGTGGGACATAACCAACCCCATCCGGGAAGTGGATGACCGCATGGCAAACTATGACATTACTTCCGCGCAGCTTCTCGTCGCCGGCCAGAATGGTATCTCGCCATCGGCAGGCGTACGAAAGAACTGGACGGCATTTGAGCCAAGACTCGGCCTGGCTTGGAAGGTGCTCGGCAGCGACAAAACGGTAGTCCGGGCCGGCTACGCTATTTATCACGACTCCGCCTGGAGCATGGGCGCGCAGGGGCTATGGCAGAATCCACCCTTCTTTGCCGAGGGCGATAATTTTGGCTTGGCCCAACAGTCTGGAATCACTTTCGGAACTCAGCCAGTCGGGTGTCCCACGGCAACCTCGTATTGCGCCACAATCCCTGGTGGCAATGCCGTTACCGGCGTTACCACTACCCAGGGATTTCCGATTTATAACACCCCGCCCGATCTTTCTACCTTCACCGGTACTTTGTTTTACCAACCCACGAACTTCAAACTGGGCAAGGTTCAACAATTCAACGTGAACGTGGAACGCCAGTTGCCGGGCAATGTCGTACTCACAGCAGGCTACGCGGGTTCACGAGGCAATCACCTACTGGTGGCTGGTAACAACCTCAACACTACCGGTCCGGCGACTTGCGTTCCGGGAGGAACTTACACGATCGGTTGCAATTCCGACGGGTCCCAATTCATTCCCTCCTACGGGGTAAGCAACGCAATTTTGGTCTTCGGCGATTACGGCAAAACCACCTACAATTCGTTGCAGATCAAAGCGGAAACCAAGACACCGAAATACGGCCTCTACGCTTTGATTGGTTACACTTATTCCCACACGTATGACAATGGCCTGAGCGATGGCTTGGGTTCGCTGCTCAGTGCTCCCTATTTCCCGCTACCAAATTGGCAGAAATTGGACTGGGCCTTGTCTCAGATTGGTGCCAACAATAATTTCACCGCCAGCGTGATTTATGATCTGCCCTTTGGTAGGGGGAAGCACTTTGGCAACAATTGGAATAACGTGACGAACTCGCTGTTGGGAGGCTGGCAGGTAACCATGATTGAGAAAATCACTTCCGGGTTCCCAGATCCTCTCATTGACAGCGTTAACCAGTCCGGAGTTTCCTTTAACAACGGCGGCAATGGGAACAACTACAATCGACCGGACCAAGTGGCAGGTTGCAATCCCTCTGCCGCTAATCACGGCGCTCTGCAATACATTAATGCAGCTTGCTTTGTGGCTCCGCCGGCTGGCCAACTGGGCAACGCTTCGCGCGTGCCCGTTTACGGCCCAGACTTCGTGAACACAGATTTCTCCGTCATCAAGCAGTTCGCATTGCCATGGGAAAACATGGGGCTGAACTTCCGGGCGGAGATCTTCAATCTTTTCAACCATGCGCAGTTCGGTCTGCCGGTCAACGACATCAGTGCGCCGGGCTTTGGCTCGGTGAACTCGACGGTCAACAACCCGCGTCTCGTGCAGTTTGGCCTGAAGCTGACGTTCTAGGCCAACGCGTGACAAAGGTCCATTACGCTGAAGTTGCCCGACTCACCGGATACTCGGTGAGTCGGCTTTCTTTTTGGCTGGCTCTGCTGGCCTTCCTTACGCTCGGCGCAATCGCGGCTCTTGCGCAAGAGAAAATCAAGGTCATCGTGGACCAGGACGCGCGTGGCCCGGGAACCAGCGACCAGGCGGCCATCCTTGTTTTTCTGCAGTCAGAAAAATTTGACGTTCTGGGGATTACCACGGTCAGCGGCGACCAGTGGGTTAAGGAAGAGACTCAGCACGTATTGCGTCTGTTGGAGATCGCGCAGCGTACAGATGTTGCGGTAATCGCCGGTGCAGAACATCCTTTGGTGAACTCGAAGGAAGAATCGGAACGCTGGGAAGCGTTGTACGGAAAGTTCGAATACAAGGGTTGTTGGACCGACAAATTCGAGGCCATGCGTTCTACAGTTCGTGAGGAGCCCTACCACGGACCCGAAGTGGTGCCGCCAATGCCGGAGGGCGAGCCGCACATCAAGGCGCAACCGGGAACCGCCGCGGAATTCATCGTGAACATGGTGCACAAATACCCGGGGCAGGTGGTTCTTTGGGCTGGCGGACCTTTGACGAATTACGCGCTGGCTTTAAAGCTTGATCCCTCGGTGGCGACGCTGGCGAAAGAGTTTGTGCTAATGGGCGGCGGATTGTATGCGGACCATGGCGGTATCGATACCGGCGCAATCGATGCCAGGCGCGAATTCAATTGGTGGTTCGATCCAGAGGCGGCGCAGATCGTGCTGCGGGCGCCTTGGAAAAAGATGACCATCACGCCGATCGATATCTCGGTGAAGACCCATTACACCAACGACCTAAAGAAAAAGATCGCGGACAAGAAAACGCCGATCACGGAGTACATCGACAAGTACACCTTGCCTGGATATATGTGGGACGAGATCGCGGGCGTGGCCATCATCGATTCGTCGATTATTACCGGCCAAAAGCAACTGTACATGGATATCGATATCGATCATGGCGCGAGCTACGGAAAGACAATTTTCTGGAGCTCGACCGCGAAGGTGCCGCCCTACCTGCGTCTGGCGAATGTTCAGTTTGATATCGACGCCGAGAAATTCTACAGAATCTTCGTCGATTTGATGACGCGCCCACCGGGACCAAAGTAGCGCGCCCTTATTGTTTCTCACCCTGCTTATTGGAGACACGGGTTGAATACCAAACGAATCTGTCTCGCCCTGTTGCTGCTTATATTGTCGGGTCCGCGCGGCTCGGCGCAAACGCGTCGCAAGGTCATCCTCAATGAGGATTGCTCTGGCCCGGGTGGCAGCAACATGCAGACAATCCTGTTGATGATTCAATCGCCCCAGGTGGAGGTGTTGGGTATTACCGTTGTAAGCGGAGACCAATGGCGTGACGAGGAAGTCGCGCATACCCTTCGGCTGCTGGAAATCATCGGCCGCACCGATATTCCCGTTGTACCGGGCGCAGTCTTCCCGCTGGTGCGCTCGCATGATGAAGCTGTTCTTTGGCAGGAGCGTTACGGAAATGTTGCCTACGCGGGAGCCTGGGATCCGCGCTGGTTTCATGAAGCGTTCGTGGTACCGAAGCTTCCGGAAGGAGAACCCACAACCAAACCTTCCTCGGAGGATGCGGCACATTTTTTGGTTCGCATGGTGCGCAAGTATCCTCATGAAGTAACGATTTACGAAGGCGGCCCGATGACCAATCTTGCGTTGGCGACCGCCATCGATCCTCAATTTGCAGAGCTGGCGCAAGAGCTTGTATTCATGGGCGGGAGTTTGCGGCCGGAAACGGACAACCCGGAGTTCACGAACACGCCACGCCATGAATTTAATTTCTGGTTTGACCCGGAAGCCGCATCTCGCGTACTTCGCGCGGGATGGAAAAAAATCACCTGTACGCCCACGGATATTTCCGTGACGACACGGCTGACGCCTGCGCTCGTGAAGGAGATCGCGAAGGGCGACACGCCTCTGGCGCAATATGTGGCTCGCTACTACAAGCCTGGACCGGGTTCCGATTATATGTGGGACGAACTGGCGGCCGCCGCCTGGATCGATCCAACCCTAATCACCAAGCGCGAGACGCTATATATGGACGTGGACCTGGATCACGGTGCTGGTTACGGCAACACTCTTACATGGTCGGAAAAGGGAAAGCCAAAGTTGCCTTTGCATCAGGTCGAGATTCAGGTGGATGTGGATCGGGAGAGACTCTTTCGGATGTTTGCAGATCTGATGCGAGCTCCCACGCCGCCAGCCGCTCCCTCCGCTCACTGATTGTGCGAGTCCGCTCCGCGAGCGGGATCGCGTTGCCCACGCAGCGTGTAAACGAATTGCTGGATTTCATGACGTTGTCGTTCGCTTTGTTCGGTTTCTTGCTTCGAGATTTGATTGTAGAGTTCCATTTCCTGACGAGCCTTCGCGCCGTCGCCGGTCAACCGATAAGCTGCGGCAAGGCGAAAATGAGCCTCCGCCGAGGAAGGTGCTGCGTCGATTGCCTTCTTATAGGCCGCAATCGCTTGCGCCGTATTATGTTGACCGGCGTACAGAATTCCCAATTGTAGATACGCATCACCACACTTAGGATCGAGCCTCACTGCGGTGAGCAGCGAGGACTCCACGAGTGTAGAGGACTCCGTCGCCTGCGCGTCCTTTGTCAGTGCAACTGCATAGTAGTAATGAGCCAAGGCATTTTCCGGGTGCACGCTGGCAAATCGCTTAAGCCTCTCCGTCCATCCGGGCGGCTCGATTTTTTCGGCGGACTGTATCTTGCCGAGGAATAAGTAGGGAGTCGGATCGCTTGGATCCAGATCGCACGCCGCGGCCAGTTGCTCGGCAGCCTCCTTTGGAAGGCCGCGGCCGTATGACGTGACGCCGAGGCCAAGCAACATGCGAGTGGAGCGGGGAAACAGCTGATGTCCATTGGTGAATACTTCGGAGGCGGGCTCGAGAGCGCGATGCAGGAGAAGCTCGGATCCCCAGGCGAAAAGATTCGCTTCCGTCGGCTCCATTCTTGCCGCCCGTTCGTACTCGCGCTCCGCTTCCAGTGCACGCCCCTCGCTCTCCGCGATGTCTCCTAGCAGTTCGTGAAGTTCCGCGCTGTCTGGAGCGTCGCGCAGGGTAGCGACGCGCTTCTTTTCTTCTTCGATGTTGGCGCTGTTTAAGGACACTGTGGCTTTTGCAAGGGATTCTTTGGTGCGCATGCCGACGTCGGACCCGTGTCCGCCAAGGTTCGTGGGGTCGGTTACACCTGCGACTGTGAAGGTGGGCTCGACCGAGAATTCCAACGGAGGCGTGGTGCCCTCGTTCGATCCGTATGCACGATCCGGTTGGAGTCGCATGTCTACAATGATTTCCTGACCCTGATCAAGGACCAGCGGCTCCTTGTTAGCCTCTCGCCAACCCTTCCGTTTGACCCGCAGCGTATATGTTCCTGGAGAGATTCCGGCAAAAGAATAATGGCCATGCGAATCCGTGACCTCATGGAGAGTCTTCCCCGTGTTCTCGTTCTCCAATGAAACGGCAGCGCCTCCCACTGGGAGGCTCTCAGGGTCAACCACGGTTCCGCGCAGAGTCGCAGGCTTACCCGTAGACGGACTTTGGCACCAAGCAGAAGGAAGAAATAATGCGGTGGAGATAGCCGCAGCCGCGATGAATCGAAGAAATGTAGAAAGAAAGTTTGTCATGCGGCGATGCGTTGGACTCGAAAACGATTTTAGCGTCGCCATACGGCATGTGCAATCAAGCCGCGCTGGTAGCGCCGGTGCCTCGACGGCGGCACCCCGCCTCACTGGGGAAGTTGAGACAGTTCCCTCTCTGCGAGCGTGTGACCCGGATGTTGCTTGAGAAGATCGAGAAGAATGCTGCGCGCTTTCTGAGTGTTGCCTTCCATGGCGTACAGTCTGCTCAGATTCAGATATGCCTGATCAAAGGATGGCGCAACACGTATAGACTCCTCAAAACTTTTCTCCGCTTCGTTCCTGCGTTGCGTGTGCAAATACAGGATGCCGAGGTTGTTGAGAGCCTCCGGATAGGCGGGTCGCGCAGCCAGCGCTTTTTGCAGATACTCGTAGGCTTGCTGCGTCTGATCGAGTTGCGCGAACACCATGCCCATACCGTAGTTTGCTTCGGGGTCCGCTGGATTCAGTTCCAGCGTGCGTTGAAAAGTGTTCCTGGCCTCTTCCCATTGTTTTCCTTGGCGATAGGCGTTGCCGAGATTGTTGAGGGCAATGCCATAATCTGGATCAAGCTTCAGCGCCTGCTTGAAATTGTTGACGGCTTCCTCGGTGCGGCCGCCTCTTGCCGCAAGAATTCCCAGGTTATTCCAGGCTTTGGGTAGCGTGCCAGGGTAAGTCGGTTGCAGTCGAACAGCGTGCTCGAAGCTCTCTCGCGCTTCGCTTGATTTCTGCTGCTGCAAATAGACGCTTCCCAGGCCGTAATACGCCTCGGCGCTGGATGGGTTATCGCGCAACGCCAGTTGGAAAAAGGCCCCCGACTGCTCCAGATAGCCTCGCTCGAAAAAAATTGAGCCGTAGGAAAGGTAGTTGCGCCCGTATTCGTAACCCTCCGCAATGCCAGGAAAGGGAAGCGCCCTGGCAAGACGTTCCGAAGAGCTATGTGGAATGTTGCCGGCATCGCGTTTCATCTGTTCTGGCGAAGCAGCACCCTGGTAGATCTTTGCGATTGCTCCAGTGGCATCCATCAGGAAGGAAGTAGGAAGTTTCATATCGCGGCGCCTGTCGAACAGAGAACGAAAGAGCAGGTTATAAACCGCGCATAAATCCGCGGTCGCACGAAGGACCGGGAAGCGCAGAGAACGATAGGCATCCAGATTTGTCGCTGTTCCTGGGCTTTGGGCTTCATCGACGTTTATGGCCAACAGTTGCAGTCCCGCGCCGGATTGTTGGGGCGACGAATTCTGAAAATCGCGCAAGTCATCCGCACAACGAGCCGAGGCGGCAGTCCAGAAGTACAGCAGGACCGGTTTGCCGCGATAGTTCAGCAGGGAATGCCTGTCGCCCTGGAGATCAGTCAACGAAAAATCCGGCGCTGCGATTGGAGCAAGCAGCCACGTTTCCGCGTTGTTGGGAAACTCCGCCGGTAGAACGGAGGGAGTTGTGAGTGGATGAATTGGCTGCTCTTTTTTGGGGCCAAACGCTTCCACCCGAGACGGTGGCGAACCCTCTTCGATCCAGATTCGGTGATTGATGGGCAGGTCGCTTAGCTTCTGCTGCAAGCCGCTCGGCCAACGGATGGTCGCCTTCACGGCGCTCTGTTGCTTGCCCAGACCAAAAAACAGCTCCTTGCTGTGTTGCGCAAGAAATCCGGATCCGGCCTGCACAAAACGCGTTTGGCGGCCGGAATCTGTCTCGAGCGTAACGGACGCCCCGATAGCATCACGATTACTTTTCTTCCCCTGAAGACGAAACGCAATCGCGGAGCCGAGCCCGGTCATTACATTCTTGAGCAATCGAACCTGCGGGCTGTTTCGATTCTTCAGCAGAACCTCGACCCTGCCGTCCTGATCAAAATCCGCAAACGCAAAGGTTCGGCTATCCTCTATAAAATCGAGGCCAACAATTCCCGACACATCGGAAAAAGTGCCGTCACGATTATTCAGATAGAACACGTTGCGTTCGTAGCCGCTCCACGTGTTATCGGACCGAATTAGCTCGTTGATGGCATTCCAGCCTTGCTCATATTCGTGGCTCGGTTTGGAATCGCTCGGAGAATTCGCAACCACCTGCCTCCAGAAAAAACCGTTCAAATCGTCGCGGCCTGGGCCGGAAACCATTCCGTTCACGATGTACAGGTCGGCGAAGCCGTCATGATCAAAGTCCCACGCGTCACTAGACCAGGACCAGCGGCCCATCGAAGCACCAGAGCGCTCGCTGCGATCTTCAAAGTGTCCCGCTCCCTGATTGTGAAAAATGGAGTTGCCTATTGCATGTTTGCGATAGAGCGCACGGGCTTCCTCGCTGGCGCGTTTTTGAAAGGTGTCCTGTTGCGAAACGCGATTGCCCGCGGCGGTCCACATGTCCGCAACATAAAGATCAGATTTCCCGTCGTTGTCGTAGTCCAACCAGGACACACTCATCCCCGCGCCGACGTCCTGCACCCCCGCTTCCTCCGCAATGTCCGTAAAGGTGCCGTCGCCGTTGTTGCGATAAAGGTTCTTGCGCCCGAAATCGTTCACCACGTACAGGTCCGGCCACTGATTGCAGTCGGGATCTCCCCAGCCGCAGCAAAAGCTGAAACGAGAATTATTCACGTGCAGGCCGGATTCCCGCGTGACATCGGCGAACGTTGCGTCTCGCCGGTTGCGCATCAGAAAATTCGGCGGCCCATTTTCCGCGGCGAAATACGGGCATGGATAACGGTATTGATCTGCGCCCTGGTAATAGGAATACAGACAAAAATAAATATCCAGCCAGCCGTCGCGATCATAATCGGCAATCGCAGCGCCGGTGAACGTCCCTTCCGGCGGATTGGCGAATTGAAACGCGTTTGGTTTTATACGAAATGTGCCTCCGCCATCATTCAAGAAGAGCAACGGACCGCTGGCGCGCACGACGATCAGATCTTGCCGTCCATCATTGTCGATATCCGCGAATAGCGCGCAAGCTGTGTTCTCAAGAAGTCCAACGCCAGACGATTCCGTAATATCTTCGAAAGTTCCATCCCCCAGGTTTCGGTACAACCGATTCGGAAGACCCGAAGGTTGGCAGACATAGAGATCGTCGAGCCCGTTTCCGTCGATGTCACCAAAGGAAACCCCGTTGTGGCCGTAGATATCGATGCCGGAAACTCCATCGAGAACGGTTCGCCAATAATCTGTTCCGGGGAGAAGTTGCTTCGAGAAGGAGGAAGCGCCTGCGAAGGCTTGCGACGCGATGTCCACGAAGACCGGCGAGAAGGAACGGCCGCGTGTTTCGTCCAGCATTTTCCAATCACGGAGTCGAAACTCGCCAGAAGAAGACCGCTCCCAAACGAGGCTCCAGTTGCCAACCCGCTGCTCGCGGAAGAAATGAGCGCCCTCCCCAACAAACTCATAACGCACGCGGGTCACGAGAGAATCCGGGTTACCGGATGACGATGGCGACGGCGATCCGGTCTGTACGCTGGTAACCTGAAACTCCGCGGTGAGCAATTTGGAAAACGCGCTCATCGAAGCGTGCCACTTGTCGAGAAATTCTCTTCTCGAGAGCGCCGGTTTGTCCGCGAACTGCAATCGGGAAACCTGTAGCTGGGAATCTCCCCGCACCATCTGAGTCTGGGTCGCTTCGGGCGAAGCACCCGAGAAATTCTCGCTCATCGCTTTGGCAATCGCAGTGTTATTTAAAGAAGATTCCAGAAGCTGGGAACTCCATCCGCGAAGGACCGCCGCTATCTGCTCCGCATATTTCTCGGTTACGAACTCGTCGAAACCCGGCCGTACTTTTCGAAGGACATCCTCGATCTCTCTTTGCGACCGGTACTGGGGGAGCAAGTGAAAATCAGCCGCTGCCGAAGAACTCTGGATCGTGGAACGGGATAGGGCAGGAGCGAAGGCGAGCCCTGCCGGAACAAAGGCAAACGAGGCTCCCTGACCAAGATGCCGAAGAAATTTCCGCCTACCGAGGTCAACGGACGGACGATTCTTCCTGCGTCTGCTCAGCGCGAATCTCCTTCATTTCGTTACGGAAACTAAAACGTAACACCCGCATACAAGCCCGTCAAGAAATCGCGACAAATGTTCTGTCGCTTCTGTTGCGGCTGGCTCAAAGCAAATGTTAGACTGCGCAGCCGGTTAAAATGAAATCGTCCACGATGGCGCGACGCCATTTTCTAGCCCGTCTATCAAGCGCGTTGGCGGCTTCAACTTACCTCGGCTCCAGATCCTTGCTCGGCGCTCCAGCCGCATCGAAACGTCGATCTCCTATGAATACTATGCATTGGCCAAAACCCATCGGTAGTCCGGTAATCGAAAGCTTGCGTTACGCGATTGAATCCGCACGCGACGTTCACACGCGCTATGAAAAAGTCGTGGAAGTGGCCTCCTGGATGGCTTACGAAGAGTTGCCCATGCCCGATTTTGCTCTGCCGTTCGGCGTCGCACAGGGTGACACCAACCAGGCGATCGATTTCGTGCTGGTAGCGGACACGATCGATACGGCCTTCACCGATTTTGCGCACCATGTGAAGTTCCAGGTGGACTACGCGGGACAACACTGGTCGGACTCCGACGCGGAGTTTGCCTGTCTGAAGCGAGCCATGGACAACGGCGTGCCGATCCTGGATGGCAAATACTTTGCGAAAATGACACGGCAGGAGCTCAACAAGGTTTTCGAAGGCAACATCGAAATGCCCATGCTCGATGAGAAGCTCGCCGTGCTGCATCAGGTTGGAGCAGTGTTGAGCGAAAAGTACGAGGGCCGATTTCACAACTTCGTACACTCCTGTTCGCCACGGCTCTACGACAACGGGAACGGCCTGATTGACAGGCTGGTCAAGGAATTTCCGCGCTTCAACGACGTAAGCATGCTGGATGGCCATGAAATCAAGTTCTACAAACTGGCGCAACTTGGAGTGTGGATGCTCTATGCCACCATGCATGCCTCCGGAAAGTTCAAGCTGGAAGATCCCGAAAGGATGAGCGCGTTCGCCGATTACATCGTCCCGGTAGGACTGCGTTTGTTGGGGATCACCAGCTATTCCAGGGAACTCGAACAGGCCATCAATTCGTATCAACTGATTCCACGGGATTCCCGCTGGGAAATCGAGATTCGCGCGCATTGCCTGTACGCGACGGCGCTGCTTGCCGAAGAGATTAACAAACTTCGCTCGGCGGACCAGCGGGTCATCATTCCGCAGATTGACGCGCGGCTTTGGACCCACTACCACACCACCACCTGGCCGCATCATTTGACGCAGACGATCATGTATTGATGTAAAGCGCTAGTCGCATCCCGAAAGGAAATATCCGATGAGAGCATTCCGCGGCCTTACGACTTTGCTGGTTTTGACACTCGTTTGCGCTTCGATGCTTGCGGCGCAGGGCAAGCGAAAACTGATTATCGATCAAGACGCCGCAGGCCCAGGCGGGACGGACATGCAAGCGATCCTGGCGCTGATCAACTCGCCCGAGACGGATGTGCTGGGAATCACAGTGCTCACTGGCGATGCCTGGCGCGATGAAGAAGTGATGCACACGCTGCGTCTGCTAGAGATCATCGGCCGAACAGATATCCCGGTCGTGCCGGGTGCGGTATTTCCTCTGGTGAACAGCAAGGAGTACATGGAGAAGTGGCAGACGCTGCATGGAAAGCTGGTGTACGAAGGTGCCTGGAACTATTCCCAGCGCAACGCGGTGCACGGCCCGTATGACATTCCACCGATGCCGGAAGGAAAGTCGAGCGCGAAACCCTCAACCGAAGATGCCGCCCATTTTCTTGTGCGCATGGTGCGGCAATATCCGCATGAAGTTACGATTTACGCTGCCGGACCCATGACCGATCTGGCGCTGGCGATCGCGCTCGATCCACAATTCCCGGAGTTGAGCAAGGAACTCATCCTGATGGGCGGAAGCATCAATCCGCAAACAGATGACCCGGAATTTGCGTTGAATCCAACCCACGAATTTAATTTCTGGATGGACCCGGAGGCGTCCCACGCGGTGTTACACGCGAAATGGCCGCGCGTGGTTTTGACTACGGTGGACATTTCCGTAAAAACGCGAATGGAGAAGGATCTGATCGAGCAGGTGCGAAAGAGCCAAACGCCTGCCGCTCAATATGTGGCGAAGTATGCAGAGGCCAACTATTTGTGGGATGAACTAGCGGCGGTTGCTTGGCTGGACCCATCCTTCATCACGAAATCGAGGAAGTTGTACGTCGATGTAGACGTGGATCACGGCGCCGGCTATGGAAACACGCTGGTTTGGGCGCAGGGTTGGCAACCCGGCATGGGAGAAATCTTGGTGGAAGTGCAGGATGAACTCGACAAAGCGAAGTTTTACAAGGAATACCTGGAATTACTCACGCGGCCGACGCCCGAGGCAAAAAAAACAGCGGGCAATCCGTAAGCGTGGCGCGCGTGAATCGATACGGCCGCAGTGGTATGCTGAATCTTTGGTGAACAGAGCAAAAACGTCTCGATTCGGGGAAAGAGGATGAGCACGGAAGACAAGCCGCGGCTGGAAATTACCGACAAGCAGGGCAACCGCATTATGCCCGTTCACGGCGGGAGTTCCAGCGCCATTGCGGTGCTGAACGGGCGGCCGCTGGCGCCCAATCGTGGGACCTCGCTCAATCTGGATTGGGTCGAGAATGTGAGGGTAAACACCAGCGCGGTGGAGCGGCGCGCGGCTACGCTGCTGACCCGCAGAACGGTGAAAAAGGATTGGCAGATTGCGTGGATGCTGCGCGCCATCACCTGCATGGATTTGACCACTTTGTCCGGCGACGATACCGATGAGCGTGTGCGACGCCTGTGCGCGAAGGCCCAGCATCCGATTCGTAAGGAAATCGTGGAGAAGCTGGCGATCGAGTCTCTGAATATTCAAGTTGGTGCCGTGTGCGTGTATCACTTGTTCGTGGCAACTGCGAAACGCGCGCTGCTGGGTTCAAAAATTCCGGTGGCCGCGGTTTCCACTGGTTTTCCGGCAGGGCTTTCGCCGCTGGAAGAACGCATAAACGAGATTCGCCGGTCCGTCGATGCTGGTGCTGACGAGATCGACGTGGTCATTACGCGGGCGCACGTGTTCGGCGGCGAGTGGCAAAAACTCTATGACGAGATTGTGTCCTTCAAAGATGCGTGCGGGCCTGCTCATCTGAAGGTGATCCTTGGCACCGGTGATTTGCTGACGCTGCGCAACGTGGCCCGGGCCAGCCTGGTAGCGATGATGGCGGGCGCGGACTTCATCAAGACCTCGACGGGCAAGGAAACCGTGAACGCGACGCTGCCGGTGGGGTTGGTCATGACCCGAGCGATCCGCGAGTACGCTGAGGAAACCGGGATGGCGGTTGGATTCAAGCCTGCTGGAGGAATTCGCACTGCAAAGCAATCGGTCGAGTGGCTATCTCTGATGAAGGAAGAGTTGGGGAATTCCTGGCTGGAGCCGCATCTGTTTCGGATTGGCGCCAGCGGGATGCTCGCGGACATTGAGCGGCAACTGGAATTCCACGTCACCGGAAGATATTCGGCGGAATATCGGCATCCTCTGGCGTAGAGGCGTGTGGTTACGTGGCGCAGCCATTCCTGGCTGTGCTCCTGGGGTACGCTTAGGTTTTCGAATGGAGAAATTCAAGCGCGATGAGTGTCATCGAGAAATTTCAAACAATGCAGTATGGCCCCGCGCCAGAAGACCCGAAAGAGTCTCTGCAATGGCTGGAGCGCCACAAAAGCCGCTTTGGACATTTCATTAATGGGAGTTGGAGGGCACCGGCGGAGGGCAAATACTTTGAGACAGCGGACCCATCAACCGGCGAAAAACTTGCCGAAGTAGCGCAGGGCAGCGCGGCGGATGTGGAAGCTGCCGTGAAATCGGCGCGCGCCGCGCTGAAAGGCTGGCAAGCGCAGAGCCCTCACGCACGCTCCCGTTATTTGTATGCCATCGCACGACAAGTGCAAAAGCATGCCCGCCGTCTGGCGGTTTTGGAGACGCTGGATAACGGCAAGCCGATACGTGAAAGTCGCGACATCGATATTCCGCTGGTGGCGCGGCATTTCTACTACCACGCCGGATGGGCGCAACTCTTGCACCAGGAATTTCCCGGATACTCGGCCTGTGGAGTGGTGGGGCAAATCATCCCCTGGAATTTTCCGTTATTGATGTTGGCTTGGAAAATTGCGCCGGCACTGGCGACGGGGAATACCGTCGTGCTGAAGCCCGCGGAGTACACACCGCTCACGGCATTGGCGTTCGCGGAAATCTGCAATGAAGTGGAATTGCCGCGGGGCGTCGTGAATATAGTGACGGGCGATGGAGAAACCGGCGAGTCGCTGGTGAAACATCCGGACGTAGACAAGATTGCCTTCACCGGATCCACAGAAGTAGGACGCGCGATTCGCCGCGCGACGGCAAGTTCGCACAAGCGCCTGTCACTCGAATTAGGCGGCAAGTCGCCGTTCATCATTTTTGAAGACTCGGATCTCGACAGTGCAGTAGAAGGATTAGTCGACGGTATCTGGTTCAACCAAGGCCAGGTGTGCTGCGCCGGTTCGCGCCTTCTGATGCAGGAAAGCATCGCCGAAAAACTGACGAAAAAGCTGCGGGCGCGCATGAGCACCTTGCGTATTGGCTCGCCGCTGGATAAGGCAGTGGATATCGGCGCAATTGTGGCCCGTGTTCAACTGGAACGCATCGAACGGCTGGTGAAGCAGGGAATAGCCGAAGGCGCAACGTGCTGGCAGCCCGAACTGGCCATGCCGTCGCGAGGCTACTATTACAAGCCGACGCTGCTGAGCAACGTGCATCCCACCTCGATCGTCGCGCAACAGGAGATTTTCGGTCCGGTACTTGCGGCAATGACCTTTCGCACGCCTCGCGAAGCGGTGGAACTGGCAAACAATACGGTGTACGGATTGGCGGCCAGCGTGTGGAGCGAAAGCATCAACGTTGCGTTGCACGTCGCGGCTCAATTGAAAGCCGGAGTCGTTTGGGTCAACAGCACGAATCTTTTCGATGCTGCGTGCGGTTTTGGCGGTTATCGCGAGAGTGGATTTGGCAGGGAAGGTGGGCGCGAAGGACTGCTCGAATATCTGGAGCCGGTGTGGTTCAAGAAGGCTCGGCAGCTTAAATCGCAAACGCCTGCAACGAGCCGCAAAGCGGAAGTGGCAACTCCCTTGATCGAAGGGACGGCGATTGACCGCACAGTGAAGTTGTATATCGGCGGCAAACAAGTCCGGCCGGACTCGGGCTATAGCGTTGAGGTTCGGGGAAAGAAGGGCGAACTGCTCGGAGAGTCGCCGCTCGGCAACCGCAAAGACATTCGCAACGCGGTAGAAGCGGCGCGAAAGGCGGACGGCTGGGCCAAAACTACAGCGCATAATCGCGCGCAAGTGTTGTATTACATTGCGGAAAATTTATCGCAACGTGCCCGGGAATTCGAAGAACGGCTGGCCACTGCAGTTGGGAAGCCACGGGCAGCTAAGGAAGTGCAGGCAAGCGTGGAACGCCTGTTCTCCTACGCCGCTTGGGCCGACAAGTTCGACGGTTCGGTACACAATCCGCCGTTCCGCAACATTTCCATCGCCATGAATGAGCCGGTGGGAACCGCGGCGGTAATATGTCCGGCGAACGAACCGTTGCTGGGCTTTTTCTCTCTTGTACTGCCCTTGCTTTGCGCGGGTAATACGGTGGTGGCCGTGCCTTCGGAAAGTCACCCGCTGATCGCTGGTGACCTCTATCAGGTATTTGAGACCAGCGACCTGCCGGCTGGCGCGGTGAATCTCATAACCGGCCGCCAGAAGGAACTGCTGAAGGTACTCGCGGAACATGACGACGTGGACACCATCTGGTGCTACGGCGACACCGAGATGTGTGCTACGGCGAAGGCGCTTTCCATCGGGAATCTGAAACAAGTGTGGACCAACGAGGGTCGCGAAATCGATTTCTTCCAGACTGCGCAGGGCGAAGGGCGCTGGTACCTGGAGCATGCCTATCAAGTGAAAAACGTCTGGGCGCCGTACGGCGAGTGAGCCAGCGACCCGCGACGCACTTCCGCCAAAACAGAACTGAATTTCTCGGCCTAGGTCACAACTCTATCTGAAATGAAAAAGGGGACGATGGACATCGTCCCCTTTTGGGGTTCGGTTTACGAACAAGATAGAAGACGGCGAAAGCGCCTTCTCACCGTTGAACTACTGTCCTGCCACTGCGGTATAGAACGCCAGGAACTGCGGCGCCCCATCTGTGTTTACGATCGGATCAGCGGTTAAGACTCCGCTAGCTCCTAGCGCATAGGGAGTAATGGAGTTGCCGCCGTTGTTGTCCACGGCCACCAGAACGCCCGTTGGGTCGATCACGATGCCCGTCGGGCCATTACCAGTCACAACTGCTGGGCCGACCGGAGCTCCGATCACACCATTCGCTCCTATCTTGAAGCCATATACGGCTCCAGGAGTCGAGAGGCTCGGGCTATCAACGACATAGAGATATGTGTCGGTGGGATCGACCGCCACGTTGAAGGGGAAGGATGCGGGTGTCGTACCGTCGGTGACTGCGGTTGCAGTCCCCACCTGGGTGAGAATTCCGGTGCTCGCAATCGAATATTCCGAAACGGTGAGGTCTACGCCGTTAGGAACGTAGAGATGCGTTCCGCTCGGATCAATGGTGCTGTACGCCGGTGCAACTCCCGTTGGGATTGTGGGAGTTCCCAGCGGCGTCGGAAGTCCGCTCGTCGGATCTATCGAGAAACACGCGACGCTGCCTGGATTGGTGCCATCGCCGTAGTTGACGACGTACAGATAATCATTGGCCGCACCCGTCTGATGCGCAATCTCGACATCTGATGGGCTACTCAGATTGGTGGTAAATGGGTTTCCGGCAACCGGGGTCAAGGCGCCAGTGGTCTGGTTAATCGTGAAGGCGTACAGGGCGTCGACGGGCGCCGACGCACTGCCCTGGCTCATGACATACAAGAAGCTGCCGGTGACGTCGATTACTCCTTTTGAGAAACTCTGGGCGCCGACGACTTGAGGAGCGATGGACGGCGTTGGAGTCGTCACAGCTCCGCTGGTGGAATTCACATCGAAAACGTCCACTTGTACAGAGAGGCCACTGGTGTTGTTGTTGTCAATGACGTACAGGAAGTGGCCGGATGGATGAACGATGACTTGTAATGGCTGCACCACGGTAGTCATGCCGATGGAAGTGAAGGCGCCGGAGGAAGGAGTCACGGCATAGCTATCAATCAGCGAGGCGTTCACGGCTGCGATGTATCCGAATCGCGCTTGGGCACCAACCACAGTCAAGGTAGACGTGCCGGTGAATCCAGTGCCGGCCTCAGTCGCGGTGATCACCGAGGTACCAGTGGCCAGCGCGCGCGCCAATCCGGTGCTGGCCGCGATCGTCGCGGTGCCAGTCGTGCCGGAAGTCCAGGTAACGGCGCCCGTCAGGGGCTGTGTCAGCCCGTTGCTGAGAAGCTCAAGAGCGGTGAACGGGACCGTGGTACCAACCGCTGCGTTTGGACTTGCAGGCGCAACCTTCAAGCCGACGGCGACCGCGGTGCCGACAGTAAGAGTCGTCTGACCGGTCACTCCACTGAGAGTAGCGGAAATAACCGACGTGCCATTGGCCACCGCGGTGGCTAGACCAGATGCGCTAATGGTGGCCGTAGCGGCCGTGGCGGAGGCCCAAGTGACCTGTCCCGTGATGTCCTGGGTGCTAGTCATATTCGTGACCGTATTCAGATACGTTCCCGTGGCTGTAAATTGCTGCGTGCCTCCTGCTGCGAGCGTCGGGAACGCAGGAGTAACCGCAATGGATTGAAGGACAGTAGCGGACGTTACCGTGAGCACCGCGGCATTGGAGGTACGCCCGGGCAGTGAGGCAGTTATGTTCGCAGTCCCGGCGGTTACGCCGGTGGCAAGCCCCGCAACGATGGTGGCCACCGCGGAGTTGGACGAAGTCCAGGTTACAGACGAAGTTTTATCCTGCGTGGTGCCATCGGCGAAGAGTGCAGTCGCGGTAAATTGTTGCGTGTTTCCGGCAATAATCGAAGCGCTTGCCGGGCTTACCGTCAGAGCGGTTAGCACCGGAGTGCTTGATCCTCCCGAGCAACCAGCGAGGACTACGACAACGAATATCGCGAAGAACACAGATGCAAACCGGCGGGGATTCCAGTTCATGAGGCCTCCTCAGAGCAGGGCAAATTCGACAAAACAGAGGGGGAAAGTTGACGACCAAATTCATCAAAATGGGCGGCGGAACTCTTAAAAACTGCGGGCGAGGTTCCAAACACGAACCTAGGTGTCCCGAATCCCAACTAACCTCTGTACGAAGGAACGATACTCGAATACTACAATGGAACAAAGTGGATACCGAGTTATAGGTGATGTTTCAATTAACACGCAATTCACTGTATGCCCTTCGCGGATTCTGGCATTTCCACATTTGGCGTGAAGACGACCACCTTTCGTGCTCCTTTACGACGTGGGGGTTGTCCAACCACAGCGTTTTCTGTAAAGATGCCACGGTGCGCGCCGCCTCTTAGGAACCTCCCAACATGCCCAGACTGCAAACGATCGAAGATCAACGGCTCGAGGAATCTCACAAACGCAAGAAGCATTGGAAACGATGGGGACCTTACCTGTCAGAGCGGCAGTGGGGGACCGTTCGCGAGGACTACAGTCCGTATGGGACGGCATGGGAGTCCTTCCCCTTTGAGCACGCGCATGCGAGGACGTACCGCTGGGGCGAAGATGGCATCGGAGGCATTTGCGATCGCCATCAGATGATCTGTTTTGCGGTGGCGTTGTGGAACGGAAAAGATCCCATTCTCAAGGAACGCCTCTACGGACTCACCGGGAACCAGGGAAACCACGGCGAAGATGTAAAGGAATGCTATTTCTACCTGGACTCCTCCCCTACGCACAGTTACATGCGCATGCTTTACAAATATCCCCACGCGGAATATCCCTACCGCCTGCTTCTGGACGAAAACCGCAGGCGCGGAAAACTGGATCCGGAATACGAACTTCTGGATACCGGCGTCTTTGCGGAGAATCGCTATTTCGATGTGTTCGTTGAATACGCAAAATGTGACGTGGAAGATATTCTGATCAAGATTACGGCGGTCAATCGGGGTCCGGAAGCCGCTGCTCTACACATCCTACCCACAATTTGGTTCCGGAATACCTGGTCCTGGGGGAAAGATTTGCGGCGTCCGATCGCGCGGATAGCGCCAGAGGTGCCTGGGGCGGTCTGCGTGGAGCTGGAGCATTGGGAATACGGAAAGAGATGGCTGATTTCGTCCGGCCAACCGACGTTGCTGTTTACGGAGAACGAAACTAATTACGAGAAGGTTTTCAAGTACCGCAATCGTACGCCCTATGTGAAAGATGCCTTTCATCGCTACTTGATTGATGGGCGAGGAACGGCCGTAAATCCCGCGCAATCGGGAACCAAGATGGCTTCGCATTATCCGCTGCAACTCGGGCCGGGCGAGAGCGCCACCCTCAAGCTGCGCTTGACGGATTCATCCCCATTGGGCGGAATGAACCTTGAGTCTCCTACCGTCAGTATGGTGACCTCTCCGGCTCAGCAAGAGCGATCGGCCGGTGTGCCCGCGACGAATGATTTCCAGACAGGTTACGACGCGGTCTTTACGGAAAAACAAAAGGAATGCGACGAATTCTACGATTCGCGTATCCCCAAGAATCTATCGGAGGAAGCGCGCATGGTCATGCGCCAGGCCTATTCCGGAATGCTTTGGTGCAAACAGTTTTATCACTACGACGTGCGCACGTGGCTGGAGGGCGATCCGGCGGGTCCAGTTCCGCCTAAACAGCGCTGGGACGGACGCAACAAGGATTGGACGCACCTGTATAACGACGACGTTATGTCCATGCCAGACAATTGGGAGTATCCCTGGTACGCCGCTTGGGATCTGGCGTTCCACTGTATTCCGCTGGCGATCATTGATCCCGATTACGCGAAGGAGCAACTCATTCTGCTTCTGCGCGAGTGGTATATGCATCCCAACGGCCAGTTGCCGGCCTACGAATGGGCTTTTGGCGATGTGAATCCGCCAGTGCATGCATGGGCTGCGTGGCGCGTGTATAAGATCGAGCGGCGCATCCGCGGAGTTGGCGATCGTGTTTTCCTGGAAAGGGTGTTTCACAAACTCCTTTTGAACTTTACGTGGTGGGTGAACCGCAAGGATCCGGACGGGCGCAATATTTTCCAGGGTGGCTTTCTGGGTCTCGACAACATTGGAGTGTTCGACCGCTCGGCACCCTTGCCTACCGGCGGCCACCTGGAGCAATCCGACGGCACAAGCTGGATGGGCATGTTCTGCCTGAACATGCAGGCGATGTCTCTGGAACTTGCCAAGGAAGACATTGCCTACGAGGACGTCGCCAGTAAATTTTTCGAACACTTCGTGTACATTGCGCGCGCGATGAACGACGTCGGCACAGAGGGGCGTTCCCTTTGGGACCCGGAAGACGGGTTCTACTACGACCTACTCCATCTTCCGAACGGGGAAGAGCATTTCCTGAAAATCCGCTCGATGGTCGGGCTCATTCCTCTTTTCGCGGTGGAAACGCTGGAGCCCGAAATCGTCGATCGTTTGCCGGGCTTCAAACGCCGCATGCAATGGTTCATAGACAATCATGCGGATGTGCCGGAACACATTGAAATGACCCAGCGGTCTCCACGGGGCGTGCGCCGTCAATTGTCGCTGGTTAATCGCAAGCAGTTGAAGCGGGTGCTCACTCGGATGCTGGACGAGACGGAGTTTTTCTCACAATACGGTGTTCGCGCATTGTCGCGCTATCACCTTGAGCATCCTTACGAAGTGGAAGTGGATGGACACGTTAGCCGCGTGGACTATGAACCAGCGGAATCGACCACCGGAATTTTCGGGGGCAACTCCAATTGGCGAGGGCCCATCTGGTTCCCGGTGAACTACCTGCTCATCGAATCACTTCAGAAATATCATTACTACTACGGCGAGGACTTCAAAGTGGAATGCCCGACACACTCCGGGAATGAGTGCGATCTCTGGCAAGTAGCCGCCGAAATTTCACGCCGTTTGACGCGGATTTTCCTGAAAGGGAAGGACGGGCGGCGTCCCTTTGCCGGAAAAGACGAACTCTTCAATTACGATCCTTATTGGAAGGACCTGATTTTCTTTTACGAATATTTTAACGGCGACACGGGAGCGGGGTTAGGTGCGAATCACCAGACCGGATGGACGGGCTTGGTGGCAAAGCTCCTCGAACAGAGCGGAGAGTAAGTGTCCCTGCTGGCAGAAGTGCAATTTGGACGCGAAATTTGCGGCGAGTTGGAAGCCGCTGAGAAGCGCGAATGGTTGGTTACCAACGGTCTGGGCGGATACGCTTCCGGCACCGTCGCCGGGACCGCCACGCGACGCTATCATGGCTTGCTGATGGCGGCGCTGCAACCGCCGGGGCTGCGCACCCTGCTGGTTGCCGGCGTGGACGATAGCGCTCATTACCTCGAAACAACTTACTCGCTGGGAACGAATCGCTGGCTTAGCGGATTCGTCTCACCCAAAGGCTATCTCCAAATAGAAAGCTTTCATCTGGAAGGCACCAAGCCCGTATGGCGGTTGGCGCTGGCAGACGCGCTGCTGGAAAAGCGCATTTGGATGAAGCAGGGAGAGAACACCACCTACGTCGAGTACACACTCGTTCGAGCCAGAGCTCCGATCCAACTGGAAACCAAAATCCTGGTCAACTATCGTGACTTCCACGCGACCACCATCGCAAAAGATTGGCAGATGCGTATCGAACCTGTCGACAAGGGCGTGGCCGTGTACGCTTTCCAGGGCGCCACGCCTTTCTATCTAAAAAGCGAAACGGGCGCTTTCGAAGCAACCAACGAGTGGTATCGTGATTTCTTTCTGCCGGAAGAACGGGCTCGGGGTCTGGACGATCACGAAGACCGGCTGTTCGCCGCGCTGCATCGCTGCACACTCGTGCCCGGGGAGAGTGTGACCCTGGTGTTTTCGACGGAATCCGACACTTTGCTCGACGGCGAACAGGCGCGCACAGATCGTTCCACGGCCGACTGGAAACTCTTCAAATCCTGGCAGGCCAGGCACGCGGCGAGTTCGCAAAGAGCAGTCGAAGATGAGCCCGGATGGCTGTGGCAATTGGTGCTGGCCGCGGACCAATTTATTGTGCGCCGCGAATTGCCAAAGGATCCAGATGGTTTGACCATCATCGCCGGGTACCCATGGTTTTCCGATTGGGGGCGCGACACGATGATTGCCCTCCCCGGGCTGACGCTTCCGTTGGGCAGGCCGGAGATCGCCCGTAAAATCCTGCAATCCATGGCGCGCTGCGTTGACGGCGGGATGCTGCCGAACAATTTCCCGGACTCGGGCGGCCAGCCTGAATACAACACCGTCGATGCCGCGCTGTGGTTTTTCGAATCCGTACGCCAGTATTACTCGGCTACGCAGGACCTCACCTTTGTAAACGAACTCTTTCCCATACTCGCGGGAATTGTGGACGCCCATGTTCACGGGACCCGTTACAACATTCACGTGGACCCTGCGGATGCGTTGGTGTTTGCCGGCGCCCCAGGGGTGCAATTGACCTGGATGGATTCCAAGGTTGGAGATTGGGTGGTGACGCCGCGAACTGGCAAGCCAGTGGAGATCAACGCGCTCTGGATCAACGCGCTGAACACCATGACCGAATTCGCCAAACTATTGGTGCGTTCTGGGGATGGATATCAGAAGTTACTGGAGAAGGCCACCAGGAACTTTCAGAAATTCTGGAACCAGGAGCGTAACCATTGTTTCGATGTAATCGACTGTCCCGGAGTTGGGAATGACCCCACTCTGCGCCCCAACCAGATCTTCGCGGTCTCGCTTGCGGTCAGCCCTCTGTCCGCCCAGCAGCAGAAGGGTGTTGTGGATGCGGCGGGACAGCATCTTCTGACCTCGCACGGCCTGCGCAGTCTCGCACCGTTCGAGCAGGGCTATCATGGCCAATATGGAGGCGGACCTAGAGAGCGAGATTCTGCCTACCATCAGGGAACCGTGTGGGGTTGGTTGCTTGGACCATTCGCTCTGGCTCACTACCGCGTCTATGGCGATGCAGCCGCTTCGCAAAGTTTTCTTGAGCCGCTTGGCAGAACGATCTATAGCGGCGGCTTGGGCACGATTGGAGAGATTTTTGGCGGCGCTCCGCCATTTCCCTCGGCGGGATGCTACGCCCAGGCGTGGAGCGTGGCGGAACTCTTTCGAGCGTGGGAATTTCTTAGCGCCACCGGGGCCGAGTCAAAAGTCTGAGCGCGCGGCGACTTCGGTCACGTCTTTGGATTCATTAAGGCTTGGTGTCCGCCGCAGTTTCCGGCTCTACGCGGGGTGACTCTATCCAACCCTTGTCCGGGTCGTAGGCCTTCATCGCTGCCGCCAGAGTTTTTGTTTTTGCCCCCAGATCTTTTTCCCAGACCACATCGTCTTGATTCACCACAAAGGTCTTCACGCCGCTGACGGCGTACTCCGCCGGGTACGCAACCATCGCGAAGCCTCCAATCATAGAGCCTTTCACAACGTAGTCCCTCGCACCGCCCACAGCGTGGGCTCCCTGTGCCTTTAGGATTTTGAAAATGTAACCGTGGTACAGCATCGGCTCGCCCGGCGCGGGCAAATCGTAGCCATAGGAAATCAATTCCGCAGCAAAGTCCGCTCCCGGACCGGCGGGCTGGCCATCCGCCGTTTCCCAGTACAAGCCGTCCTGCTTGCCGGGCGTACTCACCAGTGACTGCGCGTAGTCACGCATATCATCGTGGTTTGAATCCGAGTACGCGTATTCGACTTCTGCCCGCACAAAACCGTGCAGGAGTTCGATGGCATCAAGTTCGTTCTTCCCCACGCGGCGAGCAAGAATTTCTGTCCGTGCGACGTTCGGATCGAAACCGTAGGCATCACCTATCTTTACGATAGGGATTGGCAGCGGCCAGCTACGACCGCCTACGTAAACAAGGAAGCGGTCCGGGTAATAGGGATCGGGCCGAACCTCCGTGGACTCCTTCGCTAGCGTGGCGAATCTTTCGCGCCGGCGCGTATCCTGCGCCTGGTCGCCACTGTTGATAAGCTCCTCGCCACCCGGGCCAACGAGAGCAATTAGCGCCGTGGTGTCCTGTTTTTCACAAGCATCCGCGAACGCTTTCGCAGCCTCCTGCGGAGATGCGAATGTTTTCTGGCCCGGAGCGGTCCAAGCGGCCGTTGCGCTGAGAACAAGAAAAGCCGCGAAGATCAGGATCTTTGAGAACGAGCTTGGATTTTTGTGCGTGACCATAGGCTTATTTCCTCCCCTCTCCATTCAGCGTTTCTTCGGCTGTCCCGCGCTGGGAGCTGGGCGTGACTGTGGCGCGGGCCGTGCCTGTTGAGCAGGACGTTGCTGCGCAGGAGCTGCATGGCGCGACTGGGCGCGATTGCCAAGGCTAGCGTAGCCACGGTCACGTTCGACCTGCGCACGGTCACCGGGACTTGTTTGGATCCCGTTGAACGCGGACCGATCCGTCGGCCTCGGCGCTGGACGCGTGTTACCAGGTCTGGTGCCGGGCTGTCCTGGTTGCCCTCCCGGTCCTCCGGGGCGGTTTGGCTGGCCAGGCGTCCCAGGTCGTCCGTTTCCGGGACGATCCGGCTGGACGGGGAGAATTCCCGGCTGTCCATTCCCTGGGCGATTTGGCTGGCCAGGAGACGTTCCGGGTCGCCCTTCGCCAGGACGGTTTGGCTGTCCCGGGGTTCCGGGTCGTCCGCCGCCAGGATTTCCAGGTATCGGACGGACACCTGGAGGACGTCCTGCGGGACGCCCGGGAGGCAACTTATATCCGACTCGGTTGGCGATCTGACGATTCGGATACGGAACGCCTGCGCGGTGATTCGGATTGTGCGCCCACACGCTCTGGCCATTCCGGACATATCCGTGCGGGGTGCGGTAATTGTTCACCACATAGAAATTGTTGTTGATGACCACATTTCTTCCGTGCCAACCGCATCCCCAGCCCCAGTTATTCCATCCGCCCCAGTGGTTGAAGTAGCGCCCAACCGAAAATCCAATGAAAAACCCAAAGCCACCCGCGGCGATCACCGTACCGTAGCGTGGACGCGGCGGATACCAGAACAGCGGCCAAGGGTGCCAGCGCGGTGGTCCCCAAATAACCACCGGATCGTAGACTGGAACGTACATAACGTCCGGCTGCACGGGCTGAACGATGATGATCGTTTTGCTGCCGTCATTTGTAGTTTGCACCGTTTGTTGCGCGTTAGAGGCAAGCTTCCCGGAACTCGATGCACGTTGCCTCTGCCGTTGAACTGCATCCATTACATCCTGCTCCTGCGACAGGAATGCGTTTCCCAAATCCGTAGTCCACTGCAGGTTTTTGTCCATCATCGATAACACGCTGGGAAAAACCACCAGCGCTTGAATGCTGGGATCCCACGTTTGTTGCGCGGCGGCCTCGGTGAGAGCAGTGCCTTGAAGCTGCGAATTGCTTTGCAGCCAGCGATCGGCTTGCACCACTTCCAGCGGATACGTGGACGCCGCGAGAATCTGCGCGATCAGCGGATCGGCGTAAAGAGCAATCGGTGTGACCAGATCGTCGAGTTGGTCCGGCGTAAGCAGCGGTTGGTCGGGCGCTTGTTGTTGATCATATTGCTGTTGATCTTGCCCTGGCGTTCCGGCCAGTCCCGTGCTGGCCAGGGACAACGCACACATCAACGCCATGAATTCGCGGAGGAGTATACGGATGTTTTTCATTTAGACGCCTCCCGTATAGGTCAGCTCTCGTGGGCGGGTAAGAGCGAAAGAAACTGAAGCAGTGCCGGACCGTTGAATAAATAACGTATTCGCGCTGAACTTGTCACCAATAATTTTCAATCGGGATTTCAGGCTATTCCAAATTGGGAACGTGTTCAAACAACTCGATAAGGATTTTGTTTACGTCTGGCGCCGCCACCAGAAAGAAATTTATCCGCGCACCATCGGCTCCTGCTCTGGTGGCCGGGTAGACCGATTGCACCCCAAACGTTTCTCTAAGAATTTGCGAGGCACGGTCCACATCTTTGCAGAGATATTCGATCTGCTGAATTCCTTCGCCAAACCTCCGTAGAAACCTGGCGATGGCGCCTTCTCCAGAAGGGTCGTTGGTCGTCAGTATGTCCACCGACAGCCCGCCAGGAACGTGAATTTCAAATTCCGCCGCGTCTTGATCCGGCGGTACCTGCGCCAGCCGCGGAGAGCCAGCCGCCTCATGAATCTTTGCGAACCTGTCGGGTGAAACTGCCAGGCCTACCGTGACTTTGGGATTCGTTCCCTCAAGAAGTTGCGCCAACTCTGCGTCAGCCCACCAGGGGTACACCGCATGGTCCGCCATCGATCGGCCTTCGCGGTATATTTCCGTCGCGGAGAGCAACCGCACTTCCGCCTCGCTGGAAGCCAAACCCTCGATCGCCCTTTGTAACGCTTCGTTCATGTGTCACCTGCCCTGACGCAAATACTCTAACGCATTTGTGGCGCCGCAATTTCCATTTGCGTTCTCGCAGTTTCTAGGATGGCGGCACTTTCTTCGGCTTAAAAACAAATGAGGCCAGCATGCTCAGGAGCAGAACGCCTCCTACTACGCTTAGCGAAACCAGAATGGAAATGTGCACCCAGGGTTCCGCGGTCATCTTCGCGCCTATGAACAGGAGCACCACGGCCAATCCGATTCCCAGGTATTGAAAATAGTCCAGCACGTCCGCAAGCAGGAAGTACAACGCGCGCAGCCCAAGAATCGCAAAAACATTTGAGGTGTACACGATAAACGGGTCGCGTGTGATCCCAAAGATAGCCGGAATCGAGTCCACCGCGAACGTCACGTCCGTGATTTCGACAATAAGTAGCACCAGAAAAAGTGGAGTTGCGGACAGGCGACCGTCTTCGCGCACGAAGAAGTGCGCGCCACTATATTCCCGGGTGACGCGCAGGTGTTTGCTGGCGAAACGAAAAATGGGATTTTTTTCGTAATGTACATCCTTGTTTCGCTTCCACAGCATGTGCAGTCCGGTGTAAACCAGGAATAACCCGAACACCGGCAAGAGCCAGTCGAATCGCGCGATCATCGCGGCACCGGCGACGATCATGATCCCGCGCATCACCAGGGCTCCCAATATGCCCCAGGCCAGCACGCGGTGCTGTACCGCCTCGTCCACGCGGAAGGCGCGGAAAATTACGAGAAATACAAATAGATTGTCCACGCTCAGCGCTTTTTCGATGACGTAGCCGGTGAGATACTCCAATCCCCTCTGCGCGCCGAAGGAATGCCAGATAAAAGAGCCGAAGCCAAGTGCCAGCCCAATCCATAAAGCACTGGCCAGCAGCGCTTCGCGAATGCCGATTTTGTGAGCCTTGCGGTGGAAAACACCGAGGTCGAGGACGAGTGCTATCAGAACGAAGAGATTGAACCCCACCCAAAGCGGCAGAGTGCCCATAGTTTGAGAATAACGTATATGGGGCGACAGCCAACTTCAAATGCGACGAGGGGAGAAACTAATTGAGGTAAAACGCAGCTGTGCGGTGCGGGCTATCCGGTGGACTCGGGAAGTGTCACGGCATGGGCCGGTTGGCGTCTGCGCCATTCACGTTTGTCAAATCCACGCGGCACATTTGGCCCGCTTGAATGGTAACCGGCACATCCCAGCGCAAGCGCCGGTCGCCGGCCGCGGCATCCATCCCCAACGAGCTGATCCAATAATTTCCTGGCGCCAGTCCGCTCAGGCGCGCGCGGCCGTCCAGGTCCGTGTCCAGTTTGGCGGCGAGGTATTTCGACTGCGCGACATCCGGCGCCAATTGAGCTAGCCGGGCGCGATGATCCACATGCAGACGATCCCACGGGATCTTGGGATTTACGCCCTCCAGTTGCAGTTCCATGCCCCCAACGGTAGATGGGTGCGCTTCAATAAACTTTTTAAGCGCCACCATATATTCCTGTTTCTGCTTCTGATATTTATCCGGGTTCGCTTCTTTGTCCGCATCGCGATACTTAGGCACCGGAATTCCCAAGGTAACGCCACCGCTGTTGGATTTCTGATAAGCGGCCAGAAATTCGGGCACTTTGAGGATGTCGTCCGGCTTGATCAGTTGATCGATGTCCGGCGAGGTCAGGTCCATGATGTCGTGCGCGTTTATCCAATCCTTCAGCTCTTGCGAGACTTTCAGGTTCTCGATGAAGTCTTCGCGGGTGGGCAAAACGTCTTGCGCGGCGACTTCCTGCGCTACGTCGGCGTAGCTGCGCGTTAGGACATAAAACGTAAATTGACGTACCGGCTCCGGGCGCGCGCCCGTCGGCGTAATGCGCGCGGTCAGATCGAGAGTTCCAGTGGGAGTCTGCGCCGGAGAAATCCGGCTACAAAGCACGAGCAGGCCGAACAGCAGCGCGAGACGCGATTGATTTCGCATGTGCCGAATGTTAGCAGAAAGAGTTTGTACAGATGGGAGATTGCGCGGACGGTTGTCCAATCCGACTAATTGGGTTACACCGCGAAGCGAGCTTAGTACAGCCGGAACGTCACTTCGAACGGAACAGAAACCGGAACCGGTTTGCCGCCGGGTCCGATGGCTGGCTTGCAACGCCAGGTCTTCAATGTCGTAATCACGGAATCATCCAAGCCCAGCCCGGGGCTCTTGATCACGCGAAGAGGATTCACTCGGCCATCTACGGTAACGATCGCATCCACCAATACCGTACCGGAATATTTGGCTTTGCGAGCCTCATCCGAATACGGAGGCTGCGGAGAATAGAAGCACGCTGGCAAGCCAACGCCATTTACGCCGGCGTGGAACAATCCACCGCCCGTCCCACCGCCTTCACCGGGTCCTAGTCCACCGCCCGTGCCGCTTCCAATGCCAGTGCCATTTCCCGAACCAATTCCTGCGCCACCACCAGAGCCATTCGACGCCGTAACGCTGGCCGCCAGTGGATCGCCCATGTTGGGCATGTTGTTGTTCTGAATTTTTAGATCCGGCGGCCCCAGCAAAGTGGGATCCATTGCCAATTTTGGATTCGGATTCTTGATCACTGCCGTTGGCGGCGTGAACTGCGTCATCGCAAACTTCGGCGCACGCCCTTTACTTGCCGGAACCGGATTGTGCTCGCCACCGCCACCGCCGCCACCCGCCGGCTTCGCGCCTGGAGGAAGCTTCGGAGCATAAGGCGAAATATCCAATGGGGTCAGGTCCAGTTTCTTCACGGCATTCACTGGCTTCGACGCGCTAATGAGAAATGGCACAATTAGCAGCGCAATGATGCCTACGTGAAACGCGATGGACAGAATTTGCACCCAGCCAAAATTTTCGTTCTTCGACCAGATGTCTTTTACCTGAACAGGCTTGATGCCCGGCGGCAGCGGTGCGGGTTTACTGGGCGAAATGAACTCCTTCAGCCGATCGCGGAAACTGCCGAAACTTCCGCCCCAGTCGACTTCCAGACCTTTGTCAATCGGAGCCTTTGAAGCCGGAGGAGCAGACAGGAAGAACTTAAGATTCTCTTTCAGCCCGGAACCAAACGACGACTTCGTGAACGGTACATCGCTGCGCTCCGTTATTTTGACCGGACGTTCGACAAGAAATTGCTTCAGGTTGGACCAGAAATCGTTCGGCATCATCTGTGCCGGACTGTCGAAATCGGGAAGGGCTTCCCGTGGTACCGGAACAACCTCTTCAGGCCCGGTACGCTTCGGACGGCTCAATTCATCTGGCAGTAAATTTATTGGACCCGGCACCGTTTTCCCTCTACCTAACTAGACGCGGTTCCCCGCCGATGTTTCCTTCAACCGTCTAGGATTCGCCCGGGTTGGGAAAGGTTGTGCGACCCCTACGGCTGACACATCTAGACTAGTATTGTAACATAAGTAGTTACACCTGCTTTCGTAAGTTCCCGCGTGCCCGTCATACAGACAACCCTTGTATCCATAGGGAGCAGCGGCGTAGAAGGGACGACTGCAAACCCGTTCATGGCTGAACCATTGGAATTGAAGAAAACACTGAACCTGCCGAAAACCGACTTCCCAATGAAGGCGAGTCTTCCGCAAAATGAGCCGAAGCAGCTGGAGGCTTGGCAGGAATCGCACCTTTACGAGCGCATTCTCGAAGCGCGTAAAGGGAAGCCCCTGTTCGTGTTGCACGACGGGCCGCCCTATCCGACGGGGACCATTCACCTCGGTACTGGGCTGAACAAAATTCTGAAGGATCTGGTAGTCAAAACGAAAAGCATGGCGGGCCATTACGCCCCGTACGTGCCGGGCTGGGATTGTCACGGTCTGCCCATCGAAACCCAGGTGGAAAAGGAACTTGGTGGGAAAGGCAAAGTGCCGCCGGCGGAGTTTCGCCAGCGTTGCCGCGAATATGCCACCCGATTCGTCGAACAGCACAAGCGCGACTTCAAACGCCTCGGTGTTTTTGGTCGCTGGAACGATCCATACCTGACCATGAGCCACGAGTACGAAGCCACCATTGCTGGCGCGTTCCTGGAATTCATGGAGAAGGGCTACGTCTACCGCGGGCGGAAGCCGGTGTACTGGTGCATCCACGACAACACCGCTCTTGCCGAGGCTGAGGTCGAGTACGAAGACCACACCAGCCCATCGATCTGGGTCGCCTTCAAGGTTGTTGGCGGCGGCTCGGGCGACGCCGCAAAGATTGGTTCGGACGTCTCCGCGGTGATCTGGACCACCACCCCTTGGACCATTCCGCACAACCGCGCGCTGGCGTTCCATCCGGAATTCGAATACGTCGTGGTGCACACGGAAAAAGGAAAATTTCTGTTGGCGAAAGATCGCGTCTCTGCTTTTCAGGCAGAGTGCGATCTGAAGCACGCGGAAATCGTTTCGACCTTCAAGGGCCACCACTTCGAAGGGATGAAATTTCAGCATCCATTTCTGCCGATCCAGGTGCCGGGAGTGCTCGCGGATTACGTCACGCTCGATCAGGGCAGCGGTATCGTGCACACCGCGCCGGGTCATGGCTCCGATGACTTTATTACTGGACAAAAGTACAACCTGGAAGTCTACGCGCCGCTCGACGATCGCGGGGTGTATACCGAGGGCCTGCCGGAATACAAAGGCAAGGACGTTTTCACCGCCAATCCGATCATCGTAAAACTTCTCGCTGATCACGGTGCGCTGTTGGGACACCATCCGTACAGGCACACCTATCCGCACTGCTGGCGCTGCCATAACCCGGTGATTTTTCGGGCTACCGAGCAGTGGTTTATAAAAATGGATCAAGCCGCGCACGGAGCCACGAAATCGTTGCGCACGGAAGCGCTGGAAGAAATTCACACCGTCAAGTGGATCCCCGGCTGGGGCGAAGATCGCATCTACGAAATGATCGAGAAGCGCCCGGATTGGTGCGTCTCGCGCCAACGATTCTGGGGCGTGCCCATCATCGTGTTTTTCTGCGACGCCTGTGGCAAGCAACTGGACGATTTTGCGGCGCTCCGAAACGTTGTGAAGTGGTTCGAAAAAGAAGGCGCCGACGCCTGGTACACCCACACGCCCGAAGAACTTCTTCCCGCGGGTACGAAGTGTTCCTGCGGTGCAGGGGAGTGGCGCAAGGAAAACGACATTCTGGACGTCTGGTTCGATTCCGGTTCTTCTCACCTCGCCGTTCTGAAAGGCCCAGAGTGGCCTGCGGATGTTTATCTCGAAGGCCCGGACCAATATCGCGGCTGGTTTCACAGTTCACTGCTGATCGCCACCGGCATCCGTCATCATGCGCCGTATCGCAGCGTGGTCACCCACGGCTGGACACTTGACGAACAGGGCCGGCCCATGTCCAAGTCTCTGGGCAACGTTGTGCTGCCCACGGAGATTTGCGAAAAGTGGGGTGCGGATTTGCTGCGCCTGTGGGTGGCTTCGCAGGAATATCAAGCCGACGTCAAGATGAGCGAGCGGGTATTGACGCAGCTCAGCGAGGCGTACCGCAAGATTCGCAACACCGTCCGATTCGGGATGGGCAATCTCAACGATTTCGATCCCGCGCGTCACGCCGTGCCGAACGATCAGATGGAAGAGATGGACCGGTGGATGCTGGAACGTACAGCCGATCTCGTAAAGAAATGCCGCGAATGGTACGCAGCCTATGAATTTCACCGCGTCTATCACGCCATTCACGATTTCTGCGTCGTGGACCTCAGCTCCTTCTACTATGACGTGCTAAAGGACCGCCTGTACACCAAGGCCGCGGGAAACAGGGCGCGCCGTTCGGGACAGACCGCGGTCTGGAAAATCACTGGCGCTCTGGTGCGGTTGATCGCTCCGATCCTGGTTTTTAGCGGCGAAGAAATCTGGAAATATCTGCCCAAGCTTGCGGGCGAGCCGGATAGCGTGCACATGACGCTGTTCCCGGAGGAGTCCGCGCTGCGCAGCGGCCTGGCTCCCGAGCAGGCCCACCAGTGGGAACTTCTCGCACGCGTTCGTGGCGAAGTGCTGAAGGCTTTGGAAATCGCGCGCAACGAAAAGAAGCTGATCAACTCCGGACTGGAAGCAAAAGTATTGCTGTCCGGCGACATGGAATTGAAGACAAAGCTGAAGCACTACCTGAGCGTCTTGCCCAGCTTGTTCATCGTGTCGCAGGTCGAACTATTCAGCACCGGTGCGGGCGACTACCGCTCGGACGCTATCCCGAGCCTGGAAATCACGGTGCAAAAAGCGGACGGCAAGAAGTGCGAACGCTGCTGGAACTACTCGACGCATGTTGGCGAAAATCCGCGCTATCCGACTATCTGCGAGCGTTGCAGCGAAGCCATTGCCGAAATCGAAGGTGGGGCAAGCGCAACGCGGGCATGATCATCCCGCGGCACCTTCGCTGGCTCTGGCTCACTCTCGGGGTGGTTTTCCTGGATCGCGCCACCAAGGCGTGGATAGAGTCGCGGCCACCCAACTACTTCCCGCATACGGTAATCGCAAACTATTTCGATATCGTGTCTTCGCGCAATCCCGGCATTGCCTTCAGTTTCTTGTCCGATTCTTCGTCAACGGCTTACAAATGGCTCCTGATCGCCGGCTCCGTGGTAATCATTGGACTCATCGCGTGGCTCCTCGCGGCCACCCGTAACGCCACCACACTCTACGCAGCGGGCCTATGTTTGTTGCTCGGCGGAGCCACCGGAAATCTGACCGATCGGATCACTCACGGCGCGGTAACCGATTTTCTGGAAGTGTGGATCCGTTTTCTCCCCTGGCGAATCTTCAATCCCTGGCCTGTCTTCAACGTAGCCGATTCCGCCATCACCATTGGCGCCATCCTAATCATCCTCGATTCCTTCTTTCGCCCCCATCAACCAAAGCGCGCCACGTAAACGCCCCGCCGTTTCAAACGCCAATGTAGGGGCGGCGGCTTGCCCCACCCTCTTGGGCCACTCTTGCCTTTGTAGCGGCCGCCTTCTGAGGCGGGCGCCGTTTGCTACACTGGCGCTGTGACCGTCGCCCCGAATCCCGAAAAGTTCGTCATCACGGTTACCACCGAAGACGCCGGCCAACGCCTCGATCGTCTTGTCGCGCGAACCTGCCCGGAACTATCGCGCACCCGCGTGCAAGAACTAATCGAATCAGGCAACGTCGTACTCAACGGGAAAGCCGCGAAAGATGCGCACAAAGTTCACACTGGCGATCGTATCGAGGTGCTTCCCGCACGACGCCCGCCGCTCCGGGCCGAGCCCGAATCGATCGCTCTGAACGTCCTTTACGAAGACGACGACGTGATCGCCATCAACAAGCCAGCGGGCATGACCGTCCACGCGGGCGCCGGAAACTCTCACGGCACTTTGGTGAACGCCCTTCTCGGCCGTGGACAAGAGCTCTCGCAGAGCGACGATCCTTTGCGCCCCGGCATCGTGCATCGTATTGACAAGGAAACCTCAGGCATCGTCCTGGTAGCGAAAAATGATTTCGCCCATGCGAAGCTTTCCGAGGGCTTCCGCCTGCGCACCATCCGGAAAACCTACCTGGCCCTCGTACAGGGAATTTTGAAAGAGGATACCGGACGCATCGAGCTGCCTATCGCGCGCGATCCGAACCATCGCAACCGGATGACCGCGCGTCGCACGGAACTCATTCCCAACGCCAGAGCCGCGCGTACCGAGTGGCGCGTCCTCACTCGAATTGGCCCCGCCACTTTGCTCGAGATCCAACTCTACACCGGACGCACGCATCAGATTCGCGTGCACTTTTCGGCCCTTCGTCACCCGGTAGTTGGCGATGAACTCTACGGAGCGTCGGCACAACTTCACGTCGAGCAGACAAACTTACCCGCGCTGGGACGCAATTTCCTGCACGCCGCTAGAATTGCATTCGCTCAGCCGCGCACCGGGCGGGCGATCCGGCTCGTTGCTCCATTGCCCCGCGAATTGCGCGATTATCTTCAAAAACTCGCTATCGCGGCAGGCGATGATTCCGCACGAATTGACGCTGCGCTCGAAGGCTTCTTATAATCGGTTAACATGCGATTCAAATGGACCGGCATCTTCCTTCTTATCGTCGTCTCGGGTACCTCGCTAGCTTTTTACGCCCAGGAAAAACAGGCCCCTGCGCCACCCGCTGCCACGCCTCCTGCGCAGGATCAACAGGACCAAAAGCAGCCCACCATCCGAATTCCGGTTAACCTGGTCGACGTCCTGTTCACGGTCCTCAACCGCCGCAACAAACTTGTCCCGGACCTGGAAAAGAAAGACTTTCGCATTCTCGACGACAACGCGTCCCAGGAAATCCGCTATTTCAGCAAGCAGTCCGACCTTCCCTTGCGTATTGGCATGCTGCTGGACACCTCCAACAGCATTCGCGACCGCCTCAAATTCGAACAGGACGCAGCCAACAATTTTCTCTTCAGCGTGCTGCGGCGCAACAAGGACGAAGCCTTCCTGATGAGTTTCGACGATGAACCCCAGGTTCTGCAGGGCTTCACGGGAGACACCGGCCAGCTTCGCGATCAAATTCTGCGCACCCGCGCAGGCGGCGGTACAGCAGTTTACGACGCTATTATCGAAGCCTGCAGCCGGGAACTCAGCCATCCGCCGCGTCCAGCAGGCGACCAGCCGGATGTTGTGCGCCGCGTGATGATTCTGATCAGCGATGGAGAAGACAATCTATCCACGCACACGCGAACGGAAGCCATTGAAATGGCCCAGCGCACCAGCGTGGTCATCTACACCATCAGCACCAGCATTCAGTGGGTTACCCTCGACGATCCCAGCAAAGAACGCACCGGCAATCGCAAGTATCACCTGACCGACGGCGACAAGATTCTGCAGCAGCTCGCCGAAGAGACCGGCGGCCGCGCCTTCTATCCGTACCACGTGGATGATCTGGATCAATCCTTCCAGGACATCGGTGAGGAACTGCGAAATCAGTACTCACTTTCCTACAATCCAACCAATCATGGGATTGACGGAAAATATCACAAGATTCGCATCGAAACGCCGGAGCATCCGGGCTATCAGGTAAACGCGCGGCGTGGTTATTTTGCGCGTACCAACCAGGAGCCCGCCGCGAAGCCGGACAACGTCGCAAAATAACGAACACCGGCACCTATGGCGTTTACTGGGAATCTTCGCTTCCGCGTTCCTGGGGAGAGTCGCGGTCTTTCACTTCGCGGCAACGTCGCGTAGTAAAACTGCGTCGCTTTCAATGTACCCGCGTTCGATGGCGATTTTCTTTCCATCCTGCGAAAAGTTGAAGCTGAAAATGTGCTCGCTGGGGAAGTGTGTCAGTTGCCGTGGCGTTCCGCCCCCGAGCGGACGCGTCCAGAGATTATCCGTGCCTTTTTCCCGCACCGTGTAGATTACATCCGCGCCGCCGGGTGCAAACGAAGGCGTGTCTTCCGCGCGCTGGTCCGCTTCGTGGTACTCGGTCTTGTGCGTAGTCAAATCGTCCACGCGCCACATCGTATGATGGTCGAACTGCCGGACCTCCACGGAAATAATCCGCTTTCCATCCGGCGACATCTCGAAATCCGGGGTGGATTTCGCCACCACAACCTCCGGAGTTCCACCCTCGATCGGCACGCGTTTCACAAAATTGCCATCGCCTCGGTCCGTGTAATACACCCACTTGCCATCCCCGGGGCACTGTGCGTTCGCTTGATTCTGCCCAGTGGTCAACGCTTTTTGGTTGGTGCCGTCGGGGTCCATGGTCCAGAGAGTCTCGGACGCCGGCCCGCTTCTGCCGAAAGTTCGGAACACGATCTTGCGACCTCCGTCACACACAGCGACCTGGGTCGAAAGGTGCTTGGCATCGGAGGCAAGCACGCTCTCTCCTCCGTTCAGGTCCACTAACCGAATATCCGGACCTTGCGGCAAGACCAGCTTGTTTTCCGAAAGCCAATCCCACTGCCAGATCGGTTGACGGCTGGAAAGCTTCAGGGGATGCCAATCGTCCGGCTTGCTCGTCTCCGACACCGAAATGTCCTGACGCTTCACCCACTGCGTGGCTACCAGCGTTTTACCGTCCGCGGAAAGCAGCGGCCGGCTGTAATTATTTGTGTCGGTTGTCAGTTCGCGAAACTCGCCCTTGGGGTAACCGACCAGTCCTAGCGCCGCGGTCAGGCCGCCGCTTTCCACCTGTTGCGTGCGCACAACCAAACCGCTGCCGTCCGGCAGCCATACCGGATCGAAGTATGTGCGGTCGGCCGTCGCCGCTACTATTCCGCGCTTGCCCGTGGCTACGTCAAAGGTTGCGAAAGCCCCAATCTCTTTGCTGGTTGGCTGCACAACAGAGATGACTATGGTCTTCCCGTCCGGGGACCACGCAGGCACCCAGTTATCGCTTAGCAGCGTCTGCCGTTCGGCGATCGGTCGTTCGATGGTGCCGTCGGCCTTCGCCATCAGCAGGTCGACAGTCGGCTCGCTATGCCGCTCCCGAATAAACGCAAAATGTTGCCCGTCGGGGGAAAACGCGACCGGGCTGTCCACGTCCTTGACTAACATTCGAGGTGTTCCGCCGAGCACCGGTGCGCTGTACAGTTGCGACTCCGCCTCGTCGTCCTCATCACGGCGCACGAAATAGAGATAATTTCCGTCCGGCGAAAATGCCAATCCCTGATAACGAGTGGCGGTCGGCTTCACCACCTCCGTGTTGCTGCCGGTGGCGTTGTGATGCAGCCACAGCGACTGCAACCCGTTTTCCTCTAAGGTTTGCAGCAAGTATTTGCCGTCTGGAGAAATGGCTGCTTGCGTGATGTGCCCACTATTGGAAACGTTTTCGATGGAAAACTTTTCGAAAGGCAAATGTTCCGCAACCGTGGTGGCTCCGTGCACCAGCGAGAATATGCCGTAGCCCGCCGCTATCACGACGATGAGCACTACGGCCCCAAGCAGGCTCGTCCGAATCTTGTTTTCCTTCGCCGCCTGCACAATCACGCTTCCGCTGGAAGGCTTAGTGGCGGACTTGCGCCCGCTGGACGGTTTGCCACCGCCTGCGGCCGCCCGGGCGCTACTGGTTTGCGCGCTGACCGCAACGCTGGAGTCTGAGCTCGGCCGTCCCGGCTCCAATTCCCGCTGCAACCGCTTCAGGTCCGCTCGCAATTCGGCGGCCACCTGATAGCGCATCTCCCGATCCTTTTCCAATAGCTTGTTCAAGATGCGTTCCAGTTCCACCGGCACAGAGCTGTTCAATTCAATCGGCGAGACCGGACAAGTGTGCAGGATGTTTCCGAAAATCGCGGCGCTAGTGGAGCCCGCAAAAGGATGTTTGCCGGTGGCCATGCCGTACATCACCGAACCAAGGGAGAAAAGGTCCGTCCTGCCGTCGAGTGGTTCGCCTCGCGCCTGTTCCGGAGACATATATACGACGGTGCCTACGGTGGTGCCCGCGGTAGTTTTGAACTTGTTCTCCAGGTCCGCGATGGTTTCGCTCTCGGAACCTGAGTCCTCCAGCTCCATCAGCTTAGCCAGTCCAAAATCGAGAATCTTGGTGATTCCCCGGTCGGTAACAAAAATGTTGGAAGGCTTGATGTCGCGGTGCACGATGCCTTTCTTGTGCGCGGCATCCAACGCATCGGCAAGCTCAATCCCCATACACACGCAGCGATTGATAGGCAGGGAACCAGTCTTGAGAACTCTTTCCAGTGATTCGCCTTCCAGCAGCTCCATTGCCAGAAATGTTCGATCGCCAAACTGTTCGATGGCGTATATAGTGCAAATTCCGGGATGATTCAAAGCCGACGCGGCCCGCGCTTCGCGAGTGAAGCGTTCCATCGCGTCGCTATCGTGTCTGCTCTTTTCTTTCACGAACTTCAGGGCCACTCGGCGGCCCAGCTTGGTGTCTTCCGCTTCGTACACCAAACCCATGCCTCCGCTGCCTAATCGGCGGAGAATTCGATAGTGTCCAATGGTTTCGTTGATCATCGGGACGCGGAAATAATCCGAAACTAACTACACAGCGATACTAGCCAAGCCATTTCTTGTGGTCAATCCAGGTTTTGATTCGTTGAGCTGAACAGCTAGACTTTCGGACCCTTCGGCGCGTAGTAGCCTTTGCGAGTTAACACCTTATATTCGTGGTTGGCAGTCTCGACGTGGATCTTGCGGAACTTTCCATCCTTCTGCGAATTGGTCGGGTAGTAGCCCAGCGTGTATTGGCTGCGCAGCTCTTCGGAGATCTGGTCAAACGCCTCTTCCAGTTTCTTTTCAGAGCTCACAACGATCAGTCGCCCTCCGGTTTCGTCCGTTAGCCGGTGCGCTACCCCGGCATTGCCTCCAAATCGCGGATCGGCAACCAGTAAAACGTGAATTACGGTGTCTGTTCTTTGCGCTGATTCGATGGCTTCTTCAAGCTTGACCCTGCTGCCCTCGTCCTGCGCATCCGTCACAATCACGATGGCCTTGCGTCCTGCTTCGCCATTCAGCTTGTCTCCGCACGCCAGATATATGGCGTCGTAGAGCGTCGTGCCCGGGGTGTTACTGTTCCCGATGGGGCCCGGATTCCCGCCGGCAAATCCACCACCAGGAGTATTGATGCGCGCTTTATTAATGGCGCGCTCCAGCTGCCCACGGTCATCCGTAAAGTCCGATAGCAGGTCCACGTCCGTGTCGAAGGAGATGATCATGGCCTCATCCCCCTTCCGCAGAACGCGCCGGAGGAAACGTCCCCCTGCATCCTGAATCGCCCCCAGCATGAACTGCTCGCTACCAGACGTATCTAACAGCAGCCCTAGCGTGATGGGCAGCGCCATTTCCTTGGAGAAAAACGCAATCTTCTGATCCTGGCCGTCTTCCGCCACCTTGAAATCGTCTTGCTTCATGTCCGTCACAATGCGCTTGTTCTTGTCGCGCACGGTCACGAATAGGTTCACTAGGTTGACTTCCGTCTTGATGGTCGGGCCTTGTCTTGTCGGTTCTTGTTCCTGACCAGGTGTCTGGGGCAGCGCCGGCACCGCCAGCGCCAGAGCAGCGCCGCAAGCAATGGCGCGAAAGACTATGGTTTTCCAGAGGGGCATCTTCTCGTTCCCGCTTTTCACTTTTTGTCTGTATCCTTAGAGGTGTCTCTGCCCGGCAAGCGTTCATTCCCTGAATGGGACCTAATTGGACCCTGTATGAGACGATTCGCGGCTTCGGGAATGCATCTAAGCGTTTCGATGCGCGCTACCAGCTCGAAGGATGCGTTCCCGTTTCAGTCACTCGCATCCCATTAACCTTGGAAAGTTTGGCCCTATGACTACAAATTGTCCACGAAAAACACTGCTCCTTATCATCGCACAGATTTTCCTGCTTCTGAGCGTCCCCGCCTTCGCCCAGGATCCGCTGCCGAACACCCCCGCGCCCAAGCAGGGCGAGACTCCACCCAAGCAGACGCCAGCGCCCGCCGCTAAAGATACTCCAAAAGATAAAGGACAGACCGTCATCCACATCACCACGCGGACGGTGGTAGTTCCCGTCACGGTAAAAGACCATCGCGGCACCCTGGTTCCTGACCTGCAAAAGGACGAATTCCGGATCTTTGAAGACAGCGTCGAACAAAGCATCACCGGCTTCCGCTCCGAGCCTGTACCACTTTCGATAGTCGTTTTGATTAGTAACGATTTGAAGCAGAAGGATGCGGATCAAGTCGAGCCCAGCCTGCGCGCTATCGTGGGAGGCATGAGCACCAACGATGAGGCATACATCGCCCGCTTCGATCAGACCTTTCACGAAGGTACTGGCTTCGTAAAGGATCAGGACAAACTGATCGTTCAATTGAAGCGCACCCAAATCTCCTCCGAATCGTCGGCGCCTCCCCCGGGAGATCCGTTCCATGGGCCGGTACTTAACGGAGGGGCCATCGCTGTTGGCGGTGCGCCTCCACAATCCGCCAACGATACGGGGCAGCTTGCCATCAAAGGGCAATCGACCACTGCCCTGGATGACGCCGTCTACGGCGCCGCGACCGTGTTGCAGTCGCGTCCCGGCCGCGATCGCCGAAAAGTTATCCTGCTCATCTCCGATGGGCAAAACGGTCCCAAGGTGAATACTCATTCCTATGACGAAGTCCGGACGGAACTCCTGAAGCAGGAAATCACCGTCTATAGCGTGGCCACCGGAAGCGCGTATTTCGACCGCAAGTTCAACCGGCTGGTCAGCTATGCCCACGATACCGGCGGAGACGTTTATTTTGGCGCGAAGCAGAACAGTTTCTCGGAGTTCTATGCGCAGATTTGCGAAGAGGCTCGCAATCAATACGTGCTCTATTTTGAGCCGCGAGGCGACAGCAAGGTGGACTATCACCCCATCGAAGTCCGCGTGCGCCGCGAAGGGCTGACCATTCTGGCGCGCGAAGGTTACTACGGCGGAACCTTCGCCACCGTTCCACCGAAGTAGTTACGGGCTGCGAGGGCTTGCTTCGCTTTTGAGCAGTTAGAAGCGCACTGGCATACGGAGACAAGCTCCATCAATTCTTTCCGTGCGAATTTCCCGTGAAACTTCTTGACACTGGGCTTCGCCACTCGTAGAAGTATTGCAACGGGCAGGTTTGCCGACCTCGGCATTTCCAGTCCGGCGTAGAATCCACGAAGGAATCTAGAAGGAGATATTCGATGGCCAAGAAGAAACCCGCGAAGAAAGCCCCTAAAAAAGGTAAGTAGTTCTCCAAGGTACCGGATTTTCGGAAGCGCCCCGGTGGTCGATGTTGGTCGGGGCGCTTCTGTATTTTCGGCGTGTGGCGCCTTCGTTTTACTCGTTCACGCCGCTCAAAGACTCTTCGTGCGCGGGACAAATGGGCCGGTACGCGCAGCTTCGGCAGAAAAAATTGCGTTTCGCGGGAAAATGCCCCGCGCGAAGCTCCGAAGCCGTCTCCTGCACGATCTGCTCCGCTTCCTGAAGCTGCTTCGCATCCCGCGTGGTCACCTGAACCTGATTGTTCTGCAAATAGTGAAATACCAGCCGCACTGGGTCCCATTCGAAAATCTCTTTCGCGGCAATCGCGTACACACTCAGTTGTAAATCCTTCCGCGCGTCCGCATCCTTCCTGGGCCGGCCCGTTTTGTAATCGATGATTTCTACCTGGTTGAGCCCCAGCGAATTCACCTGATCCATTCGTCCCGTGAGAATCACATTGTTCGCCAGTGGCAGTTCGAAGGCTTTCTCCTGTTCCAAGATTTTGGGATTGGCCTCGATGATCGTCTTATAGAACGCCTTGAGCTGCTCCAGGCCATCTTTCTTGTATTCGCCCTCCTGGTAATCGTCCTCGTAACCCGCGTTGCTCCACTCTGTTTCATAGATTCGCTGCACCTCTTCGAACGGCAACATGGCGCCCTTTTTGAACTGATCGAGGAAGCGCTTCAGCGTCGTATGCATCACGCTGCCAAAACTAAGCGCCGCACGCGGTCCTTCCTTCAACGACCACAATGCGCCGAAGGCATATTGCTGAGGACACTTTCGATAGTTCACCACCGCCGACGAACTGAGCTTCAGCGGCTCAGACAATGGAGGGTGGTATTCCTCCGCCCACTTCGCCATGCGCGAAAATATCCTGGGCGGCTCGCCGGTGGCAGGAAAAAGGTCGGCAAGCGGCAACGTCGCTTGCAGGGTCGGCGCTTCTCTGTGTTTCTTACCCTTTGGAGCGATTTGCAGCACGTCTCGCCGCTTGATGGCCGGCTCCATGAGGATGTCCTCGATAAAAACTGGCACCTTGCCTTTTCTCTCGGTAAGCGTAGTGATTGTCAGGCGCTCTTCCGCGCGCGTCAGCGCCACATAAAATAAGCGGCGTTCCTCCTGAATGTGAAAATCGCCTTCGGGAAGCTCCTCTTTCATAAGCCGGTCGGGAAACGTGAACAGCGGCGAGCGGTCCGTGGCCGGGAATGCTTTCGAATTCACGCGCACCAAAAACACATGGGGGAACTCTAGGCCTTTGGCGCCGTGCACGGTCATCAATTGCACCGCGTCCCCGGGAGATTCCTCCTCCAGGCAAAGCATCCCTCCGGCTTGCTGAAAATATTCCAGGTACTCCAGAAATTCGGGCAAGAGGCGCGTGTCGCTCTTCTTTTCCCACTCGAGGACAAATTCTCCGAGCCGCTTTACGTACTTGCGGTCTTGCAACGCCGCGCGTTGCGGAATCTCCAGCCACTCCGTCAATTCGCCGAATAGTTCGTAGGCTGTCCGTCGCTTCATGGTTTTCCGCGTCTCGCCCAGAAACTCCAGTAACACGCCGAGCGCGGCCGGCGATGGATCGAACGGCAATTCGGTTTGCGGGGCTTGCAGCACATCGTAAATCGAAGTGTTGCGTTTTTTGCCGGTGCGCTCCGCAACGCGCACCAGATCTTCCGGAGTCATGTGCCACGCGGGCGCGGAGAGAACGCGCGCGCACGCAATATTATCGTAGGGCGTGGCAATCATTTGGAGATACGCGAGCACATCCCGCACCAGTGGATGCTCCAGGATGGAAAGCCTGGAAATGACAAACGGAATCTTGCGTCGCGACAATTCCTCGACAAGTTCATCACGATGCGCGTGCTGCCGGTAAAGCACCGCGAAATCTCTCCACCGTCTCCCGGTCCGGTGCAGCCGGGAAAGCTCGGAAGCCACCCAGTGGGCTTCCTCTTCTTTGTCTGCAAATTCCGCGATGCGAATCCGTTCGCCTTCCGGCTTGTTGGGCTCCAGCACTTTCTTCGGGAATTCCGGGCTGACCTCGTTCATCGAAATCGCTTGCGTGGCCACCCGCAGCACGTTGGGCGTGGAGCGATAGTTCGCGGTCAATGCCACGCGGTACGGCGTTGAATCCTGCCCTTCTTTCCAACCCGCAAATCGCTCCAGGAAAAGTTTAAAGCTGCCGAAAGACGCTCCGCGAAAACGATAAATGGCTTGATCGTTGTCGCCGACCACCACGATGTTGCGAGGTTCCGTGGACAACTGCAGCAACAGTTCCATTTGCGCGATGTTGGTGTCCTGAAATTCGTCCACCAGAATGTGCTTGTAGCGTGATTGCAATTGCCTTCGCCGCTTGGAATCCTTTTCCAACAGCGTCACGGTTTCGCTGATCAGTCCGTTAAGCGCAACCGCCCTCTTCTCGCGGAGAATTTCTTCGCTGGCAAGGTACGCGCGCGCGATTTCCCGCTGCAACTCCACTTGTTCCAAGCGCTCTTTCAGCGTGTCTTCATCCAGCGACTTCCGCTCCGCCTCGAGTTCCGCCGCCAGTTGCTCGGCAAATTCCTGGTAGCGTTCGCTGGAAACCAGTTCATCCTGGCAACGCGAGAAGAACTTGATGAAATCGCTCAAAAACTGCCCTGGCTCGGCTAGCCTGCGGAATTTCTCCAGCTTCAAGCGCGCCAGATTCCGCCGCAACAATATCCAGTGATCGACTTCCTCCAGCGCCATCCGGTTCGGGTCCACCTCTTTCAACAAGCCTTCGCAGAAAGAGTGGAAGGTTGCCACCATCACGTCTTTGCCGCGCTCCCCGGCGGTTTTCACCGCGCGGCCTCTCATTTCGTGCATCGCTTTTTTCGTAAACGTAAGCGCCAGAATGTTTTCGCCCGCCAGCGAATCGTCCGATTCCAGCAGGTGCCGGATCCGCTCGGTGATCACGCGGGTCTTGCCGGTGCCTGCTCCGGCAATCACCAGCAACGGCCCTTCGCCATGCGTAATCGCGCGTCGCTGCGCGTCATTCAGTTTTGGGCCTGCGGGATCGGGGGCACGTCCGAGTTCGAACAAAGTCGCCATCACTCAAGAGGGTAACGCATTTCTCGTTTGGAGTGCGGAAGCTAACGCTGGGAAGCCGTTCCAGAAGCGACGTTAGCGTTGAACTCGGCGGACTTTTTCCTAGGCACGGTGAGGGCAATCCATTTACCGCTCCTTGCGGCGTGGTGTTTCGCCAGAAAAGTGATTTGTCCAACGTGATAGCTGTAATGTGCAACCTGCCGGTTGATCGCCTGCATGACCGAATGCGGCTCGGTTCGTATCGTGACGGTTCGCGCCATGTCCGCCTCGGTTAACGGTTCCAGCGCCCCCAATAAATAGGCCCAGCCGCGCTCCCACATCGCCAGCAACTCTTCGCGCGTGCGCGGCGGCTCCTCAAACTCCGAATCGCGATTGCGGTCTGCTTTCTCTCCGTCGCTTGTCAAAAAATCCGTCCACCGCGATCGCATGTTTCCCGCCATATGCTTCACGATAATCGCAATGGAGTTCGATTCTCCATCCAGCGTGGCGAACAGGCCTTCGTCCGGGCACTGCTCCATCGCCCGATCCGCGAGCTTCTTGTAATACTGAAAAAGCGAGAGGCAATCTTTCAGATACGACGTCGTGAATTGGTGCGCCATCAGGGCATTTTGCCGCTGCGCGATTTGTAAAGCAACATTCACATCACTCGTAGTAAACTTCATCTCCCGGATTACCCTCTACGAATTCCTTCTGGAGATAATCAACCATGTCACTCAGCAAACTGCTCCTTCCTGAGTTCGATCAGGAAAACGCAAATACCCGCAAAACGTTGGAACGTGTTCCCGAAGATAAATGGGACTGGAAACCTCATGAGAAGTCCGGGACGCTGGGCTGGATGGCCGGCCACGTCGCCACCCTTAACGATTGGACGACGCAAACCCTCAAAACCGACCAACTGGATTTCGCTCCAGTCGGGGGACGTCAATATCAACCTCCCAACACTCGAAACCGCACGGAATTGTTGGAGGCTTTCGACAAAGCCACGTCCGAAGCCCGTGCCGCTCTCTCTGCGACCAGCGACGACGCTTTCCAAAAGCCATGGACATTGCTCATGGGCGGCAAAGAGCTGTTCACCATGCCCAAGTACGCGGTCCTGCGCGGTTTCTGTTTCAATCACCTCATCCATCACCGCGCTCAGCTAACGATGTACCTTCGCGCGTTGGACGTTCCGGTGCCAGGCTTGTACGGTCCAAGCGCTGACGAAAAAGGCTGACACTCGGCCCGTTCGGCCAATCTTCGTAGCCAAGGGGAGCACAAGCCGCTCCCCTTCTTTATCAGGCTCGGCTAAGCCAAGTGCCCTTCTTCTTTTTCTGGTAGTTGATACCATCAGGTGCGAAATGGGTTCAAAGATCAAATTGAAAGCCAGTGATGGACACGAGTTCGGAGCCTATGTCGTCGCACCCGAAGGATCCACGCACTCCGCAATCGTTGTGATCCAGGAAATTTTCGGCGTAAACAGCCACATCCGTTCCGTCGCAGACGATTACGCCGGACAGGGGTTCCTGTCGATCGCCCCTGCCTTGTTCGACCGCGTCGGGCCAGACATCGAACTCAACTACAATCCCACGGATTCGGCCCGAGGCATGCAAGCTGCGAAGCAGGTCGGCATGGACAACGCTCTACTGGATGTCGCAGCCACGATCCAATACGCCGCTCAAGTTTCAGGTATCAGCAAAGTAGGCGTCTTGGGCTTCTGTTGGGGCGGGACGCTCGCGTGGCTGGCGGCCACGCGACTCAACCCCGCTGCGGCCGTCGGCTATTACGGCGGGCAAATCGCCAAATACGCTGCCGAAAATCCCGCCTGCCCGGTCATGCTTCACTTTGGCCTGAAAGATCAACACATCGATTCTGCCGAAAGAGAGACCATCGCACGGTTCCACCCGGAGATTCCGCTCTTCGTCTACGACGGAGGTCACGGCTTCAACTGCGACCAACGAAAAGACTACGATCCAAAATCCGCCGGGCTAGCCCGCCAACGCACCCTCGATTTTTTCCGTGCTCATCTGTAGCACCGACGCTTGCCGGTTCAACCTGCCATTGACGAGTACGGCAAACTGCCGTACACTAACCAGCATGGCACCTTCGCTCAAGACACCTGTTCGGAATCAGCGGCTGGAGGCACGCATCACCCGCGAGCAAAAACGCCTCATTGAACGCGCCGCGCAGTTGCGCGGAACCTCCGTGACGGACTTCATCGTTAACGAACTCCAGGAAGCTGCGGCGGCAACAATTCGCGTTTCCGAGACCGTGCGGTTGCGCGACGACGCGCGCGAAGCGTTCTTGACGGCATTGCTCAATCCCCCGGAACCCAATGCGCTTGCCAAAGTAGCGATGGCCCGTTACAAGAAGCGAGTGAAAGCTTAGTCTACGCAAGTGCCTGACAAATATGAGTTCCTGTGTGAACCGCTTGAACCCGGCCATGATCGAGCAGCTTTTGTGTGTGACTCGCCTGCTCTGGAGCGATATCTCAAAACGCAAGCCCGGCAAGACGTGGAAAAGCGGCTCGCGGCGGTTTTTGTTCTAACCGCAAACGGCAAGACAGTGGCTGGATACTATTCGTTGTCTCAGTTTTCGGTACAAGCCGAAAGAATTCCCGACCAAATCCGCCGGAAATTAACCCAGTACCAGGAAATTCCTGCCACGCTCATTGGCCGCCTCGCCAGGAGGACGGCGTTTCGCGGTCAGGGGGTGGGTGAGTTGCTGTTAATGGATGCCTTGCGCAGGTGTCACCTTCACGCAAAGGAAGTTGGGGAATGGGCTGTGCTAGTCGAAGCGAAGGATGAACGGGCCATAGCCTTCTACAAAAAGTATGGCTTCCTGGAAATTCAAGGCCACGCAAACCGGCTGTTTCTTCCCATGGAAACCGTTTCAAAGTTACTTCGGTAAATTTAAATCGCTGCGGAATGGAGGACCGCGCTGAATTTCGCCAAAGCGGGCCGTATAATTGTAAAGAGTAGTCTCGGAGGCTTCACATGGAAACTCCTGTCATTTTGTCTGCGGTGCGCACGCCAATTGGCAAATTCCAAGGCGGGCTCGCTGGCTTCACCGCGCCCGAACTAGGCGGAAAAGTTGTTGCCGAAGCCGTTCGCCGAGCTGGCCTGGAAGGCAAACAGGTAGACGAAGCCATCTTGGGAAACGTGGTGCAGGCCGGCATCGGCCAGAACCCCGCGCGCCAGGCGGCGTTGAAGGGTGGCTGCGATCCGCGCGTCGCAGCGATGACCATCAACAAAGTTTGCGGCTCTGGCCTGAAAGCCGTGGCCCTTGCCGCGCAAGCGGTACAACTGGGCGAAAGCGAAATCGTCGTCGCGGGCGGAATGGAGTCCATGTCCAACGCGCCTTACTTGCTGCCACAGGCCCGTACCGGATATCGCCTGGGCGACGGAAAAATTGTTGACTCCATGATCTGGGATGGTTTGTGGGATGCCTACGAAAACTTCCACATGGGCATGACCGGAGAACTCGTAGCCGAAAAATACGGCATCACCCGCGAAGAGCAGGACAAATTCGCCTACGAAAGCCATCAAAAGGCCATCAAGGCCCGCAAGTCCTGTTTTTTCGAAGCGCAAATTCTGCCCATCGAAGTCCCACAGAAAAAGGGCGACCCCGTCGTCATCAAGTACGACGAATCGCCGCGTGAAGACACGACCCTCGAAGCGCTGGCAAAATTGAAACCGGCCTTCAAGAAGGACGGCACCGTCACCGCGGGCAACGCGCCGGGAACGAACGACGGCGCGGCTGCCTTAATTGTCACCAGCGAACGCAATGCGCTACGCCTCGGGAAAAAGCCCATGGCGCGCATCATCGCGCAAGCCGTCAGCGGTGTCGAACCCAAGTGGGTGATGATGGCTCCCGTCGATGCGGTGGAAAAGCTTCTCGCCAAAACAGGTTGGGATCGCGATAAAGATGTGGATCTCGTGGAACTGAACGAAGCCTTCGCGGTCGCCGCTATCGCCGTAACCCGGCAATTGAAGCTAAATCCCGAAAAAGTAAACGTAAACGGCGGGGCGGTCGCGCTAGGGCATCCCATCGGCGCATCCGGCGCAAGAATTCTGGTGACGCTGCTCTACGAATTGCAACGCCGCAACCTAAACCGAGGAATCGCCGCTCTTTGCCTGGGTGGAGGCAATGCCGTAGCCCTCGCAGTCGAACTCACAAAGTAACAACAAACAAGTTTCTAGCGCTCCCGGCGAACCTTGAGGCTCCTCCGCTAACTCTGCGTTGAGCTCTTCTCTTCGCCTGCAGCGCAGATCATTAACGAATGCCACTTGCAATGAACACCGCAGGATTCGTATGCTCACGCCACGTCGGAGCGGCGAGCGATGAAACCAGTACCACTCCTTTTCTCGAAACGCGTTAAGTGCGGGGGCGGCTGCAGGCCGCCGTCATGGGTTGGCTTATTCTTTCTTTTCGTTTTGCCGCTTTTCCTTGGGGCACCCGCCACCCGTGCCCAGGAAAAGAACCCCTTCGCGGGCGATCCCAAAGAAGCGAAGTTGGGCGAATTCCAATTCCGCGCCAACTGCGCCTTCTGTCATGGCCTCGGTGCAAAAGGCGGTGGCCGCGGGCCAGACCTCACTCGCCAACAGAAAAAGCACGGTAATGCCGACTCCGACCTCTACCAAACCATCAACGACGGCGTGCCCGGAACGGCCATGCCACCAAACGGTGCCACCCAGCAAGGTGTTGGTATGACGCCCGAAGAAATCTGGCAGGTAATCACCTACATTCGCAGTGTCGAAGTGAAAAACGCAGCGGCACCCACGGGGAATCCCATACATGGCGAGGAACTCTTTTACGGCTCGGCGGCCTGCTCCACATGCCACATGATCGCGGGAAAAGGCGGCCGGCTTGGCCCCGATCTAACTACGGCGGGCACAGCGCGCTCCGTGGATTATCTGAAAGAATCCGTGCGCGCACCCAGCAGACGCCTGGCGCAAGGAATTTCCGAAGCCATGAAGGAGTTTTCTCAAGAATATGAAACCGTCAGTGTCGTTGCAGCAGATGGCACCGCGTTCCAGGGTGTGGTGTTGAATGAAGATAGCTTCACCGTGCAGATGATGGACACGCGCGAACAAATCCACTCATTCGCCAAATTGCAATTGAAGTCCTTCGAAAAAACGCGTGTCTCCCTGATGCCGGCCTACGATGCAAAAACGCTAAGCGAAAAGGATCTCGACGATCTCCTAGCCTACCTCTTGAAAGTCAGCACTGACCAGGGAGGCGCACAGTGAAACCTCTCGCACGAATTCTCACGGCAGCAACTCTCTCGATCCTGCCCACCTGCGTGGTCAACGCGCAGGTAACTTCCACTCGTTTACTGGAATCTTCCAAGGAACCGCAAAACTGGCTGATGTATTCCGGCGATTACGCCGGCCGCCGTTACTCCACGCTCGATCAGATAACCACAGCGAACGCAGCGACTCTCGTTCCCAAGTGGGCGTATCAAACTATGGCTGGCGGCAAGTTCGAAACCACTCCGCTCGTTGTCGACGGGATTCTTTACGCCACCGGCCAAGACAACCGCGTATTCGCCCTCGATGCCGTAACCGGCCGCCCCATCTGGCAATATCAACACCCACTGCCCGGCGATATCCGCCCGTGTTGCGGTAAAGTCAATCGCGGCCTCGCCATTCTCGGCGACAAAGTTTTCTTTGGAACCCTCGATGCCCGCGTGATCGCTCTGGACACAAAAACCGGCAACGTCGTCTGGAACGTCAGCGCCGTGGACTATCGCAAGGGCTACAGCTTCACGCTCGCGCCGCTGGTCATCAAGAATCTCGTCCTGCTCGGCGTCTCCGGCGGTGAATATGGTATCCGCGGCTTCATCGATGCCTACGACGCCAACACCGGCCAACGCAAATGGCGCTTCTACACCACACCCGGCCCGGACGAACCGGGCCACGAAACCTGGGAGGGCGATTCCTGGAAAATTGGCGGCGCCCCTGCGTGGATCACCGGCGTTTACGATCCGCTGACGAACACCACGTACTGGACCACCGGCAATCCGTCTCCGTCAAACCGCGGCGAGGGACGTGCCGGTGACAATCTTTACAGCAACAGTTTGTTGGCCCTCGATCCCGACACCGGAAAATTAAAATGGTATTACCAATTCACGAAGCATGATGAACACGATTACGACGCCACCCAAGTGCCCGTTATGGTTGAGCAGGGCGGCAAGCACCTGATCGTCCAGGCAAATCGTAACGGCTTTTTCTACGTCATCGACCGCGAAACCGGGAAATTAGTCTTTGCCAATCCGTACGCGCAACAAACCTGGAGCGACAGCAAGGACGCTTCCGGAAGTCCAGTAGCTCGCAAGGGCTCCTCACCAACTCCAGAAGGAAATCGCACCTGCCCCGGTGCAGCGGGCGCAACGAATTGGATGTCGCCCACGTACGATCCGCAATCCGGCCTTTTCTACGTAACGGCGCGTGAACAGTGCGACGTCTTCAGCACTGCGCCGCAGCCCTACGACGCAGGCCACGCCTATTACGGCAGCGCCTATTTTCCCAATGATGACGCGCAACCCTTCTGGGGCGCGTTGCGGGCGATCGATCCGTCTGACGGCAAGCTTAGGTGGGAGTTCAAACACACCTCGCCCACATGGGCCGGAGTATTGTCCACCGCGGGTGGAGTCGTCTTTACCGGCGATGCGGAAGGCAATTTCATTGCTCTGGACGCAAACTCGGGAAAGGTCTTGTGGCATTTCCAGTGCGGAGCATCCGTCTACTCTTCTCCGATGACCTTCGCCGTAAACGACAAACAATACATCGCTGTCGCGGCAGGCTCCGCATTATTCACGTTCGGCCTGCCGTAGATTTTGGAGTTCGTGCGGACTAGCCGCTTTGCGGGCGAAACACTAGCGACCAGTTTCCAGTAAGAGCAAGCACCTCAAGCCGACCCACGCTCAAGTGACGCTTTGGCCGGGCACGAGTGCTCCCGCAGAATTCTCTCCAGGCGTCGCGGGAACAAGATCTGCTCCGCAATACGCGCAAAACTTGTCCGTATCGGCAACTTCGTGCTGGCACTTCGCGCAGGCCGGATGCAGGTTGTATTTGCAACTCGGGCAAAAATTAAAGCGCGCGGAAACCGTCGCCGAACATTGCGGGCAGGTGTACGGCAAGGGCTCGCGCACCAGTAAATAAATAATCAAGCCAATAAAAAGGTACGCGGGAGAAAGGATCAGCACCAGAATTGTCCATAGCGCTGGGCTCATGCCGCGACGTTTCGCATCGCGATAGATATAGCCCAGCATGAACAGCCAGCACGAAAGAAACAGAGATGCGGCGGTAATAGTGCCCGCCAGCGCAAGGCACGCCAGCAGCGGTTGATGAGCAAGTTCCGGAGGGAATATATCGCCGCCCGTCTGCATGTGTACCAGGTTGATCGACACTCCGATAATCACCGCCAGGACATACAGAACCAGGCACGTCCAAATGAGCCACCGCGGAATTATCCGCAATTCGTCGCGGAAGCGCGTGCGTTCCTTCTTGCGCCGGAAGCGAATCATGCGAAGCCGCTGATTGAATGAGTCAGACATAATCTCCCTCGATCCAAAAACCAAAACTTAAAACTTAAAACTTAAAACTTAAAACTTAAAACTTAAAACTTAAAACTTAAAACTTAAAACTTGGCGCGCCCCTAAAGCTGCGTCCTTCCCGGCGACGCCGTCGCGCGCTGATGAAGCACCACGCCCACCGCAAGCAGCGCCGGCACCGCCCACCAAAGTACAAATCCAAACTCCAACGCCAGCTTGGGCAGGCCAAATTCCGTCCCTAGCCAGCCAAAACCGCGCCAAATCAGCGGTGCACTGAAAATTCCCAGTAGCCAGCTCATCCCGGTCAGCAGCCAAAGCACTAAACTGCTCCGCGTCCCCGCCACGCCTTCCTGCGCGCGCAACCGCACGCGCAGTTGCGTTCGCGCCGCAAGGTCCGCGGGCACCGCCACCGCAACGCCCCGCAGTGCGCGAAGCAGTCCTCGCGTCGTCTCCGCCTGCCGTGCGCAATCCTCGCAGCCCTGCAAATGCTGCTCCAGCCAACTCTGCTCCGTAGCCGAAATCTCTTCGACCAGCGACTCCGCCAGCAGCCCCTGCGCACGCGCATGAATGTTTTCGCTCATGCCGCACCTCCCGGAAGCACGGCTCTCAGCGCCGTCAACCCTCGATAAAGCCGCGACTTCACAGTGGAGATGGGCGCGCTCAGAATGCCTGCGATCTCCTCCAGGCCCAGCTCTTCCTGAAAGCGAAGCAATAAAACTTCGCGATAGTACGGCGCAATCTTCAGAAGCGAAATCTGCACCGCCTGCTCGTTTTCGCGGGTAACCAGAATTTCCAGCGCCGAAGCCGCTCTATCATCCGGCGGTTCATACGGCTGACCCGTCTCTGCGTTCGCAAAATCCTCAATGCTGGAAAATTTCTTGCGTCGCGAAACGTCAATCACCAAATGCCGCGCAATCGCAAACAGCCAGGAATCAAACTTGGATTTGCCGTCGTACTGATGCCCGCGCTCCAGCACTCGTATCCACGTCTCCTGAAACAGATCCTCGGCCAGCGCCCGGTCCGAAGTCAGAAAAAGAAGATAGCGATACAGCCGTGTCTGATATTGCATGATCAGCCCATCCAGGACATCCGGGTCGCGGCGGCGAAGTCCTTGCGCGAGAGCTTTGGAATCGTCGGTCATTGCTCCGGTGAAGTAAAACGGCCTGGAAAGGGCGCCAATCGCTTGTGCGTGAGTCGTCATACTATCCTGTATACGAGTCCAGCAGCAGAAAAGACGCAAGCCATGACTCCTTGGAGGGCGGGCTTGCCCGGCCCGGGCAGCTTCGCAAACTCTTTGTCCAGAGGCCCAAACCCACGAGGGGCCGTATAATTCTGGATGGTCCGGCCATGGGACCTTCACGATGATCTGCCCAAATTGTAGAGCCGAGTACCGCGACGGCTTTTCTCATTGCGTCGATTGCGACGTGGATCTGGTAGAGGCCGGTCCCGGCGCGCTTGTTGCGCCGCCTCATGATTCTTCCGCTCTGGAGAACGAAGATCCCTTCTGCGAATTCTGGAGAGGTGACGATGCTCGCGTTCGCGGGGAACTCTCCGACATTTTGGCTGAGGAAGGTATTCCGATTCGAACCTTCGAATGGCAGGACCATCTGTTCAACCGAACCAGACTCCCGGTATTCCGCATTGCTGTGCCTTTCTCCATGTTCGATCGCGCCGAAAAAGCCGTCGCCGAAGCCTACGGCAGCGCGGAAGAAGCCGACAACGTCATGAATCCCACCGAAGAAAACCGCCCGGAATTCCGCAAACTCCTCGAATTGCCGCTGCACGAAAAATTCAAAGAGGAGCGGCCCAGTTTTTGGCAAGAAGCAATTTGGAAGACGAAAAAGCGACCGAGCACTGCTGAAGAAGAGCCCGATCAGGAAAAAGAGGGAAGCGAATGAAGGTAGATCAGATCAAGACCGTCGCGGTGCTCGGAGCTGGAACCATGGGCAACGGCATCGCGCACGTATTTGCCCGCGCGGGCTACAACGTCATCCTGCGTGACGTCGAAGAGAAATATCTCCAGCGGGGGATGGAAACCATCGAGAAAAATCTCGACCGCGAAGTGAAGAAGGCCAAGCTGGCAGAGGCCGAGAAACCCCGAGTCCTTGCGCGGCTGAAGCCTACCACCGATCTTACCGCAATCGCTGCCGCCGATTTCGTCGTGGAAGCAGTGCCCGAGAAATTGGACATCAAGCGTTCTGTGCTAAGTGAAACCGACCGCCTGCTTCGTCCCGAAGTGATCATCGCCAGCAATACCTCCTCCATCTCCATGACCTCCCTCGCTGCCATGACCAAGCGCCCGGATAGATTCGTCGGCATGCATTTCATGAATCCCGTGCCGGTAATGGCGCTGGTGGAAATCATCCGCGCTCTGCAGACCAGCGACGAATCCTTCGCCACCACCATGGAACTCTCAAAAAAGCTGGGGAAAACGCCGGTAGCGGTAAACGACGCCCCCGGCTTCGTCTCCAATCGCGTGCTGATGCCGCTCATCAACGAAGCCGCTTACACCGTCATGGAAGGCGTGGCCACGCCCGAAGCCGTCGATGCGGTCATGAAGCTTGGCATGAACCATCCTATGGGCCCGCTGGAGCTTGCCGACTTCATCGGACTGGATGTCTGCGTGGACATCTTAAATGTTTTGCTCGAAGGCCTGGGCGACCCGAAATACCGCGCGTGTCCGCTGCTCAAGAAATACGTCGCCGCCGGCTGGCTCGGTCGCAAGTCCGGCCGCGGATTCTACACCTACACGTGAAAAAACGGCATAAAGCGGCAGGCCGATGGGTCACGGCAGGTCCCAAACAGGAAAGAATCCGTGATTACCTGCCTATGGCGAACACCAGGCGAAAATAGTGTTTGCTTTTTGTTCGCCTATTCTGTATCGTGGCTCAGTAAGTTTTCAACAGGTGCTCCGTGCCCAATCCGTTGTCCAGTGTTCTAAGCTGCATCGAACATGAGAGACTCGCTTTTGAGCTCCTCGAAGTTCGCACCCGCGGGCAATACCTGACGCGCTTGCGTTCTCTGAGCCGGGAAGAGCGGTCCGAATGGGACCGGCGGGAGCGGGCAGCCACAGCAAGCCTGGTCGACCACGATCGGGAGCACGGGTGCAACCGTTGAAGGCTTTGGCAGGTTGCGGGAAAGTCCTCTCTTTAGGGGGTCGGAGCTTTAGCTCCGACATTTAGTGCTTGGCCTTCAATGGGCTTTAGCCCCTGAAGAAAGTTCTTGGCTAAGGGCTAGATGCAGACTTAAGGATAGCGTGTTTAGATACGAAATGGTAATATGCGGCAATCGTAACGTTTCTTTCGAAGCTGCGCTCTTCCCAGCGCCTGCTTCCACACGCGATTCTCGGCAGCCGGCTCACAAGTTTCCTAATTTCCTCAACCGAGGTGTTAAATGACAGACGAGAGAGCAAAGCTACTCGAAGCGGCAATTTCGCAAATTGAAAAGTCCTATGGCAAGGGCTCCATCATGCGCCTGGGCAGCAAGGATGTGTTGGTGCCGGTGAGCGTGATTCCATCGGGCTGCCTGTCCATTGACGCCGCGCTGGGTGTAGGCGGTTTTCCCCGCGGACGCGTAATCGAAATTTACGGCCCTGAATCGGGCGGCAAAACAACGATGACTCTGCATGTCATTGCCGAAGCCCAAAAACTCGGCGGCCAGGCGGCCTTCATCGACGCGGAGCACGCCCTCGATCCCGTCTATGCCCGCAAGCTCGGCGTGGACGTGGACAACCTGCTGGTCTCTCAACCGGACCATGGGGAACAAGCCCTCGAAATTGCCGAAACCCTGATTCGCTCAGGCGGCGTGGACGTAGTCGTTGTCGACTCCGTGGCCGCGTTGGTGCCCAAGGCCGAACTGGAAGGCGAGATGGGCGATCCTCAGATGGGTCTGCAAGCCCGCTTGATGTCTCAGGCTCTGCGCAAACTCACCGCCATCGTATCCAAGTCCAAAACCTGCCTGATCTTCATCAACCAGATCCGCGAAAAAATCGGCGTCATGTTTGGCAATCCGGAAACCACCACCGGCGGCCGCGCCCTGAAGTTCTACGCCTCCATGCGTGTCGATATTCGCCGCATCCAGGCCATCAAGGAAGGCGACCGTGTAGTGGGCAATCGCACACGCGCCAAAATCGTCAAGAACAAGGTAGCCGCTCCGTTCCGTGAAGCGGAATTCGACATCCTTTACGGTGAAGGTATTTCGCGCGAAGGCGACCTGATCGACCTGGGCGTGGATAAAGGTGTGATCGAAAAGTCCGGCACCTGGATGAGCTTCGGCGGAGAACGCATGGGCCAGGGAAGAGAAAACGCCCGTGTATTTCTTAAGGAGAATAAAGACATCCGCGACAAGATCGAAACTGCCCTGCGCAAGAAGATGGAGATCCCTCACCCTGGGCAGAGTGCTAACGCGCCCGCGAATGGCGCAAACGGCGCCAATGGCCAGGTAAACGGAGCCGCGGAGCGCCCGCCTATAAAGAGCAACGCTGCTGCAGCCGGGGCGGACGCCAAGGGAAAACCCGCGCGTTAATTCTCAGAAACAAGCTATCCGAGGGGCGCGAATTTGCGCCCTTTTTTCTTTGCGCATGGCAACAGGCTCACCGTAACAACGGAGGCCAAAAACGCATAATCTCCAGCAATACCTACTGGTCCAGGTACAGCACCGCTCCGGACACTGGTACAGGAACAAAACGAAAAACTGCACACCCGGCCAACGTTCAAAACAAAGCACATACGTCGGTACTGGGCCATCGAAGCTATTGCTATCTCACAACCCTACACAGTAGACTTCGCAGCAGTGGATAAGCGGCATGCTTGCTGCTCCGCGCAGACAAAAGCAGTGAATCGCGGAGTAGCTAAGTGGCATCTTATCTAGTCGGAATCCCAGGTGGCGGCGGAAGTTGACCCGGTAGAAAAGTTCAAGTATCGTCGAGCAACTTTAATAGACAGCGCGGCCCGCATAGAATGGAAAATGACACGGAATGAGTAAAGGTTTATCCAAAATTGTTTTGACAGGTATGTTGGTCAGCACGCTTGCCGTGCCTGCTCCGGCGGCGGAACCTGCGGCGCGTCCTATTGAAAGCACCCACTCGAAATCGCATTCCAAAACCAAATCTAAAATCGCCTCGCGCGTGCATCACCTGGTATTACGTTATCGTGGCGTCCCAACTTATGCGGATTCCTTCAGCTCCGACGACCCGACCTTCGACGATCCCATTGTCCGCAAGGCGGTAGTCGATGGCCTTGGTAAATACAACGGCTCTGTCGTTGCCGTCGATCCCAACACCGGTCGCATCCTGACCGTGGTCAACCAGAAAATCGCTTTTGGCGACGGTTACATTCCCTGTTCCACCATCAAGCCGACCATCGCCATCGCCGCCCTTGAGGAAAATGTAATCACGCGCGACACCATGCTGAAGGTCAGCCGCCGCAAGTACATGAACCTGACCGATGCCCTGGCACACTCCAACAATGTCTTCTTTGAAGAACTTGGCCGCCGCATGGGCTTTGACACTGTTTCAAAATATGGCCGCTTGCTTGGTTTGGGCGAGCTTGCCGGTTACAACCTGCCTGAAGAACACCCGGGATCCTTCCCAACCCAGGCGCCCGCATTTGGGGGCGTCGCCAGGATGTCCAGTTTCGGCGAAGGCATTCAGATGACTCCGCTGCAGCTTGTAGCTCTCGGCGCTGCGTTCGCGAATGGCGGCATACTTTATTATTTGCAATATCCTCGCACCCAGGAAGACATTCAGGCTTTCACGCCACGCGTTAAGCGCGATCTCAACATTGCCAACGTACTTCCGGAAGTGCGCGAAGGCATGCTAGCCGCGGTGCTCTACGGCACCGGCCGCCTTAGCTATGACGCTGGCGGCGACGAAACTGCCCTCGGCAAGACCGGCACTTGCGACGATCACACCAATCCATCCCGCATCGGCTGGTTTGTCAGCTATGCAGGTGACTCGCAGCATCCCAAAATTGCTCTCGCCGTTTTGCTTCGCGGCAACACCCGGCGCGTCATGGGACCCACCGCTGCTCAGGTAGCAGGCCACATCTACCGCAATCTTCGCGAACAAAATTATTTCGGCGAACCAACCAAGATGGACCAGGTACAAACACTAACGTCCGGCAAGTAACGCAAACATTTCACGTCAAATTTAGAAAGGTTCGCGCCACCGCGACCTTTTCCTTTCTCCGCCTTTGTAGCGGCCGCCTTCTGAGGCGGGCGTCGTTTTCTTCCCTTGTTCTTTCTTCGCTTCTTCTCGCTAACCACCGTTGGGCAAAAAACCCACTTGCAGTATGCTGCTTCAGTAGGCAAAGCCAACTTCTGGAGGACAGTTGAACCGAGGCAGCCTGGCCACCATCGGAATCGTCCTTGCAGCAGGCGCAGCCATCGACGCCTACGCAATCAGCCAGCGCATGAAAGCGCTGCAGCAATTCGAACAGCAAATCCAGGCCGCCCGCGACGAAGCACAAAAAATTCAGGCCAATATTGTCGTCCCGACCGAGAATCGCGTCCCGGCAGGCCAAAATTTCGCCGCAGCGTTGCAGAAACTTGGTCTGAACGCGAACGAAGCAGCCAGCGCATCAACCGCCGCTTCGCAAGTATTCAATCTTCGCCAACTGCGCGCAGGCAATACCCTTACCGTTCGGCGCTCCGTGGAAGGCACGCTGAAGGAGATCGATTACAGGATTGACCCGGACCGCTCGCTCCTCATCGTCCCGCAAGACGCGGGCTTTTCCGCCGAAGTGAAAGCCATCGCGTCGCGTCTCGAAGTTGTTGCCGTCAGCGGAACCTTGCAGGACTCGCTGTTCAACGCCGTCGAAGACGCCGGTGAATCTCCGGAAGTGGCCTTGAAACTGGCGCAAATCTTTGCCTATGACATGGACTTCTACACCGATCCGCGCAAGGGAGACACTTTTCGCGTGGTGCTCGAGAAGAAAAAATACTTTGACGGCAAGCCGGCAGGTTACGGCAGGATTTTAGCCGCAGAATACAAGAATGGCGGCCGCAATTACGAAGCGCTTCTGTTTCACGATCCCGACGGCAAACCAGCCTACTACACCGCCGATGGCAAATCTCTCCAGAAGTCTTTTCTCAAATCTCCGTTGAAGTTCGGCGCGCCCGTCACTTCGCATTTCAGCAAAGCCCGATTTCACCCCATCTTGAAGGTTTACCGCCCGCATCTGGGAACCGACTATGGCGCTCCGGTAGGTACGCCTGTGCAGACGATTGGAAGTGGGCGCGTTGTTTTCGCCGGACGCAAAGGCGGTGACGGCAACATGGTCCACATTGTGCACACGAACGGCTACGAAACGATGTACCTCCACCTTTCAAGAATCTTCGTTCGCGCCGGAGAGCATGTCGAAATGGGCAAAACGATCGGTCTGGTAGGCAGCACAGGTCTCGCTACCGGACCACACCTCGATTTTCGAATTATGCAAAAAGGTCAATTCAAGAATTTCGAGAAGCTCGGTTTGCCGCCTTCTGATCCCGTCTCGAAGAAGAACTGGGCCGAATTCGCCGCCACCCGCGAAAAATGGCTGCCCATCCTCGAAGGCAGCGAATCCCTAAACGCCACGCGCACCGACACAATCCCCATCACGCCTCACTGAGCTTCATCCTCAAGAGGCCGCGGTCTCCGTTTACCTGAGCTTCGAAGGGCTCGGCGTAGATCGCGAGCTCTTTCTTGTGTAGGGACGTTCTTCTCAACCGCTCTTGGGTTTGTCTCGCTTGTGTAGGGGCCGCCTTCTGCTTGCCCTGACGAAGGAAGTGAGGCGGGCGTTCTTCTCTTGCTTCTTCTTTAGGAGGCCGGGGCTTCAGCCCCGGCGCACGTCGCGAGCTCTTGATCGGGCTTTAGCCCCTGAAGAAAGTCTTGGATACTTCTTCGGCCGTCGCAATCTCAATAAATAATCGGCAACTTGCTAAAATCGGCTTCCAAATCTTCCGTAAAACGCAAAATCAACAACGTGCGGTCGTCATGCGGTGGACGCCCCACTCCGGCATGCTCATCCGTCGCTTTCACGATCCTTTGCGCGATGGTGTACCCGGGATCCTGCACCGCGATTTCCGCCAGAAGCTTCTTCAGCCTTTCCACTCCATACTCTTCCATCTCCGCATTGGTGGACTCGTGAATTCCGTCCGAAGCAAACACAATGATGTCTCCGGGCAGCAGAGCAAGCGTCACCTCGTCGTATTCCGCTTCCGGCAAAAGGCCCAGCGGCATCCCGGACACTTGAATTTCGGTCGCTTCGCCATTCCGCACCAGCAGCGGAAAAGTCCCTCCCGCATTCGCAATCGTTATTTCGCGCAGCGCCGCATCGTACACCGCAAATTGCAGTGCGATAAACCGTGCGTCCAGCCGCGCTGCAAGAAGCCGCACATTCATCAGGCTCAACATTTCCGCGGGCGGCGCCTGCCGGTCGTTCACCACCTCGCGCAAGATCCCGATCGCCAGCGATCCATATAACGCCGCCGCCGTGCCCTTGCCGGAGACATCTCCATTGGCAAGCGCCAGTCTCCCGATGCCGTACGGAAGCAAATCGTAAAAATCGCCACCCAGCTCCCGGGCGGGAATGTACGCGGTGGCCAGATCGAGCCCGGGAACCTCTCGTGCTCCCGTCGGCAACAACTGCCGCTGGATTTCTCGCGCGGTCTCAAGGTCATTCTGCAGCCGCGTCTGGTTCTCTCTTGCGTCTTCAAACAGCCGCGCATTCTCCAGTGCCACCGCGATATACGAACCAAGAATATTCAGCACCCGTTCGTGTTCCGCGGTGAATGCGGAGGGTTGCGCGCTTTCCATGTCCAGAACGCCGATCAAGCGCCCTTGCAGCAACAATGGCACCACCAGCTCGGAGCGCACTTCTACTTCGGACCCACACGCCAGATACCGCGAATCGAGCCGCACGTCGTTCACCCGCAGCGTCCGTCGCTCTGCCGCGGCCGCCCCGGTGATTCCCTGGTTCAGCGGAATGTTCACGCGCGACGGGATAGCGTCCTGATAACGCATCGAGAAAACGCTCTCCAGCATCTGCGTCGCTTCATTCCACAGCATCACCGTGAACACGTCGTAATTCGCGAATTTCTTTACGCGTTCGGCAATGCGCTCCAGCAACTCGCTGCGGTCAAGAATCGATGTCAGCTCGTGGCTCACTTCATAGAGAAGCGAAAGTGTCGTGGCTTCCTCCGGCTCCTTCAAAAACATCGTGGGAGGAAGAGGATCAGCCTCTCCAACCACGGGGAACGGATAAATTGGGGGGCTCGATTCCATGGCAAGATTGTACCTGCTTGGTTAGATGTGTGGAGTTAAACTTCGTTTCACTACATTTACGAATGCATGCCACAATTTTTGTTGAGGAAAGCGCGATTCGGGAAACTACGGGCGACGCTGAACTAAAATAGGGCAACACAAATAATCAGGCCGCATGCATCTAGTTCCGGCTCAATTTCAAAACCAGTGCCACACCCGCAAGGCTCACGCCAAGCAACAGTAGCGAAGACGGTTCAGCAGCGGCAACAGGGACGGTTCCCGGCCCCTCTGAACCCGGCCCAGTCGCTCCTGGCCCATTCGGTGGCCATGGTCCAGAGGGACCAGTGCCTGACTCCGGTGGTCCCCCGCCACCGCTGGTCGGAGTGGTATGAGTTCCCGAAATCGGCGCGGTCACCAGGCAGCATCCGGGTCCCGGCATCCCGGCGGACGCATAGAATTGTCCCCCTCCCGTTCCTCCGGGCATCGGCAGTACATTCAGATTCACCGCCGTCAACACAATTGCAGCATCGGGAGATTCGGACCACACAGGAAACGCGAGATTCGCATCGCCCGCTGTCACCGGAAATCGTGGTCCTACCGGCACATCCCCCGCAGTTTCTTCCGGCTCGTCCGGCGATATGGGAGAACGAGGAACCGCCGAAACGCGATTTCCGCAGCGCGTGCGGGCCAGATGCTCGCCATCGCTCAGCAGCGTTTCGCCCGCGTGCAGGTTTACTTGCTTCCGCGTCCAGAATATCTTGTCGCCCTTGCGATAAGAGACATACGCCTTGCGATCGGCCGCCACTCGGATGATGCGTGTCGCCGCGACATTGAAATCGGCGTAATGCTCGCGCGCTACAATATCTATACGAAGTGCAGCGCCCAGTTCTTTCGAACTAAGCACGCCTCCCGGAATCACCGAATACGGATAAACCGCTCTTCCGGCTGACGGACCAGACAACAAGAGGTCCTTCCCGGCAGCCTGATCAGAATCCAAGCTTGCGCCCGAACCCGTCGTGTGAACAGAAGCGTTCCGTTCGCCGCTAAAATGTGGAAAAACAAAATAGCCCAGCCCGAAGGCCACCGTCGCTATTAGGATTGACGAGCGAAGAACCGAAAAGATCGAGGAATGCTTGCGTTGTACCCTGTGCCAAACCGACGAAACCTTACCCATGATAAGCGGAGCTTATTCTTCAAGCGCTCCATAGTACCCCCTGCCTATACGGGTGCAACTCTGGTTCCAGAACCAAAGTTCCAAATTCGGCTGCTTTTCGTCGATTTGGGGCTTTTTTGAGTCAAATGCCGGGCGGTTACGTAGGATTATTTCCCGATTGTGAATGCAAACAGGAAAACTTTTTCACATTCGCCTTGTGCAAAACTTTCACCGGAACTGTCGATTCTTCCTTGGAGGAATTCGCTGCAAAGAGCGACAGTGTTTCAAAATGAAACGCGAAGCCCATCCGTTCCCAGCTTTGCCTTAGCGAACTTCCCAGGTGTCTCCCGTTTTCAGCAGCTTTTCCAGGCTACCGGCACCCTTTTTCGCGATGATGTCCCGCACCTGATTATTCACCACGTCTTCATAACGCGGCAGATCGTCCCAGGCCCGGAAAACTCCAATCGGGGTAGGGAAGTCCGGCCGGTGTTCCATGTGCGCCAACAGGAATGCGTAGGAAGGTCGTGGATGATGCGCGTCATGCACAACCAAATCTGCCTCGGTAACTCCATTCCCCAGCGCAACCACTTCAATGTCGCCATCGGACTTCCGCCGTATGCCCTTGTCGCGATTCTTGCCAAACACCAGCGGCTTGCCATGTTCAAGCAGCAGCACCTTCTCGCTGCGCGCATCTTTTTCCGTAATCCCTGTCCACGCGCCGTCGTTGAAAATATTGCAATTCTGCAGAATCTCCACGAACGCCGATCCCTGGTGCTTGGCCGCGAACCGCAGTGTCTCTTTCAAATGGCTTTGGAAAATGTCCACGGATCGCGCCACGAAAGTAGCTTCCGCCCCAATCGCTAGTGAAACCGGATTGAACGGCCGGTCGGGCGAACCAAATGGCGTGGACTTCGTTACCTTCTGAAACTCCGAAGTCGGCGAATATTGTCCCTTCGTCAGCCCATAAATTCTGTTATTGAAGAGCAGAACTTTGATCCCCACATTGCGGCGCAGCATGTGGATGGTGTGATTCCCGCCAATCGAAAGAGCGTCACCGTCGCCGGTTACCATCCAAACTTCCAATTCCGGATGCGCCACCTTCACGCCCGTCGCCACCGCAGGCGCTCGGCCGTGAATCGTGTGAAAGCCGAATGTGTTCATGTAATACGGAAACCGGCTCGAACACCCGATGCCGGAGATGATCACAAAATTCTCGCGTTTCACGCCAAGTTCCGGAAAAACGGCCTGCACCGCCGCCAAAATAGCGTAGTCGCCGCAGCCCGGGCACCAACGAACCTCCTGGTCCGTCTGAAAATCTTTCTTGGTCAAAACAGGTAGAGCAGTTGTGGTCACGCGCAATATCTCCTAAAGTCCCAACATCTCCTCGATCTTTTGTTCCAGCTCGCTCTGCTTAAAGGGACGTCCTTGAATTTTGTTCAGGCCCACGGCATCCACCAAATATTTCGCCCGCAGCACCCACAACAATTGCCCCATGTTTAACTCCGGCACCAATACCCGCTTGTATCGCTTTAAAATACCGCCCAAATTTGTCGGCAGCGGATTCAGAAAGCGCAGATGCAGGTGCCCAATTTTTCTTCCGTGTTCTCGCTGTGCTTTCACCGCCTGCGTGATCGAGCCAAACGTCGATCCCCACGAAACGATCAGCAAATCTCCCGAAAGATCCCCATTGGGTTCGACCTCTGGAATCTCCTGAGCGATCGCAGCCACTTTCGCGGCGCGCACGCGGACCATGTTTTCATGATTCAACGGCTCGTAATTCACGTTCCCGGTGCCATCCTGCTTCTCAAGCCCGCCGATGCGGTGCTCCAACCCAGGCGTTCCGGGAACCGCCCAAGGCCGCGCCAGCGTAGCGGGATTGCGCTTGTACGGCATAAATCCTTCCGGATTCGTCTCGAACTTCACCGGTATCTCCGGAATATCCTCAAGCTTCGGAATCGGCCACGGCTCCGAGCCATTCGCCAGGTACCCGTCGGACAGCACGATCACCGGTACCATGTATTTCAGCGCAATCCGGCTCGCTTCCACCGCCACCCAAAAACAATCCCCAGGTGTAGCGGTAGCCAGCACCGGCACGGGCGCTTCGGAGTTCCTGCCAAATAACGCTTGTAACAAATCTGCCTGTTCCGTCTTGGTCGGCAGTCCTGTCGACGGTCCGCCGCGTTGAATGTCGCAAACCACCAATGGCAGTTCGGTCATCACCGCGAGTCCCAACGCTTCCGTCTTAAGCGCCATTCCAGGTCCGGAAGTGGTGGTCATCGCCAGCGCGCCCGAATAAGCAGCGCCAATCGCCGAGGTTATCGCCGCAATTTCGTCCTCAGCCTGAAACGTCAAAACTCCGAAATCTTTGTACTGCGACAATTCGTGCAAAATATCGGAAGCCGGTGTAATCGGGTAGCTTCCCAGAAAAAGCTTCAATCCTGCCTTCGTCGCAGCTGCCACGAAGCCCAGTGCCAGTGCCTGATTCCCGCTGATATTGCGATAAAGCCCCGGGCTGAGCTGCGCCGGCGGAATCTCGTAGCTGATCTGGAACGCTTCCGTCGCTTCGCAATACGAGTAACCCGCCTTCAGCGCCAGCTTGTTGGCTTCTGCCAGCAACGGCTTCTTCTTAAACTTGCCGTCGATCCACCGAACGGTTGGCTCCATCGAACGGTTGTAAAGCCAGTAGCACATCCCCAGCGCGAAGAAATTCTTGCAGCGGTCCATGGACTTGGCGTCCAGGCCGAGATGTTCCAGCGCCGCCCGCGTCAGCCGTTGCAGTTCCACCGGGAAAACGCGGAATTTATCCAGGCTGTGATCTTCCAGCGGATTGACGCTCACGTGCGCTTTGCGCAGGTCCGCTTCCTCAAAACTGTCCGAATTGACGATCAGAATGCCATTCGCCTTCAGGTCGGCAAGGTTAACTTTTAGCGCCGCCGGATTCATGGCGATCAGTACGTCGACCGCATCTCCGGGGGTGTGAATCTCCCCTGAGGAAAAGTTCAACTGGAAGCCGCTGACACCTGGCACTGTCCCGGCAGGTGCACGAATCTCCGCCGGATAGTCCGGAAACGTTGCGATGTCGTTCCCATACAGCGCAACGGTATTGGTGAACTGGCTGCCGGTAATCTGCATCCCGTCGCCGGAATCTCCGGCGAAGCGGATAACCGCCTGCTCGATGACCTCGGGTTTATGTTTCCCGGCAGGAATTTCCGTCAAAGTGGACATCTCTACAAGTAACCCCCGTCTTCTCCGTGCCGCAGATACCCTTATCTACATTTAGAGAAGACCACGGCCCAGGAAGTTAGACGGTTCGTTTGCAATGGTTCGGTGCGAAGCGGACCGCCTGGAGCCGACACAAAAAGAATAACACAGCGCAACCAAGCTGAGGTTAATGCTCCACTCTGGTGCGCACCCCCGATATCCGTCCTCAATTCTCAAACTGCCCCTTCACTCCCTTGAATCGAAAGAAGAACAGCCACCACACACTGATTGGCAACAACATGAAGACAAACGAAATAGCCAGCAACTGCTTCAGCGATTCCACTTCTCCGACATATCGGTCGGGAATGAAAAATGTCTCAAACGGGCGCAGCGCGATCATCGTGAGGCTCAATATCAGCGCGATAATCGCCATCAGCATCGCCGCTCGCCTCGCCCAGGGTTTTAACTGAAATAGCCCGACGCTCGTTCGAATCCCCACCGCGACAAAAACCGGCGGAAGCATAGCCATGATCAAAAACGCCAGCAGATGCGATTGATAAATGTATTTTCCCGTGGAGTCGGGAGGCAAACTCACCAGGGGAAAAAGCAACCACCCCCAAAGAAGTAGAGCGGTAATACTGACCAGCATTGCAAGCGCGGCGGAGGCAGTCACACCTGCGGAACGAATTTTTTCCGGGCCCATTGTCTGAGCATGACACCACATCGGAGTCGCCCTGAATAGACTTGTGCCCAACAGCGCGTATTCAAAACGCTACTTGACGTTCGCTTTAGTTTCGCCTAAAGTAGGCGAGGAATTACGAACGCTCACCGCAAAGAACCGAAAAACCGGATAGCGGAAGATCCGCTTCCTGGCGGGGCGTTCGCGGAGGCAAGAATGGCCCTCACCAAACGTCAAAAAGAAGTCCTGGATTACCTTGTCTCCTTCGAGACCAAGCATGGCTACGCTCCAAGTTTTGAAGAGATCGGCCGCGGCTTGAAACTCACCTCCCTCGCCACCGTGCACAAACACATCAGCACGCTGGAAAAAAAAGGCTTCATTCGTCGTGGCTACAATCAGAGCCGTTCCATCGAGATTGTTCAATTGCCGAAGCCGGTCAAGGATCAAGTCATGGAGCGCCGCCTGCACGAGCTTCCGCTCGTTGGGCGCATCGCGGCAGGCCGTCCGCTGGAAGCTGTCGAAGAACGCGAAACCATCTCTCTCGGAGATTTCGCTCGTGGCGGCAATTCCTTCGTTCTTCAGGTAAAAGGGAACTCCATGATCGAAGATCACATCATGGACGGCGACTTCGTGGTCTGTGAACAAACCCAGGTCGCTAACGGCGGCGATATCGTTGTGGCTCTGGTCGGCGGCGAAGAAGCTACTCTCAAGCGTTTCTATCGCGAAGGCACCGGCAAAATCCGCCTGCAGCCTGCAAACTCAGAGATGGCGCCCATCCTCGTTCCCGCCACCGATGTAAGAATTCAAGGCCGCGTAATCGGCGTCCTCCGCAAATACTAATACCGACCCTAATCGAGAAACCTCCGGATATCACATAGGTCCTACAGCATTTCCTATTTCAAACTAAGGGTGCCCGTTGAGTTAAACTGGGCTTGGCTACGCTGTTAGTCCTGCCCGGGGCGTTTAAGATTTGAACCCACAAAGTCCACGTTTCAAACTGTTGTCTCGCGCGGCCGTCGCCGTATTGGTCGCGCTGCTCCTGCTCGCCACCCCTCCGCCCGCTTCCACCTACGCTGTTCTCGCTCATCAAGCCATCATTGATGCCGCTTGGGAGTCACACATAAAACCCACGCTGCGCTTGAAATATCCAAAGGCAACCGAAGCGGAACTTAGCACCGCACAAGCCTTCGCCTACGGGGGGGCCATTATTCAAGACATGGGCTATTACCCGCACGGAAGCCCCTTTTTCAGCGACCTCACGCACTATGTTCGAAGCGGAGACTTCATCCGCGCTCTGATGGACAATTCTCAGGACGTCTACGATTACGCCTTTGCCCTTGGCGCGCTTTCGCACTACGCCACTGATAATGACGGCCACCGCATGGCCACCAATCGCGCCGTTCCTTTGCTCTATCCATCGCTGAAAAAGAAATTCGGCGACACCGTCACGTACGAAGACGACCCGCTCGCGCACGTGAAAACGGAGTTTGGCTTCGATGTCTTGCAAGTGGCGCAAGGCCGCTACGCCCCGGCCACTTACCACGATTTCATCGGCTTCGAAGTTTCCGGCCGTCTGCTCGAAACCGCTTTCCGCCAGACCTACGGATTGGAACTCAAAGATGTTTTAGAGAATGAAGATAAGGCTTTGAACTCCTACCGTCATGACGTGAGCCAGTTGATCCCAAAAGCCACCAGAATTGCCTGGAGTCTTAAGGGAAAGGATATCCAAGCCGATGAGCCGAGCATCACGCGAAAAAAGTTTCTTTACAATCTTTCTCGCTCGGAATACGAAAAACAGTGGGGAAAGGACTACGCCAAGCCAACCGCCACGGAAAACTTCCTGGCCTTCCTTCTCAAGCTGGTACCCAAAATTGGTCCGCTGCGCGTCCTACAATTGAAAACTCCCACGCCGGAGACCGAGAAATTGTTCGAAGCCAGCTTTAACGCCTCCCTTACGCAATACCGCAATTTATTAACCGCAGAGGAGCAGGGTCATCTAGAACTCCCAAACACGAATTTTGACGTCGGCAGCGAAAGCATGCGCGGCGTATACGAACTTAACGACAGCGCTCACGTGAAACTCCTTCACCAATTGGCAGGGCGTAGTTTTCAGGGAGCCTCGCCAGAATTGCGCACGGAGTTGCTCACCTTCTTTTCCGAATCGTTGCCACCGTCAAAGATTGTTCCCGTCGACGCCAAGCAGGAAAAGACGCGGGCACAGATCGCGAGCGACCTCGTGGCGCTGCGCCAGGCTACACTGACCGAAAATCCTCAAAAGCCGGCCGCTACCGCCGCTGCTGGGAAAGAACCGCCGCACTAAGGTAGACTGCTACCTCTCAACGTTACTAACGCCTCCTGTTCGACAGGGGCAAAAGGGCCCAGGGTGAACACTCAACTCCAGAGCATCCTCATCCTTCATCCCGAAGCCGCCGCTCGCGAAGCTGCAAAAACGCTCTTTGAATCCGCAGGCTATAGCGTTCGTCTGGCGGAAAATATCGACGAAGCCAAGCGCATGGTGCAGAGTGCCCCGCCCGACTTGATTCTGCTCTTCGAAGATCTGAATCAGCCAGACTCCTCGCGCACGCTCTCCGAACTCAAGGCACTCGGTCCGGCTTCGAAAACGCGTCTGGTCCTCTCTACACCCGGCGCCGCCGCACAGCGCGCGGAGGGCTTCGATCTGGGTGCCGACGATGTCCTTCCCGCCAATTGGGATGACGGCGAACTTCTCGCCCGTGTTCGTGCTCAGCTTCGCCAGAAAGCCACTATCGACCAGTTTGAGGACAAGGCGCGCATCGCCGAAGAAAGCCGCGAAGTTGCGCAGACCGCATTCCAGGCCCTCGCCGTAACGGAAAAGATGACTCGGGACGCCTTTTCCCTGGAGCGTGCCCTGAAAATTGGCGTGGGCTCGCTGATTGCGATCGCCGTCGTCATCGCCGGGATTTTCTTTTTGTTTTCGCGCCGCGCCGACAAGGAAACTCGCCGTCAATTCTCCGTAATTGCCCAGTTGGAACACAGTGTTAAGACCGAAGAACAGTTGCTGGCGTCCGCCCGGAAATTGCGAACAGATCCCTCCAATTCCGACGTGCTGCAACAAAAAGAAGAGTTGCAGCGTCAGCGCGAAGAATTGAAACAGAAACTGTCTGCTGGCGATGGCGCGGACGTCAACGCCCTGCGCAGCAAATTGGAAGAAACCACCAGCCGACTCAGTAAGATCGAAGGGCAATCGCAAGCCGCCGAAGATGTCATTCGTTCCTTCGCCCCCAGCGTTTGCCTGCTACACGTCTCCGTGGCCTTCAACGAAAAAAATTCCGGAAGGCGCCTGCGTTATGGCGGCATCGACAGCGACGGCAGTCCTCTCAAGGACAGCGAAGGCAATCCTGTTTACACCACCGAGGGACGCGGCCCCGAAGTGCGTGCCGATTTTTTCGGCACCGGGTTCATCGCTGGCGAAGGTAAAATCGTCACCAACCACCACGTCGTTCAACCCTGGTGGCAAAACGAAGAACTTGCTGGTGCCTTCAAGCAGGGTCTGGAGCCGGTAATCAGCGAAATGATGGCCTATTTCCCTGGCGAAACCACCGGCATCACCGTAGCCATCTCGCAGATTTCGCAGGAAGCAGACCTCGCTTTGCTGCATGGCGATCTATCCACCTTGCAACGGCCCATCCTCAAGCTGGACCCCAGCAAAGAAGCGGCTGTCAGTGGTCAATCCTTGATCAGCGTTGGCTACGCCACTGGACTTGACGCCATCCTGGCTCGCGCAGGGGATGAAACTGTCCAGCAAATCGTTAAATCCAGCGGTGGTGAACCAAAGCTGGTCCTCAGCGAACTGGCTCACCGCAAATTGATTCGCCCGCTCATCACGCAGGGCCACGTAGGCGATGTGCTCCCCGACAAAATTGTGTACGATGCCCAAACCACTTCCGGCGGCTCTGGCGGCCCGCTCCTCAACAGCCACGGCGGCGTAATCGGCGTAACCTTCGCTGTAGTCCGCGGCTTCGGCGGCTCCAACTTCGGCGTTCCCATCCGCTTCGCCATCCCCCTCCTAAAAAACTGAACGTTCGTACCGTTCTTTTGTAGGGCCGCCCTGCCCCCCAGCTTTTATCCAGAGGCCTGTCTTTTGGGTCGAAAGCTCTCAACCTCAACCGCTCCTCCCAACCATCCAATTTTCTTCTTCCCCCCATCCAAAAAACTAAACGCATCCCCGCTTCATTCATGAAACAATGTAAAATTTTGCGGCTGGCACTAACCACGTCATATGCCATCGATTCGATGAAAAAACATAAACCGATCCGCAAGCTACTCGCCGCCAATCGCAGCGAAATCGCCATCCGCATCTTCCGTGCCGCCACCGAACTCGGCCTGCGCACGGTCGCCATCTATTCTCACGAAGACCGCCTCGCGCTCCATCGCTTCAAAGCCGACGAAGCCTATCAAGTTGGTAAAGGCAAGGGACCTGTCGAAGCGTACCTGGATATTCCCGGAATCATCGCCATCGCCAAAGAACACGAAGTCGACGCCATACATCCTGGCTACGGCTTTCTCTCCGAAAATCCCGCATTCGCGCGTGCTTGTGCCAAAGCCGGTATCACCTTTATCGGACCATCCCCGGAACTCCTCGAATTGCTCGGCGACAAAACCGCCGCCCGCCGCTTGGCGGCCTCTGCAAGAGTCTCCGTTCTCCCCGGAACCGAAAACGCCGTCCAGTCGCCCGCCGAAGCGGAAAAAATCGCCGAGGAAATCGGCTATCCCGTGATCGTCAAAGCTTCCATGGGCGGCGGCGGCCGTGGCATGCGCGTGGTCCACGACGCTGCTCAGCTCGCGTCGCGTCTAGAAGAAGCCCAGGGTGAAGCTAAGTCCGCATTCGGCGATGCCTCTGTTTTTCTCGAGAAATATCTTCCCCGCGCGCGTCACATCGAAGTCCAGATCCTTGGCGATGAACACGGCAACTTGCTGCATTTGCACGAACGCGACTGCTCCGTGCAGCGGCGCCACCAAAAAGTCGTGGAGATGGCTCCGGCCGTAAACCTGCCCGAAAAAGTCCGCAACGAACTATCCGAAGCCGCGGTGGCCATTGCGCGCAAAGCAAACTACGCCAATGCCGGCACCGTTGAGTTCCTCTACGACGTCGATTCGCAAAACTGGTATTTCATCGAAGTGAATCCGCGCATTCAGGTGGAACACACCGTCACGGAAATGGTCACCGGCATCGACATCGTCCGCTCCCAGATCCTCGTCGCGCAAGGCCATAAGCTTCACGAACCGCCGCTGGCGCTCCCCGCGCAGGATAAAGTGCCGCTTTCGGGCACGGCGCTACAATGCCGCGTCACCACCGAAGACCCCGAAAACCAATTCGCGCCCGACTACGGGAAAATCTCCACCTACCGCTCGCCCGCGGGTTTCGGCATTCGCCTCGACGGCGGTACCGCTTACGCCGGCGCGATGCTGGCGGCCTATTACGATTCGCTGCTGGTCAAAGTCACCGCCTGGGGCGGCAATCTCACCGAAGCCTGCCAGCGCATGGACCGCGCCCTGCGCGAATTTCGCATCCGTGGCGTAAAGACGAACATCCCCTTCCTCGAAAACGTCGTGAATCATCCACGTTTCCGCGCCGGTGAAGTCACCACATCCTTCCTGGATGATTCGCCCGAACTCTTCCGTTTCGTCAGACGCGCGGATCGTGCCACAAAACTCCTCTCCTATCTCGGTGACGTCATCCTGAATGGCAACGCGGAAGTAAAGGGGAAGAGCGCCCCATCGTCATTCGAGTCGCCAGCATTGCCTCCAGTTCTCGGCATCGCGCCGCCACCCGGCACCCGCCACCTTCTCCAGAAACTCGGACCCAAAAAATTTGCCACGTGGGCCCGCAAACAAAAACGCTTGCTCGTCACCGATACCACCTTTCGCGATGCCCACCAATCTCTCCTTGCCACCCGCGTTCGCACGCACGACCTTCTTGCGACCGCCAACGCCGTCTCTCAGCGTTTGCCAAATCTCTTCAGTATTGAAATGTGGGGCGGCGCCACTTTCGACACTTCCATGCGCTTTCTCCACGAAGATCCCTGGCAGCGCCTTCGCGAATTGCGCGCGCGCATTCCCAACATCTGTTTCCAGATGCTGCTCCGCGGTGCCAACGCCGTCGGCTACACCTCCTATCCCGACAACGTCATCATCGAATTCGTTCGCGAATCGCAGCGCCAGGGCATCGACATCTTCCGAATTTTCGATTCGCTCAACTCCATCGAAAACATGCGCGTCGCCATTGACGCCGTCCTCGAAACCGGGGCCGTCTGCGAACCGGCCATCTGCTACTCCGGCGATCTTCTGGACAAAACACGCCCAAAATATTCCCTGAAGTACTACATAAAGATGGCCAAGCAACTCGAGAAACTTGGCGCGCATTTTCTTGCCATTAAGGACATGGCCGGTCTCTGCAAGCCTTATGCTGCCTACGAACTCGTCAAAGCCCTGCGCCAGGAAATCTCCATACCCATCCACTTTCACACCCACGACACCAGCGGCATCAACGAGGCTTCGTTGCTGAAGGCCGCCGAAGCTGGCGTTGATGTCGCCGATGCCGCCATTGCTTCCATGAGCGGCGGCACTAGCCAGCCCAATCTCAATTCCGTCGTCGAAGCCTTGCGCAATACTCCTCGCGATACCGAACTGAATATCGACGCGCTAAACGAGTGCTCTGACTATTGGGAAACTGTCCGCGATTACTACCAGCCCTTCGATTCCGGTCCAAAGGCGGGTTCCGCTCGCCTCTATCAACACGAAATCCCCGGTGGCCAGTTTACAAATCTCCGGGAACAAGGCGCCGCCATGGGCCTGGGCCATCGCTGGCGCGAAGTGGAAACAACCTACGCCGAAGTAAACCAGCTGTTCGGCGATATCGTGAAAGTCACGCCCTCCAGCAAAGTGGTCGGCGATATGACCCTCTTCCTTCTCGCCAAGGAGATGAAGCCAGCCGATATTCTGAAGCTGCCCGAGAATCACGACCTCGCGCTGCCGAATTCAGTCGTCGAAATGTTCACCGGCGTTCTCGGTATTCCCCCAGGCGGCTGGCCAAAAAAATTGCAAAAAATTATTCTGCGTGGTGCGGCGCCTATGAAAGGCCGTCCAAGCGCAAACCTTCCGCCAGCGAATTTCGAACAAGAACGCGCGCAACTGGAAGCGAAGGTCAAGCACACCGTTCAACAGGATGAACTCCTCAGCTATCTTCTTTACCCGGATGTTTTTCTGAAGTTCGATAAATTCCGGCAATCTTATTCCGACGTCAGCGTGCTTCCTACTCCCGCGTTTTTCTTTGGACTGAAACCCGGCGAAGAAATCACCGTCGAAATCGAACCCGGCAAGGTTCTCATCCTGAAATTCCTCACCATCAGCGACGCCCACCCGGACGGCACGCGCACCCTGTTCTTCGAATTGAACGGGCAACCGCGCGAAGCCAACGTTCGCGATCGGTCCCTGCGTATCGTCGAACGCGCCCATCCGAAGGTTGATCCCGCCGATCCCGGCCAAGTGGGCGCGCCAACCGCCGGTCTGGTCAGCGGAATCGCTGTCCACGCTAACCAACGCGTGGAGCGAGGTGCTAAACTTCTGACACTGGAAGCCATGAAGATGCAATCCAACATTTATGCGCCCATCACCGGTCTCGTCTCGAAGCTGCTCGTCGCACCGGGCCAGCACGTCGAAGCGAAAGACCTTCTCGTCGCCATCGTTCCGTGAGCCAGCCGAATCTCATCAAACACGAACAGTTTCCTTCGCGCTTCCTGCGCAATAAACGCGACCTGATTGTCTATCTACCCCCGGGCTACGACCAGCAGCCCGCGCGCCAATTTCCTGTTCTGTACCTGCACGACGGCCAGAACCTTTTCGATGGGTCCACATCCTTTATTCCTGGCATGGATTGGCATGTCGGCCAGACCGCGGACCAGGGAATATATGAAGGTCGCATCGAACCGCTCATCATTGTTGGTCTTTATAACGCAGGCAAACAAAGGCTCGGCGAATATACGCCTACCCGCGTGCCACGCTTGGGTGGCGGCCGCGCCAATCGCTACGCTAAATTTCTTCTCGAAGAAGTGCAGCCTTTCGTACGCAAGAACTATCGCATTCTGAACGGTTCGCAAAACACCGGCATCGGCGGCTCTTCGTTGGGAGGTCTCGTTTCTCTGTATCTGGGTCTGCGCATGCCCGAAACCTTCGGTAAAATTGCCGCACTTTCTCCATCGGTCTGGTGGAACCAGCGTGTCATTCTTCGGTTCGCCGCGGCAGCTCCCACAAGTCCCACGCCGCGCATCTGGCTCGATGCTGGCACGCGCGAAGGCGGCCGCACCGTGGAGGACGTCGAGCGCTTCCGCGACGTCTTGCTCGGCAAAGCCTGGCAACTCGGCCGCGACCTTCACTATCAGCGCGTAGAGGGCGCAGAGCACAACGAGGCCGCCTGGGCTCAGCGCGTCGGCCCGTTCCTGCAATTCCTATTCCCCGCGACGCAATCCCGTATATAATCCGCCCAGTTTTTTCCTAAAGCTTGCGCAAGCCTAGTGGGGGCGGCTTAACGCCGCCCTCATAGATGGGATCTGCTGTTTCAGGGAGGATTCCCGTTCTGTGTGAAGGCACCGGGGGTCGGAGCTTCAGCTCCGACATAAAGTGCTTGGCCTCTGTTGGGCTTTAGCCCCTGAGGAAATGGTTCTAAGCTTTTGCAGTTTTCTTTAGCCGCTGAGGCTAGTCTCATGTCCACCCGCCCTATCACCATCCTCTGCATCAGCTCCTACGAAAAGGGGCAGGAGTTCCTTCGCACCTGCAAACGTCTCGGCTGCATTGTTCTCCTTCTCACCGTCGAAAAACTTCGCGACGCCGATTGGCCCAAGGACTCCATCGATGAAATGTTTTACATGCCCGCGGATTTGCCTCTCGCTGAATTGACCAACGCCGTTACCTTCTCTGCCCGCACCCGTCACATCGATCGTATTGTCGCCCTCGACGAATTCGACATGGAAAACGCCGCCGCCCTCCGAGAACACCTCCGCGTCCCGGGCATGGGTCTTAGCACCGTGCGCTATTTTCGCGACAAACTGGCCATGCGTGCGCGCGCCAAAGAATTCGGCATCCTCGTCCCCGAATTTGTCCACATCCTCAATTACGAAGATTTGACCGGCTTCATGAAGCGTGTGCCAGGTCCGTGGTTGCTCAAGCCACGCTCGCAAGCCTCCGGCATCGGCATGAAAAAAATTCATGCGTCGGAGGACCTCTGGCCCTGGCTCGACCAGCTTGGAGACAAACAATCGGAATACTTGCTCGAACAATTTATTCCCGGAAGCGTCTTCCACGTGGATAGTGTCGTTTCCGAGCGAGAGACGCTCTTTGCCGAAGCGCACGGTTACGGTTCGCCGCCGCTGGACGTCTCCCATCAAGGTGGCGTCTTCACCACCCGCACCCTGCCGCGGGATTCCGCTGAGACGCAAACTCTAAAGGAAATAAACCGCAAACTTATCTCAGGCCTTGGTCTGCTGCGCGGTGTAACTCACGCCGAATTCCTGAAAGCCCATGCCGACAATCGTGTCTATTTCATCGAGATCGCCGCGCGCGTCGGCGGTGCCTACATTTCCGATGTAGTCGAGACCGCCACCGGCATTAATCTTTGGCGCGAATGGGCCCGCCTCGAAGTCGGCCCAGGCGCGCAACCATATCACCTTCCTCAAACCAGAGAAGACTACGCCGGGGTCATCCTTTCCCTGGCCCGCCAGGAGCATCCCGACACTTCGGCCTATAGCGATCCCGAAATCGTCTATCGTATTTCCAAATATCACCACGCCGGCTTGATTCTCAAGTCACAATCGCCCCAGCGTATCGATGAACTTCTGAATTCATACGCCCAGCGCTTTGCCGTCGACTACCTCGCCACCCAACCCGTCCCCGATAAACCAAGCTCCTGAAGCAAAACTGCTTCCGTGCTTCGTCTTTCTCTCCGGGATGTCGTTCTTTTGTAGGGGCCGATCTTGATCGGCCCTCTTGGGTTTTCCTAGGAATTTCCACCGCGCAAGTACACCCACCTGTCCATAAGTCTAGTTACTTTCACGCAATCTCATCCTATACTTTGTTTGCGATGGGCATCCCGCAGGATTAATGTCTTTCTACCCCGGGGCGGAATTCGCGTGGGGTGGTATCCCTTGGGAGGTCCGATGTGGGGGAATAAGAAACCGGATACGCCGCAGCACACTCAGCCACTGGCGCACCCGGAGCCGAAAAATTTACCTGTGAATCCGCCGCCGAAATCATCTGCGGCCACTTGGGAGGGAACAAGTACCATGAGCACTGATGCATTGCGTCCAATGGGTGCAACCTTGGATCGCGCCACCGCGCGACTTGGGCCAAGCCTGCATGTGAAAGGCGAAATCTCCGGCAGTGAAGATCTCCTGATCGAAGGTTCCGTGGAAGGGTTGGTTCAACTCGATGAGCGCAAACTTACCGTTGGCGCATCCGCGAAGTTGACTGCCGACATCATCGCCCGCGAAGTGGTTGTCTACGGCTCGGTGAAAGGCAATCTGCGCGCGAAAGATCGCATTGAAATTAAGAAGGACGGCTCCGTGCACGGCGATCTCACCACCGCGCGCATCATGATTGAAGACGGCGCCTACTTCAAGGGTTCCATCGAAATCGACAAGTCCGGAGAGAAGGATTCCGGAGCGAACGCTTTCGCAAAGTCCGCCTCACCTGCCACCGCCGGTGTGGGTCCCAAGACCATCTAACTTTTTTCAGGGTAGTACCTCCATCCCAGGTACGGCGTCCCGGCACCACCGGGACGCCGTTTTTTCTTGCTGTGCACCACAGGTATGCAGCCTTCCGTGTAGGGGCACAGCACTGCTGCGCCCTATGTCCGCACGTCCAGTCTTCTACCACGGCCAGTCTGGGCGGAAAGCCAGCCACCGTAACATTCAAAGACATCAATACACTCTCGCTAACCACACCCACCATGGCCGCCGGCCCGCAACAACTCGTCCTAACCAATCCCGACGGCGAATCCGTCTCCCTGGACGCCGCCTTCCTAGCCCAGTAGCTTCGGGTTGGTTTGAGTAGCGGCCGCCTCCGAGGCGGGCGCCTTCCTCTCCATTCCACAATGAATTTCATGAACCACAACGCACTCGAATTTCATCTCATGTAGGCGCATGGCTTCGGCCATGCCACCGCGCAATTTCTGGCCGCAACATCATTGCATCTGCGCAAACGTGAAGGGACACAACATGAATCTAGGCCTTCAAAACAAAACCGCCGTGGTAACCGGCTCCACCGCCGGAATTGGATTCGCAATCGCCGCCACCCTCGCTCGAGAAGGCGCCCGCGTTGTTCTCAACGGCCGCACCGAAGCCCGCGTCACTGCGGCTCTCGATAAGATCCACAAAACAGATAAATCCGTGGACATCCGCGGAATTGCTGCCGATCTAGGCACTGCCGCCGGCGTCGAAGCATTTCTACGCCAGGTCCCGGACGCCGATATTCTCATCAACAACCTTGGCATCTTCGAAATCAAGCCCTTCCTCGAAATCCCCGACGCCGATTGGCTGCGTTTCTTCGAGGTGAATGTCCTCAGCGGAGTGCGCCTTTCGCGCCGCTACCTTCCCGGCATGCTCAAAAAGAAATGGGGCCGCATCATTTTCATTTCCAGCGAATCAGGCCAACAAACTCCCCCGGAAATGGTGCACTACGGCATGACCAAAACCGCGCAAATCGCCGTTGCCAGAGGCATCGCCGAATCGTTTCCAGCTTCCGGCGTGACCGTCAACTCCGTCCTCGTCGGTCCAACCGCCTCGGAAGGCGTCGACATCTTTGTGGATACGATCGCGAAACAAAAGGGAGTTACTGCCGGTGACGTGGAGAAGGATTTCTTCCAGAGTGTCCGACCGACTTCGCTGTTGAAGCGTTTTGAAACCCCGGAAGAAATCGCCGCGATCGTCGCTTTCGTCGCCAGCGATCAAGCCGCGGCCATCAATGGAGCTGCGGTCCCCGCCGATGGCGGCGTGATCCGCAGCATTCTCTAAAACGCACGCAAACCCTCACGCGCGCAAATAGTCTGGCCGCCAGTTCTGAATCATTTGCTTGATCTCCTTACCGGTCTTTACGTTGCCATCCAGAACTTTTCGCGCCAGCCCTGGCAGCTCCGCGTCGCTCGCAAACCGCAATGCGATCAGTTGCCCGGTGCTGAACTCCCCGATGCGCGCCTTCAAATCTTCTGGCAGAATGCGCTCGTAGCGCAGCCGTTCTTCCAAGCGAATCACGCGGTTCTGCACTGTCAGCGCAAAGATACGCGCATAAGACGCCAGCAGAAAAAGCGCCGCCGCAGTCAGAATTCGGATGAAGCCATCAGCAGTGAAGCCGATTTTCACCAACTGAAGAATGGACCAGACGAAATTCAATGCCAGCATCGGAAATACAAATCCATGGTAAGCCGCCACCCATCTCGTATGGTTCGCAAAATTCTGTTCCGCCATTTTCAAGCCCTCCATCAGTCCACGGCATCTTACACCTGTCTTACACGGATATCCCTCTCGCTTTTCCAACCGCCGATCGCGATCCATTGTAGGGGGCGGCGGCTTGCCCCGCCCTCTTGGGTTTCGCTTGGTTTTTCCAGCGGCCGCCTTTTTACCCTAAGCGGAGCGAAGGGCTGACGGGGGCGCTTTCCCTGATCCGCGAGTCTCCGTTTGCTGTACGAACGGACAGTAATCAACTGGGTGAAACGCGCCGAGCACTATTTTATTTTCACTCCACTACGCGCATCATCAACTGATGCGGCCAGTCCATCGGCTGCGTAGGAGAAAGAAATGTCCAGTCTTAGCTTTGCAAGAATAATGTACGGCTCGAACGAAGACCTTCACATCCAGGGCAGTCCAGACTTCGCATCCCGGACCGCCGCGACCAGCGTCCGCAGCGTCGTTGTCAGCACCAGCGAATCTTCATCCGTTAACTCTTCACTCGGTAAGTTGCTTCGCTTTGCCCGCCTGTTCCTCGACGGCAAACCCGAATAGACTCTTCCCGATCGAGCCTAGCATCCGGCTAGTTCGCTGCTGGTTTTCTCCAGCGTTCGGTTTCTTTCCCCCAGGATCGCCAGGTACATTCCAGTAAAAAGGGGAATTGCCCCGAACAGAAGAGACCAGCGCGAGCCGCGTCTTGCAGCAAGCAGCAATTCGCCAAGTGTCGTCATCAAAATGGCAGAACCGAAAGCCAGGAGTCCGTCGACGACTGTCTTGCAATCGCCGCGCGGAGTTGTTTGGGAAGTTTTCGCCCCATCGACACTCCTAGTGAAAATGCAATCGACGTATAGAAAGGCATCGTGAAGATGGCCTGATCTATGCAGTGGAGTGAAGGCAGGCACCCGGAACCGAAGTAATGCGAAAGCCTTGCCGAAAAGTGGTTCGGAACAAGGCCCCCTTCAACCCAAATTCCTCCCTCCGAATCAGAATTCGCATGTATCCATCGCATCATCCTATTGCTTCCCAAAATCGTTTTTGAACGCTGCCCCATCCTTCATCACAAACTTCACTCGTTCCAACTCATGAATATCGCTCAACGGATCCCCGCTCACCGCCACAATATCCGCATACGCTCCAGCCTCAATCACTCCAAGCTCTCCCTGCCGGTCCAGCATTTCCGCCGCGCGTGAAGTGGCCGCCTGAATCGCATCCATCGGTGCCATCCCCAGCGACGCCATCCTTGCAAATTCCTGCCCCATGGGCTCCGTCCAGGGCATTCCGCCGATGTCCGTGCCGTAAACAATCTTGAGTTTCGCCTTCAGCGCTTTGCGAAACGACACCTCATGCACGCTCGCTCTCACGCGATCCCGCTTGCCTTCTGGTGTGTTCTCCGGCGCCCACTCGGTGTAGTACACACTCAACGTCGGGCAATACCACGTCCCTTGTTTCGCCATCTGCTCGATCTGTGCGTCGCTCATGTCCAATCCGTGTTCGATCGAATCGCATCCGCCGTCCAGCGCCCGCTGCAGGCCAATTCCGTTGTATGCGTGACATGCAACTTTCTTGCCCCAGCCATGCGCTTCATCCACAATCGCTTTCAATTCCTCCACCGTCAGGGTCGGCTGCGAAACCAACTTGCCTTGCTTGTCCAGCCACGAGCGATGCGTCATGTACACCTTCAACCAATCCGCTCCGTGATCCAGTTGCTCGCGCGCGGCTTTGCGCGCCTCTACGGGGCCGTCAACAATCTGAACGCCCTTGGGGACCGTAATCTCCGGCGCGTAGCCCTCAAGGTTGTATCCTCCTGTCGACGAAATCCCCCGAGTCGCGCCAAAAATACGCGGTCCGGGAATTGTTCCTTCCTCAATCGCCTGCTTGATCTCGATATCCGCGTAGCCAGCGCCTTCTGTTTCCACATCGCGAATTGTCGTAAACCCCTGCTCCAGTGCGCGCCGCGCCGCATACGTGGCCCTCGCCGCGCGCAATGCAATCCCGGCATTCAGAATGTTTGCGTCATAACCGCCCTTCGCGGGATCTTCTCCCCACATCAGCAGGTGCGTGTGTGAGTCGATCAGCCCCGGTAGCACCGTTGCCCCTAAAAGATCGATCACCTTCGCTCCGGCAGGAATCGCCTGCGCGCCATCAACCACTTTTTCAATTCGAGTGCCGCGCACAAAGATCGCCTGGTTTTTCTTCGGCGCCCCGCTTTGCCCATCAATCAACGTACCCGCGCGGATCACAATCAACGCCGCAGGCCCCGTCGCTTCCTGCCCGCACACAACTCCACCACCCAGCACGCACAAAAGAAACGCAAACGCGCTACGCCACATGGATAGTTCCTCCGGAAATCTCTTACTTTTGTAGCGGCCGCCTTTTTTGCCGCGAGCGCAGCGAAGGGCTGAGGCGGGCGTATTTTCTTCGCCTGTGGCCCTTTTCTACGGTTTTACGTCCCCAACAAATTCCCCTGGATCCGCCGGTAACCGTGCTCCTCAGACCACAAACTCAGCGGCACCGCCGCGATATCATCCACCAGCGGCACTGCATTGCCATCCTTCGTCAAATCGATCGTCCGCAAAAAACGCTTGCAGGTCTCGCAACACTCCATGCGGATGTGCGGAAACTGCTCGGCGACATACACAGGAAGTTTCTTCTCGTCTTCCTCCCCACAAGAAGCGCAAAGAATCCGCCGGAAGTGCCATTCCTGTGAACACTGTGCACACAGCAGCATGCGCTTTCCGCCGTCGCCCTCAATCCGCAGCACTCCCGCAACCGGAAGCGAATTGCAACGCGGACACCGGCATACCGTCATCGTCAACGCCGGCGGAAGCATCGCACCGGCTACAAACTCGGCATAAGGTTGCAGAAAAGCCCGCGTCAGGAATTCGTCCAGCGGCTCCGCATCCTCCTCATCGCCACCGGCCTCCGTGGGATCCTCGCGCAAGCCGCCGCTCCAGGCTCGCTCCAAAATCGCGGCCCATTTTGTTTCCCCTTCATCCTTCACAAAACGTGCCCGCAACGCCACAGGTCCCGGACCCGAACGATTCATGTTCGACAAAAATTTCCCGAAAGTCGCAAGCAAGATAGGAAGGTTCAGCTCCGAACGGATCAATCCATTCGCCGGAGCTACCGCCTGTTTGCCCCAAAGTTTCGGCAGCGATTCGTAAAAGCTCTTCTGCCACTCCGCTATGATCTTGTAAAAAGAGAGTATTTCAGAGGAGGCCGAGTACCTTCCGGCAAGCAATTCCGCCCTTTGGATGCGAGCGGGATAATTCACTCTTCCCGCGATCAGAAAAGTCATTTGGTAGGTTCAGTCGATCCGACAATCTCTTTGTACCAGCCGGGATGGTAGCGTTTCGCAAACTCCAGCGACACGTCTCCTCGTATTACCGATCCGAACGCCCCGCGTTCCGCGAACACGCTCATGTACACGTGGATCATGAAGTTCCCGATAGTCAGCAACGCCACGCTCGGGTGCACCAGCACCGCGATGTACCGCAAGTAACGCCAACTCCACGGAATCGATTCCGTAAACCAAAGCACGATCCCGGACAACAACAGCAAATACCCTCCAAAGAAAAAGGACCAGAACAGCAATTTTTGTCCGGCATTGTATCGGCCGGCCGGGGGCATCTTTTCATCTTGGTTCGTGACGTAGTAATGCAACGAATTCCACCACTGCTTGTCTACCTCTTCCGTTCTCATCTGGTGGTGCCAGTACACGTACATCATGGAAACGGCCACCGTGAAAATCAGCCCCACCCACGGATGCAGCATCCGCGAAAGTGGCCCGCCGCCAAAAATTGCCGCAAGCCAGAAAAGGGACGGTGTCCAGAACGCAAGTCCCGTCAACATTAAGTAGATGTACGACAATGCGGCGACCCAGTGATTCAGACGCTCTTTGAACGTGTACCGCAGCACGCGCCCGTGCGGCAATATTTGGTCTGGGTGGCTCATACGGCGTCCTTAGCCTTGCTGATATCTTCGTCGTCACGCGATTTTGGCCCGAATTTCAGATAGTGAACGAACAAACCCACCAATCCGCCTACCAGCGCCAGATTCCCCAGCCATTTCAGCGGATGCTTCCAAAGTTTCACAGAGAGCGGAATCGTCGGATTGCTCGGCAGTCCGCCATAAATTTCCGGCTTCGTCACATCGTGCAAAACATAAATCACGCCGGTCCCGCCCACTCCCGGCGGATCATAAACTCCTGCGTTCGCAAACCCGTAATGCTCCTGCAACTGCGTCGCGCGCGTATTCGCCAGATACTTCATGTCCTCTTTCGTTCCAAAATGCAGGCATCCCGTTGGGCAGGCCTTGATGCACGATGGCTCCAGCCCTTCGCTTACACGATCGGCGCACAGCGTGCACTTGTACACCCGCTTCGTCACCGTATTCATCTTTGGAATGTCGAACGGGCAACCGGCGATGCAGTATCCGCAGCCGATGCAATGGTCCTGCTGAAAGTCCACGATTCCGTTGGTGTACTGCACGATCGCGCCATCCGCCGGGCAGGCTTCCAAGCACCCTGGTTCCGCGCAGTGCATGCACCCGTTCTTGCGCATCAGCCACTGCAAGGTCCCGTCTTCGCGCACGTGCTCGTTGAAGAGAATCAGGTTCCAGTAATTCCAACGCGTTTCCGGCATCGTTTGATACGTATTGTCGAAAACCGTCGGCGAAAACGGCATGTCATTCCATTCCACGCACGCCACTTCGCAAGCCTTGCATCCGATGCAAGTGGTAGTGTCAATCAGCTTGCAGAGAGTTGGTTGCCGCTGCGTGTCTTCGCCAGGCACGGATCCGGCATGCCCCGACATTTTATTGATGCGTAGTGTCGCTTGGCTCATGGCAGCTCTCCTACGCTCTCTCAACCTTCACCAGAAAGCCTTTGAACTCTGGCGTATAAGCGTTCGGATCAAAGACGGTCGGCGTAAGAAGGTTTGCGAGCGTCTTCGCGTCTTTGCCTTCGTCCTCGGCGATTCCCCGATAGCCCTGATGAATGGGGAAGCCGATCTGGTAGACCTTCTTGCCATCGATCATCATCGGCTTGATGCGCTTGGTTACCATAGCTTTCGCAATGTAATTTCCACGGATGCTCGAGACTTTTATTTTCTCGCCGCCATACAGTCCCAGATCGTTCGCCAGTTCCACGGGAATTTCAACAAAGGGTTCCGGCTGCAACTGCACGTTCATGGGATTGTTCTTCGTCCAGTAGTGATAAAGCTCCGTCAGGCGATAGGTCGTGCATACAATCGTGTAACCGTCCTTCGGCGTGCTGTACTTGTCGTCCGGAGTGTTAAACCGCCTCACCACTGGATTGTGCGCCTGCTGCGGATGCAAAACATTGTCGACGGGACTCTCCACCGGCTCGTAAAACTCCGGGAACGGCCCATCGGCAAAGGCTGTCAGTGGCGCAAAGATTCGCCCCACGCCTTCCGGATTCATGATGAACGGGCCCATGTGGTCCTTCGGCTTGGAATCGACTTTGAAGTCCGGCACATCATTGCCCACCCACTTCTGTCCCGATTCGCTCCACCAGATTTGTTTACGCGATGGGTCCCATGGTTTGCCGTCTACGTCAGCCGAGGCGCGATTGTAGAGCACGCGCCGATTCGCGGGCCAGGACCAGCCCCAACCCGGGTGCACGCCCAGACCCGACGGATCTGAGGGATCGCGCCGCGCCGTCTGATTGCCCGCCTCGGTGAAGCAGCCGGAGTAAATCCAGTTGCCGCAGGATGTCGTGCCATCGTCTTTGAGCCACGCAAAGCCGGGAAGCTGCTGGCCAGCCTTGATTTGCTGCTTTGTCGCTGGATCTTCCAGGTCCGCCAAGGCCTTCCCGTTGATTTCCTTCAATACCTCGGGCAGCGGCGGGCTTAATGGGGCGCTGTAATTCCAAGTCAGATTCAGGATGGGATCGGGGAACTTCCCGCCTTCCTTTTTGTAAAGTTCGCGGATCTTCAAAAAAATCTGTGCCACGATGGCTTGGTCCAGGCGGGTATCTCCGGGAGTTGGCACGGCCGCGTTCTTCCATAGCAGCCAGCGCGCGGAATTGGTGAATGAACCATCTTTCTCCGCAAATCCCGCGCAAGGCAAGCGGTACACTGTCGTTTGAATCTGCTTCATCTCGTCCGTGGTTATCCCGGGCGACCTCCAGAACTCGCTGGTCTCATCCGGATAAATCTCCCCGACAACCAGGAAGTCCGCTTTTTTCAGCGCGTCGATATTTTTCTTTGAGTTGGGACCAATCGCAACGCCGTTCATCCCGAAGGCAAGCATGCCTTTCACGGTCCCGTGGTACATGTCGTCCCACATCTGTATCCACGAGTAGTTGCGATCCACTTTTGGCAGATAGTCGAACGCCCAGCTATTTTGCTTCGTGGCTGCGTCGCCATAAAGGGCTTTGAGGTAACTAACCGCGAATTTCGGCGTGTTGCTGTAGTAGTTGAACGAATCCCACTGTGCAGGTTTCGAGGATGTTGGGGTAATGCGCTTCATCCAGGAATCGAAGGAAGTGTCCGCAGGTGTCGGAACCTTCAAGTAGCCCGGCAGGGTGTCGAAAAGGCCGGCCATGTCCGTGGCGCCCTGAATGTTGGAATGCCCGCGCAACGCATTGACGCCACCGCCCGCGCGGCCCACGTTGCCAAGCAGCAGTTGCAGCATCGCCGCAGTCCGGATGATTTGCGTGCCAAACGAGTGTTGTGTCCACCCAACGGCGTAAATGATCGTGCCGGCCTTCTTCATGTCGCCGTCTTTGCGAATCGAAGTATAGACCTCGGCTGCCTTAAGGAATTGCTCCTTGGGAATGCCGGTAATGCGCTCGACAATTTCCGGCGTGTAGCGTGAGTAGTGCTTCTTCAGCAGTTGGAACACGCAGTTCGGATTCTCCAGCGTTGGGTCAAAATCGACTCTTTCAGGCAGAGGAGGCAGCGCAGGGGCCTGTCCGGGTGCCGAGGCTGAAGTGACTGGCGCCTTTCCGCTCGAGCCCTGGTAATTCCAGCTAGCCCGGTTGTAAGTCTGCGTCTGCGGATCGAAGCCGGAGAACAATCCATCGATTTCCGGTAGCTTGAAATCCTTCTCTACGACGAATCCCGCATTTGTATAATTGATTAGATATTCCTTCGCAATCCGATTGTTTCCGATGGCGTAGTTAAGCATGCCGCCGAGGAACGCGATATCCGACCCCGCACGAATTTGGCAAAAATGGTCGGCGACGGAAGCGGTGCGAGTGAACCGCGGATCCACAACAATCATTTTTGCGTTTCGATTACGCTTCGCTTCAATGGCCCACTTGAAGCCGCAGGGATGATTCTCGGCAGGATTACCGCCCATGATCAGCATCATGTCGGTATTCTTCATATCGACCCAGCCATTGGTCATTGCGCCCCGGCCGAACGTTGGTCCCAAACTTGAGACCGTGGGGCCGTGTCAAACCCTGGCCTGGTTTTCCATGTGCACGACCCCCAGGGCGTGCATCGCTTTCACAACCAGATAGTTAAACTCATTCGTGTCGGTGCACCCGCCAATCCAGGCAAGCGATTCCAGCCGGTTGACCGTACGTCCCGCCGCATCCTTTTCGACGAAGGTATCGTCTCGGGTCTTCTTAACGCGGGCCGCGATTTCGTTGAGGGCTTCGTCCCACGAAATGTCCTGCCAATCAGTGCCGCCCGGACGCCGCACCTGCGGTTTCAGCAAGCGCCGGTCGTTCATGATTTCTTGCTGCAGGGAAGAACCCTTCGGGCAAAGCGTGCCGCGGTTCGTCGGATGGTCGGGGTCGCCCTCGACGTGTACGACTTGCGCGGTGACATTCTTCGCGCGGTCGCCAAGGGTGTAGATGATGGTGCCGCAGCCCACGGCGCAATACGGACACGTCGATCGTGTCTCACTTGCCCGGCCAATTTTTAATACTCGGAGTGCTGCGTAGGCAGGCTGCAGGTCGAACCCGAATACAGCTGCTGCGGCCCCTCCCACGGTTGCTAACTTCAGGAAGTCTCGACGTGAGGAATCCATGGGCCCCCTTTGGAGCAAAACAGGATCACAGCAGGCGCGATGCTACTTCTTAATCCTTTCGCCCCAATCGTGTCAAGTCGCTCTCCCAAATAACTCCATTTCAGGCGTTCTGCGTAAAGGCTAAGCAAGCACGCCTTGACGCAAGTCCCGCGTTCACGCGACCCACCTGACGCGCCATTACGGTCGCTTGACCCCAGGGAAAGTAACACTCCTCGCACATCCTCCTAGAATTCCTGCGCACACCTCTCTTTTTCCCCAACAATAGAGGGAACCCGGGAAGTGTGTCTCAGCAGGCCAGCTTAAGCTTCGTGGAATTGAGCAATTGAGCATCTTTTGCGTGCATGTCGCGTCGCGGTTGCCACTATGAACGCTGACGAAAATCTTCTGTCGCCAAGCGCCCTCCATCCGGGCGCGCCATTCCGTCGCGCTTTGCGGAATTCCTACCTATTTGTCTCCACCCTTGTGGTCATTTCGTTGCTCGCGGCCTTGCTCCTTCCCAATGGCCTCACTCTCGCCGCCATCGGTGATCTCTTGCAGGTCGGCTTGGTCGCCGCCGCCACCGTCTTTTCCTTTCATAACGCTGTTAGAACCCGCTCTCGCCTGCGAGCATTCTGGCTACTCATCTGTTTTGGCTGCGGCACCTGGCTAACCAGCCTGTCGATTTGGTCGGTGTACGAACTCTATCTTCACAAGCCGGCTCCCGATCTGCCCTTCGCCGACCTCCTCCTCTTCCTCAAACTCGTTCCTCTTACCGCAGCGATTTTCTTGGAGCCTCAGAGGCCCTCTGTTTCGAAGTTCCGCGCGTTCGGTCTTCTGGATGTATGCATTCTGGTCGTCTATTCGCTGTACCTGTTCTCGTTTTGCGCCCTGGTCTACCGGCTGCTGCCCGACGCTGTGGACGTTTACAATTTTCAATTCAACGTTGCGGATGCCATCGGCAATCAAATCCTTCTTATCGCTGTTGGCAGCGCAATTTTTCGCTCCCACGGAGAGTGGAAGGCGCTGTATCGAATATATTTTGCTTTCGCTGCCGCATATTGTTTGGCGTCGAGTCTCAGTAACGCCGCCATCGACCTGGGCAAGTACTACACCGGTAGTCTGTACGACGTTCCGTTTACCGCTGCCGTCGCCGCCCTAGTGTGTTTCACACGAGTAGCTGGTCAACTATCATCGGCGAAACAGTCCGGTACTCCCGCCGCGCTTTCCAATGAAGAAGCCGCACGATCGTCCTTTATCTCCACTTACCTCGCGATGATCGTCACTCTGTCCGCCCCCGCAATCGGGATCTGGCTGCTAACCACCCACACTTCTCTGCCGCCACTATTTCCCGTTCGCTTGGGAATCACTCTGCTGACCATCTTCATTCTGACCCTGCTCCTTTCCATCAAGCTCGACCTTCTGACCACCAGCCTCCTGCGCACCCTGCAAGGCCTGTCGGCCACCTACACACGCATCGAGCGTTTCGAAAACCATCTAATCCAGACCGAAAAACTCACCTCGCTCGGCGAAGCAGTGGCGCGGTCCGCGAATCTAATCAAAGAGGCCATGGTCTCGATCCGCGAGCTTGCTCACGCTCTGTCCAGGCGCGTTTCTGCCGATCCCAAGGTCCCCTCCATGTCGGGGAAAATTGCGCACTACGCTCTTCGCACCGACAACCTGGTCCAAAACATGTTGCGTTTCGCGCAGGAAACGCCGATTCAGCTTTCCCCCACCGAGCTCAAGCCGCTTCTCGAAAGCGCCATCCAACTGAGTCGCATCGCCAAACTTCCGAATCTCCGCGTGAATTTGCGCGCCCAGGAGGATTGCCCGCCTGTTCAGGGCGACTCCAGCCAACTCCTCCACGTTTTCTTGCAGTTGCTCTCGAACGCCGCGGACGCCCTGGAAGAATCCGGCGGCACCTTGGATATCTCGCTGGCCTCTGTTGGTTCACAACTGTTGATCCAATTTGCGGATTCCGGTCCCGGCATCAAAGATCCGGAGCATGTTTTTGAACCTTTCTACACCACCAAACCCGTTGGAAAGGGAACTGGCCTCGGCCTCAGCACGTGCTACGGAATCATCCAGCAGCACAAAGGCGAAGTTTTCTGTCGCAACCGCCCGGAGGGTGGCGCTTTGTTCGTGATTACTCTCCCAGCCGTCGCCGCAAACAACGTTCCGTTGATCACCCCCGAACCCCAGGTCGTCGGCGAATCCCTATGAACCTCTCGTTACGCCACAGAGTCTATCTGCTGCTGGGAGCGCTCCTGTTGGTTGCCCATCTGTTTGTGGCCGCCACAGCCAAGCCGGGTACCCTCACCGTGATTGGTGACGCTTTTCCCTGCGCGTTGCTGTTCATCGCGATTCTTTCTGTCGGCGAAAATTTCCAGAACACCCACGGCATCCTCCCGCAATTCTGGAAGTTGATTGCTGCCGGCCTCGCATTCGTCTTGCTCTCGCAGATCTATTGGTTCTACTTTGACAGCATGAGGGTCTTTTCGTCGGCCAGCCCTATTCCTGGTGACACCCCTTTTCTCCTTGCGCACGTTTTCTTCCTGCTCGCCTTCACCCTCCGGCCACATGTTCTTTTCTCCGGCAGGGACTTGCGCATCCGCCGCCTCGACTTTGCTCTTTTGTCGCTCTGGTGGTTCTCGCTCTACGCCTACTTCGCCATTCCGTGGCAACTCTTCGTCCAGAACTTCGCTAAGTACAATCCGGCCTACTATCTGCTCTCGTTCATCCAGCATCTGGTCATTGTCACTGTCCTTGTCTTTCTCACCGTGAAACATTCCGGCGAATGGCGCCGCTTCTACGGAACTTTTCTTTTCGCCTTCATCCTCATCGGCGCCGGAAACCTGCTTCTCAGCGTGGAAATGGAACGCGGCAACTATTACGCCGGCAGTTTCTACGACACTCCATTCCTTGTCGCCGTTTACTGCTTCTCGGTGATAGCTGCGTTCAGTTCTTCGTACCAGCCGAGAAAGAGTGCCTCGCCCGACTGGGAGTACCGGCAAAATCGCTGGACGGCACGCATCGCCATGCTTGGCATCCTCTCCATGCCCATCATTGCTTTCTTCGGTTTCTATGAAAAGGACGTGTCGCCCGAAATTACTGCTTTCCGCTTACGCATGGTCTTTGGCTCCATGTTTGTTCTTGGTATCCTGGTTTTCTGGAAAATTAACTTACTGGCTCGCGAACTCGTTCATCTTGTGCAGTTGACGCAAGCCTCCCTCGAAAACCTGAAATCCGTCCAGGCTCGCCTCGCGCACTCCCAAAAACTCAGCGCGCTTGGCCGTCTCGCCGCCGGTGCGGCGCACGAAATCAGTAACCCGCTTACTGCCATCCTCGGCTATTCCGAACTTCTCGCCGACATCCCTTCGCTGACTCCCGACGATCGTCAACAAGCCGAGGCCATCCAGCGCCACGTTCACCATGCGCAAGCCGCCGTCAACTCCCTGCGAGACTCTTTGCGCGATCCCTCAGCCGGAGATCGCATCGGCGCCGCGAAACCCTCAACCTCCTGATCCAACATCCATCGATGCGTCACCTCGTCCTACTCGCCCTCGAATTTGTCGCCATCTTCATTGCCGTCCCCGTGCTCATTTACTACCGTCGCATTCCCAATCTTCCCATTCCGTATCTCTTGCTCGGCGCCCTCGCGGTCTTCTTTTTGCTCAAGCACGACCCCACGTTTGATTCGCAGCAACTCTTCGCCTGGGGAAACGCCCGCGCCTACCTTGTTCCAATGCTTCTGCGCGACGCCGTCTGCCTGCTTCTCCTCGGCCTCGCGGTCCGCTTCCTCGCGCCCGATCTTTTGTTTTCCTTAATAAAGAAAGCTCCCGCTCTCTGGGTGCTCGTGATGCTCCTCTATCCGCTCCTGTCCGTGTACCCCCAGGAACTCCTCTATCGGGCCTTCTTTTTTCATCGTTACGCGCCCCTTTTTGGCAACGGCTGGGGCCTGCTCCTGGCCAGTGCCCTCGCCTTCGGATTCGTTCACATCATATTCCGCAACAACCTAGCCGTTGCTCTTTGTGTAGTTGGTGGTCTCCTCTTCGCCCTCACCTACCAACGCTCCGGCTCACTCCTCTTAGCCTGTCTCGACCACGCTATCTTCGGCAATTTCCTCTTCACCATAGGCCTGGGCCAATTCTTCTACCACGGCACCCGCCTCTGACCCTCTTGACCTTTGTGGCCGCCTTCCGAGACGGGCGCCGTTGAATTTGACTTGTCCGCCAGATGCCTCACACGTCGTCAGTGCGTGTGTGTCTTGGGTTCTCTCGCCTTCGTAGGGGCGGCTTTAGGCCGCCCTCATGGGTTTCATCGCTTTGACCATCCCCGCCACCGTCTTCTTCCAACCCGCCCCTTCCCGCCAATCACAAATGCCCGTTACAATAGCTACCAGCGTAAGGACCTCGAACGTCTTCTTTCTCCAGGAGGCCTGGGCTCTGCTCCCGGCGTAAATTCACTGAGAGGAACGGGGTGTACGCGTAGCGGCTTGCCGCCCGGTTTCATCGAAATCTTTAGACTGCCACCCACGTAGTGTAGGTGGAAGCCCTCGGGCCAAGCCCAACGCGCTCGGACAATACGGAGGAGATGCCGCCCTTATGGCGACACCGCCAAAAACTCTTAAGCCAGACCTCGGTTCGCTGCGGATTAACGACGCGAAGCGTAAGAAGTCCAGCTCGGCCAAACGCTGGATTTGGATTGCCCTGCTGGTCCTGGTCGTGGCCCTGGCTGCCGTTGCTTCCTCCGCCTTCTTCAATCGTAAGCCAGAGGTAGAGGTCGTCACCGCCCGCAAGCCTGCCACCGGGCCTGCCGGTGTGCTCAACGCCAGCGGTTACGTGACTCCACGCCGCCGCGCCACCGTCGCCGCTAAGATCACCGGTCGCGTCACCAGCGTGCACTTTGACGAGGGCACTCGCCTCCAGGAAGGTCAGCTCCTCGCCACTTTGGACGACTCCGACGCTCGCCGCGCTTTGGACTCCGCCAAAGCCGATCGCGATTCCTCCCAGGCGGCCATCGCGGACTTCGAAGTCCAACTACGCAACGCTGTGATCGAGTTGCATCGCGCCGACGAACTCGTCAAGAGCGGCGTGCAAACTCAGGAAGCTCTGGACACCGCCAGCATGAACGCGGACAGCCTGCGCGCCAAAATCGCCCTCGCCAAACAACAAGTCGTCGCCGCCGAAGCTCGCATTCGCGAACAGCAGCAGGCCGTCGACAATTGCACCATCAGCGCCCCCTTTGCTGGCATCGCCGTTTCCAAGGACGCTCAGGTCGGCGAAATGGTCTCTCCGGTTTCCGCGGGCGGCGGATTTACGCGCACCGGCATCGCCACCATCGTCGATCTGCACTCCAACGAAATTGAAGTGGACGTTAGTGAAGCCTACATCGCGCGAGTCAAACCTGATCAAGGCGTGAACGCTACCTTGGATGCTTACCCTGACGTTGTTTTCCCGGGCAAAGTGCGCACCGTTATTCCCACCGCCGATCGCCAGAAAGCCACCGTGAAAGTGCGCATCTCGTTCACCGACGATAACCACGTCACTCTCTTCGATCCCGCCAAGGATCCTCGCATCCTTCCGGACATGGGCGTGAAAGTTACTTTTCTCGAAGATCCGGATAAATCGCAGAAGAAAGCAGAGACCGCCGCGGCCGTTGCGGTGGTGCCGTCCAGCGCCATCCGCAACGAAAACGGAGCAAAGGTCGTATTCGTGGTAAAGAACGACACCATCGAGCGCCACGCGGTGGCCGTAGGTACTACGCGCGGCGCCGATGTCGACATTCTCAGTGGCCTTCCGGCTGACGCGGTCGTTGTCGTCAAGGGTCCCGATTCACTGAAAGACGGCGAAGAAGTTCAGATCAAGAAATAGGAGCCTTTCCCATGGTAAAAGTTGACGGCAGTGGCGGAAATTCCAGCCTCATTCAGGTGCGTGACCTCGATAAAACCTACCGTCGCGGCGGCGAGGAAATTCACGTCCTGCAGGGGCTCAATCTCGACGTCAGCAAGGGCGAATTCATCGCTTTCATGGGCCCCAGCGGCTCCGGCAAAACCACCCTGCTGAATCTTCTCGGCGGCTTGGACGTCCCCACGCGCGGCAGCATTACGGTGGCCGGCGACGAAATCACCAATATGTCCTCTGGCAATCTGACCGCCTGGCGCGCGCGTCACGTCGGCTTCATCTTCCAGATGTACAACCTCATCCCCGTCTTGAACGCGTTTCAAAACGTGGAACTCCCGCTTCTGCTCACCAAACTCTCCAAATCCGAACGCCGCGAGCATGTCGAAACCGCTCTCTCCGTCGTCGGCCTCGCCGACCGCATGAATCACTTTCCCCGTCAACTTTCCGGCGGACAAGAACAGCGCGTAACCATTGCGCGTGCCATCGTCTCCGATCCCACCTTTCTTCTTTGCGACGAACCAACCGGCGATCTCGACCGCAAAAGCGCCGATGAAGTTATGGCCCTGATCGAAGAACTAGTTGGCAAATATTCCAAGACTGTCCTCATGGTGACTCACGATCCGCTGGTTGCCGCACGCGCCAGCACCACTCTTCACCTCGAAAAGGGTTCCCTGGTCGAGGGCAAGCACTTGCCGCAACCCGCCGCAGTCGGAGGTGTCGCATGAAATTCGCGCGCATCATCTTTGCCAATCTCTTTCGCAAAAAAGTTCGCCTGATGCTCACCATCGGCTCCTTCGCCGTGGCCTTATTGCTCTTCGTGTTCCTCTCCGTCGTGAAAGACGCCTTCGGCCGTGGGGCCGATGTTGCTGGAGCCGATCGACTGGTCATCATCAATCGCACCTCCATCATCAACCCCATCCCGCTTTCCTATCGCGACAAGATTCTTCGCATCCCAGGAATCAAAGCCATCACCCACAACAACTGGTTCGGCGGCATTTACCTCGATGAGAAAAACTTCTTCCCGCAATTCGTCATCGATCCGGAAAATCAGCGCAAGGTCTTTCCGGAGCTCATGGTCGCTGACGACCAATGGGATGCATTCTTGAAAGATCGCCAGGGCGCCATAGTTGGTGCCCGCACCGCAGAGCGCTTTCACTGGAAAATCGGTGACCGCATTCCCATTAAGACCACCCTGTACGGCGGCGGCTCGTGGGAGTTCAACCTGGTAGGCATCTATCACGGTAAACGCCCGCAGGACGACGAAACCCAATTCTGGTTCCAGTGGGACTATTTCCAGGAAAGACTCGTTGCCAGTCAGAAAGGAAATGTTGGCTGGTACGTCCTGCGGGTAGAGAATCCCGACGATTCCCCGCGCATCGCCAAGGCCATCGACGCGGAATTTGACAACTCGCCCTTCGAAACAAAAACTGAAACCGAGTCCGCCTTTGCCGCCAACTGGGTCAAACAATTCGGCAACATTCAGTTCCTGATCGTTTCCATCGGCACCGTAGTTTTTTTCACGCTGCTGCTGGTAACCGGCAACACCATGGCCATCTCTGTCCGCGAGCGCACCAGCGAACTCGCGGTCTTCAAAGCCATTGGCTACTCCGATCGCAAGATTCTCTTCTTCGTCCTCGCGGAATCTCTGGCCATCGCTATCATCGGTGGCGCGCTCGGCCTGCTCGCAGCCATCGCTCTGGTCCCTGCGTTAAGCAAAGCCCTCACCGGCATGTTGCCCGCCATCATCCTTCTTCCGCGTACCTTGATCCTCGGCCTGATCCTTGCGCTGATCGTCGGTTTCGCCAGCGGCTTGCTTCCTGGGCTCGGCGCCATGCGCTTGCGGGTAGTAAACGCACTGAGGAGAGTCTAACTGTGGCTGCCAAACTCATTTTTGGCATCATTCTCACCGTCGCGGCCATCTGTGTCGTGCTTCTCGTCCTCGTCGTGATCGGAGGCGTCCTTGCCGGTTTGCTCGCGCCCTTCATCGGCAACGTACCCATCTCCTACAACTTCCGCAGCATCCGCGAGCGCTGGACCTCCACCATCGTCGCCGTCCTGGGCATTGCAGGCACCGTAGGTGTTTTCGTCGCCATGCTTTCCCTGGCGCGCGGTTTTAAAGCCACGCTCGTTGCCTCCGGTTCGCCTGGCAACGCTCTCGTAATGCGTGCTGGTTCCTCTTCCGAAATGATGGGTGGCATTACCCTGGAATCGGTCAAAGTTGTTCAAGACGCGCCGGGCGTCGCGCGCGATTCTTCCGGCCCGCTCGTCACGCAGGAAGTCGTCGGCGTCATGCCATTCCCCTTGATTAGCACCGGCACTGATGCCAACGTGCAGGTGCGCGGTGTCTCGCCCAATGTCCTTGAAATTCGCCGCTTCGTGAAAATGACGGAAGGCCGCATGTTCCAGCCTGGCCTCTCGGAACTGGTAGTTGGAAAGAATGCCTCGCGTACCTATCAGGGACTAACGCTAGGTAACTCCGTCGATTTTGCCGGGGGGCACTGGAAAATAGTCGGGGTTTTTGATGCGGGCGGCTCTTCCTTTGACTCCGAAGTCTGGTGCGATGGCAAACTGTTCAATCAGGTCTTACATCGCCCGGAAAATATCTTTCAGTCCGCAACCGTCCATCTCGCTTCGCCGGACTCCTTCAACACTTTCAAGGACTCGCTGACCACCGACCCGCGCCTGAACGTCGACGTAATCCGCGAAATCGATTACTACGCCAAGCAGTCCACCGTCATGACCCGGCTTATCACTATTCTCGGCGGCTTCGTTGCCGCGATTATGGCCGTTGGCGCCATCTTCGGCGCGCTGAACACCATGTATTCCGCGGTCTCCGAACGCGGCCGCGAAATCGCCACCATGCGCGCACTCGGCTTCTCCACCTGGAATGTTCTGCTCTCGTTTCTCTTCGAAGCCTTGTTGATTTCTTTCGCCGGTGGGATTCTGGGCTGTCTGGTCGTCCTGCCCCTCAACGGCTGGACCACCAGCACCATGAATTTTCAAACTTTTTCCAACATCGCCTTCGCCTTCAAAATCACCTTGGATCTGCTGCTGCTGGGCATCCTCTTCGCTCTCGTGATGGGTGTCCTGGGCGGTTTCTTCCCGGCCATCCGCGCAGCCACCAGACCAGTAGCCGTAGCCCTCCGCGAACTCTAACCTCAAATCCTCGTAGGGGTGCGGCACTGCTGCACCCCATGCCTTCTTGCCGCAGGCAAGTCCGCACGATTCACGAATCTAAAACTTAAAACTTAAAACCGAATCTCCTCAAGTCCGCGTCCCCCGGGGTTGTAATCGCAATACCTCACCCACGTCGGCCTCACCACAAAATAAACAATTCCCGGCCAGCTTCTCCGCGCCCGCCCGTCTGGATACACCGCATAGTAAATCTGCAAATACTTCCCATCCTCCGCGTCGTCCAATTCTTCCGCGATCCCCTCATACTGCACCGTTATTTCCGTACTGCATCCAATCACCAAAGCCACCCGTGGATTACTCTTCAAAATGGGATATTTCCGCGAGCTTTTGACGGTATCGAAAACAATTTCAAGGCCGGGTGAAGCGGCGAATCCAACCAGCGCGGACTCCGGCTGTCCATCCACCGCAGATGTCGACAACACCGCCAGCCTCTCCGTCCGAACAAACGCATAAATCTCAGACAAGTCCATAATCATCTCTTTCGATTTTCTAATCGGTAAAGGAAAAGGACATTCTCTCCGCAGTACGTGGGCAGCGGGGTACGGACCTTTAGGTCCGGCATAAGTTCTGTACCAGCCTTACGGCTTTAGTCGCCCGGGGAACTGAATTTGCGGTCACCCTAAGTCTTCTGGGCCACTGACTCGCCGTCGTGCACGCTCAAATCAATCGTTCGCGATCGCGCCCTTCGCTTCCGGCACATCCGTGTTCGAAACCGAAGCAGGCGTCGCTCGATACCGCACCACCAGCATGGTCACGTCATCCGCCTGTCGCGCTCCACGCGCAAAATTCTCCACCGATTCCAGAACTACTTTCTGGATCTCATCCAACGCCAGCTCATGTTTGCCTTCCAGCACCTCTTTGAGCCGGCCTACTCCGTAAAGTTGTTCCTCAGGATCCATCGCTTCCGTCACCCCGTCGCTGAACAGCACCAGCGTATCGTCCGTCTCCAATTGGATCGACGACGTGGTGAACTCCGCTTCCGGTACCAGCCCCACGGGGAAAGATCCCTCCGTGAAGGCTTCCTCAGCCCGCCCCTGCCGCAGCAGAATTGGAGAAGGATGCCCCGCGTTAATAAACTCCAGTTTCCCGCCCTCTTCCAAAATCGCAAAAAACATCGTCGCGTAACGCCCAACCTCCGCGTGGTCGCACAAAAACCGGTTTACATGGTTGAACGTTCGCGCAGGATCCGTTCCTAGCGACATCCCCGAAAGCGCTCCCTGCAACATCGTGGTCAGCAACGCCGCGCCCAATCCCTTTCCGCTGACATCCGCCAGCAAGAACGCCGTCCGCTTTTCATCCAGCGGAAATACATCGAAATAATCTCCTCCCACCGACAAGCAGGGAAAATTCACGCCCGAAACCGAAAGGTTCGGGAAGTCCCGCAAATTCTTCGGTAACAGCGCTTGTTGAATATCTCGCGCAATCCCGATTTCCTGTTCCAGGCGCTGCCGTTCGCGTTCCCGCTCCACCAGCCGCGCATTGTCCAGAATGCTAGCCGCGTCCGCCGCTAGCGCGTCCAGAATCTGCCGGTCCAACTTGGAAAACGCTGTCGGCCGTTTCGAATCCAGGTACAGCACGCCCAGAAAATCGCCGCGCTTCACGTCCACCGACGATCCATCGCTGCTCGCTCGCGAACTCGCATACAGCGGAATCACCACCACTGCGCGCAACCCCTGCGCCACGATGCTCGCCGCCGCCTGCAAATTCATCTCCGCCTGTGCCAGATCTTCCGTAATCACCGGCGATTGTTGCTTCATCGCCAATTGAATCGCCGTTTGACTGGGCGTCATGCTTTCGGGTGGCAACCGTTGTCCGCCGCTGCGCCTCGCCAGACGCACGCGTAGACTGTCCACCCGGCCTTGATCCGCTTCTTCCAGCAAACCGCGGTCCGCATCCGTCACCGCAATTGCGTGATCGATCATCTTTGCCAGCACCGAATCCAGCGGCAGCGCCGAGTGCAGCAGGGAAGTCGCTTCCAACAAAAGGTTCAGCTTCCGCA